>Ga0209698_10004225_pt1 | contig 15783 bp, 20 predicted proteins | sample LitLauG_LLR_2012_FD_187203 | JGI IMG/M metagenome (GOLD analysis project Ga0209698, IMG submission 187203) | Freshwater sediment microbial communities from Pennsylvania, USA - Little Laurel Run_MetaG_LLR_2012 (SPAdes) (version 2) | ecosystem: Environmental > Aquatic > Freshwater > Creek >...
CCAAAGACCTGACCTCGTAAGTTTCGTTGCTCACCCCGCGCACCTCGACGATTTCGCTGATGGAGCGCCCGGTTTCGGTCCGGGCGATGAAGACGATGATTTCGACAGCGCTGGCGATGAGACGCCGGGGCGGATGCGAGACCGCTTCCATGGCGAGATCTTCCAGCCGCGCCAGCGCGTCTTGTGCGGAATTGGCGTGCAGCGTCAGCAAACCGCCGGGATGGCCCGTATTCCAGGCCTTCAGCACTTCGAGCGCTGCGCCGTCGCGCACTTCGCCGACGACGATACGATCGGGCCGAAGGCGCAGGGTCATTTGCACCAGGTCGCGCATGGCGACCGGCGGATCGCTGCGTTTGGTCAGAAGCTGAACGCAATTGGCGCTGTCGCACTGAAGCTCTGCGGTGTCCTCCAGAATGACCACCCGCGCTCTCTTGAATGAGGCTTCAGCCAGTAGCGCGTTAAGAAGCGTCGTCTTGCCCGAGCCAGTGCCGCCGGCGACGACGATGTTGCGCCGCCGGCGAACGGCCTCACTCAACAGAGCAGCTTGCGCCGCGCTGGCGATGCCGTCCGTTACGTAGTCCGAGAGAGCGTAGATGCGCGCCGGGCGTTTGCGGATGGCCAAAACCGGCGCTTCGACCAGCGGCGGCAGCAGCGCCTGCACGCGCGCAGCGGAGTCAGGCAGGATTGCCGCTAGTGCAGGACGATGCTCGCCTACTGTCTCGCCCGCGTCATGGGCGAGGAGCCGGATGGCGGTTTCCCGGTCAGCCACAGAGAGCCTATGCGCGCTGACCGAGAGACCGTTTCCCACACGGTCGAACCAGACGCGCCCATCGGCGTTGACGAGCGCCTCCACAACATCGCTTTCAGCCAAGGCTTCGGCGATCGCTGGACCCAAGGCCCGCGCCAAAGCTGAGCGGCGCCGCGCTTGGGGAATAAGATTGGCCGTGGTCATGGCGCTCTTGCTCCAGCGGCCGCGCCGTCGACCACGCCTTCGCTGCTCTCCACCCCAATGCGGGCGTCGAGGTCCCCCACGGGATGGCCAGAGGTGAGGTTTTGCGCCAGCAAATCGAGAAAGCGCTCAAAGCGGGCTTCGGCGCTGATGGCGGCGCTCTCTTCAAGTGCATCGTCGAGAGGCGGGTTGTGTTCGAGCCAGACGCGGATGAACAGCAGCAAGCATTCCTTAAACTGCGCCTGCTCCCAAATGAGCTTGTCGAGCCGCGCCTCCACGCGGTTGAGCTGACGGCGCACGGTTTCGGCTTCCGCCTCAGTCACCTCCTCCGACTTCGAAGCGAAATGGGCCCGCACCGCTTCGGAGATGACGGAAGATTCCGAGCGCCGTTGCGCTTGCGCCTGGCGTGCGATGGCCTCGGCGAGATCGATTTGGATATAGGCTCTGACGGGCTTGTTCGGCATGGACCTTGTCACACCCCCGTGCCGCGGGCGCGTCGCGGTCCTGCGGGCGCTTCGGCTTGTGGTTCGGCGCCTGGCTCGGTTGGCGGGGGACGCAAACCCGCCAACGCCAGATCGGAAATCTTGGCTCCGGAATGAGGCGCGGGCTGAGGATGAGGTTCAGACAAGACCGCGGATGCAGGCGGTGGCGGCGACGTAGCAGCGCCCTCCGCGCCCCCATTGAAGAGATCGGATTGATCAAGGATCGGGCGGTCTGCGCGCCCCCGCTGGGCGCGCGCGGCGCTGACGGTCTTCTTCTCCGGCGGCGCTATGCCAAGAGCGCGCACATGGGTCCAATCATGGTCGCACGAGAGCGCCCCATTGTGGACTGCGGCAGGAAACAAGCGCTTGGCGAAAATCGGCTCGGCATCGAACTTGAGTTTCTTCGCGCGAATGGGCTTCGTCCCGGCGACGAAGACAAGCTCTTCATCATTGTGAAGGCGCCGCACGTCGCCAGGCAACAAGAGCGGGCGCCGCTCTTCGCGATAGGTGATGGCGCCCTTGCGCACGAACACCGATCGCGGCCGGTGCTCGCTCTCGAACGGACGCACCTCCCACACTTCCCCCGCCATATCGGCGATGTGCTTGGCGGTTTCGGGGTCAGCGGCGGCGAAGGTCGTCACCACCGCGCAATTGTCGAGAATGACGTTTTCGCGTCCGTATGTGCGAATGAGGTGATTGAGCGATTGGCAGACGAGATAGGCTTTGATGCCGTACCCAGCCATAGCACCCATCATTTTCTCGAAGAAGTCGATGCGCCCGAGCTGGGGAAATTCATCAAGCACCAAGAGCAAACGATGCTTCTTCTCGCGCCCCTCAGCGTCATGGGTTTGGTTTTCCATGAGCGACCGCGCCACTTGGGCGATGAAAAGGCGCATCAGCGGCATGAGACGCTGGGCGTCCGACGGAGGCGGCTGCAGATAGAGCGTCACGGGCTTGTCGGCGCACATAAGATCGCCGATGCGAAAGTCGGAACGCGAAGTCTTCTCCGCCACGATGGGGTCGGCGAAGATGCCGAAGAAGGATTCCGCTGTAGCTTTTATGCCCGAGCGCAGCCGCTCTTCGCCGGCGAGGTAGGATTCCGCGGCGTGGAGGATTTCAGGATGCACCTCCGGCGCGCCGGTTGTCGGGTGCGCCCGATGCAAAGTCCGCCGCATCTCATCGCAGGTCCTGTCGAGATCGCGGAGCTTTTCGCGAACCACGGCGAGCGTCTTGCGCTCAAGCGGCTCGCTATAGAGAACCTGTAGGATGACGCCGCAGATGACGTTTTTGGCGGTGTCGTTCCAGAACCGCTCACCGCCTTTGGTCTCGCCCTTCGGCTCGACCAGGATGTCGACGATGTTTTGAACATCGCGCACCTCATTGGCGCCGCGGCGCACGCCGAACAGAACGTTGAAGGCGTTGGAGCTTGGATCGGTTGGTGAAAACCTCCAGACGATGCCCAATTGCGCACGATAGCCAGACGTGCCTGGAAAGCCGTGGCGCCGATCGCCGTGATCGAGTTCGCCCTTGACGTCGAGCACCAGCGCCGAACCGCCCCAGGATAAGAGCGTGGGCACGACATGACCGCGGCCCTTACCCGAGCGCGAGGCGCCGACTAGGATCAGATGGCCGGGTCCGTCGTAGGCGAGGATTTCGCCGGCAAACTTGCCGAGTACCGCGCCTTGCGATGCGAAAAGCCCCGCGGCGTCGACCTCGGCGAACTTCGCCCAGGCGCCTTTGCCGAACGGTTTTAAAGTAAAACGACTTGGCGCGGCAGCGATCGCCAGCAGTGCTATTACCACCAGCCCAGCGAGTTCGATGAGTCCGGCTATCGCAAACGGCTTCGGATAGGCATTTCCCCAACGCGCAGACCAGTCGAACACCGCCCACGGCGCATAATAGACCGTGTTGCCAAATGTGAAGAGTCGATGCGCTAGGACCGGCTGGTCGTGGAAAACCGACGCTATGAATTGGGTCGCGCCGAACAGGAAGAATAGCGCAATCGAGCAGCACATTGCGATAATGCCGACGACGCGCATATTTGGTTCCTTTCCGGCAACAAGAAGGCCTGGAACGGGCCGTCGCGTCGATTCCTCGAAAACGGGGTGCGGGTGTGAGATATGTTCGTGTTGGAGGCGCCCGGCGAAGCCACGGTGGCCCCTCAATGGGGAAGTTGTACATGTTGGCGCCGTGCGCTCACGCCGGGTCGGGCGGTCGCGGCAATCTCCATCGCGCCCGCGCGGTTTCTGCGCGTGTCGCCCGCTTCGGCCTTCGGTCTCTGATGCGCGCTCTGCCTCAGGCGTTGAACAAATCTTCGATATCGATGGCTTCGGTGTAGAGCGCGTAGGCCACGGCGTGGGGGCGCTTGGTCGTATTCAGCCGCTGCTTGGCAGATTCGACATATTGGCGCACGGTCTCAGCGCTGATGCCGAGGATCATGGCGATGGCGGCATCGTCCTTGCCGATGGCGACGAGCTTCATGCATTCGCGCTCCCGGCGCGGCAACACCACGAGCGGGCGTCCTCGGTCTGGACCGATGAGAGCGCGCGCGGCCTCGTAAGCCTGGGCCGCGTAGCGGTGCGCGATGAACACGCGCTCTGGATCGATGTGGGATGCCTCGGCAATGAGTGAGCAGGATGCCGAATGACGGCTGGGGCCATGCAGGGGTACAGTTACGCCGAACTTAAGGCCGTGACCCGCCGCTGCTTCCATGATGCCCGCCTGATCGGGCGCCATGAGCGCAATGAAGCGCGGATCTTGCCATGAAAAAGGCAGCGCAAAATGGCGACCGATGACAAACACAGGATCGCGGTCGAACAGCTTGGCTTTGGTGTAATGCTCGACCCAGGGTTCGGGGTAATTGTGCAGATAGATCGCGCCTGGTGTCGGACGGTTTGGGCGTACGTGCGTGCAGCAGCAGAAATAGCGAAAACCCAGACGTTGCAACTCAACCGCCAGGAGATCCCTGATGTCGTCGAGGTCTTCCGCCCTCTCGCACTGGCGCGCAAACGGCCAATCTAGACACGGGCGATGCTGGCTTCCGTTGCCCTGTCTCACGCAATCCCGCCTGCCCCTGAACGCGCGCGATTCGCCCCAGGATTGTACTACCTAAGATAGAATTCCAACATGCTTGGTTCCCGAAGGTGGCCGCAGGCGCTAGAGGTTAGTCGTCTTTCGGGGCCGACCGATGGAGCTGGCCGGCGGCGCATCCGTGGCGGAGACAGAAAGCCGCTTTCGGCCCATTTGAACTTCGAATCGCGCCCAACCGCGTTAGACGCGGGTGACACTGATGAACGCCCTCAAGGCTGCAATTTGTGCCTGGAAGCGGTCGACCGCGCGGATGGCCGCGAACTGAACTCTTCGTTCCTACATTTGCGATAAGCGCGCATCGCCGTTTCCGGTCCAAGGTCCAAAATCGGTCCAAGTGAGAAACGCGACGAAGGCGAGGAGACCTGACTTCCCTGCAACGCCTGAAGCGAGAACTGCGTTGCAAGCCCGCCTCCGTTGACAATTCTCGAGCTGATGACACATGCGCACAAAAACCGGTGTGTGCTGAGGCTGAGCGCCTTCGCCGTTTTTTTTGGCTTAGCGCTGGCTTGTTCGGCTGGCGGCGACGTCGTTGTCTACAATCACAGCCCTTCGATGCAAATCGGGTTTTATGCGCGTATCGCTGCGCCGATCCGGCGCGGGACAATCGTCACTGTGCGCGCAGCCGCGGTCGCGCCCGAGTATGCGCGTATGCGCCATTTCAATGGACCTCGCGACAGGTTCATCAAACGCGTGGTGGGCACAAGCGGCGACCTGGTCTGCGCGGCGCAAAGCCGCGTGATGCTGAACGGCGCTCTGGTCGCTCATCGGCAAAATAGCGATTCTCTCGGACGACGATTGCCAACCTGGACCGGCTGCATAACGCTCGGGGCAGGTGATGTGTTCTTGCTCGGAGACGGCCCAGACAGCTTCGATGGCCGGTATTGGGGCGTCGTCCGCATGGATCAGATCGAAGGAGTCTGGCGGCCTCTTTTGGTGAAATCAGCAGACGCGCTTTAGGTCCGCCTCATCTGTTCGCCTTCCAGATTGGAGATCACGAGCGCTTCGATCTGCAACGGAGCCCTTGCCCAACCCCGCCTGGTGACATTGGCATTTTGGATCGGCGTCCTCAGACGCCAAATAGTCAACGTCCAAGACCGCGTTGGCGCCCCGCGCACGGGTCCATACCGCTTCCTGGTCATGGCTTTTCGCATGCGGTCGGCCACGCGCAAGGGGCAAGCCTCCGGTCGTGGCGCCCACGACCCCTTGCGCGCGGCCTCGATCCCGCATGCGCGCCGCATTCCCAACGCGGGAAAGGCCCGCGGCGCCAGCCGGAGCTCTCCGGCTCATGGGAGACTTCTCCATGTTCAGCTTCAAAGTCCAAGGCCGCATCGGCTCGATCAACGAATACAAGAACAACGTCGTGCGCGTTGCCGTCGCCGCCGAGCGCATCGTCCAAGGCCGGTCTGACAATTACACTGCCACCGAATGGGCGCCGTGCGTCTCGTTCGACCCCGCCCTCAACAAGAAACTGATGGCAACACTTTCCGTCGGTCAGAACGTCACCATCGAAGGTCTCGTCGTGCCGCGTCCCCGCGACAGGGACGCTGAGAAGAAGGTCTTCGATTTGACGCTCGAAATTCAAGGCTTCTCGCCTGGCGCTAAGCCCCGTACCCAGACGTCCGAGCATCCTGTGGCCGCGCAGCCCGCCTCGACCTGAGCCACTCATCGACGCCGTCAGGCAAACGCTGGCGGCTCGGCGCTTCTTCTTCATTCATTCCAAGGCGTGCGAGCGCGTTCGCGCGCGTACGCCGACGAGGATCAAACCGATGTCCCGTTCAACACAACACCCGCATCAGCGAAGCAGCCAAGATGCATTGGCGCATGTCACCGCTGAGATCGCCCGCTTCCTTGCAAGTGGGGTCATGCCGTGGCGCGCCCCTTGGGATCGGGATCGCGCGCTTGCGGCAACACCCGGCTTGCCGCTCCGATTGACGGGTCAACCTTATCGCGGGGCCAACGTGGCTTTGCTGTGGGCCGCGCAAATGGCGCGCGGTTATGCTAAGCGCACCTGGCTCACTTATCGTCAGGCTTTGCTTGCAGGAGGTCAGGTCCGCCAAGGCGAAAAGGCCTGTCCGATCATCTTCTACGGCCAAGCGGGTAGCGACAGCGAAGCGCAAGCGCCGACAGATGCGCCGGCGAAGAGCTATCGCTTCCTAAAGCTGTTCCATGTCTTCAACTGCGAACAGATAGATGGGCTCTCGCCCGATCTCGGCATTGCCGATACGCCGATTATGCCGAGTGCGTGGCCGTCAATTTATGAATGGGTCATTTGTGCGGGCGCATCCGTTCGCGTCGGCGGTGCGCGAGCGGCCTATTCGCCGGCGCTCGACGCGATCTTGATGCCGCACATCAGCGCTTTTGAAAGCGAGGAGCATTTTTCGGCGACGCTTGCGCATGAATCTGTGCATTTCACCGGCCACAAAAGCCGTCTCGATCGTTTCTCAGACTATGCGACTGACATCAGAGCTCGAGCGCGCGAGGAACTTATCGCGGAATTGGGCGCAGCGATCATCGGCGCCATGACTGGCTTGGCGCCGTTTCATCTGGAAGACCACGCGGCCTACCTCGACCACTGGCTGGGAATCGTCAGAGATGAGCCACGCGCCTTCTTGTCCGCCGGCGCCAAAGCGCAGGCCGCCGTGGATTGGCTGATCGAAAAGGCAGGACCGCCGCCAGGAGCAAGCCGGTCGATTGCTTCTGATGATGACCCCAGCATCGCGCCGTCAGCATTTGCGGCCTGAGGAGACGCAGGACCATGCCAAGGTACACAATCATCCTGTATCGCGACGCCCGTCAGCGCTACGAAGTCGAGATCGATGCTGACACGCCGCAAGCCGCGTTGCAGATTGCAAGGCAGGAGGATCGTCCCTGGAATGACCGCGGCGTGTCGACTGATGACAACGCCGACATGAGGCGTGAGATTTGAATGGAAGCGAACGCATCCCTTCACACCAAGTCTGGTGACGCTTTGGGATGGCGCCCCGCGTTGTGGGCGCGCCATTCCATTGCATCCCCGGCTTCCAATCTGGGTGGCATGGTGATTGAGTTGCTCGATGGCTGACATCCTCATTAGCAAATCGACTAAGCGACTAAGGAGCTGCTGCGCCGGCGCGCCGAACGCCACGCCAAGGGCCTTAAGGCGGATTTCCGGGACACGCTGAGCGGCTCGCACATAATGAGGCGGAAGCGTGCGACGACACGGAGCGTGTGGGCTCGTGGCTGGTTTCGATTACGCGTCCAGGCTTCGAATTGGATGAGGCGCTCAGACTTCTCCGCGCCACACCCGTTCGCGACGCCGGCCTCGCATGAACTAGAGCTTCGGCTTTTTTTACGGGCAAACTTAAGGAATTAATGCTTGTTCCCGTTTTGGGAACATGCTATAAACCGGTTATGCGGATCATCGCACGCAGCGTGCTCGTTCAATTCGCCGAAACGCACGCTGACGCGAAGGCTTCGCTTGAGAACTGGTATCGCCTCGCCAAAGCCGCGCATTGGACGACAACGGATGACGTGCAACAGGCCGCTCCCAAGGCCAAAGTTTTGAACCGAGACCGAATAAGATTTGAAGTCGCCGGCGGAAACTATCGGCTCATCGCCGCCTTCGATTTCAGGCGGCAGATCGTCTTCGTGAAGTTTATCGGCAGCCACGCCGAGTACGACCGTGTCGATGCGCTCACCGTCTCACAGTTTTGAGGAAAAAAGAACATGGACGTCCGCCCCATTCGCACCGAAGCTGAACACGGCGCCGCACTTACGGAGATCGAGGCATTGTGGGGCGCCGCCGAGGGAAGCGCTGACGGCGACAAACTCGATGTCCTGGTCGCACTTGTTGAAATCTATGAGGAGAAGCACTGGCCTATTTCGGCCGACAAGGATTTCGATCCGATTGACGCGCTTCACTACGCGATCGATGAACTTGGCCACACCCAAGCTGAACTCGCGGAACTTCTAGACTCGCGCTCGCGCGCTTCGGAAATCCTTTCGCGGCGCCGCGCCCTGACGGTCGATATGATTCATAAAATCAGCAGCGCTTGGAAACTTCCAGCGGACCTGCTTGTGCGACCCTATCGAATGGAGCCAGCGGCGTAGTCACCATCGCGGTTCACGTTGACGAGCACCGCCAAACATACCTACATCTGGGGCTGGGTCGCCACTCACTGTAACGCTAAAATCTTCGTCGGCTCAGGGGCTAGCCGCCTATGCGCACGGCCGGCCTAGCTGACCGAAAGCTGCCCCTCCACGCACCTGCTGCAGTACGGTAAGATTCGCCGTGTGTGGACGGCTCTCCTTTGGCAAGGGTTTTTCTTTGGTAGTGCGAGTCTGGTCGGTGCGGCCGTGTGTTCGACCTTTCGGTGCGGCGCACAGTGCCGCTGGCCATGATGCCGTTCGCGAAGCTGGTCCCGACCGAAAGGACGCGCTCGAAGCGCAACGGCGAGATGTGGGTTTTCCAAGCTTCGGATTTCGACCGTCTTTCGCATCACCTCATGTCCGCCCTTCCCAAGCTGATTTAAATCGCCCTGCCGGCTTAGACGGGGAGCGGCTCCCGATAGCGTTCTCCGCTCGTCATGATCGCCCAAACTGTTCGCGCTGTTTTATTCGCCAGCGCCACGGCCGCGACTTTGGGTTTCCGACGCGCTAGCAATCTCACGAGCCACGGCCGGCGAGCACCGTGCCGTTGTGCAAATCGGATCACAGCTACTGCGCCGATAACGAGCAACTTGCGCAGATAGCGGTCACCTTGCTTGGTGATGCCGCCGAGCCGCTCTTTGCCGCCGCTGGAGTTTTGGCGCGGCACGAGGCCTACCCAGGCCGATAAATTGCGCCCAGACTTGAAACTCGCTGGATCAGGAACTGACGCCACCAAGGCGCTCGCTAGAACCGGGCCGACGCCTGGCACTTCGAGCAAACGACGACCGACGTCGCTGCTGCGCGCCGCAGCAATTATGCGACGATCGTTCTCGAGTACCTGACGATTGACCATACGCAGCTGGCTAACCAACATCAGCAGGCTGGCGCGTGCTAGCTCGGGTATACGCGGATCACCGCCATCAGCGACCACGTCGATTAATCGTTCGAGCCCCGCCCGCCCAACGGGTGCGACGAGATCAAACTCTCCGATGTGACCGCGAATGGCATTCGACAACAATACGCGCTGACGCATCAACAACGACCGCACACGGTGCAGCACCATGATGTCCTGCTGCTCAACAGACTTCACCGGCACAAACCGCATGCTGGGCCGCGTGACCGCCTCACAAATTGCTTCCGCGTCGGCCGCGTCGTTCTTCTGGCGCTTGAGATAGGGCTTCACATAGCTTGGCGGGATCAGTCGCACCGTGTGGCCCAGACGTGTGAGCTCGCGCGCCCAATAATGCGCCGAGGCGCATGCCTCTATCCCCACCAGGCACCGGGGCTGCTTCTGGAAAAACTCCAGCAGCCGAGATCGCGTCAGACGCCGGCGAAAAACCACCTCGCCTGCCTCATCGACGCCATGCGCCTGAAACACCGATTTCGCGATATCCAACCCGATCGTAACGGCCTGCATTGGGGCTCTCCTCCGGCTCGAACCTGCAGCCTACGCTGAAGGCGGGGTGGAGAGCCGTCCACCGCATCGGAAGACGACTTCCCACCAGCGGCGCCGAACTGGTGAGATGCACGCGCATTGGGGCGAAACGCCACCCTTACGCCGGTATCTTTGGCGTCGGCCGGATCAATATCTCTGCGGGAATGCCAAGCCTGTCGTGCAGGCGGCGGATCATGTTGATCGACAGAGCGCGCCGGCGATTGAGCACCTCCGCGATTCGGGTTCGTGTGCCAATGAGTTCTTCAAGGTCGCGTCTCGAAAGGCCCTGTTGCTCCATCCGGAACTTGATTGCCTCGATCGGATCTGGCGGGTCGATGGGGAAATACTCTGCCTCATAGGCGTCGACAAGAGTTGCAAGAACATCAAGTCGGTCGCCGCGTGGCGTGCCGCTGCGTGCGCCCCAGAGGCCTTGGACTTCTGTCAATGCTGCTTTGTAATCAGCTTTTGTTTTGATCGGCTTCAACTCACGCGTCATAGGCCACCGTCTTCACATCAATTTTATCGTAATCCGCATGCGTACCAAGCCACTTGATCCAAACTATCGCTTTCTCGAAATCAACGGCTACAACCAAACGATAGTCGTTGCCCTTGATATTGAAAACGATCCGGTCCGCCGAGACAACACTGGCGCTCGCATAATGCCGCTTTACTGCTGCCATGTTTGGCCAGCGCGCTGCACGCACTTCGGCGAACCAAGCATCCAATGCACCCTTCAGGGCTTGATGATCCTTCCGGCCTTGCCGCGTCTTGGCGAACGCCAGCAAAGTACTTCTAGCTATGATCCCCACGCCACTATATAGCATGCGCCCAAAATGGGCGCAAGTGGGAGCCCGCGAAAAGTCCGCTCACACCGCCGCCGCGGCGAACTCTAGCCACGGCGGCGTCAGATGCAGATATGACGCCAAAGCCATCCGCCAAGTATTCTGGCGCGCCAAAATAGACAAACGCGTAAGGCCCGCCGAAGCGTCCTAGGCGAGGCAGATGCGCCAGTGCGGCTTCGCGCGTGGCCTGCCAGAGATTTATGCGCACCGCCGTAAGCCCCAACAGCGTGAAGCTGCCGGCCCAGAAGAACCAGGCAGCGGCCTCGTGCCGGCCGGTGGCTTTCAGCGGTATCGCCTCGGCATGCTCGTTTCCAAAGGCGTGGGGCGCTCCTGGCCAGAGCGGACACCTTCATAATTTCGTGCGAGCGGGGTTTGCACTAAGAGAGAGGGACTTTGCGGGTCGAAGGAACAAGTAGGATGTCCAGTTACGAGGAACAAATCGCCGCCGCGCAGAGAGTGCTTGATGAGTTCATGGCGGCGTTCAACGCTCGCGATATCCCTGCGTTTGAGAACACATTCAACTTTCCAAGCGTACGCTTGGCGTCGAACCGAATGGTGATCCTCGAAGAGGGCTCGATGCGCCCCGAGCAGTTCTCCAGCGGCGCGCTCGCCGAGTGGAACCACTCGGCATGGGAACGACGCAACATCATCCACGCCGGGCCTGACAAAGTTCACATCGACACCCGCTTTGCGCGCCGGCGCAAGGACGGCTCGTTGATTGGAGCGTTCGATTCAATCTACGTCATAACCTGCGAGAACGGACATTGGGGGGTCAAAGCTCGCTCCAGCTATGCCCCGTAGGTCCGATCACACGCATAGCCGTCCGAGCCTATGCGCTATCACTCGCGTTCGGCTATTGCAGGCACAGTCGAACCCAAGAAACGCATCGGCCGAGACTCGCGTTGCCCGGGCCTATTTTTTTGACCAGAAGCGTGAATAGATTATCAGCGCCGTCTTGGGCTTATATGAGGTCGGATGCCCTGTCGTCCGACCGGAAACCGCTTCGGCGACCCCGCGACAGTCTTGCGGGCCGCCTAACCTTCGCAGTGATTCTCCCGACTGCGCCAATCTTCGACGAGCGAGAACAGGAATGATCCCGACCATGTGAGTAGAAGAATCCCATTGAGCGGCGCAATAGACGTCACAAGGCGCAGGTCTCCGGTTGGATAGACATCTCCGTAGCCAAGAGAAGCGTATGCCTCGGCTGCATAATAAAAGAAGGCCATGGGCGATCGTGGCGGCAGCCCGTGAAAGCTACCCAAAGCGAACGGCCCCACCGACAGAGCGAAGATGCCCGCGTAAGCGCCAATTTCGACCAAATGAAGCGCGATCAACCCGGCGATGACGACCACGAAAGCGGGATAGGCTTGCGCGGCGTGGCGCGCAAAGCGATCCATGCGTCGGATAGTTTCGTAGTGGAGTATCGCGGTTCCGACCACCACAATGAGAGCGATTACGGCGCAATAAGCGAGAATCATTTTCGACGCCTGCGATGATCAAGGTCCTGTCCGCCGGACCACACAGAACCATCAGCGTTGGGGGTTGAATTGGTCATCCATGCGTCGATTCTAAGTTGACGCGATGGCTCTTGCGGACATTGAACCTTGACCGGCGGCCCTCCGAAAGCCGAATACAGCAAACAAAAGCGGAAATATCCCCCACTCATGCCATCATTCAAATTTCCGACGAGGCCGGCTTGTGAGGCAGCAAAAAGATTGCGGTCCTTAAAGGAGGTGAGAGCGAACACTTCGACCGCCACACAGCAGGCGAATCGGGCGGCGCAGCGCCAGGCCCATGTTCCTCGAGGCAGTCTCCCAATTCGACGAGTTAGTCGGCGTGCTGGCGCCAACCGATCCCGTCTCGTAAACTTCAAGTAGCGGTCCGTGTCGTAGAATGCGCCGCCTGGACAACGCCTTCGGCGACGTGTTCAGGCCCGGGCAGCAGATGCCGCGGCAAGTAAAACGCATTGGCGATCATCGTCGGCACAACAGCGCTGCCGACCACCGCCGCGACCAATAGAGAATACTGCGATTGCGTAATTATGTTATGCGACAATCCGAAGAGCGCGGAAATCGTGCCGAAGGTTAGTCCCGTCGACATGAGCAAAGTCGTGTATAGCGCCTGCCTCTTGGGCGATTGGTACGCGCGCGTGATCGGATAGACACCCGCGAACTTTGAAATCATTTTTCCGCCCAGCAACGCCAAGAACGCAAGCGGCGCCGCCATGAGCGCTGGGATGGAAACAAAGGAACCGGCGCGAATAAAATAAAATGGGGTCAATAGACCGAATGTAAGCGTCCGTAAGCGCCTGATGAAGATGTGGTCCTTGCCCACGGTGCCCGCGAGCACCATGCCGATAACATAGGCTGGCAGAACGGCCTGGCTGTCCGCCCAGACAGCAAGAGCGCCAAGCCCAAACAAGCATAGGAGCAAGAATTTCGCTTCGAGTTCCGAGGGCCGTCCGCCAAAATGCTTGAAGAAGCGCGGTGTCAGCCGAGGCAAGACGGCGAATGCTACGATGCCGCCCGCCCAAAAAATTGCGGTCTTCATGGTCAGCGGCGAAAACATGAGCCCCAGCGCTAGAACCGTTAGGCGATCGTTTATGAAGCACGCCGCCAACAGTGTCTTGCCGTACCCAGTACGGTTGAGACCTAATTCCAGCGTCACGGCATAGACGACCCCGACCGAGGTCGCCGACATCGCAACGCCTCCAAGCCATGCGGAGCGAGCCTCCCAATGGAGCAGGAAGAAAGCGATCGCCGCGCACCCGAAGAAGGGGATGGCAAATCCCGCGAGGCCAATCGACGTCGCTTCCTTCCACTTCGATTTGAAAACCGCGGGATCAAGTTCAGCGCCGGCTAGAAACGTGAGAACTATCGCGCCTGCGCCCGAGAGGAACCTGATCCATGATTGGTCGGTACCCATGAATGTTGCGCCAAGCGTCATAGCGATAATGAGCTGCGCGGCGGTGCCGACCACGATTTCAGCGAGCGCGGTGGCAATCTTGAGCCAAATCGATATGAGCGTCGCCACAAGTGCGAGCCCAAACCAGAGCGCGGCCAGCCCCCAGATGTTCGTCATGCCCAACCTCCACTTCGCGCCGGGGGCATCCGCGGGCAGCCGCGCACAATCCTATAACGTCAAAACGCGACAGGAGTCATCAACCTCTGCGCGCGTTCGAGCTTGAGGCCAACCATCCACGAACTCTTTGCACCGCGAGCACGCCCCGACGCGCACTGCAGTTGTGAATGCGACAAACCCGCGCGCACGCGGCTCGGGCGAAGCCTGAGCCACAAAATGCACAAATAGCCTTCTCAGCCTTTCCTGCACTCGTCCGACGCCCGCCAATCGCGCCGGCGACCTTCCGAGGCCGCTTGCTGATCCCGCATTGCCCTCGGAAGTCCTCTCTCCACATTGAAGGAGATCATCAATGAAAAGTATCGCGATTCGGGTAGTCACTCTGGCTTGCGGCCTTACGGCCGCCAGTTTTTCCGTCCCCGCCTCTGCGGCGCCGATGCGGCCGAGCATCGCCACACCCGATCAATACCGACAGGAGGTTCGAGCCGACATTACTAAAACTCGCACCGCACTTGATCGGCACCGCCCTCGGGTGGCGACTTCATACACTGGCATCGCTGAGACGACGTTGTTGAACGCCACTCAAGCGAAACTGTATTCGAGTCCTGCCTCGCTCTCTGCGCTTGAGCGCGCCCATGACAACCTCAAGGCAAATAAGCTAGACCGCGCATCTCGCCAGCTGCGTATCGCTGAAGACAATTTGGCGACGGGATGAACCCGCGCGGAAGCGCCGCTTCGCGCGGCGCTTCCGCGACCCGATTTATTGGAAACCCCACTCCCGAATAGTGTGACAATACCGCTGCACGCGGCCCCAAGTTCAACGTTTAACGCGTCAGGCCCATGTCCACCCCGACCGGATCGAGTTAACCCCCGCCATTGCGCGGGAATCCGCTGATGTGTTCATCTGATCGATCAACGGCCAGCATGCTAACGCCAGGCCGACAGCGCCGATCGCCCCTATGGCGCCGAAAATAAAGGCGCGACGGCTTTGTGTTTGACCTAGCGCCCCCAATTTGACGACAATGTAGTGATCCGGTGGAAGCCAACAAAAGCCTGCTGGCGCCATCTGTGGAGGTCCGCTTGAGCGTCGACAACTCCCACGACGCCGCAGCATCGCACAGGGCCACCGGTCTTAGTTCGGCTGAGGCGCAGGCACGCTTGCGCCTCAACGGACCAAACGAGATCCCCGAGCCCAGGCGCCATCCGGTGTTGGCGTTTCTGCACAAGTTCTGGGGCCTCTCGGCCTGATGATCGAGCTGATCGCTGCTCTCGCACTGCTGCTGAGCAAATGGACCGACTTCGCCGTCGCTTTGGCTCTCCTCGTTGTGAACGCGATCTTGAGCTATCAGCGGGTGCTGACCTGGATCATCAATAAGTTGAGCCGCACTATACTCAAATCAGGTTTCGTCGTGATCGCATTCCTGGCCACCGGCAAATTTGTGATCTCGGCACTGGGCATGGTGCTGCTTGTTTTCATGACCGATTTCGTCAAAATCGCCTTGGCCACTGACCGAGTCCGGCCGTCGCAAACGCCCGAAAGCTGGAACATCGGGCCGCTCGTGCGCGTCGGGGCTTTGCTCGGCATGTTGATGCTCTTGGAGGCGCTCGCATTGCTAGCGTTCGCCTGGGGGCGCCTCGGCTCGAGCGACGGCCAGATGCAGACATTCTCTTTCCAGACGCTTCTCTTCTTCGCGCTGTTTTCACTTGTGTCGATCCGCGAGCGACGCGCCTTCTGGTCCTCGCGCCCGAGCCTCACTTTGTCGATTGCGCTGCTTGCGG
>Ga0209698_10004227_pt1 | contig 15777 bp, 11 predicted proteins | sample LitLauG_LLR_2012_FD_187203 | JGI IMG/M metagenome (GOLD analysis project Ga0209698, IMG submission 187203) | Freshwater sediment microbial communities from Pennsylvania, USA - Little Laurel Run_MetaG_LLR_2012 (SPAdes) (version 2) | ecosystem: Environmental > Aquatic > Freshwater > Creek >...
GTTTCAGCAACGTCACTGGAGGCGCTCACCGGCTATGACTGGCCTGGCAATGTTCGCCAGCTCGAGAACACCATCGAACGCGCCGTGGCGCTCGAAACCGCCAGCGAATTGCGCGTCGAACTGCCGGTGGAGCGCGCCAAGGCTCGTGCGGTGGCAGCGGGCGCCGAGACCGCTGTGACCTTTGCAGCGGGCGCCGTCCTGCCCGAGGGCGTGAACATGGAAAACTACGTGGCGCAGATCGAGCGCTCCCTGCTGCAGTCTGCTTTGGGCCAAACGAACGGCGTACAAGTCCGGGCGGCGGACGTACTCGGTATCTCCTATCGTTCCTTCCGCCACTTGATGAAGAAGTACGAGTTGTCAGACAAGTAACTCGACTTCCACCTTGCCCCCGACGGTTTTCTCCCCTCGGCTTGTCCCCTATGCAGTGATCTCTGCCCTTGACGGACAGCCACTTCCGGCTATACTCATGCGTTTACTGTAGTTGCCGGATTCTGGCTCGAGGGGGGCCAGCACCCGGAGGAGGCGGAATTGTTGTTACCGCGGAAAGTGCTGGCTGTCCCCTTGGATCGCGTTGTTCCCGCCTGTAAACAGTCTCGTTTCACGAAACTTCTGTTAAAGCTGCGTCTCCCTGGAGTGAACTATGTACCGGTTGGGTAAGTGTGTGGTGGTCGCGTTAGCGTTCTGGATTTGTGCAGGACAGGAAGCGAGAGCGGGAGTGGGATTCCAGCCGGTTGCGCCCGATGAACTCGGTTTAAAGGGAGAGCCTCTGGCGCCGGGAGCACCCGCGATTATCCTGTATCGGCAAGTAGACCGGGACGACAATGTCCTTACCCCTCATGAAGACAACTACTTTCGCATCAAGATCCTGACCGAAGAGGGTCGAAAGTACGCCGATGTGGAGATTCCGTTCCTGAAAGAGAACGAAGATGTTGTGAGCATACGGGCTCGGACCATTCGCCCTGACGGCTCCATCGCGGACTTCGGCGGCAAGGTCTTCGAAAAATATCTCATCAAGGGAAAGTACGAAGGCCGGGAGGTGAAGTATCTAGCCAAGACTTTTACTCTGTCAGATGTGCAGGTCGGGAGCATCATCGAGTATTCCTACACCAGGGATTTTCATGAGTACATGCTCTACGACTCCCGCTGGGTCGTGAGCGATGAACTCTTCACCAAGAAAGCCCAGTTTTCTCTGAAGCCGTTCAACGACAACTACTACGGCAACTATTCGCTGCGATGGAGTTGGAACACGCTGCCGGCTGGCGCCACCCCTCCTACGGAGCAACCCGACCGGATCGTCCGGATGGAGGCAAGCAACATACCGGCATTCCAGAAGGAAGACTATATGCCGCCAGCGGACGAATTGATGTCGCGTGTGGACTTCATCTATGAGGAGGGCGTTGCCGAGAGGGACGAGGCGAGTTACTGGAAGCACGTGGGAAAAAAGAGAAATGGGCAATTGGAAGGCTTCGTCGGTAAGCGGAAGGCCATGGAGGAGGCGGTGTCGCAGATTGTCCTGCCCTCCGACTCGCAAGAAGTAAAACTGCGCAAGATTTATGACCGCGTTCAGCAAATGCGAAATATGTCGTACGAAGTGCAAAAGACTGAGCAGGAGCAAAAACGAGCAAAAGAGAAAGTGGCAGAAACCGTCAACGTGGAGGATATTTGGAAGCGAGGATACGGTAATGGCCAGCAGCTCACTTGGTTATTTCTTGGATTAGCCCGAGCCGCGGGGTTTGAGGCTTACGGATGCTGGGTTTCGGACCGCCGGGAGTACTTCTTCAATCGGGTGACGATGCAGAGCGGCAAGTTGAACGCCAACGTAGTTCTGGTGAAGCTCAACGGAAAAGACGTCTATTTCGATCCAGGAGCCGCATTTACACCATTTGGCCTGTTGGGCTGGTCAGAGACAGGGGTCACGGGTCTGCGGCTGGACAAAGATGGTGGAACCTGGATTCAGACCACACTCCCGCAGCCCGAGGAATCGCGCACCGAGCGAGTGGGAAAACTGAAACTATCCGATGCCGGTGATGTGGAAGGCAAGCTGACCATCACCTACACCGGGCTAGAAGCCATGTACCAAAGGCTCGAAGAGCGGCATGCGGATGACGTGGAGCGCAAGAAGTTCCTGGAGGAAGGCGCCAAATCACAAGTCGGCGCGGCCGCAGAAATCGAACTCACGAACAAACCGGATTGGGCCGGTTCGGAGACGCCGTTGGTCGCCGAATTCGATCTGAAGATTCCGGGTTGGGCCTCGAGTGCCGGCAAGCGGGCGGTCATCCCGGCGGCCATCTTTACAGCGGCAGAGAAGGGGATGTTCGAGCATGCCAACCGGGTCCAGCCCATCTACTTTGAATATCCACACGAGAAGGCGGACGATGTCACGATCGAGCTTCCGCCGGGGTGGCAAGTGAGTAGTGTGCCCGCGGCGCAGAATCAGGACGCACATATCATTCGCTACACGTTAAAGGCGGAAGCGAGCCCAGGAACACTGCGGCTGACCCGAAAATTGAGCATCGACGTCATGTTGTTGGAGCAGAAATACTACGGCGCATTGCGGAACTTCTTTCAGGTAGTAAGAAGCGGCGATGCGGAGCAGGTAGTCCTGCAACCTGGGGAGATCCATGCGAGCAACTAGGCGCAACGGTATCGACAGTTTGAATAAGCGCATGGCCTCGCGGAAACTGGAGTTTGTTCTTTGGACCGCCGCATGTCTTTTATGCCTGGTGCCCAGAGCTTTGGCCAGTGGCGATGCTCCGCCGTGGATGCACGCCTTGGTTGGCGCTAATCTGCCCGCGTATGACGAAAAGACCGATGCGGTTTTGCTATATTCCGACACGAATGTGACTGTGCTGTCGGCGGATCGGATCAGGAAACACGTCCGGGAAGCCTACAAAATTCTCCGCCCCGGAGGACGAGAACACGGGACCTTGGGGATCGATTTCAGTCCGACCAAGAAAATCACTAGCCTGCGTGGCTGGTGCATTCCGTCGCAAGGCAAAGACTACGAGGTTAAGGATAAAGATGCCCTTGATGCAGCCGCCCCTGCCGAAGGTGGCTACTTGATGCAAGACACGAGGTACAGATTTCTAAAGATCCCCGCACCCGATCCGGGAAATATTGTTGGTTATGAATATGAAATAGAGGAACAACCTTTCTGGCTGCAGGACATTTGGGACTTCCAAGGAACTGATCCGGTGCGGGAGAGCCATTATTCGTTGCAACTTCCTCCGGGCTGGGTTTTCAAGGCTTCATGGCTTTCTCACGCGGAGGTAAAGCCCGACGAAGGAAGCGGCAATGTGCTCCAATGGGCGATCCGCGACGTGACTGGAATCAGGCCTGAGCCGAATATGCCGCCTTGGGAGGGTTTGGCAAGCCAGATGATCGTGTCATTTTTTCCCGAGGGGGGCACGCTGCGGAAGAATGAGTTTCTGAACTGGGAGGGTATGGGCCGCTGGTATGAAGGTTTATACAGCAGTCGATCGGACTCGTCCGAAGCGATCAAACAAGAGGTAAAGGCTCTAACGGCTGGAAAAACCTCGGAACTAGCCAGGATACAAGCGATCTCTTTTTTCGTGCAGCACGAGATTCGGTACATTGCGATCTCATTGGGCATCGGAGGGTGGCAACCGCACGCAGCTCCGGATGTTTTCGCGCATCGGTACGGCGACTGTAAGGACAAGGCGACGCTCCTTCGTACCATGCTGCGCGAGATCGGTGTGGACTCTTACCAGGTCGTCGTCAATACCGAGAGGGGTTCGGTCACTCGCGACACTCCCGCTCACCATGCGTTCAACCACGTGATTCTGGCAATTAAGCTGCCGAATGACGTCACAGATCCCTCTCTGATTGCGGTGATACAACACCCCAAGCTGGGGAGGATTCTGTTCTTCGATCCGACCTACGATGTGTTAATACCATTTGGCCAGATCGGAGGATACCTGCAGGCGAATTACGGCCTGCTGGTGACGCCCGAAGGCGGGGAACTGGTGGAGTTGCCGCAGCAACCATCGGCAATGAACAGTGTTCAGCGTACTGGCAAGTTGACGCTCGACGCCAACGGCATGCTGAAGGGCGATGTCCAGGAAGTGCGGCTGGGTGACCGGGCATCATCGGAGCGATGGAGATTACGGACAGTAACCAACAACGCCGACCGCATCAAACCGATCGAAAGCCTGCTAGCGACATCGCTTTCCAACTTTCAAATTACGAAAGCGAGCGTGATCAACTTCGAACATACAGACCGGCCATTCGGTTTCAACTATTCCTTCCAGTCTGACAACTACGGCAAAAATGCCGGCAATCTGTTGTTGGTCCGGCCGCGAGTACTGGGAGCCAAGTCGTGGGGGGTGTTGGAGACCAAGGAGCCGCGAAAATTTCCGTTGGAATTCGACGGCCCGTCGCGGGATACCGACGCTTTCGACATCACGCTCCCACCAGGCTACGAAGTCGACGAACTGCCACCGCCGATGGACGTTGATTACAGCTTTGGCAGCTACCACAGCAAGACCGAAGCGAGCGCGAACGCTTTGCACTACACGCGAACCATGGAAATCAAAGAACTGAGCGTTCCTGTCAGCAAGATGGATGAACTCAAGAAATTCTATCGGATGATCGCCACCGATGAGCGAAATACAGCAGTGCTGAAGCCGGCTGGAACCGGCAAATAGGAAAGTGGAATTGGTCGGGGCGCGCGGATTTGAACCGCGGACCCCCTGCGCCCAAGGCAGGTGCGCTACCAGGCTGCGCTACGCCCCGACTATCTTGATTATATAACGATGCCGTGCGTGACCTTTGCGGCACTCCCAAAAGGTGGGGTGCCCATGGGACCTGCCCTGGGGCTATAATTTTCTCTTCGCAAGTCATGTCTAATCCACGCTACGCTTTGGTCACCTACGTTCGGAATCCGGTTGGCGAATTTATCGAACAACTGCGCCGGGAACTCCATCCGACTATCGCTCATATGGCTGCTCATGTAACTGTCTTGCCTCCGCGGGAACTGATTGGAAGCGAAGTCGCCGCTCTGGAGTTTCTTGAGGAAGCCTGCAGCCAGGCCATTCCGTTTGATCTCGAACTGGGAGAAGTGGAAACGTTTCTTCCCACCACGCCAACGGTTTTTATCCAGGTGAGACGCGCCGCTTATCGGATGCGAGAACTCCACGATCTGCTTTGTGGCCGGGGACTACGCTGCGAAGAAAGCTGGCCGTACATCCCGCATCTCACGATCTTGAAGGCGGATCAGGATGACCAGGCCCGAGCGGCTCTGGCCGTCGCGCAACAGCGTTGGGCGGCATTTCCGGGTCCGCGGCTAGTCCATGTCGAAGAGTTGATGTTTGTTCGCGAGCGGGAAGGCTGCTGGCAAGACGTGGCGCCGGTGGCGCTTGGCCGTGGCCAATTGTCGTCAAAATTGTAGCTCCTCTGGGCGCCTGCCTTACGCCCAGATCCACATCTCCAAAACCCTTGAAAACCCGCAACTAGCGGCCATTTGCGCTGCCCTTCGGTACATGTACTTTCCACCCGTTGCCAACTCTAATGGGCGGATTACCATAGATTTAACGGGCTCGAAACCAAGCGCCGGATCCCAGGCTGCGGGTTGATCGCGATTCGATCGGAAGAAGAGAATATGCAAATTGGGGTTTATGGATCCGGCTACCTCGCAACTGTCATCTCTGCCTGCCTCGCTGATTTCGGCACGCCCGTTTGCTGCTGCCACGCGGATGGCAGCCGAATCATGGAAGTGGCCAAGGGCAATGTTCCCTTCTTCGAAAAAAATCTGCAGGAAGTGATTCGACGCAATGTGCGTTCGGGACGCCTAGTGTACTCGGCCAACCCCGAAGAACTGGCGCATAAGGCCCCGGTAATTTTTCTGGCTGAAGATTCGTCGCAAGGACTGGAAGAAGTCATCGTCCGGTTATCGTCCGCGGCTGGTCGCTTTCAGGTGCTGTCGATTGTCACTCCCGTGCGTGTTGGTTCGACCGCAAAAATTGAAAGGCAGCTCAAAGACAAGGGTTTGAAGAGTCTGCTGGTATGCCAGCCCATGTTCTTCACCAATGGATGCGCGGTCGAAGACTTCAACTGGCCCGACCGGATTATTCTGGGCACACAGTCGAGCGAGGCCGTTTCTTCTCTGAAGCAAATTTTTCATCCGCTGGTGATGCGCGGAGTTCCAGTATTGGTGACGAACTACGAAACTGCCGAACTGGCGCGTGAAGCGACGACCGCATTCGTGGCCACCAAGATCTCATTCATCAACGAAATTGCCAGCCTCTGTGAACATGTCAACGCCGACGCAGTCAGCTTGTCGCTGGCTTTGGGGCTGGACAAGAAAATCGCGCCGCGGTGCCTGCAGCCCGGCGCCGGCATGGGCGGAATTTTCGCCGAGAGTGATATGGAATCGCTGACTGGCCTCGCCCGCGAGAACCGCGTCGACCTCAAGGTGCTGAATGCAGCCCGCGCGGTGAACACGGATCTCGCAGACCGCCTGATGCAGAAAGTAGCCGGTGCGCTCGAAACCGTCCAGAACAAGGACGTTGGCATTCTCGGTCTCTCCTTCAAGCCGAACACGAATTCAGTTGCCGGATCAGCATCGGTTCAGCTGGCGCAGAACTTGCTCGCCGGCGGAGCTAGGGTTCGCGCTTACGATCCGGTTGCGATTCCCGATGCGCGGCTGCAGCTCAACGGCATGGTGAAGTACTGCGAGTCGGCCTACGGTGTTGCCGAGGGCGTCGACGCTCTGATCCTCGCCACCGGCTGGCCAGAATTCCGCACGCTGGATTTCGGCAGGATCCGTCACCTCGTGAAACGCCCGATCATCATCGACACCAAGAACCTGCTCGACTCGTCGCGTCTGCGCGCCATGGGATTCCAGTACATGGGTGTGGGAAGACCGTAGCGGCGCCGTAGCTAGTAGCTAGTTGTGGGCAAGACGTCTTCCAGGCCCCAACAGCGCTCGCCCCGGGAATACATCCGGCACGATCTTGCCTTCGTCGATCACCACGGTTCCTCCAACCACCAGATAGCGCACTCCTACGCTGGGCTCCATGGGCTTTTGAAACGTGGAGCGATCGCTGATGGTCGCGGCGTCGAACACAACAATGTCGGCGTCGGTGCCCTCCTGCAGTCTGCCTTTTTGTCGTCCTGCGGGCGTTGAACGCTCCAGCATCTGTGCCGGCATGAGACTCATCTTTCGCAGAGCGTCCATGAGAGTGACCGTCCCCTTCTCGCGCACATATTGAGCCAGCACTCGCGAGTAGGTTCCGGCGTTGCGAGGATGGCCTGGGGCGCCGTCGCTGGCGATCATTACCAGCGGGTGGGGGATTACTTTGTCCACCACTTCCTGAGTGTTCGCGAAAATCAAAATCCACTGCGGGGTGCTGGAGCCATGCAGTTCCTCGAAACGCGCCTTGGTAAGGTGCTCGCCCGTGCCGGGAAGCACAAGGTCTCCGTAGCTGATGCCGAGCTTCGCTTGCCACCCTGGGTTGAACAGCGCCGAGTTGATGGCGGTCATGCCCGCGATGTACGGATAGGCCTCGGTGGTTACATCCAGGCCGCGGGCGCGCGCTCCTTCCACTAGAGATAGGCATTCCATCGAGTCGTGCAGGCAAGAGCTATTGATGTGCACGATGTGCAAGGACGCTCCTGAAATGGCCGCAGCTCCGATTACCTCGCTGATCGATTCCACCGAAGACCCGGGCTCGCCGCGACCGGCGCTGCGGACGTGCGTGTACACCGGCAGCCCCCGCTCGGCGGCCAGGCGGAACACGTCAATTACCTCCAGACGAGTTGCTCCAGGGGTGTATTGGATGCCCATGCCGAGGCCCAAGCCACCAGCGTCGAGTTCCGCGCGGAGTTGTTCCAGCATGACGTCAATTTGTTCCCGCGTCGCTGGCTGATCGGTTGCCGGTTCGCTCTTCGGGAGGATTTCTCCAGCCGGCAGCGGCGTTCCGAACACCAGGGCCCGTGCCGCGACATGGCTGGCGGAAGTGCCATAGTGAATGATCGAGTGGCCTTCCTTAGCTTTCAAAAACTGCGCAACGTTGGGCGCACCGATTTCCATTTCGAGCGCCGTGGTGACGCCGTCCAGAGCTTTGACGCGCTGGCTCTCCATGTCCTGGCCATGCTGGTGTAGATCAATGAAACCGGGAGCGACCACGAGGCCCTTGGCAGGAAGGACACGTCGTCCGTTCATAGCTTCGGAGGAGATGCGCGCGATCTTGCCGTCACGGATACCAACGTTGCGGACAGCATCGAGCCCGGTTTCGGGATCCATGACGCGTCCACCTTCAAGCACCAGATCGTACTGTTGTGCCGTGCTTAGCGCGGTCAATACAAAGACGACAAAGAAGGGAATCAGTCTGCGCATCGTGCCTCCGTCGAGCCCAGCGATGATATCAAACGTGGCAGTCTGGAGACGCGGACCGGCGTGGCGCTTGATATAATCGTTGTCTGTACGAGCATGTCTGCGGTGGGAGTAGCTCAACCGGTAGAGCATCGGACTGTGGCTCCGACGGTTGCGGGTTCAATTCCCGTCTCCCACCCCAATTTTTCAGTGGGTTGCAGAACCTTCCGTGCCGTTCCCGTGCTGTAAAGCCCTTTGGACTACTTTTTCGTGCGCTTGCCGTAGATCCGATGGGACCGTATCACCATAGTTTGCCGTGGTGGTAATGCTGGAGTGCCGCATCATCCGCTGTTGCAAACCAATCGGTGAGCCAAGAGCATCTAGCCAGCTTCGGTACGTGTGCCTGAAGGAATGGCTACTGACGTGAGCAATACCGAGGCGCGTACAAGTCTTGGTCAACAGGTTCCAGACGGACGTATAGCCCAGCGGCATACGTCCGAGTTTCACCGTGCTAGCGAAGACCCAATCTTCAGCGTCCGCAAACTCTGTGGTTTGCTTCCACGCTTTCAGAATGTCTAACAACTCATCCGCGCAAGCCATCTTGCGGGCTGAGTGCCTAGACTTCACGTCATCCACAATTGCTTTCACCACGCCTCTGTTTATGCTCACGGTTTTGCCAAGCCAATCCACGTCTTTCCATTTCAGGCCGAGCACCTCGGAAATGCGAAGCCCGAAAGAAACAGCCAACAGAAAAAACGTGCGCCAACGGAGATTGTCATTGAAGGCCGCCAACAGTTTTTGAAATTCTTCTGTCGTCAAACTTCGTGGGACTTTCTGACGTTGGCTTGCCCCTGGGATGCTCACAAGCTCCATGGGATTCCGCTGTACCGGGACATGACCTGCCCACATGCTGTATTCCCAGAGAATCCGAAGCATCCCCCGAATGTGTGCCCGGCTCTTCGGTGCCACGTCTAGGGATTGCAGCCACAGTTCTATGGGCCGTGCTGCGATTTCCGTAATCGGCGTGCTGCCCCACTTCGGGATGATGTAGCCGGTTAGCCACGTTTCATAACCCCGCCGTGTGCTCGCCCGCCTGGGCATCTTTTCTAGGCGGTACGCCTCGCACAAGTGCAGCACTGTTGGCCCAGCGGGCGCTTCCGTTTGTGACACCGCTCGCCATGCACTTGCCTTAGTAGGGAATTGACTCACGTGTCCAATGGTCTTGGATTTTCGTATGCCATTTTCCCACCAATAGAAACACCACTTCTTTGACCGCGTATCTAGACAAACACTTCCTTGTTTACTTCGCCGCATTGAATTCTCCATTCTCTGCGGCAGATGGCGCGCCCATCATAGCATCGTCCAGCTCATCAGCACGGAAACGCCATGTGCACCGCCGTGTCCCGGACAGCCGGTGAGCGGGTATCCTGCCGGCCTTGGCCCACTCCAAGACGGTACGATGGGCCACACGAAGGTATTGCGCAGCTTCGCGGGCATTCATCCAGGGCGAATTAGGGGCAGTTTCGCTCATCGTAAACTTGCCTTGAAAGGGCTCGGAATTGTCGGCTGAAGTCCCCGGAACCCCGCTCGACTGTCCTCATGATGGTCATGGTACCCGTGAGGGAAGGAATTCCCTAATAAGTACTATTTTCGAAATTTGAGGCTATTTTGCGGATTCAGTACTTTTTCCGCGCTGCGTGAGGTGTCGGTGTACCGTCGCCTTGAGTTGATCCAAGCTCGTCCCGGCGAAGACGTCAGGTTGTTCCAGTGCGAGGATATCCCGCATATCTTCGAGGAGTTCTTTCGAGAAGAATGCATCTCTTGTCAAGACCTTTTCCTTTTTCGACCAGATGTTTCCCCGCTTGCGGTAATACGGGGCTAGGAAATCATAGAGTCGCGGGATCACACGCTTCGTGAAGATCGGCCACGCCTGCGAATGTCGCCGTGAGACCAAGCGCTTACGCCGCGTTCTCTTCAACACCAGATCCAGAAGTCCGAGGGTGGTAAACGCTTTTCTCCAGGCTTCGCTCCATGCGGCCACAATATCTTTGCCGCCGGGTACGACCGCTACGCGTTTCTCCCGCGTCTCTTCGTGAATCGCCACAATCCGAATATCTGGATGAATGCAGCCGGGCTTGGAACCTTCACTGGGGGCCACAAAATGCCGGAACAATCTCCATGCACCCAACCTCGGGAAACTGCTCTCGATCAGCGCGTTCCACGCGCACATCTCTGCCACAATAACGGTTTTCTCAACATCTTTTTCTTGCTCGGCTGAAAGGAGGAAATCATCACCTAACAACTTTCTCCAACGTTGAGTGTGGCGCAGAATCTGGGATGGAGTGTGCGGACCAAAATGAGTTTCAAAAAATAAGTTTGCATGCGGAAGATCTAGACTGATCAGCTTCTTTATCTCACCGTAATCGACGCCGCGTGCCTGCAAGCGGCCAAATATTGTTGAGGATTGTCTCTCAATGTCACTTGCCATTCATAGACCCTCACGGCTGTTTCTTGCTGTAGAATACCGCGGACCGCAGGATGCCGGCACTGTCGACCCCGATGTGAGGACCGAATCCGTGTGTAGAGCGCCAGGGAGAGGCACGCCAACGAGTGTGGTCATGTCCTGAATGCGTGTGTATGCATGATTGGTAGCGGTGGAAAGGGCTAAGTTACTGCGACCATCTAGTCTATCTACTCTAGGCTATAGTTCACGCGGTTCTTCAGCAGTTCTTCAGCGGTTCTCAATTCGTGGCGGGAACAGTCTGTGCATCGACTTTGGCGTGTATTCCACACACTCTGCGATAGGATGGTTGTGATTCCCCAAGATCGACGTCCTTCTCAAATCAGAATTCATCGCATGTGGGCGGAGGGACAGCGCAGGAGGGAGAGCAGGGGCCTACGCTGGAGTCACTGATCTCAGTTAGAACGAGGTTGCGCGGACTCAAACCAGGGGTGGTCAATCTCTGCGGGAGCTTTTCCAAGGCAAATCATCAATTCCGCGAGGAGGATAGGATTAGATCGAGGTCACTTTCGGTCAGTAGAGTATGTACTGTACAGTACACGCTGTTCTCACACGGTTCTCACCTGTTTCTCACCTTAGAGTGAGAAACGTACTTTCGCATTGTGCGTGTCGTGCCTTCCCCGCTTTCTGCAAGGACGTGATCTGGATGTCAGCTGGTCATCTTTCGGTCGACCGACAGCGCGCGACAAAAGAAGTTATCATCTCCCGCCGAAACAACATATTCGGCTCATTCAGGATCAGCGCCACGGCATTATTCGCCACCAGAACGGGATCTTCCCCGTTCTCGACCCCTTCTTGAAGATGGTATTCTTCGGTGACAAACGCCATCATTGGCCACGACTTCCATATCTCTGTTAAACCACCGCGTGTCGGTGTGCTTCCATTCCATTATCTGTTGAGAGCGTCGTGGGTGAAGTGCGGGGCGCACGGCTTGCATGCCGCGAGGGGGTCGTAGGAAGGCATTCTCTCTGGCTTGAATGTGTGGGGCTCCACTCACTCTCGCGACGCGATGAATGTTAATGCCCTCACGAGTCCTGCCAAGAGATACCGCTCGCATCCGAGGCATTGGGTCGGGGTGGCAAAACTCGCAGTGCGCACCGCAGTCCTGCCATCTGGTTAGTGGGATCAACCGTCACTAACGTGCGCGCTGACGGAACGAGCGAATCGGAGCGACCTCCCTCCACTGCCCCGACATTACGACATCGTAGAACGACTTGCTGGATTCAAACCCTGGTGTCGGCCGGCTGCTCCCTTTTACCGACGAGATCGGGCGGAGGATCCAGGTGTCCCCCGAACTTCAGGTCCGTGCTCCACGCTCTTTCTGCGCTGGTGCGGGATCCAATGCCCAACCGTTTCCCAAGCGCATCGCCACCCCAACCACCTGTCCGATCACCTCGGCCTCGTTCGGATGTTTGAGAATGCGAACCGGCACAGGTGACAAGGAATGCGATTGCAGTACGATATTTCCCTGCGTTACTTGGCACCAACAACACGTGAAGCCTTCTCGAGTCTCAACGAAGTAGATCGGGCGTTCTAATTCAGACCGCCAGTTACCTTCGACCACCTTATTCAGGGTTTCGTCTACTTGCACAAAACTCCCCGGGGGCAGTATGGGGTACATCGTGAAGTCGTATGCTCCAATATAGCCATAGGAGTACTGGTCGTCCGCAAACGCTGAAAGATGTGCGAGCGGCAGAACACCCCATTGTTCGATCATTCGTCCAAGGTCAGTGGTCTTTTGGAGCGCAAATCCAGGGTCCAGGCGGACTGGAATACGAATCTCCGTCACGTTGCCGAAGGCCTTTGAGCGGAGGGTATGATTTGGCGCTGTGGCAGCGAAATCCGATGGAATACCGTTGAGATCTACGCCGTACCAGAGCAAAAGCTCGCGATAGTCACATCGATAGATCACCGCAAGGGAATAAAGTTTGAAGATGCTGGGAACAACTCCCTTGGTCTCAATATCCGAGAGCCGGCTCGGTGCGACCGAAAACTCCTCGTTTTCCGTTCTTCTGGCAATCTGATCGCTGGCCACCTCCACATCTCTCATCGTAAAGCCAAGAGCTTCCCGCAAGTCGCGGAGTTTATGCCCGGCAATCAGATGCATAACCCCCTCCGACTACTCGCAAACATGCAGGCACGAGAAGATCATCGCTCTTGAAGCGGCGTTCCTAAGACCTGAGCTCATTATGGTTCTACGGAATGTGTGAGTTTTGCAGATTTGCCATCAAAAACAAACCTATCATAACCTCGCTAGCTTACCAAAAACGGGGGTTGCCTGGTTGCTCGCAACCACGGCGAGTGCTCTAAATGGCAATCCGACTTGCTCTAAGACTTGTCGGTACTGACTCTTTGCACGCCGGTGAGTGAGCATCACTCAATTCGGCGCAAAGCGGGAGAACCAACAAGACGCTTGAATAGATTCGGGAAACTGGGCTGCACTGTATACGCAACGAACCGGAATGCTCGATTCTGCGGATCGAACTCAATATCTTCTTTCTAGTTTCATGGGGAACAGATATGACCTGGCGAAAGACACCCTATCTTTTGCGTAGAAGTGCTATCACGGCTTCAAGAAGAAGGCGGTGAGACGCCGACAACTTGCGCCAACGTCTCCAATGCCTCGGATGCGGGCGGTAGCTTGCCGGATCTTGCCCGCATACCAGCGGGAATTCCACTTTTCCGTTGAATTCCACCTCTCAATCTTGCTAGCGAGCGTACCTTTTTATCTCTTGTGGAATTGCGGAAAAGAAAAGTTCGTTCTCTCGTGGAAAAGTGGAAGATGGGTGTGACATCAAATAGCAAGAACCGTCTCGCCGTCGTAGATGGTTTCGTTTACCCCTTGTACCTCCTGATCGCTAGAGGCACCTCCCCATTCATCCTCCGAATGTGCCATAAGAAGCTTCAAAAACGATAAAAATACGATCAGGCCCCGCAATCTCCGAAAAACTGATAAAGCCGTCCGTGATCTGCAGAACAAGAACCTGACAATTAGAAATGCCTTCCATCAAGTTCTCGCAAGATAGAAGAACTTGTCTTGCCTGCACGGTTGACTTTCGCCAGAATGTTGCTCCGGTGTGACGTACATATAACCGACGCCTCGCACTGTACGAATTCTCCACTCATTCTCATTACCTAACTTGTTGCGCAAGACACATATGTGCTTCCAAACGTCGGACATATCGAAGGTCTCCGGTACGGATTTCATCAGTTCTTCTTTGGAAACGATGCGATTAGCGTTCATGAGCAACGCGCGAAAGAGCGCTGCCGTAACCGGTCCAAATGAGATCTCCTTAGCGCCGAGAGAAAAGGTCCAGGTGTCTTGCCGGATCAAAACATCGCCAACAGCCATACAAGGCCGGAGAGTGTTGGAGATCGTCGCGATTTCGGTCGCGACTCTGCACAGGTCCCCGAGATCTTTCAATTTCTTTCCTGAGCGGACCCAAGGTGTGTCCGACCGCACTATTTTGTTTTTTGCAGTGCCCTCAAAGGGCGGAAGCACATAAAACTCCAGCAATTTTGAATGTGACGGATCGACCGTACATGCCAATGCCGGAAGGTCCCTGTGGCATTTGCGCAAAGGCAATTGCCATCTGGGTTCGCGCGAGTCCTTGCGGCCGGTTCGGCAAAGATGAACACCCAATCGGTAGCAGCCATCGATTTCAATGATTGGAGCGATCTTTTGACATGGAAAACAAAGAAATCGAATACGATCGGAGAACAAGTTTTTCAATGTCGCGTATAGATCTTGGCGAAGTTGTCGCATTTTCTGTTCAGTTTCGTTCCGCTTAAGAACTTTCGGTCGCGGTCGATAACCCACAAGTTCATACGCCTTCAGCAGAGATCCAAATCGCGTGTAATAGCGTTGTCCGACGAGCCTATGGGTCAACACGCCGTGTTTCTCAAGAATGTTTTTCATACGCCGGATTAGATCGGCCTTTGATTTAGGTGGACGTTTCCCGCGTTTCCGCAATTGCCTCTGAACCTGATCGAAGAGTTCTGGACTCACGATGGGAGCAAACGCCCCAGCCTTTGTAATCCAATATTCCCGTTTAACTGCTCGGCTAATCTGCCCGAGTTTCTGAGTGGTTTTCCCGTATGTATTCCATCCTGCATAGGCGTTATTGGTCAAGATGCGATGGATCCGATCGTGGCCCCAGAATTGCCCTGTCGGGCTCTTCAGTTCACGTCGATTGAGTTCCCAGGCTATTTCTTTTAACGTCTTCCCGGAAGCTGCAAGACGGAACATCGTACGGATAGATTCCACTTCGTCCCTTGGCCCTGGCACCAGGATCGTTCGATCTGTATGGACTGCCTTTCGTTCCCCATGTTGAAGCACGATCTTCCTTCGCCCGTCTGGCGATACCATCATTCGCCGCAATCCAAACGCTGCCATGCCTACAGCTCGGAATCCAAAGCGCGCTATCCGCTGTTGCCCTGCGAGGACCTTTACTCCGAGTTCACGGCTATATTCCGCTGCCATTGTTCTCTTGAGGGTTTTCATGATCGAGCTAGCGACAGTGCCATCGTTGTTAAATGGTTCAGCGCAGTAGTGAACCGGGATACGAGCGCTCCTGCACAGAAATTCATAGTGAGCAGATTCATCGATGTCTTGAAATCGACCCCACCGGCTTACGTCATATACAAGAATTGCCTGAAACTGAGCTTTGCCGCCGATAACATCCGACAAGAGTTGACGCAGCCCCTTGCGGCTTTTGATTGAAACGCCACTTCTGCCCGGATCGGAGTATGTTGAGATCACCTCAAAACGGTGTTTTCTTGCGTAATCCGCAATGACGGCTTCCTGATGGGCAATCGAATACTGCTGGTCTTCTGTAGACATTCGCACATACTGCGCAGCTGGAATCAACGCGGTTGAGTGTGTGATGGGTGCTTTCGTCCTGTTACTCAGAATTGGTGG
>Ga0209698_10004228_pt1 | contig 15776 bp, 12 predicted proteins | sample LitLauG_LLR_2012_FD_187203 | JGI IMG/M metagenome (GOLD analysis project Ga0209698, IMG submission 187203) | Freshwater sediment microbial communities from Pennsylvania, USA - Little Laurel Run_MetaG_LLR_2012 (SPAdes) (version 2) | ecosystem: Environmental > Aquatic > Freshwater > Creek >...
CAGGGATGGCGATGTATGGACCTCAGCCGGCGTCACGGCCGGCATCGATCTGGCGCTGGCGCTCATCGGGCAAGATTTGGGCGAGGACATCGCCACCCGAGTCGCACGCGAGATGGTCATGTATTCCAAGCGCCCGGGAGGCCAAGCGCAGCATTCGGTTTTGCTTGAGCTCGACGCCAAGAGCGACCGCTTCGCCAGGCTCAATGCATGGATGCGAGCCCACCTTGGCGAAGATCTGTCGGTCGAGCGGCTGGCGCGCGAGACGGCGATGAGCCCACGCAATTTTGCCCGCGCTTACGCTGCAGAAACCGGCGCCACCCCTGCCAAGGCGGTGGAACGGCTGCGCGCCGAAGCAGCGCGCACGGCGCTACAACGCGGCGTCGGCATCCGTCAAATCGCCGCCAATACCGGGTTTGGCGATCCCGAGCGCATGCGCCGAGCTTTCATTCGCCTCTATGGCGCGCCGCCTGCGGCGATGCGGCGAACGCTGCGGCACGCTTGACCGCGTTGACCCGGACGCGCACCAGTCAAATCATGTCAGATCCACAAAAGACTATCTTTGTCACCGGCGCAGGCTCCGGCATTGGACGAGCCACAGCAAAGCTCTTCGCCGAGCGCGGCTGGTTTGTCGGCTTGTTCGACGTCAACCAAAAAGGGTTGGAGGAGACCGCAGCGATGCTGCCGGAAGGCCAGCGCATCTCCATGGTGTTCGACGTGCGCGATCGCGCCGGCTGGGTCCGCGCGGTTGAGAATTTCGGCAACGCCACCAACCGGCGCATGCACGTGCTTTTCAACAATGCAGGCGTCGGCAAAGGCGGGCCCATCGAAGAAATGCCGGTCGACGACATCGACCTTGTGCTGGATGTCAATCTGAAAGGCGTCATCAACGGGGTGAATGCGGCGTTGCCATTGCTGCGCGAAACGCCTGGCGCGCGCATCGTCAACACCGCCTCGGTCGCAGGCGTATTCGGCGCGCCCAATATGGCCGTCTATTGCGCTACGAAATTCGGCGTGCGCGGCTTAACCGAGGCGCTCGACATCGAGTTTTCGAAATACGGCGTGCGCGTGGTGAGTTTGATGCCTTGGTTCATCGATACAGCCATCCTCGATGGTCTGCCGGCCAACGCTCAGGGGCCGGGTTCCAACCGGCGCATCCGAGATGCGCTGATGGAAAATAAGACCCCGATCTATCCGGTGAGCATGGCCGCCGAACGCGCCTGGGACGCCGCACACGGAACCGATGTGCACTATATGGTCGGTCAAGAGGCTGAGCGCGCGCGTTTTTTTGCGCGCTGGTTTCCCCGCCTCATGCGCCAACAGATCCAGAAGAACTTCAGCTCACAATAGAGCCAAGCCGCTTACGCGGCCCGCTCTGCCTGCGTGGCTTGCGCGGAGGCATCGCCCGGTTGTTTGGCGGCGGGCGCTGCTTGGCCTTGCGGCGCAGGCGCGGCCGCCGGCGGCCCGGCGATGTCGCTGGCTTCCGGGATCAGATTGGCGCCAGGCGCTGGCGGCTCGGCGCGATGGCGCTCGATCGCCAGTTCAGCCCGCTCTGAAGCGCTCGGCATGCGGTAAAAGATGTGGCTTCCGATCTGGGTAGTTTCGATCAGCGAGGTCGACCAGAGCGGGCTCACTGCAGTGGTGTGATAATGGGTGGCGTGCTGGGTGATCGGGCGGGTGTAGCCAAGCATGATCGCGGAGGCGAGCTGCTGGGCCTGCACCCAAGCGCGACCGCGCGGCAGGGCCGCCATCGAGCCGTCGCAGGTGAAGGTGAACTGGCAGCCGATCTTGAGCGCTGAACCCTGGTAGACAACGCCGCACACCGAGTTCGGATAATAGCCCGAACGCATGCGGTTCATCACCACTTCCCCGACCGCCACTTGGCCCTGCTGGGTCTCGCCGCGGGCTTCGTAGTAAATGGCCTGCGCCAGGCAATTGCGCTGATGCTGATCAAGCTGGGGCTCAGCGGGGGCCGCTTGGTCGGCCACAGCGGTTGGACCGCGCAGCACCGCCTGCACCATCAGGGCGCGCGCGCCTACCGTATCAAAGAGGGTTGCTGTGCCGCGGGCCCGCAAACCGTCGGAGGTGCGAAGCGAGGTCAGCTGCACGTGCGCGCTGGGGTCGCTGCTTTGCGCCAATTGCTTGGCCAGCTCCTGCTGGAAGGCGGTCGAGGTGGCCTGCCATTCCGCGCCGCTGCGCTGTTCGGCGGCGCGGTAGGAAATAACCGGCATGGCGACGGCTGCGGCGGCGAGGCACACAATCGTCGCTGCACCCTGGCGCACGGCCAGCGGATTACGTTCGATCTCAACCATCACTTGGGCCCGAATCTCACCCGCAAAGATAGCCAGTCGACGCCAGATCAACGACAAATGCATTAAGCCCCACTTAAGACCGTGCAGTTTTGGGACAGATGAACGCCAAACAAACTGCAGACACCGCAATAATTTCGTTTTTCGAATATCCTGCCGTGAAGTCGCGCGGACATACACGGGGCGCACCGGGGGGGCGATTGACTTTTTGTTCATAGTCTCTGTTCCCACCGACTCGACCTGAATTCTGTGGACAAGTGCGACGCGAGGGACACGCCGAACTGACCGCTACAGGTCATTCGAAGGGGGTCGCTTGCGAAGATCGTGCCGTTTCGCCTGAGGGGCGAGTGTCGCATGAGGCGACCTGCCGCGGCGGTCGCAGGCCAGGTTCTCGTAACGTTAAGCTGACGGGCGCGCTCAGTCCGGCCGGTTGGCGAGCGCGGCCTGGGCGGCGGCTAACCTGGCGATGGGCACGCGATAGGGAGAGCACGACACGTAATCGAGGCCGACGCGCTCAAAAAAGGCGACCGAGGCAGGATCGCCGCCGTGCTCTCCGCAAACCCCCAGTTTCAGGTCCTGACGGGCCGCGCGCCCGCGTTGGACGCCAAGCTTCACCAATTCTCCCACGCCTTCGGCGTCGATGGAGACAAACGGTTCATGGGCCAGCACGCCGTTCTCGACATAGGCGCCAAGAAATTTGCCAGCATCGTCGCGCGAAAGGCCCATCGTGGTCTGGGTCAAGTCATTTGTGCCAAACGAGAAGAATGCCGCGGTTTGGGCGATTTCGCCTGCAAGCAGCGCCGCGCGCGGCAATTCAATCATCGTACCCACCGAATAGTCGAGCCTGCGTTTGCGGGCCGCAAACACCGCTTCTGCAACAGCGTCGACGCGGGCTTTGATCAGATCGAGTTCGCGCTTGGCGATTACAAACGGGATCATGATTTCCGGGATTGGCGCGGCCGCAGTTTGTTCAGCGACGTCCAACGCCGCTTCGAACACCGCGCGCGCCTGCATCTCGTAGATTTCGGGATAAACAATGGCCAGGCGGCAGCCGCGGAAGCCCAACATGGGATTGCTCTCCGCCAATTCCTTGGAGCGCGCCAGCAAAGCGCGGGGGTCAAGACCGGTGGCCTTGGCCACATCTTCGCAATCCTCCTCCGTGTGGGGCAGAAATTCATGGAGCGGCGGATCGAGGAAGCGAATGGTGAGCGGGCGCGCGCCCATGATGGCGAAGATGTCGCGGAAATCTTGGCGCTGGTGCGGCTCGAGTTTCGCGAGCGCCTTGACGCGGCCATCGCGTGTCGTCGCAAGGATCATCTCGCGCACGCCCGCAATGCGTTCGGCGTCGAAGAACATATGCTCGGTGCGGCAAAGGCCTATGCCCTCGGCGCCGAACCTGACCGCGGTCTTGGCGTCCTCCGGCGTTTCAGCATTGGCGCGCACTTTCATCCGCCGTGCCCGGTCGGCCCATTCCATCAGCGTGCCGAAGTCGCCAGTGAGCTCAGGCTGGACCATGTCGGCGGCGCCGAACAAGACTTCGCCGGTTGATCCGTCGACCGTTATGATCTGCCCCTTCCTGATTTCGCGCTCACGGACTTTGAAGACGTTGGCTTTCATATCGATACGCAATTCGCCCGCGCCTGAGACGCACGGGCGGCCCATGCCGCGAGCAACAACGGCGGCGTGCGAGGTCATGCCCCCGCGCGCGGTGACGATCGCCTTCGAGGCGTGCATGCCGTGGATATCTTCGGGACTTGTCTCCTCGCGCACGAGAATGACCGCTTTGCCCTCGCCGGCCAGCTGCGCGGCTTCATCGGAATCGAACACCACCGCGCCGGTCGCGGCGCCGGGCGAGGCGGGCAGGCCCTTGCAAATCAGATCGCGGTGAGAGTTCTGCGCGATGGTCGGGTGCAGCAGCTGGTCGAGCTGCATGGCATCGATGCGCAGCACCGCCTCCTTCTCGCTGATCAGGCCTTCGCCCACCATGTCGACGGCAATCTTGAGCGCCGCCTTTGCAGTGCGTTTGCCGGTGCGGGTCTGCAGCATGTAGAGCTTGCCGCGTTCGACCGTGAACTCGAGGTCCTGCATGTCGCGATAGTGGCTCTCAAGCGATTGATAGACGCGCGTGAGTTCGGCAAACACCCCAGGCATTGTTTCTTCCAACGACAACTCATTCTCGCCCATCGCCTGGCGGGCGGCTTTGGTCAGCGGTTTCGGCGTGCGGATGCCGGCGACAACGTCCTCGCCTTGGGCATTGATGAGATACTCGCCGTAGAAGCGCCGGTCCCCGGTTGAAGGATCGCGCGTAAACGCGACGCCGGTTGCAGAGGTGTCGCCCATATTGCCAAACACCATCGCCTGCACGTTGACGGCGGTGCCCCAACTTTCAGGGATATTGTTGTGTTTGCGATAGAAGATCGCGCGATCGTTCATCCAGCTGGCAAACACCGCCCCAATGGCGCCCCAAAGCTGTTCTTTGGGATCGCTTGGAAACGGCTTGCCCCTTTCGCGCGCCACGATCTTCTTGAATTGAGCCACCACCTGCTTCCAGTCGTCAGCGTTCATCTCAGTATCGTAGCGATAGCCCTGCAAGTCCTTATGGGCGCCCAGCGCCTCCTCGAACGCGCCGTGGTCGAGTTCAAGCACGACGTCGGAATACATTTGAATGAAGCGACGGTAGGAATCATAGGCAAACCGTTCATCGCCGGACAGTTTGGCAAGACCTTCAACGGTCTGATCATTGAGTCCGAGGTTCAGCACCGTATCCATCATGCCCGGCATTGACGCGCGCCCCCCCGAGCGCACCGAGACCAGCAGCGGATCGGCGGCGTCGCCGAACTTCTTGCCGCTCTTCTTCTCAAGCGATGCGAGTGCGGCTTCGACCTGAGGCGCGAGCTCGCCTGGATATTTGCGATGGTTTGCGTAGAAGGAGCTGCAAACTTCCGTCGTCAAAGTAAAGCCGGGCGGGACCGGCAGCCCAAGCTTGGCCATTTCGGCCAAGTTCGCGCCCTTGCCGCCAAGCAGCGCCTTCATAGAGGCGTCGCCATCGCTCTCGCCGCCGCCGAAGCCGTAAACATATTGCCTGGCCATCGAGGATTAGCCCTCAATCTTCGAAAAATCCGCGACCTCTGAAAGAGCTTCACCTAGGCGCGAGAGCACCAGAAGTCTATTGCGGCGAAGTTGCTCCTCCGGCGCATTGACAAGGACGCTCTCGAAGAACCCATCCACTGGCGCGCGCAAATCCGCGAGCGCTGTCATGGCTGCGCTAAAGTCTTCTCTCGCAACGGCTGCGCGCGCCCCCGGCAAGGCTGTCTCGAGCGCCGCATAGAGCGTCTTCTCCGCCGGCTCAGCCAACAGCCTGGCGTCAGGGCCCGCTTTCAGATCGGCGTCGCTGAGGCCTCTGCCCTTTTTTTCCTCCGCGGCCAGAATGTTGGCCGCGCGCCTGTAGCCCGCCAGCAAGTTCGCGCCCGCATCGGTCTGCAAGAAGGCGTCGAGCGCGTGAACCCGCGCCACGATGCGCACGAGCTCGTCGTCGCCCAGCGCAAACACCGCATCGACGAGGTCGTGGCGTTTGCCTTGGTCGCGAAGCTGAACCTTGAGACGCTCGGCGAGGAAGGCTAAAAGCCCTGCCCCATCGAACTCGCCGAACCTCTCAGCGACGGCCTTTAGCGTGACCTCAACATCTGAGCGCGCCTGGATGGCGTCGCGCAAGCGCTGACCGTGTCGATTGAGCGTATTGAGCAAATGTGGGGCACGCTCCCCAGACGCAGTGCGCCGACCAAATCGAATTCGGTTTTCCAATGACGTTCGCACAAAGCCGAGCGCTGCCCTGCGCAGCGCATAGGGATCGCTTGATCCCGTCGGCTTCTCATCAATGGCCCAAAACCCAACCAAAGTGTCCAACTTGTCCGCCAGCGCCAGGGTGATCGCGACCTTGTCGCTCGGCGCCCGATCGTTGGGGCCAAGCGGTCGATAATGATCTTCGATGGCGATGGCGACGCTGTCGTGGGCGCCCGCAGAGGCCAATTCGCGCCCGATCTGGCCTTGCAGTTCGGGGAATTCGCCGACCGTTTCCGTCACCAAATCCATTTTGCAGAGGTCAACCGCTCGGGCAACTTCATCGCGATCGGCGCCGGTCGCGGCACAGAGTTCAGCGGCCAACACTTTGAGGCGTTCGACCTTGTCCCACACCGAGCCGAGCTTTTGGTGAAAGACGACCTTTTCCAGTTTTGCCTTGCGCGCCTCGGTGTAGAGCGGGGTCTTCTTGTCTGTGTTCCAGAAGAAGCGCGCGTCGTTAAGGCGCGCAGACAAGACGCGCGCATTGCCCTCCGCTATGGCCTTGCCGCCGTCCTTGGCTTCGATGTTGGCGACGGCGATGAAATGCGGCGCGAGTTTTTTGGTTTTGGGGTCGCGCACCGCGAAATATTTCTGATGCGTGCGCATCGACAGCCGGATCACTTCGCCGGGCAGATCCAGAAATGCTGCGTCCATATCGCCAAAGATGACCTGGGGCCATTCGACGAGGCCAACGACTTCTTCGAGCAGGCCAATATCTTCAACCAGCTCAAAGCCATGTTTTTCGCATTGGCTTTTCGCGGCTCGCAGAATGCTCGCTTTGCGATTTTCGCGGAACGGCACGACCTTGGCGGCGCGCAAATCGCGATCCCATTGCTCAAAGCTGGTCACCGCGATTTTGGCCGGCGCATGGAAACGGTGGCCCCAACTGGCCGCCTCGCTGGCGATGCCTAGACCGTCGATTCTGACCTCACCGCCATCAAACACGCAGCAAATATTGTGCAGCGGCCGCACCCATTGCAGGTCGCTTGAGCCTGATCGCATCGATTTTGGCCAGGGGAATTGCCGGACAATCTCCGGCAAGATTTCGCGCAAAATGTCAGTCGTGGCCGCGCCGGCGCGTTCAATACGCGCTACGTAGAAAGGGCCCTTCTTGTCGTCGACCACTTGCGCCTGATCGATGGCGGTCAATCCCGCGCTCTTAAGAAAGCCTTGGATCGCCGGCTCCGGGGCGCCAACCCGGGGGCCTTTTTTTTCTTCGCGCAAATCGGCGGCTTTCGCAGGCAAGTCGGCGACGCCAATCCCCAGGCGACGCGGCGTCGAAAACGTGGCGCCCACGATGAATTGCAGCCCGCGCGCTGCGAGCTTTTCATGCACAAGCCGGTGGAGATCCTCCTCCGCGCGCTTTTGCATGCGCGCGGGGATTTCCTCGCTGAAGAGTTCGATGAAGAGCTCAGGCATTCTGGCTCTCCGCCCAAGCTTGCGCGCAGCCCTTCGCCAACTCGCGCACCCGGGCGATGAAACTTTGCCGCTCCGTCGGCGAGACGACGCCCCGGGCGTCAAGCAGGTTGAAGAGGTGCGAGGCCTTGAGCGTGTAGTCGTAGGCCGGCAGCGCCGCGCCGGCGGCCAACAGGCGCTTGGCGGTCGCCTCGGCGTCGTTAAACCAGCGCAGGTTCTGCGCCGCATCGCTCAGTTCGAAATTGAACCGCGATTGCTGCTTCTCGTTTTCCAGAAACACATCGCCGTAAGTTAGCGGATATTGGCTTTGCGGATCATTGAAGGGCAGATCATAGACACGGTCGACCCCGAACACGTACATCGCCAATCGCTCAAGCCCATAGGTGAGTTCGCCTGACACCGGACGCACGTCCAAGCCGCCGACCTGCTGGAAGTAGGTGAACTGGCTCACCTCCATCCCATCGCACCACACTTCCCAACCCAAGCCCCAGGCGCCGACGGTGGGGTTTTCCCAATCGTCTTCAACAAAGCGGATGTCGTGCAGCAACGGGTCAACGCCGATGCGCACAAGGCTGTCGAGATAGAGTTGCTGCAGGTCGGGCGGGTTCGGCTTTAAGATGACTTGAAACTGATAATAGTGCTGCAAGCGGTTGGGGTTCTCACCATAGCGCCCATCCTTGGGCCGCCGTGACGGTTGCACATAAGCCGCCCGCCAGGGTTTGGGGCCAAGCGCGCGCAAGGTGGTGGCGGGATGCAGGGTGCCTGCGCCCACTTGCTCGTCGTACGGTTGCAAAATCGCGCAGCCGCGCTCGGCCCAGTAGGCCTGGAGCGTCATGATCACATCCTGGAAGCAGCGTGGCGCGCGGTTAACGGACATTGTGCGAACGCGTAATGGCCCAAGCGCTCGCGATCAAGCGGGCGCCAGCGCGCCGCCTCCGCGAAGGTCAACGCCAATTAACCAAGAACAACTGAAAATTAACACGTTCGCTACCGATATTGGTGCATCTAAAGGGCTGGGTGGCCGGGGGGTTGGGTTGATCGCGGCGCTTTTCGGAACGACCCCGACTTGGGGCGCGTTTTGATGCGCGGGCGGGCACGGAGGACGATCATGGCGGACAGCAAAATCGGCGCTCCTGGGGAAACCTCCGCCTGGCGGCCCCAATCGATCTCCGTCGTGCACGCCACAATGGCAGTCGGCATCGTGGTGTGCCTTGCCATGTGCGCGCTGACCCTCGGGGTCGTTCGCTTCTGAGCGTGCTCCCAGAGGGCGCGCTAAGCACGTTTGCACGACGAAACGAATCCGCCATGCTGCGCGCATGGGGATTTGTGGCATTGACGAAGCCGGACGCGGGCCGCTGGCGGGTCCGGTGGTGGCTGCGGCCGTGATTTTGCCGCGCCAGGGACGGCCAAAAGGGCTCGACGATTCCAAACAGCTGACGCCTGAGGCGCGCGAAGATTTGGCCCGTAAGATCCGGGCGGTCGGCATCGTTGGCGTTGGGATGGCAAGCGTTGAGGAGATCGATGCGCTCAACATCCTGCGCGCCTCCCACGTGGCCATGCAGCGCGCGTTCCAGGCGCTGAGCCAAACCCCGGTCGCCGCGATTGTCGACGGCAACATGGCGCCCGACCTGCCCTGTCCGGTGGAATGGATAATCGACGGCGATGTGATTGTGCCGATCGTCCAGGCGGCCTCGATAGTGGCCAAGGTTGAGCGCGACCGGCTGATGACGGCGCTCTGCGCCCAATATCCGGGTTACGGCTTTTCCAAGCACAAGGGTTATGCAACGCCTGAACATCAACGCGCGCTGGCGCAACTCGGGCCGTGCGCAATCCATCGCCGGAGCTTCAAGCCCGTGCAGGACGCGCTGGCGGCTTTGCAGGCGCCGGGCGCGGCCGCCTAAGTCGCGCTTGGGCCCCAAGGGTTGGGGGGCGCCGCGCTGACCCAAATAGAGCGCACCCGCCGCCAAGCAGGCGCTGTCACGCGACCGCTTTCCTCAGCGCCTTGCCAAGCGACTGCTCCAATCATGGTTAATCACTGCCGCAGCCATTGATTCGGACCCGCATTCAAGCTTGAATCCTCGTCGGTGGGATGAATGGCGCGGCACTTCCAGGACCGAATAATTGAAGGAGATTGCATCGAGGTGATGCGCGCATTGCCCGATGGTTGCGCCGATCTGGTGTTTGCCGATCCGCCCTACAACATGCAGCTCGGGGGCAGCCTCACCAGGCCCGATCAGTCCCGCGTCGACGGCGTCGACGACGCGTGGGACAAGTTCGATGATTTCGCATCCTATGACCTTTTCACGCGCGCCTGGCTTGCGCAGGCGCGGCGGCTTTTGAAACCGAACGGCGCGATTTGGGTTATCGGCGCCTACCACAACATTTTTCGCGTCGGCGCGGCTTTGCAGGACGCGGGCTTTTGGATCTTGAACGACATCGTGTGGCGCAAGACCAACCCGATGCCGAACTTCAAAGGCACCCGCTTCACCAACGCCCACGAGACCCTGATCTGGGCGGCGCGTTCGAAAGCGTCCAAATACACATTTCACTACAATGCGCTGAAAATGCTCAACGACGATCTGCAGATGCGCAGCGATTGGACGCTGCCGCTGTGCACCGGGGGCGAGCGCTTGAAGGATGCGCAGGGTCGTAAATTGCACTCCACCCAAAAGCCGGAAGCGCTGCTGCACCGGGTGGTGCTTGCAACCACAAAGCCCGGCGAAGTGATCCTCGATCCGTTTTTTGGCACCGGCACGACCGGCGCCGCCGCCAAGCGATTGGGACGCCACTTTATCGGTATCGAGCGGGACGCCGAATATGGCGCGGCCGCGCGCGCGCGGCTCAAGAAAATCATCCCCGCGGGCGCTGAAGACCTCAAGGTGACGCGTTCCCAGAAGGACGAACCTCGCGTGCCGTTCGGGCAAATCGTCGAGGCGGGGTTCATCAAACCTGGCGACATTCTGGTGTCTCCGAACGGCAAAAAAGCCCGCGTCCGCGCCGACGGCTCGCTCGCCTTGGGCGACATCACCGGCTCCATTCACCGCATGGGCGCGGTCGCTGCGGATGCGCCGGCGTGCAACGGCTGGACCTTTTGGCGCCTGGCCAGCCAACCGGACGGGCACAACATCGACCTCTTCCGCCGCGAAGTGCGCCGCCAGATGGCGACCGCGGCGCACTAGGACCGGATTTGCGGCTTCATTGGCGCTTTTGATTGACGCCGGCGGCGGGCGCCGCGATCTTCGGCTCATGGCGTCTTCCGGCGATCTCCATAATGTCGAAGCAGCGCTGGCGAAGGCTGAACTGATGGCGGCGCTCTCGGCGGAGACGCGCACGCGGTTGGCCAGACAAGGCGGCCCGTTCACCGTCGAACCCGGGCAGCTTCTATTCGCCAAGGGCGACAAGGGCGACGCCATGTATGTATTGCTCGAAGGCGAAGTGGAGGTGAGAACCTCCACCGAGGCTGGCAGAGATGTGCGATTGGCTTCGCTCAAGCCTTACGCAGTGATCGGCGAAATGGCGGTGCTTGATGGCGGCGTGCGCTCGGCCGACATTTGCGCCATACGGCGTTCTCGCTTGCTGCGCATTCGCAGAGATCAAGCGCTGGCGGCTCTGGAATCGGAGCCGAAAGCGCTATTGAAACTGGTGGCCGAGATGAGCAAGCGCTTGCGTTCGGCGGACGCAGCTCTCGAAGACGCCCAGGTCCTCGACCTTGGCGGGCGGCTTGCACAGCGTTTGCTGGAAGAAGCCGGCGACAGCGCAGCGGTCACGCTGACCCAAACCGAACTCGCGCGCCGCATCGGGGCCAGCCGTGAGAAGGTCAACCGCAAACTGCACGAATGGGCCGAGGCGGGTTGGATCAGCATGGGCCGTAGCGGCATCAAAATCGCTGCACGAGACAAGCTTAAAACCCTGATCCAAGATTCGCGGGCGGGCTGATCTAAAGCGCAGCCCGCGCGCGCGCGCGCGCGCCCCGTGACGCCAGTCACAGCGCCCCGGATGGGGCGCTGCTAAGTTCAGATCACCAACCAAGGGGATCTGAGAGAAACCCAAGACACCCGGACCAAAGCCGCGCTTATCCTTCCTCGCGTCAAGGCTTCTACACCGGGTTCAACAGGTCGATGCGTCGAGCCCACGCCATCGATCTCATATTGAGGACGCGGAGATGCTCCCCTCCGCGTCCTTTTTGTTTTTCCGCCGTTTTGTTTTTTGTCGCCGTGGGGCTGGCCTGATCACGATCGCGCCGCCGCGCCCGCGCGCCGCGCCAGCGCCTCGGGCGGCCATTCCGCCTTCATATCGTAGAAGATATCGAAGGCGCGGGCGTTGTCGGGCAGCTTGACCCAGGGCGCTTTGCTTTTGACGAAAATGTGGACGTCCGGTTCGATCGCGTGCGGCTCATCCAGGCAGGCCAGGCGCACGAAGCGGATATAAGGGCGTCGTCCATAATCGCTCCAAACGGCGACTTCGCATTTCTGACAGCGATAAATATCGTGACCGCGCCCGCTGGGGCTGGGCATGGCGATCGCCGCGGGCGCGCCTTGCAACATCGCGATGCGATCGGTTTCAATCAAACCATTGATGGCAAAAGCCCCGCCGGTCTGCTTTTGGCAATCCAGGCAATGGCAGCAATGGGTGAACATCGGCCGCGAACCGAGCCGAAAGCGCACCGCGCCACAAGCACAACCGCCTTCAAAGGTCTCGCTCATTGTCCGCCTTCCTTGCCTTGCGCTTGGGTCACAATCGCGCCTTCGCGTTCAATTTCAAGCTTAGATGACTTGATGCCGGCGCCCGCCTCGCCCATGCTGCGGCGTCGATTATGGGAGCGGTCGATGGCCCGCAGCATACTAGGCTTGCTTGGCGCAAGCGCCGCATTTTTGCTTCTGGTCGGCGTCGCCGCCGCCGTCCCGATCAGCGCCGGGCGCCAAATCGCAGGCACGCTTGCCTCAGGCGACGCCCAAGTTAGCGACGGCTCGTTCGCAAACACCTATGAGCTGCAAGGCCACGCTGGCGAGCATGTGCAAATTACCATGCGATCGTCGGCATTCGACACCTATTTGTTGATCCGCGGCCCTGGGGATTTCAGCAGCTACAACGACGACATCAGCGCTGCCGATCACAACTCGCGCATTGATGTGGTTTTGCCGGCGGACGGGACCTACCAAATCACCGCCACCAGCTACACGCCGAAGGATACCGGCCCCTACACTTTGATGGTGCAGGATCTCGGCATGCAAACCGCGGCCGAAGGCCCGGTCGGGACAATCAATATCGGTCAACCGCAAAATGGCGAACTGCGCCCAGGCGACGGCCAGCTCCATAGCGGCGAATACTACAATGCCTACACTTTTCACGGCCGCGCCGGACAGCGCTTGGACGTGACCATGCAATCTTCGGACTTCGATACCTACCTCATGGTGCGTGGCCATGGCGTGCGAGAGGACAATGATGACGCCACGCCCGGCGACACCCATCACAGCCATCTTGTGGTGACGCTGCCCCAAGACGGGGACTACCTCATCTCGGCCACCTCCTACGCCTCGGGCATGACCGGGCGCTATCAGCTCGCGGTCAACACCCCCACCAGCTCCGCGCCCGCGCTAAACCAAACCGCGGATTTGAGCGGTCGCGGTTCGCCGCCGCTTGCCCCAGGCCAAATCGTCAACGGCTCGCTTCGCACCGGCGACACCCAGCTACAGACCGGCGAATTTGCCGACGTCTATCGTTTCCTCGGCCAGCGCGGACAGCACGTCGTCATCGACATGTCGTCAAGCCAGTTGCATCCCTTCATCATTCTCCACCCCCCGACTGCGCCGCAGGTTGAAAATGACGCCGGCGCCGGGCGCTCGGCCGAAGTCGATTTCGTGCTGCCGGAAGACGGCGAATACGTTGTCGGCGCGACCACGCATGCGCCGGGCGAATCCGGCAATTATAGCTTAACGCTCAACACCACCGACCAGGGCGCAACCGTCGCCGTCAGCGAAACCCCCCATGGCGGATCCGGCGCAAGCGGCCCGCTGCTGCCGCTTGGACGCGCCGTCCAAGGCAATTTGCGCCCCGGCGACACCATGCTCTCAAGCGGCCAATACGCCGACACCTGGACCTTCACGGGCCGACGCAATCAGTCGGTGTCGTTTGACCTTTCTTCGACCGCTCTCGACACCTATCTGATCGTCGCCTCGCCATCGGGCCAGCGGCGCGAGAATGACGACATCGACGACAATAATCGCAATTCGCATATCTCTTGGCGTTTGCCTGAAGATGGCGCCTACCTTGTCACCGCAACTTCCTACGGCCCCCACGCGGCCGGCCAATACACCTTGCGCGCCACAATCGATAATGCCCCGCCGCCAAGCCAACGCGGCGGCGCCGGCCGGGTGCATGCGGTGATGGTCGGGATTTCCCATTATCCAGGTGGTCAAAACGATCTCCAATTCACGGCCGATGACGCGCGCAATATGGAGCGTGCGCTGCGCCAAGAGGGCGTGCTCACCGGGGAAAGTGTTGTGCTCACCGACGCTCAGGCGACGGTTGCCAACGTGCGCGCTGCGTTTCAGCGCGTGGCTGCAGCCGCGGGCCCTGACGACACCTTCCTGTTTTTCTACTCAGGCCATGGCGATCAAGGCGCGGAAGGCACCGCGCCGAACGAAGCCGACCGCCGCATGGAATACATCGTGCTCTACGACAATGAGGTGAGTTCCGCGACCATGTCGCAATGGTTCAAAAGCGTGCACGCCCGGCTGGGCTTGATCGCGCTTGATTCGTGCTTCAGCGGCGGCTTCCGCAGCGTGATCACGCGGCCTGGCCTTATGGGCCTGTTTAGCTCCGAAGAGGACCTTACCAGCGGGGTGGCGGCGAAATTTCAAGCGGGAGGCTATCTTTCGCACTTCCTGATCACCGGCTTGTCCGGCGAGGCTGACGATGACGGCGACCACAGGATCACAGCTGGAGAGCTGTCAGATTATTTGTGGCGCAAATTCGCAACCGAGGTCGACAATGAAGAAGCCTGGACCATCAATCACCAGCGCAGCTACCAGCGCCTGGTGGTCGACCGCGGCGGGGTCAAAGTCGACGACGTGGTGATCGCCTTGAACAATTAGAGCGCGGCGACCTTGCGGAAAACGCTAGGCAGCGCGGAGGCGTCGCCCCACCACCCGTTCTCAGTGGGCTGCGCGCGGGCTGCATAAACCTGAAGGGTCAGCGCAAAATGCGTGAACACGTGACGCACCGTGCCGATGCGCTTCCATTTTGCGCGCACGGGCGCGTGCGCAAGCGCTTGGGCGCGCGTCCAGGTCTGCCCACGCCAGGGTGTGGTTGGCAATCCCGCCATGCCGCCAAGCAGGGCGCGGTCAGGGCGGCGCACCAGCCATAAGGCGCCGTCCTCGCCAAGCACGCGGAAGACTGCCCCGTGCCGTTGCGGCCGGACCGCCTTCGCGGCCCGTCGCGGATAGGTCTCGGGCGCGCCTTTTGCGTAGCCGGCGCAAAAGCCGCGCCACGGGCACAATGTGCAGCGCGGCGCGCGCGGCCTGCACACCAGCGCGCCAAGGTCCATGAGCGCCTGGGCCCAATCGCCGGGCCGCTTTGGCGTCACCAACGCGCCCGCCAATTGGCGCAAATGCGCCTTCGCCAGAGGCAACCGCGCTTCCACTGCGTAGAGCCGCGCCATCACCCGCTCGACATTGGCGTCGACGACATTGCTTGCGCGCTCAAGCGCGATGGCGGCGATAGCTGCCCCCGTATAAGGGCCAATTCCTGGCAGCGCCCGCCAACCGGCCTCGTCACTCGGAAACGGCGCGCCGGCCAATTTCTGCGCGGCCGCGTGCAAATTACGCGCGCGCGCGTAATAGCCAAGCCCCGCCCATGCGGCGAGCACCTCTTCGCGGGGGGCGCGCGCAAGCGCTTCTACGGTCGGCCACTTCTGCAAGAAGCGCTCAAAATAGGGCCCGACCGCTGCGACCGTGGTCTGCTGCAACATGATCTCGGAGAGCCAGACCCGATAGGGATCTCCCGGGCCGCCGCGCCGACGCCACGGTAGCGTGCGGCCCTCACGGTCGTACCACGATAGTAATGATTTTCTGAGGTTTTCCCGAGTCGCGTCGGGCTTATCAACAGGCCGAGGCGATTTCGGCGAAGGCGCGGGCATGGGCACTCTTTACCCTTTGTTCATGAGTTTTCGATTCGCTAGCCGTTCGATGTCGCTGCGCGAGCGCTTTCGCCCTACCC
>Ga0209698_10004229_pt1 | contig 15774 bp, 15 predicted proteins | sample LitLauG_LLR_2012_FD_187203 | JGI IMG/M metagenome (GOLD analysis project Ga0209698, IMG submission 187203) | Freshwater sediment microbial communities from Pennsylvania, USA - Little Laurel Run_MetaG_LLR_2012 (SPAdes) (version 2) | ecosystem: Environmental > Aquatic > Freshwater > Creek >...
GCCACAGCGACCACACGCCCGGCGATCCGGTGGGGGTGGGGCAGGGGCTTCTCGTGGTGGAGGCGATGAAGATGCAAAACGAGATCAAGGCTTCCCGCGCCGGGCGTGTGGTCGCCGTGGCAGCGCGAGAAGGCGCGACCGTCGCGGCGGGAGAAAAGCTGGCGACCATCGAGTAGGGGAATCGTGCAGGGGTGATAATAGAAGGCAATGGAGACGCAGCCGGTTTGTGCCAAGTGTGGAGGCAGTGGTTGGATCATTGTGGAGCGGGCCCACGTCTCCGGCGCCGAGCCCTGCGAATGCCGTTTCGAGGGCATGGCGGGGCGCATGGAGGATCGCGCGCAGATCCCGCCCTTGTATCGTCACGCATCGTTTGAGAATTTCACCCTGGGCAGCGATCATCCCATGGCCCTGCGCGACCTGAAGACCACGCTGTTGAAGGTGAAGAGGTACGCCGACGACTTCCCCAATGAAAACCGGCCCGGCCTTCTCCTGATCGGCGAACCGGGCACCGGCAAGACGCACCTCGCCGTTGCCGCCCTGCGCCGCATTGTGGAGAAGGGGTTCGAATGCCTGTTCTGCGATTACCAGAACTTGCTCGACCGCATCCGCTCGGGGTATGACGCCGCTTCCAATTCTTCCGATCGCGAGGCGTATCGCGTGGCGCTGGATGCCGAGGTGCTGCTGTTGGACGATCTGGGCGCGCACCGCGTCACCGATTGGGTGGAAGATACAGTCACCTCGATCGTGACGTACCGCTGCAATAATCGCAAGCCGTTGATCGCGACTACCAACCTTCCCGATGCCGAGGCGGGCAGCGCGATCCATCAGAAGTCCGCGATCGGGGCGCCGGAGTATCGCACCACGCTCGCCGACCGCATCGGTGCGCGGGCGCGCTCGCGCCTGTTTGAAATGTGTACCGTCGTCCGGTTGCCCCTGGTGGAGGACTACCGCATCCGGAAGCAACGAACTTTCTGATGCGGGCCCCCGTTCTGCTACTGCTGCTGGCAACGGCCGCGGGCGCCGCCGGCCCCGCGCCGGAATTCTTGCAGGCGGTCGAGTTCCCTTACTATATGTATCCGCGAAACCTGTGGGAACGCGAGCTGGTCTGGATGAAGACGATCGGCGTGCGCACGGTGGAATTCAGTATCCCGTGGAACTGGCATCAGCAACAGCCTGGCGATTTCGATTTCACCGGCCGCACGAGCCCGCGGCGCGATCTGGTTGGCTTGATCCGGATCCTTCGGAAACTGGAGCTGCGCGGATGGGTGCGGCCGCTGCCGCCGGTGGCCGGCTGGGTCAACAACGGTCTGCCGGCCGGAATGCCCGATGCGCGGGCGCGAGCCGCCTGGTTGAAGGCGCTGGAGGGGTTGCTGGCGCCGCAAACCGAGAAGCACGGAGGTCCCATCGCATTTGTGGAAGGCCGCGAGTTGGTCATTGATGCGGTGCCTCCGCCCGCACCGGTTGCCACGATTTCGATCAACGAGGCATCCGCGCTGCCGCGCAGCCGCGAAGCGATCGCTTCGGCCCACGGGGCGCTGCTCTGGGTGAATGTGGAGGAGGCCCTCTATCCCGCCGGGTGGGAGGCCACAGGCGCGCCGCTGCTGCGGAGGGGGGCCGTCGATCTGAGCGGCCAGGAACGTCCGGCCACCGCGGCCCTCCGGAGGGATGCCGCCCTGCTGCTCAACTGGTCGTCTCTCTTCGCGGACCTTCACGAAGCCGTGATGCCGAAGCCTGCTGCGGGCGAGTTGCCGCGGGGCTTGTCTGCGCGGGAGCTGACTTCACCGGCCGTGTCGGCAGTGAGCCTCATCAACCGCAGCGAATCGACATTCCTGGACGAGCTACGGGTTCTCGATCCGGTCTCGCGGCGCCCGCTGGTGATCCCGGGGGTTTCTGTTCCGGCCGGCGAGTCTCTCTGGCTGCCGCTGAATGTCTCGCTCGGGCCGGGAGGCTTGTGCCGGGAGTGCTCCAGTTTTTCATCCGCCGAGCGTGTCGTGTACGCCACCGCCGAACTGCAAACCGCGGAATTCGAAAATGGCATCCTCGCCATGGAATTTGCCGCGCCGCAAGCCGGGGAAGTCATCCTACAACTGGCGCGCGAGCCGGTGGGTCCGTACCTGGCGGCCGGCCGGCCCACAAGATTCGACTGGGATGATAAGACGCTGCGCGCGCGTCTTCCCATACCGGCCGGGAGCGGACCAGGCCACCGGGTGCGCATCGGACTGGCGATCGAAGCGCCCGATAAGTCGGCCTTTTTCAGCGACGCGCGGCGCCTGATTATCGGCCAGAAGAACGTAATCTCGACGGTGTATTCTTCGCCGGAAGTGGCCTCCCGCTCGCGCCTGCGGCTGCCGGAAGGATTCAGCGCCACGGCCGCTCCCAAATCGCCCAACGAAATCGATTACACAGTCAGTGTTCCCGCCGACGCGCTGCATGGGGATTTCGCAGCGCTGGCTCTGGAAGCTGATGGCGTGCCGCTCGGCCGCGCGCGTCTCCAACTCTTCCGCCCTGCCTCGGTGCGGCTCACCCAAGCCATCGCGGTGCACTTCGGGCCGCAGACGCAGTTCACGGCGGAGCCTGGAACTGTGCCGGTCCAGAGCCGCGGCGGTACCAATCTGGATATCGTAATCCGCAATAATTCGCTGCAGATTCAGAATTATCATTTGGAAGCCGGGGGCGAGGGCCTCGAGTTCTCGCCCTCCCAATCGGACATCAGCGTAGGGCCTTTGGATGAGCGGCCCGTTTCCGTGCGCGTGTTTGGCAGGGAAGGCGCCTCTGGGCTGTGTGCCTGGCACTTGCGCATCACCGGCGGAGCCGATTTGGACCTGCCCTTCCGGGCGATCCTGCTGCCGCGCAACGGTACGGTGACTTGGACCGCCGACCTGGATGGAGATGGTTCCGCCGACTGGGTGCTGGAGTCGCAACAGATTCGCGCCGTCTTTTCGGCGCGCGGCGGGGGGCGTTTGATGGAACTCACCTGGAAGGATACCAACACCAATTTCCTCCCCGCCGGCGGCGTCCTGGCGCAGTACGGCCCGGTGGAGGTTCACGCCGATGGCGATGCACTGGAATTCGCGGGCAACGGTTGGGTGCGAACCGCGCGCCTGGCGGGCGGGACGATCACGATCGAGCAAAGCACGCCGCTTCCGCCCGATTCGCCCGCTCCGCAGACGAGCGGCAGTCTGCAATTGAAAGTCGCCCGGGAGTCACCTTTTCGCGTTACGTATGAAATCGGCCAGACGGCCCAGTGACGGTCCCATGGATTAACGGACCGTAACATTAATAAGCAGTAAGCTTTACTCTATCTCGTATAACCCGCCAGGGCCCGCAACCCTCTAACCAAATGGGGGACAAAATAATGCGAAGAGCTTTCGGCTTGATCGCTCTACTGATTTGTTCGGCGGCGTTGTTGGTGTCACCGGCTTGGGCGCACGATCGTGACGATTACCGGCATTACCGTCACGGCGGCGGCTACGTTTACAGCTACCCGCATAGCTACAACTATGGTTACGACTACGGCTATGCTGCGCCCTACGGTTATGGCTATGGTGCGCCTTCCTACGGATACGGTTATGTCGCGCCGCCTTACGGGTACGGCTATGTCGCGCCTTACGGGTACGGGTACGGATACAACCGGGGGCGTGAAGAGCACGAGCGGCGGGAGGGCAACTATCGCAGTTCGGGTCGCGACCGGCGGCGATAGGGCCCGGCATAAGCTGGCGGCCGGATGTGCCCGGTCGACATGGAGCGGACTCGCCGGTCCGCCCCATGCGCATTCTCAAGGCTTCCTCTTTCGTTTGACTTCCTTCAAAACGGCGCGGTATCATACCGCAGACGCTTGCATAGACACGCTTTCCCGATGGGAGTCGATATCCATGAGACCTAAATTTTCGCCCCTGATGGGGGGCCTTGCTCTGCTTCTGGCTGTGGTCCCGGTGTGGGGCCATCACTCGTTTGCGGCAGAGTACGACGGCAAGCAGATGATTACCCTCAAGGGCCTGATCACCAAAGTGGAGTGGACCAACCCTCACATCTACATTTATGTGGACGTGAAGGACGCGAGCGGAAACGCAGCCAATTGGGCGCTGGAAGGCTATCCGCCGAATACCCTGAAACGAACGGGGTTCACCAGGGACCTCCTGAAGATCGGCGAAGAGATTACGATTACTGCGTATAAATCGAAGGACGGCACGCTCACAGGAGCGGGCCGGGAAGTCACATTCCCGGATGGCTCGAAGAAGTTTGCCGGCCCGATCGGCCAATAACGCAAAGGGGGAGGTTTCGACGTGAGACTGAAGTTCATCCATTCCATGGCCGCTCTGTCGGCCGGGATGTGCCTCTTGGGTTCCCACCCAGCGGTTGCGCAGCAGTATCAGGAGTCTCCGGCTGCAACCGCCGCCAAGGCAGGTCCAGTGAAACCATTTGCGCGCACTGCCGACGGGAAACCAGACATGACCGGCACCTGGCAGGCCGGCGGCGTCAGTATCTATGGCGAGCCCGGTTCTCCTCCGCTGCATCCGCTTCCGCCGGCGCCGGTTCGTCCCCCCGCGCGGCAGCCGATCCCGTATCAGCCCTGGGCGGCCGACAAGCAGAAGACCTTTACCGTGCTGGACGATCCCACATCGATTTGCCTGCTCCCGGGGGTACCGCGCATCGTGGGCATGCCGATGCCTCTGGAGATCGTGCAGACGCCGAAAGAAGTGGTTATTCTCTACGAATCGTTTCGCGCCTGGCGCCGGATCCCCATCCATGAGAAACTGCAGCACCCGAACGACTTGACGCCTACCTGGATGGGCGATTCGGTCGGCCGTTGGGAAGGCGACACCTTCGTGGTGGATGTGACCGCCTTCAACGACAAAACGTGGCTGAGCGGCACCGGCTCCATCCATACGGAGCAGTTGCACGTTGTGGAGCGCTACAAGATGATTTCCGACGATACGCTTGCATACGAAGCCACGGTAGAGGATCCGGGGGCCCTCACGAAGCCTTGGATGACCGGTTCGGTTCTGCGGCGTCCCATCGATGTCCGCGTCGAGGAATACGAGTGCATCGAGAACAACCCCGACAACGAGCATATCCGCAAGGCGATGGAACTGCAGAAAGCCAAGAAGTAGGGCGCGCCCAAAAAGGCAGGCTCAATTCTTGATCCGTGTGCATCTGCGTCCATCCGTGGCCCCCAAATTTAGCCGCCGGATGCCCACGGATGGTGGATGGGCTGTTTACAAATCGGCGGTGGCGGCGACCAGCGCGCCCTTGGCGGTCGCGGTCAGCGGTTCGGCGGCCAGCCGGATTTCGGACAGCTCGATGGGGAAATCGCTCGCGCGCAGAATCTTCTCGAAGCGGTCGCGGAATCCCTTTGGCATCGCGGTGCCGCCGCTGAGAACCAGCGGGATGGAACGCGAAAGCTTCGGCAGGTTGCGCGCTTTTTGAAATGCGTTGCACAAGGCCGCCACCAGTGATTGGATCATGTCGTCGTAATAAACGGTCAAAGCCTGTTGCAGCTTGTTTTCGAAATGGCCGTTGATGAAGAACGATTGTTCCTTCAGGATGCGGATGTGATTGGCGCGTTCTCCGGTCACTGAGGCCGCGCTGGCATCGATGAAATCGCCGGCCTTAGGGATGCTGAAACTGACAATGGGCACCGAGAGGTACGACAGGCAGACGTTGCAGAGCCCGCCTCCGCAGCTAATTCCGATGCCCGTATAGTTGGTGCTCTCCAACTCTCCGTAAACCACGGCGAGACCTTCGTTGATGCTGGTGGTTTCGAAGCCCAGTTCCCCCAGCAACTGGCGCAGTGTGGCCTCATGATAGGTCAGGTCCTCTTCGGATCCCAGCGGAGCCGCCGGCACACTGAAGCATAGCTTCTGTCCTTTCTCCGCCCGGCCGGCCACCGAGGACGCGATCTCGCGGATGAGCGTAAGGCTCTCGGGCTCGGCCGGATTGAGGAAGCCGCGCGTCATCGTGCGCCGCGTCTCGGTGTGGAGCAATCCGGCAAACTTCTCCGATTCATTGCCATGCACCAGAATCTCCTCCCCTGCCACGGAGTGCGTGACGCCTTCCTTGCGAAGCACGTTTTCCGTCATTTTCGAATAGGGTAGAGTCACGAAAGCATTCAACTGGATGTCGTATTGAATCTCGCCTTCCGGTTTCCGCGCGGCCACAATGCGGCTGGTGCCGATATCGAGGCCAATCGCGGTGTTCTTCGCAGTTTCCGTCTTCATCGTTTTAGTTCTCCTCGACTGCCCCCGGATCCCGGAGTGCAGATACTAATTCGCGGTATCTTTGCTGCAGGAATTTCTTGTATGCCGCCACCGTCACGCCCTGCCGCGTGGCCGTTTCGCGCACGCGCTCTTCGGCCAGGTCGAGCCCTTTCCAAAGTTCGGGACTGGTGGATTTCAGATAGACCAGATCGTAGTCGAATCCGAATTGATACAAACCCGGATTCGGCCGCTCGTAGTTGTTGGAAAGCCCCAATTCTCGAAAAGGGAAACGGCCGCCCCAATCGGTGTGCCAACCGACCCGCATGTTATCCGGATTTACCGACACCTGTGCATGTGTGACACAGTTTTCCGCGGGCAGGTTGTATTTGCCGCGCAACATATCGGTCAAGACTTTGGCGGCGTGGATCTGAGCCTGGTTGACCGGATCGAGTTCCGCTTGCGTCTGCGCTTCGAAGGCAACACCCAGGAAGCTGGCGTTCAGCCCCACGTACAGCCACTGCGAGTCGGCCCAAACGGAGTTCCCCGCGTGATTGGCTGTATCCGACTCGACGACCAGGCGGTGGACGCGTCCGAAACGATCGATCAGAAAATGGTAGGCGCGCTTATGCCGGACATACAGCAACAGTTCCCGGCCGATTCGTTGGAGCGTACGGCTCTGATCTTCTGCAAACGGCGCCTGGTCGCTTTCCGTGGTGTGGAACACGATGCCCGCAGGCTGGTCGCGCAGCGGTCCCGATTCGAGTGATTCTCGAATCGGAATCAAGCGATACGAGCGCGGCTGATTGGCCACGGCCAAGTCATTCTCTACGCGCAATCCGTTGCTATAGAGATCGTAGTCCCTGTTCTGTTCCACGGGCCAGACGTGCGGGATATCGGAAGGCGGGAGGGCCGCGGTGGCGGCGGGAGGCGCCAGAATTCGCGCATTGCGGGCCAGGGCATCCGAGGACAACGGAATCACCATTCCGGCTAACAATAGCGAAGCCGTCCATCGACCGCGCTTGGGCAACCGATTGACGCTGCCGGCCGCCGTGGCGCGGCGCAAATACCGTAGGCGTTCGATGGGGTCGTGGATGCGTTGCGCCCGCCGCTGGATTTTAGATTCGTCTCGAAACACCGGATCCTGATGACCGCCGGCGGGAAGTTCCTGATACCGTCGTCGCCGTTCGAGTCAACCCGAACGGCGGGTTCGCACGGCGGTAAGATCGGTGAGTGCGGAACCAGCCGCTGGGAATCCTGATTCTCGGCGGAAAGCGGGCGCAGTTCTATACTGCCTTTGGTTAGAAGTTAGGGTTGATTCGCGTTATCCGCCAACGGCGGCCGATTTTCGCCGCGGCCACCATACCTCCCGGGCAGGAATACCTGTTAACGAAAGAAAACATGGCGCCGGGAATCAGCCAAGTGGGACAAATGCAGAAGCGCCGCCATCATGATCGCAACCGCTATTCGCAAAACAATTCCTCCTCCGTCACTCAGTGTCTTTGTTGCGTTGCAGACGCTCGATATCGTGACGACGCTCATCGGCTTGCGCCTGGGCGCCCGGGAAGCCAGTACGTTCGTCGGTCAACTGATTCATCTGGGACCGGTGGCCGGTTTACTGATCTCGAAAATTTTCGCGGGCCTGTTCGCGGCGGCCGCCCTGAAGTTCCGGCGGGGAAGAGTGATCGTGTTTCTCAACTACTGGTTCACATTAATCGTGAGCTGGAACCTGCTGATGATCGTTTCGGCGGCGCTGCTGCTTAAGAGGTAGCCGGCTCGTGGCAGCGAGCCTACCCCGTCGAGCGGGTCACCCCGCCAGGTTCATGTCGCTGGAAGTGCCTCCAGCGGCGGGGACATAACATTTCAGCGTGTAGTCCATCACCATCCGGTCGGCATTGAAGCGCCATCCGAGAGTGCGAATCGTGCGCTTCATGCGCTTGATCCATCCCCGCGGCAGGCCGTCACGGTCCCGTTGATAGTAGAGCGGAATCACTTCTTCGCGGAGAACCCTGTAGAGGTCGTCGCCATCGCGGCGGTCGTGAACGTCCATATTGGAATGCGTTCTGCCGGTTCCGATGGCGAAGCCGTTCAGTCCGTCAAAGGCTTCCGCCCACCAGCCATCCAGCACGGAAAGGTTCAGTCCTCCGTTCAAGACCACTTTTTGACCGCTGGTGCCGGAAGCTTCCAGCGGCCGGCGCGGGTTGTTCAGCCAGACATCCACGCCTTGTACGAAGTGGCGGCCGACATTGATGTCGTAGTCCTCGACGAAAACGAATTTGTCGGCAAACTTGGGTTCGCGCATCAATTCCGCGATCTGTTGCAGGACCCGCTTCCCCGGATCGTCGCGCGGGTGTGCCTTGCCGGCGAATACGAATTGTACCGGCCTCTTGGGGTCGTTCACCATGGCAGCCAGCTTTTCGATATCGGCCAGAATCAAATTAGCCCTCTTATACGTGGCGAAGCGCCGGGCGAACCCAATGGTCAGCGCGTCCGGACTAAACAGGCGGCCGAGCTTTTGCAAAGTTTCCCCGGGCTCACCACGGTGCCTGGCCTGCGCCACCGCACGCCGGCGCATAAATTCCAGAAGCCTCGACTTCAAACTGAGGTGCGTTTCCCAAAGTTCGCCATCATCGACGTTCTCAATCCCCTCCCAGATGTGCGCGTCGCCGCTGTGCTCGTGCCATCCGGTCCCTAAATGGCGATCGTAGAGGCGAAACATTTGCGGCGCCAGCCACGTGGGAACATGCACGCCATTGGTGATGTGGCCGATGGGAACAGCGTCTTCCGGACGGCCGGGATAGAGCCCCGTCCACATGGCCCGGGATACCTCGCCGTGCAGGGCCGAGACGGCGTTGGAACGCCGCGATACCCGCAACCCCAGCACCGTCATACAGAATTCCTCATGCGGGTTACCGGGGTTCTCGCGGCCCAGCGACATCAACGCGTCGTGGGAAAGCCCCATTTGCTCGCGCAGAGGTCCCAGATGCTCCTCGATGAGACCCGCGTGGAAGCGGTCGTGGCCCGCGGCTACAGGCGTGTGGGTGGTGAAAACCACTTCCCGCGCAACGCGCGGTAATGCCCGGTGAAAGTCCAGCCCCTCATCCTGCATGCGGCTGCGGATCGCTTCGAGCAGTGCAAACCCGCTATGGCCTTCGTTCAGGTGCAAAACGCCGGGTGTGATCGCCATGGCCTTCAACGCACGGAACCCGCCGACTCCCAAGAGCAATTCCTGGCGGATGCGAACGCGTCCGTCTCCGCCGTACAACCGCGAGGTCAGTTCCCGATCTTCCGGCGCGTTGCCTTCCACGTTGGAGTCCAACAGAAGCAAATCGCAGCGGCCCACCTTTACTCGCCAGACCTTCGCGCGGATGGCCCCGCTGCGGGTTTCGATTTGGACGGTCACCGGTTCCCCGTGCCTGCCGATCGCCGGTTCCATGGGCAGTTGGTTGATATCCGTCTGTAAGTATTCTTCCTCCTGCCAGCCGTTTCGATCCAGCCGCTGCCGGAAATAGCCCTGGCCGTAGAACAAGCCGATGCCGATCAGGGGAATGTCCAGGTCGGACGCGCTCTTGATGTGATCGCCCGCCAGAACTCCCAGGCCTCCCGAATACACGGGAATGGACTCGTGAAGCCCGAACTCAGCCGAAAAATAAGCCACCGGACGAGGCCGCAGAACTCCCGCGTGCGTCGCCCCCCAACTCCGGTCGGCCTGCAAATACTCCTGCTGCCGGCGATAGGCATAGTTGATGCGGCCGTGCAGTACCAGTTCCCCGGCGCGCCGCTCCAGTCGCCCCAACGGAATCTCGCCCAGCAGAGAGACGGGATTGTGGTTGAGCTGCCGCCAGTTCACGGGGTCAAGGTCGCGGAATAAGCTCGTGGAATCGTGGTCCCAGCTCCACCATAAATTGCGCGCCAGGGCCCAAAGCCGTTCCTGGGCAGGTGCGATGAAGCGATCCAACGCGCGGGCTTCGCTGACGACGGGCGCCACCTGCGCGGCTGCCTCCGCCAGCATCCGCACCTCTTCTTCCTGAAAGATCCGTGCCTCCACGGTTTGCAATACCAGGACGCCCTGCAGAACGCCGCGGTCGATGAGCGGGACCCCGAGAAAGGATTGATAGGCGTCCTCGCCGGCCTCACTGAAGTATTTGAAACGCGGATGATTTTGCACCCGGTCGACCGCCACCGGACGCACCTGTTCGGCAACCAGACCTGCCAAGCCTTCCTGAAGGGCCATGCGCAGCGTGCCGATGCATTGCGGACGGAGCCCCAGAGTAGCGGCTAGCACGAGGTTGGCACGGTCCGGCTCCAACAGGTACGCGGAGCAAACATCGGTGCGAAACCGCTGTGCGATCAAGGCGACCACGTTCATCAGGGTCTCGGCCGGCTTGCCACCTTCCTCCGCAAGTTTGGTGATCTCCTCCAACGTCAAAACGTGATTGGCGTCGCGCATGGCTGCGTGCTGTGTCATGAGATTCCCCTAAGCTCGATTCGATCCAACGGCAGGGTCGGCGCGCGACGGGGCGAGACGGATAACCTGGGTGTCTTCCTGTCCGGATAGACTCTTCTCAGTGTAAGCGCATCCCGGTTGCCGGAGCAACGCGGAGTTAGCAGTGGCGTACGCGACTCGTTGCGGGGCAGCGGCTCGCGACCGGCTACGGCGAGCGTTTATTTGTGGGCGTCGTGCTCGTGGGGCGCCGCCGCTCCCGCCACGCCGACCTTCACCGAGTGGGCGAAAGCGTTCTTGACGCCTTCCGGCAGATCCACCACCACTCTCGCGCCGGGCGTCAAATCGCCGATCGCGGCCTTCTGATCGCCACGCGTGATTTCCGTTTTGTCGTTCAGCCTTACATCGACATTGCCCTTGGTGGTCTTCACCGTCAGCGTGTCGTGATCCACCTTAGCAACGGTGCCCGTGACATGGTCGAAGCCGCCGTGCGCCAACAGTTGCATGTTGGAACCGCATACCACGAGGCTCAGCCACAGCAGCGCGGCCGCGCTAGTGGTGGTGATGGTGCTCAGTTTGGGGTGCATTCGTGTCTTCACCTTTCAAGAACCTTTCTTCCTGCTCTTCTTCTTCCCGGTCTTGCGGGCTTTTCGGATTTAGCTTTTCCATCTCTTTTCGTTCCTCGAAACTGAGATGGGGCAGATGGCGAATGAAATGAACCAGCTTCCAGGAGTCCTCGTCGTCGCGGCCGGGGGTGCCCCAGGCAGGCATTCCCGTGAGACGAATGCCGTTCTGGATGACGTAAAACAGCTCCCCATCGCTCTTGTTCTGGGTCTCGTCGAGCCGCATGTCGGGAGCCGGCGGATACATGCTCTTTCCCATTCCGTTGTCGCCGCTGCCGTCGTTGGCATGGCAGGATGCGCAGTGGTCGGCCCAGTGCGCCCGGGCCTCGGCAAGCACCTCAGGCGTGTTCGCGAGCGGATTAGCGAGCGCTTTTGCCTTGACCGGCATGGCCGCGGACCGCGCCTTCCGCGCCATCCAGCGTTCCAGCCCGCTTGCCGCCTGGCGGGTGCTGTATCCGGAAGCCCGCCCCAGGATGGCCCAACCTGCCGCCAAACCGAAGAGGCAGACCAAAGCCGCTCCAGCCAGAAACCATCGTAACCGGGTCATCATTCAGACAGATCAGGCGGGAGTCAAAACTCGATCGCCTGCCCTTTTCGCTAATTCAACCGAGGATAATTATACAGTACGGTCGCGATCGATATGTGACCGGACAGTGGCTGCTTCAGAACTTCTTCAGCTCTTCCATCAGCGCCTGAATCCCCTTCTTCCGGTAGAGGTCCGCAAGCCGCTGCTCTTCGGCGGAAGGCGCCAGGACTCGCAACAGCGCGGCATTCTCCAGGTTTTGCCGGTTGGGCACCCACATCTTGCCATCGGCAAATTCCACCTGGCTGACGAAGCCGGTCATGTGGCGGATATTTACCGGGTCTCCGTTTCGCGAAAACCGGAGCTCGGTATCCTGGAGCACCCGGGCCGTCTTGCCGGGCGGCAGGAACAGGTCCGGATCGGAAGCGGGCAAGGAAGCGGCGACGTACTGCTGGTTCTTCTCATCGCTCACCAGCCACGCCACTTCGACGTACTTTACCGCCTTGTTGGAGACGTTGCGCACCTGAATGCGCGGCGAATGCGCTTCGCTCCCCGTCAACTCGGCCCAGCCATCCACCGGCTCCACCGGGGCATCCGGGAATTTCAAAAAGGCGAATTGCGCGGTGTGATCGGCGCTAACCGCCGCTCCCGACACCGTGCGCCTGCGCACCACGCGCACGTCCAACTGCGGGCGCTCGGACTCGCGCGTCAGGCTGTCCAGCATCGACTGCCGCAAGCCCTCCGGCCCGAACTGCGCCAGTACGCGCTTGAAGTGCTCGCGGTCCCGCTGCGCTTCCATCTCCCAAGCCGTCATCGAGCGCCGCGAGTTCAGCCGGTCGGGTCCATAGAAGGAATAATCCTGGAACAAGACACCGTCCAGATCCACCTGAACCAACGGTCCGCCGGCCACCTGCGTGGGTCGCATGAGTTGTAGGTCAATCCGGATGGGAAACGCTTCGCCCGGTCCCACATTCAAGCTGGGCACCGATACCGATGCCTTGCCCCCCACCGTCACTTCCTGCGAGACCACCCGCAGAGCCACGCCGTGAATCCGGTTGGCGGTGGCATTGCGCAGCGTCAGCGACATATGCAGATCCAGCACCAGCGCGGCGCCCCGCGGCGTGGCGCGCGATTCTCCCATGGACGCCGAAAGCAGCGTCACCGGAGAATCCGGAGGTAAATTGAACTTCACGCCGCGCTGCGGATCGAGCGGCACGTCCTGTGCCAGCACCCCCGCTGCGCTCCACAACGCCAGCACAGCCAGCCGTTGTTTCGATCTATTCCACATAGACGTTGTTGATCGTCACGTAGCCGGTTTCCGGATCCACGTAACGAGCCCTCATGGAACCTTGCGCGCCCACCGAATAGGTCACATTGTGAGCGCCCGCGTGCATTAATTGCAGCGCCTGCCCGCCCTGCCGCACCTGTATACCGTCGGGCATGGTCTGCACCACCACCCCATCCAAACGTGAGGGCCGGGGCGCCGGACGTTCCAACACCAAGGCGGTTACCAGGACCGCGACCATACTGGCGACGGCTACCCCGGCCCGGGCGCCCGTGAACAACGAGTGGCGCAAAGGTGCTTCACCCGTCCGTACACATTCGCCCGCGGCCAGCCCCAGCCGGATGTTGGCCTTCATTTCCGCGGCCAGCCGGTTCCAGGGGACCTCCGGGGTCTCAGTCAGTTCCGGCAAAATCCCGCGCATCCCGGCCAACGCGGCCACTTCCTCCCGGCACCCCTCGCAGTCTGCCAAGTGGCGGTCCAAACGCCAGCGCTGGAACGGTCCGAGATCGCCGCCCGCGAACAACGCCAATGTCGCCTCACTCGGATGTCGCATGTTCCTACCGCTTCCTCTTTTCGATATACCGGCGAAATTTGATCCGGGCGTTGGCAATGTGCGAACGCACGGTAGCCTTGGAGCAGTTCAGCCGCCGCGCCACTTCTTCCGCCGGCAACCCTTCCACATCGCGCAGCATCAGCGCCGCCCGCTCGCGAGCGCTCAGCAGGCGCAGCCCGTCTTCCAGATAATTTCGCTGCTCGCTGCGCAACAACGCCTGCTCCGGACTCTCCGACTGGCCTTCGGGCGCCTTTTCCATCTCGCAAAACGTGGCGCGCCCGCTGCGGCGCAGAAAATCGATCGCCGTATTCGTGGCAATCCGCGAGAGCCAATGAGCGGCTTTCTGCTCGTCCTTGAGCTGATCCTGGCGCTGGAGGGCCTTGATAAAGGCTTCCTGGGTCAAATCCTGGGCGTCGGCGACATTGCCCACCACGCGGTAGATCTGCACGAAAATTCGCCGTAAGTTCTCAGAAACAAAGCGATTCTGACGTTCCTGGAGCTCTAGGCCGGGCTCGATGACTTCGCTCATCTCGCGGTATACAACAGTTCTCACGGGTCCTATAACTGATGACGCAGGAACCCGCAAAACGTGGAATTAATAACGGCGCTGATCCGCCACCAGGGTATTTTAGCGCGGACTGCGCTTCCTTGCTCCTCCCGCCATCCCGTGGCCCCAGGTGGCGACATCGGAAAGCTGCCCGGGTTCTGTTTGGAATTCTGATTACCTGGCGAATGTAATTCCCACCCCGGTGGTATAGAGAAAGTCGTTGGTCTTGCGCCCTATGGCCGGATGGTTGAGATAACGGTCGCTCAAGGACACGTTCCAACTGAGCCACTTTGCTAGCTTCGTGGATGCGCCCACGTCGAAGTTAACGCGATATGAGCCGGTGTTCGTCAGATCATTGAACATCCGGAAAGTCTGAACCAGCGACGTGGCGGTGCTCATTTTCAAGTTGTACTCGTCGCCCCAGAAGGCTTCGGCGGAATTTCGCGTCAGCGGAGTGCTGAAGCTGGAATGGTTGAAATCAGCGCCCGCGAGTAAGTCCACGCGGCTCTTCTCAGTCTTTACCGCGTGGAAACCCGCGCCTCCGCCGAGGACAAATCGCAGATCCAGATTCTGGAACCGGTCGTACTCCCAGTCGTTGAAGCCGTTCATGAACAGCCTCGGCGAGAGGTTGTGGTCGTAAGAGATCCCGCCTCGAACCGCCTGAGCAGTGTCTGAATTCTTGCCATTGGCAAGCGCCGACGCCTTGATGGTATTGAAGTAGAGCGACGTCTTATCCGTATTCGTCACACGCGCGGCGTTGACGCCCGTGGTAAAGGTTAGCGTCCTCGCGTTGCCGCTGGTGCCGGCGAAACCAAGGCTAACGGTGCCGGCCCAGAGTTGTCCCCAGCCAGGCCGGAGCAGTCGCTCGTAAGCCTTCTGCTCAGCGGCGTCGCGCAGGGTGGTAATGTCAGCGGGCGCCACGCTCAGCTTCGTAGTTTGCGAAGAAATCTCCACCTTTCCGTCCGCGGTGGCCAGCGTACCTTGGATCGTCTTGCCGTCCTGCAGCACGATGTTGACCGGCTTGTCAGCCGTTACCGACTGCACCTGGTCCCAGGCCGTGGTAACGACACCGAAGTATTCCGTTTTGATAGTGAGGTTCTTGGCATCCTTCTTGACGATGTTGCCGGTCACACGATCACCGTTTTTCAGCACTACTTGGTCAGCCAAGGCGATGCTCAGCGGAACGCACGCCAATGTTGCCAGTGCCCAGGCTTTGAAAAGCGACATAATAAGTATCCTTTCGGGCTCGTCTCTTCGATCGGGCAATGTCCCGCATGCGATCTCTCGGGACCTGCAGTGAGGCGTTATCCTTGATCTTTACTAACCCGGATTGGCGGAAGCTTATGACTCCGGTGTGCCAGCTAGCGCCGGATAGACCAAGCCCGCGAGTGCCGCCCCCACCAGCGGTGCCAGCCAGAACAGCCAGAGTTGCTCGACCGCCCAACCGCCCACGAACAGCGCCGGGCCCGTGCTGCGCGCCGGATTCACGGAAAGATTCGTTACCGGAATCCCGATCAAGTGAATCAGCGTTAAACCCAAACCGATTGCGATGGGCGCGAAGCCCTGCGGCGCGCGCCGATCGGTAGCGCCCAAAATGATCATAAG
>Ga0209698_10004230_pt1 | contig 15773 bp, 23 predicted proteins | sample LitLauG_LLR_2012_FD_187203 | JGI IMG/M metagenome (GOLD analysis project Ga0209698, IMG submission 187203) | Freshwater sediment microbial communities from Pennsylvania, USA - Little Laurel Run_MetaG_LLR_2012 (SPAdes) (version 2) | ecosystem: Environmental > Aquatic > Freshwater > Creek >...
CGGCGTCGTACAACGGCCACGAGAAGCTATCGACTCCCGGCCGGTTCGCCCCCTTCGGCAATCCCCACGCGTAAACGCGAATCAACTGCTCCGGATCGCACCGGCAACGTTCGAAACCACATTGCGTCGATCAGGCTGAAGACCGTGGTGTTCGCGGCGATCCCGAGCGAAACTGAGAGACCACCCGCTACCCGGAACTGCTGGCCATGAAGGACATCGACGCCGTCCTCATCGCCACGCCCGACATGACCCATCCCCGCATCCTCGCCGAGGCCGTCGCCGCCGGCAAGGATGTGTATGTCGAGAAGCCGTTCGCCGTCAACTTCGCCGACGCCAAAATGGCCTGGCAGGCCGTGAAGCGATCCAAACAAGTGGTGCAGGTGGGCACGCAGCGACGCAGCGACCCGCAGTTCATCGGCGCCGCCAGGGCCGTGCAGAGTGGCGTCATCGGCAAGATCACCCGCGTCGAAATGGCCGTGAACTTTCAGGAGCAGCGTTGGCATCGCGACCTCACAAACGTCAAAGCCGAGGACGTCGATTGGGAAGCCTTCCAGTTCGGCGGGCGCATCCAGGGCTCTTTCGACGCGCGCAAGCTCCGCGAGTGGCAACTCTTCCGCGAAACCACCAATGGTATTGCCGGCCTCTGGATGTGCCACCTCATCGACCTCGCGCCCTGGTATCTCCAGAATCCCTATCCCAAGCACGCGATGGCCATGGGCGGCGTCTATCGATGGAAGGATGGCCGCGAAACTTCCGACGTCTTCCAGGCCATGGTGGAATACAACGAGTGCCTCGTCACTTTCGCCATGAGCCTTACCAACGCCGCCGGCAATCGCAACCTCTGGTACGGCTCCAAGGGAACCCTCGATATCGACCACCTCAAGATCTCGGGCGAGGGCAGCCTCGATCCGCAGCGCCTGCGAGCGCCCATCGACCTGGAGAGAGTGCCCGTGGAGTCGCACATGGCGAACTTCCTGCGCTGCGTCCGCACCCGCGAAACACCGCGCGCCAGCGTCGATAACGGCTTTCAGCACGCAGTCGCCGGCTGCATGGCCGCGGTCTCGCTCGAAACGGGCCGGCGCGTCGCCTTCGATCGCGAAAAGCTCGAACTGCTATGACGCGCAGGTCCCTCGTTGGCGCACTCGGCGCGATTCCGGCTTTGCTGAGCTGGACCGTAAACATCGAGACGAACGCGGAAGGCGGGCCGCTGATGGAGGGCCGCAAACAGCCCGTCGCCCCCAACAATCTCAGAGGCCTCGCCGCGCTCAAGAAGCAGGGCGCGCTGCGCGTCCCCAGCGCCCCCGGCCTCGGGGTAGAAGTAGACGAAAGACAAGTGCACCATGCATCACAAGGCTAGACTTCTCCCCGCCCTCCTTCTCACTCTTCCTCTGCTGGCCCAGTCCCTGCACTGGAAAGACCTCGGCGGCCGTCTCGAACTCGTCGACTACGGCAAACCGGTGCTGGTTTACAATTATGCCCCGCAGTTCAAGGAGGGCGCGCCCGAGGACCGCCGCCGCTGCTGCTATATCTTCCCGGTTTACACACCTGCGGGAGCCTCCATGCTGGACGATTTTCCGCGGGACCACTGGCACCATCGCGGCCTCTTCTGGAGTTGGCCCGTGGTGGAAACCGAAGGCAAGACATACGACAACTGGATGACGATGACTGCCCGTCATCGTTCCGTAAATCCGCCCCTCGCCACCAATCGCGCGCAGGTGGCCACGCTGCAAGCGGAGAACGCCTGGGTGGCCGGCGGCAAGGACATCGTCCACGAAACGCTGCAACTCATCGTCTACCCGGCGCTCGCCGATTCGCGCGAATTCGAGGTCGAGCTTACCTGGAAAGCCGTGTCGGCGCCGGTCACCCTGCGCGGCTCCCGAGAGGCTGGTAAGAGCTACGGCGGTTTCAGCGCGCGCTTCGCCCCGCGCGAGTCCACCATCCTGCGCGCCGATGGTGCGGTTCTCCAGAAGGACGAAGACCTCACGCCGCGCCGCTGGGCCGAACTCGAAGGCATCTATGCCGGCAAAAAGGCCGTTCTCCGCATCACGCCCGACGCCCAAAATCCCGCTGCGCCGTATCAGTGGTGTCTGCGCAATTACGGCTTCGTCGGCGCCTCTTTCCCGGGCCGCACCGCGTCCAGCGACGGCTACACACTCGACCCCAGCCAGCCGTTAACCTTGAAATTTCGGGTGAAAGTAAGTGACATTCAGTAGGGCGGTGGCGCGGAGGTTTGTGGAAAATGGGCTGGCTATGATAGCCGGCGCCGCGTCAAAATCTACCTATGCCCAAGATTGAAAAACACGCCCCTGGTTCGTTCTGCTGGGTCGAGCTCGGAACTACCGATCAGAGCGGCGCGAAGAGCTTTTACTCGTCGCTATTTGGGTGGGTGCCCGCGGATTATCCGATGGGGTCGGACGAATCCTACTCCATGTTCAAGCTGAATGGCGGCAAAACCGCGGGAGCCTACACCATGCGTCCCGCCGAGCAAGCCATGGTGCCGCCTCACTGGAGCCTTTACGTGGCCGTCGACAGTGCCCAAGATACCGCCGCCAAGGCAGGCGAGCTCGGCGGCAAGGTCATCGAAGGTCCATTCGACGTTATGACCCTGGGCAGAATGGCCGTGATCCAGGACCCGGCCGGAGCGGTCTTCTGCATCTTCCAACCTCGCGACCATCCCGGCACCACGATCGCGGGCGAGAGCGGCACGCTCTGCTGGGCCGACCTGAGCACGCCCGATCCCGCTCGCGCCCAGGAGTTCTATGCGAGCCTGTTCGGATGGAAGATTGGGCCGGCCGCGCCGTATCCGCCGGACTACCTGGTGATCCGGAATGGGGATGCCGTCATCGCGGGCATTCAGCCATCGGATTACCGGAATCCACAAGCTCCTCCGCATTGGATGCCATTCTTCCTGGCGGCCGATGTGGATGCCGTCTACGCCAAAGCCAAGGAACTTGGCGGCGCCGAGTACCTCTCCCCCATGAGTATGGGCGGTGCCCGCCTCGCAGTCTTGGCCGACCCGCAAGGCGCGGCATTCTCAATTATTCGACCATAGGAACTTAGGATGCCCTCGTAGCTTGAAGCCTCTTTCCGCCGCCCCCCGTGGACAAGCGCGTGGATGACCTTCTATCGCGCAGGACCTGCCAGCTCGTGAACGATTCGGCCGCCATTGACCGCCGCGGCAAGCGCAATATCGACCATGGCCTCACCTTCTGGACCCCCAAACATCAGACTTTTTCGCAATCCGCGTCACATATTCTGCAAAGTAGCCGCGACGTTCTGGGTCTCGCCTTCCTGCGCGTGTTCGCAGGTTTCTCCCCCGAGAACGCCGTCGCCTTTCGTTCGCGCAATAATTCGGGAGCAGTGGCAGGATCCGCGGAGAGCATTCTCGAGCGGGCGCATCGCAGCACGGCCCGCGTTCACAGTACCAGGTGTGCAGCAGGCAGACCTTCCGTGTCAACCATACCCGATCGGACTTGCCTGATCTCCTCGACGAACACTGCCTCGAGCTGAGCCAACATCGCAGTTGGGGTCCCGCCCGCCAGTTGTTCGAAATCATGGACCATGTGCATCTGGTCGTAATAGCCAAAAGCGTGCGCGACTTCCGTCCAAGACTTCTGTGCGTGCAGGGCCTTGGTTTCGAGTGCCGATTGAAATCTCACGACGCGCGCGAAGAGCTTTGGCCGGACGCCCAATTGCCCAATAAACCGGCGCTCGAAATGACGCACGCTCAAGAAGGCGCATTCCGCGAGTGTTGCGATGTCAACGCGCCCGCCTGCCCGCATAATCCATCCTGCCGCTTGCGAAATGGTGTTTGCTTCGTGGCACCCAAGCGCCTGACGAAATAAGGACTCGTTCACCAAACGCACTCGTTCTTCAAACGATTGCGCGTCGCCGAGAGCCTGTCGCAATCGTGAGATGAATGGCCCGAGTACCGCTTGAGCGTCGTGGGCCTGATCGCTCAACTCCTGAGCGGACACCGCGTATAGCCGCTGTAATCCGTCCGGCTCGAACATGATGACGAATTGTCTCAGCGTCCCGCTGAGTTGCTGCTCGAATCTCCGATGGGTCTGGGGACCGACGAGGACGGCTGGCGGCGCCGTCCGGTGAACGCATTCATCAATATTGAGCACTCCAACTGGGTCTCCGAAGCCCAGTACGATCATCGGATTGGGCCGGGCAGGCACTGGATGAGAGACGACGCCTCGCGGGAGCCGCACCTCACGCTGCACGTAGCAACGGACGAACTCGTCGAGACCCGGCGCCGGCGCTGAAAATCGATATCCCAGCACGAATGGGCGTAGTCCATCAGTTCGGAGAGCCCACCGCGCGGGTGATATCGCTGATACCGTGGGCTTCCTGGCTGACTCAGGTGATTCGCGCGAGCCACCCAACAAACTGGTGCCACGCCGAGCTCGGACCGACAACTGCCCCTTCGACCGGTAGCATCGCAAGACTAAGGACCGCGAGAACCGTCGTTAGCGGATGCACTCGCTTGTCGCCGAGAAAATCTCCGAGAACGGCGGCAACGAGGAAAAAGCGCGAAAACACCAATCACCGTAATAGGTGTGAGCAGCCCGTTGTGCCCCAGAAGGTGAGTTATGGGCGCACCCATGAGGTGGATGTTGGCGAACAGCATGAGCCGTTTATGGACGGCAGGACGGCGCCGGAACCAAAGGGCGCCGACGACGAGCAAAGCAAACGTAAACAGGTCGCCGAAATTGAAGATAAGGCGGTTTGGGCGTCCAACTGCCGGCCGACGTCCTGATCTCCACTGAGATCGAAGCCGCGGCGAACCATCGCTATCGTGACCGAATAGCCAAGCGGAATGAGGACTAAAAGTACCACTGCCGAAGCGAGACCGAGCCGTCGATGCCACGCGACACGCCGGGACTCAACCAGCAGAACCTGTACGAGGAAAAGCACGAGCCAGGCCAAGAATACGATGCCGTGTGCAGCACCGAGCAGCGAAAGGGGCGCCCTCCTTCCCGCTGGATTCAGGATTGCAGGCGCGAAGCTGGCGGTCGACGTAACAAGCATCAGAATGGCCATCCCGGTGAAGAACCACCGACAGAAACCGCGCTCCCCAGACGGGTCGATCGGGTGCGTCTGGTCTGCTGCCCTTTTTGCCGACGTCGCCTTGATCGTCATAGTCATTGTCTCCCCCTCCATCGAATAGAGCAGGTTCGAACGGCAGCGTCGCCGTTAATTACGCGCCCCGACACAGTCGCAATCTTACGAAAAAAAGCACTCGCAGGAATAGGAAAAAAGCGACGTCGTTCTTACAGCCATTCGGCCTGGGTTTTCGTGGTAGACAACGATCACCGAAAGCGCTCCGAGCGAATGGTCGGGGACCCGCCCCGAGCCCACGCAGAGCCAGGCCACCGCGGCGACGAAACTCGCTGCCCGCTTACATCGTGAGCTCTACGAAAGGCTTGCCGTGACCAGCGGGGCAGTCACTGCAACCTGCGTATCCTGCCCCAAGAGTTGTGAACGATTGTTTAGAGATGGTATAGGTAGGACGATGGCATGGGAATAATGGCATATTGAGCCTGCGCTTATGACCACTGTCACCATCTCACTTCCCGAATCGCTCCGCGACTTCGTCGAGTCCCGCGTGAAAGCCGGGGGCCACGGCAACGGTAGCGAATACCCCCGGGGGCTGCTCCACGACGCTCAGGAACGGGAATCCGGCAAGCGCCTCGAAAAGCCGCTCTTGGAAGGCCTCGATTCCGGTCAAGACATCGAGATAACACCCCAATACCGGGCACAGAGAAGTAAATCCGTTCTTGGCCGGATCAGGCACAAAGAGATCCGGCCGAAGAAGCAGCGGCCGGAATGAAACCGCTCTGTTGCCTCTCGACACCGGCGGCGGTTCGAGATGCCGAAGCGCTTGCGGAATTCTACGCCGAAGAGAGCGGTGAGGAACTGGTGATCCGGCTTCTGCTCGCCTTGGATGAGGCTATCGATTTCTATGTCCATCAAAGGATCGCAAAATGATGAGAGTTCCTCCTAACGTGAATCGCCTTCTGATCACATTCCTATTCTTGGGTGCTCTTGCCGCATGCGGTCAGACACCGGAACATCCCGCCTACCTCAATCCAGTCCTGCCCGCCGAACGGCGCGTGGAAGAACTCCTCTCGCGCATGACCCTCGACGAAAAGGTCTCCCAGCTTATGAGCGATTCGGCCGCCATCGATCGCCTCGGCGTCCCCGCCTACAACTGGTGGAATGAGTGCCTCCATGGCGTTGCCCGCGCCGGCCGCGCCACGGTTTTCCCGGAAGCCATCGGTCTCGCCGCCGCCTGGGACACAAAGCTGCTGTATCGCGTCGCCACCACGATCTCCGACGAGGCCCGCGCCAAGTACCACGAGTTCGTGCGCCGCGGCAAGCGCAATATCTACCAGGGCCTCACCTTCTGGACCCCCAACATCAACCTCTTTCGCGATCCCCGCTGGGGCCGCGGCATGGAGACCTATGGCGAGGATCCCTACCTCACCGGCCAACTGGCCGTCCAGTTCATTCGCGGCCTCCAAGGCGATGACCCCAAGTACCTCAAGACCATCGCCACAGCCAAGCACTACGCCGTGCACAGCGGCCCCGAGTCCTTGCGCCACACCTTCGATGCCGTGATCGACGACCGCGACCTCTTCGACACCTATCTGCCCCAGTTCGAAGCCGCCATTAAGGACGGCGGCGCCGCCTCGGTGATGTGCGCCTACAACCGGGTCGATGGCCAGGCCGCCTGCGCCAGCCCCAGGCTGCTCGACGACATCCTGCGCAAGCAGTGGGGTTTCACCGGCTACGTGGTCTCCGACTGCGCCGCCATCGGCGACATCTACCTCCACCACAAGGTTGCCCCGAGCGCGGAGGCCGGCGTGGCTCTTGCCGTCAAGACCGGCACCGACCTGAACTGCGGCGTCGAGTACGTCAATCTGCTCCCCGCGGTCCGCGGCGGCCTCATCGCCGAACGCGAAATCGACCAATCGGTGCGCCGCCTCCTCACCGCCCGCTTCAAACTCGGCATGTTCGATCCGCCCGTCATGGTGAAGTACGCCCGGATTCCGTACAGCGTGAACGACAGCCCGGCTCATCGCCAACTGGCCGTCGAGACCGCGCGCGAATCGATCGTCCTGCTCAAGAACGAAAATCGCACGCTGCCCCTGAGCAAATCGCTCAAGACCATCGCGGTGATCGGCCCCGATGCAGCCGATCCCGAAGTTCTGGTGGGCAACTACAACGGCGAGCCCTCCGCCCCCGTGACCGCTCTCGAAGGCATCCGGCGCAAGCTGGCCGGCCGCACCAGGGTCACCTACGCGCGCGGCGCCGATCTCGCGGTCAACATGCCAAACGTCGAAGTGACGCCCTCGTCGGCGCTGTTCACTTCCGACGGCCCCGGCCGCAAGAATGGGCTCAACGGCGAATACTACGGCTCCGCCAACTTCGATGGCCAAGCCCACCGGCCGCGCGAGCTGACTTATCCCAATTCCGGGCAAAAGGCCGGCCAGATTCCGTCGAACCCAAAACCGATATTCACCCGCATCGATCCCGAGATCGACTTCCGTTGGTGGGACGGCGCGCCCAGGCCGGGTATGAACGATGACGATTTCGGCGTCCGCTGGACCGGTTACCTGCAAGCGCCCGCCAGCGGAAAATACCAACTCGGCGCCATCGGCATGAACGCTTTCGAGCTCTACTTCGAGGGCAAGCGCCTGGTGGCTTTCAACGACATTCACGAGCGCTCCTACCGTTACGCCCCGGTAGACCTCGAGGCCGGCAAGCTCTACGCGATCCGCCTCGATTACCACGAATTCGTAGGCGACGCGGACATTCGGCTGGTCTGGTCGCGGCCTCTGGCCGGCATCGGGGAGGAAGCCATAGCCGCCGCCCGGCAAGCCGACGCGGTCGTGATGGTGCTCGGCCTACACCCGCGCCTGGAAGGCGAAGAGATGAGCGTTCCCGTGCCAGGCTTCCAGGGTGGCGACCGGGTGCAGATCGATCTCCCGAGCACTCAGGAAGAGCTGCTTCAGAAGGTCACCGCCACCGGCAAACCCGTGGTGCTAGTCCTCATGAACGGCAGCGCCCTCGCCGTCAACTGGGCGCGCGATCACGTGCCCGCCATTGTCGAGGCCTGGTACCCGGGGCAGGGGGGCGGGGAAGCCCTGGCCGACGTGCTCTTCGGCGATTACAACCCCGCCGGCCGGCTGCCCGTCACCTTCTACCGCTCCATCGACCAACTGCCGCCGTTCACGGACTACGCCATGACGGGCCGTACCTACCGCTATTTCGAAGGTGAGCCGTTGTACCCCTTTGGATACGGACTGAGCTACACTACCTTTGCATACCGCAACCTGAGCCTCCCGGCGCGAGCACAAGCGGGCGACGAAGTGAAGGTCACCATCGACGTGGAAAACACCGGCTCCAGATCTGGCGACGAGGTCGTACAGCTTTACCTGAAAGCCTCCGGCGCCGCCGGGACCCACCCCGTTCATTCCCTGGCCGGATTCGAGCGTGTGCCGTTGCGCGCCAAAGAGAAGAAGACGGTGCAGTTCACGCTGTCGCCCCGCCAGTTTTCCGCGACCCAACCCGGCGGCCGGCGCATGGTCGAACCGGGCACGTTCGAGATCTCGATCGGCGGAGGCCAGACCGCTGCTGTGACCGGCCGGGTGCAGGTGACGGGACCAGCCAAGGAGCTGAATTGACGCCTTGTTAGAAACCCAGCGTAGCCAGGGTGCATCGAGCGAGGTGGTGCGGGACATCAACCGGCGCATCGTTCTGAACTTGATCCGCACGCGCCAACCCATCTCCCGCGCCGATCTGTCGCGTGTCTCCGGGCTGCAGCGGAGCACCATTTCGTTGATCGTCGAACAGTTGATCGAGGAGAACTGGGTGCTGGAAGGTCCTACCGGCCGTCTGCCCCGCGGCCGGCGCCCCACCTTCCTGCGATTGAACGACGAGCGCGTCATCATCGGCGTCGACATTCGCCCCCTCCAGACCACCGTGGCGCTGGCCGATGCCAACGGCAAGTTCATCTCGCAGGAGACGGTCGCCACGTCTCCCAACTGGAAGGTGGCGCTCGCGGGCTTGATCGACAGCATCCTTCGCATGAAGAAGGCCTGCCGCGGAAAAATGATCGAAGGCATCGGCATCAGCCTGCCCGGCCGTTTCGACCAGACCTCCGACCGCCTGGTCTTCGCTCCGAACCTGGCCTGGCGCGACGTGGACCTGCGCAACCCCATCGTCCAGGAGACCGGCCTGGAAGTTGAACTGGAGAACGCCGCCAACGCCTGCGTACTGGCAGCCGTCTGGTTCGACCATATGGAGGAAGTCCGCAACCTGGTGGTGGTCACGGTATCGGAAGGCATAGGCACCGGCGTTCTGGCCAACGGCCAACTGGTGCGCGGCCTGAACGGCATGGCCGGCGAGTTCGGCCATGTGCCGCTCGATCTCCAAGGCCCTGTCTGCGGCTGTGGCAGTCGCGGCTGTTGGGAGGTGTTCGCGTCCAATCGCGCCGCCCTCCGCTACTACCTCGCCGAGGGCGGCGAGCCCGGCGGCTTGAGCTTTCCCGACCTGCTCAGCCGCGCCGAGCAGGGCGACACGCGGGCGGCCAGGGCCCTGGAAACCATGGCCCACTACCTTGGCCGCGGCATGCGGATGATCGTCGCCGGCCTTGCCCCTGAGCGCATCGTGGTGGTCGGCGACCTGACCCGCTCCTGGCACCGTTTCGGCAGCGCCATCGAGGCTGAGGTCAAGGCTCAAGTCCTTCCGGGCGGCTGCCCCCCGCTCCTGATCCCTGCCTACGAAGACGGCATGGCCCGCCTGCGCGGCACCGTCGCCCTGGTCCTACAAAAGCACTTCAGCGCGTGACGTGGGCGAGGCTCACACCACGCAGCCGCGGCCGCGCCAGCCGATCTGCGCTACGATTCCATCGTCCACCAAAAAGAGGAACGGTGCGCTGGCCCCGGGAAATCTCGAGCATGCGGGTGCGCGCCGCGTGGTCGGCATCAACGTCGTATTCGACGAACTCGTAGCCTTTCCACTCCAGCCATTCCCGCATCTCTCGCGTGTGGGGACAGCTCGCGGTTCCAAACAATTCAAACGCGGCCACGGCCGATCACCTCCAGCGTTTCGCGAACTACGTGATAGGTTGACGCCTGCACTTCCTGAATGCGTGGGATGTGGTCCGAGCGGACGATCAGCGGAAAGTCAGCCAGCCCGCGGCGCAGGATTTCTCCGCCGTCGTATCCCAGTAGCGCCACCGTCAGCAAGCCGCGTTTGCGCGCTTCCTCAAGCGCCAGGATCAGGTTGCGCGAGCCCCCGCTGGTGGAGATTGCGGTGGCTACATCCCCGGTTCGGGCGTGCGCGATCATCTGACGAAGAAAGACGACTTCGACCCCGACATCATTGGCAATCGCAGTGAGGTTCGCCGGCTCCATGGACAAGGAGACGGCCGGGACGCGGAAGAACGCAGTCGATGGCCCAGTCGTTCGCGTCGGTGGCCGAACCACCGTTGCCGAAGAGGATCAGCTTGCCGCCTTGCGTCAAGCGCCGGTGGATGGCGCGCGCGGCAGCGGCAATCGCGTCGGACTGCTCCCGCGCCACCTGAGCTTGCAATTTCGCATCTTCCGCAGCTTTGGCGCGAATGGAGGCTGCGACTTCGTCCACGAGGCCCGAGCTCCGCTGCTTCTCATCGCCCAGAAACGGATAGAGGAAGCCCGAGGCTCCGATGTCGTCCCCGAGTTCGCGGTGCTCGAAGAAAACGTGGACCGTTTCCCACGGCGTGTGATAAAGAATCTCGATCAATTCCTGATGCACGAAGGGATCTCGAGTAGGAGGCTCCAGCGAATAAGAACCGCTGCCGCCCGCGAGCGCCAGGGTCATCGCCCCGCCAGCCTCCGCCATAGCGAGGGCTTCTTCCACTTCTGGGTCTCCTTCCGGCGGACCGAACCCCATGACGATATCTCCCGGCCGCAGGATCGCGGCCAGCCAGGGGCGAAAGATGAGCGACAGGTCCAGGGCCGGCAAAGCTCGCTTGCCGACGATGATCGGATGGACGAATTCCACCGAGACGTGTTGGGCGTCGGTGGTGTATGGGCCCCGCCCGAACGCGAGCAGCCGTCCTCCCTTCAGGAAGTGTCCGGACATCTCGCGGCAGGCCACGGCGAGCCGCCCTGCCTCGCGTTCGAAGAATCTCTCGAAGATCCGGTTGCGCTCCAGAAGGCGCTCTCCCACGTCGCTTGCGAGATCCAGCGCCTGAGTCATCTCCGCCTCCTAGCAAATCCTCGGCAGCGGATCGCCAACCAGCATGTCCACGATTCGGCTGCCTCCATAGAGCGTCGTCACCAGAACCGCACCTGCGGGCTGCCGGTCCACCTCGCCGATCAGGACCGCTGCCTCCCCGCCCGGCGTTATGCGCAACGCTTCGAGGGCGGCTCCGGCGCTATTCCGGGGCGACCACGGCCAGGAACTGTCCTTCACTGGCGATGTGAAGCGGTCAAGCCCTAACAGCTCACAGGCGCCCCGTACGGCGTCACACACGGGAATGCGATCTTCGGCAAGCTGAATCCCCAGGCCGCAGTCGCGCGCCAGCTCATTCAGTGACGTGGCCACGCCTCCCCGGGTGGGGTCGCGCATCCAGTGGATGGCGGGGCCCACCGCCTCGGCCAGGGCCTCCACCAGAGGCAGAACGGAACGCGTATCCGAGCACAGATCGGCGTCCAGATCGAGGTCGCCGCGCGCCAGCAGGATGGTGATGCCGTGGTCGCCGATGGGGCCGGACAGCAGGATCTTGTCGCCCGGACGCACGGCAGCGGGCGCAAGGCTGACCCCCGGGATAAGCCGCCCGATTCCCGAGGTGGTGATGTACAATCCGGTCGGCCTTACCGTGCTCCACGACCTTCGTGTCGCAGCCCGCAATAATCACTCCGGCGCGGTGCGCGGCATCCGCCATGGCACGCACCTCGGCTTCCAGAATATCCGTGGGCAGTCCGGCTTCCAAAACGTAGCTGACCACCAGAGCGGTAGCGCGCGCGCCTGAAACCGCCAGGTCATTGACGGTGCCGTTCACCGCCAGTTCTCCAATGGAGCCGCCCGGAAAACCGAGCGGCCCGCACTACGAAGCTGTCCGTGGTCATGGCGACACACGTGCCGTCCAGGTTGACATGGGCGGCGTCTCCCAGGGGCCCAATCCGCGGCCCGAAGAGGATGGGGGCGATCAAGCCCTCAATCAAACGGCGGCTGGCGGTGCCGCCGGCGCCGTGGGCCATCTCTAATTGCGGGTCGCGAAAGCGGATCTTGGGCAGTGTGGTAGTCATGGATACGACGTTGCTCATGCCATGGAGAAATTGACCAGCGCGGATGGCTTTCGATGCTCGTAATTGTAATAGGCGGCGCAGGACCCTTCCGATGAAACCATGAGCGCTCCGACCGGCATTTCGGGGGTACATTCCCGGCCGAACAGCTTGCACTGCGATGGCTTCAGCACGCCCTTCAAGACCTCACCGCACTGCGCGGCCTTGGGGTCGGTGACCCGCACGCCGGGCACGGAGAAGCGCCGTTCGGCGTCCCACTGCGCGTAGGCATCGCGAATCCGTAGCGCCGACTGCGAGATGAAGCCCAAGCCCCGCCATTCGAAATACGGACGCAATTCGAAAACTTCGGCCATGGCTTTGAGTGCCGCGCGATTCCCTTCCCAGGGAACCACCCGCCGGTACTGGTTCTCGACCTTCCTCTGGTTCTCGTTGAGTTGGCGCAGCAGCATCACCACGGCCTGCAAGATATCGAGCGGCTCGAAGCCGGCCACCACGATCGGTTTGCCTTCATGGCTCGCGATCCAACCGTAGGGCCGGCATCCGATCACGGTCGATACGTGGCCCGGGCCAATGAACGCGTCGATCCGCATGTCGGGCGAATCGAGGATTGCGCGGATTGCGGGAATGATCGTGACGTGGTTGCAAAACACCGAGAAATCGGCCAGATTTTCAGCCTTGGCCCGCATCAACGTCAAAGCCGTGGAGGGCGCCGTAGTTTCAAAGCCGATGGCGAAAAACATCACGTGCCTGCCGGAATTGCCGCGCGCCAGCTTCAGGGCGTCGGAGGGCGAATAGACAATACGAACGTCCACGCCGCGGGCTTTGTGCTCCAACGGGCTGCCGCGCGTGCCCGGGACGCGCATCATATCGCCGAACGCGGTGAAAATGACGCCGGCATCTTCCGCCATCGAGAGACCGTCGTCGATTCTGCCCATCGGAAGCACGCAGACCGGGCAGCCTGGTCCGTGGACCAACGCGATGTTCGAGGGCAGCAGATCCTTCAGACCGAAACGGTAGATCGCGTGAGTGTGGCCACCGCACACTTCCATGAAGCGGTAATGCGCTTGGGATCGGCCAGCCGGCGGATCTCGTTGTCTGTCCTGGTAATCAATTCCGGTCCGCGAAACTCATCAACAAATCGCATCGTTGTTTCCCCGGCTGACACGTGGGAAGGCCGCCCTCACGGTCCGGCCTTCTGGTCCATCCCGTTCGATTCGGCCAGGCCGTAACCGCGAACCTCCTCGAGCGCTGCTTCCCCCTCGCCGAGTTCCGTGAGCATGCGCATCTGATCCACCGCATCCGCCTGGCTGATCTTGCTCATCGCGAAGCCGACGTGGATGAGGACCCAATCACCCCGGACCGGATGATCCTCATGCAACAGGCCGAGATCCACCTTCCGCCGTACGCCCAGGACCTCAACCATTGCCAAGTCCCTATCCTCAGCGAGCAACTCGACGATCTGTCCGGGGATGGCGAGACACATAGGGTCATTCCTGCTTTCGGGCGACGATGTCGAATACGAATTTCAGCTCGTCTTTCAATTTCAACGCGCCTCCGGCGACGCTGACCAGGGGGATGCCGTAGCTGGACTGCAGAAGGGAGAATTCACCCGAGGCCCACAGCATGTCACCCATCAGGGCGACCTGGACAGTCACGGGAACCCGGTTGGTCCTGCCACGCAGCGAGAGGGCGCCGCTCAAATTCACTTGAAAGCGCCCCCCACCGTTGGCAGAGTTGGCGGAACCTTCGAAGGTGATGGTAGGATGTCTGGCGCTTTCGAGGACCTTCTCGTTCATCGTGCTTTCCATTTCCATGCGGTCGGCCCGCTTAATGTCGTCCGTGACTTCGAGCGAACCGGCGCGGATCTGGATTCGCAGCGTTGCGTCTTCCGGAGCGGAGGGGTCGAGACTGACGTCGCCGGTGAAATCGCGGATGGCGATGGTGGGGTTGTGTCCCAGGGCCGACAGCACTCAACTCGCGAACGCGCGTTCGGTAAACCTGCTGGCGCTCTTGTCCAGCAGGTAAATCCCCACCCCACGCTCCAGTTGCGGACTCATCACATCGCCCGCAATCTCATGTATCGTTCGAGATCGGGAACCGCGGCTTGCACCACACGTCCGATTCCCGCGCCGCCCAAGAGGCGGCGCATGATCGGTGTCGACAGAATCAGTCCGGCGCCGAAAGCCACCAGCGCCACGCCCCCCAAGAGGAATAAAGTATCGCGGGTTTCGTTCGCATCTTGACCATGGTTGCTTTCCACTAGAAATAGCCAAGGGCTGCGCCCTTGAAATCCTAAGGTGAGGGCGTCTGAACCACAGGTCCAGGGGTTGATTCCACCGGTCGCCAAGTCGGATGATTTTGGTATCCAGCCAAACATCAGAGGAGGCGACCGATGGAAATCTTCGCGAAGCTGTTTGAACGCTTCCTGGTCTTTGTATACCACTGTTTCGACCGCATCGTCATCCAGGGCTACCTGCCGTTGCTGAGCCGCGACGCACACATCATCTATTTCTTCGGCAACGTGTTGGGACAATATCCAATCACCCCCCAGGTTCTGGCTAAACGCACTCCGGAATATCGGCGCTGGGTCGAGGGCTACGCCCGCAATCACAATATCCCGATCCAGAGCCCAAAGAAAGGGTAAGCAAGGAAGACTTCGTTCGCCCGTACCTGGCGCGCATGGAACGCCGGAATCAACAGGGAGTGTCCTGCATCATCCCCAGCATGGAGATGGGCAGCACGTTTAAATCCCGGATGCCCACGTATCCCACCGATGGTCCGAACTACCGCATCATCAAGCGGGTTCCGAGCCGATACCTGCACTACTATTTTTACATCCGGGATGCGGTGCTCGGCCCACTCTCGATGTGCGTCGGTACGTACCTGCCGTTTCAGACCACCTATTACCTGAATGGCCACCATTTCATGGAGATCGAGCTTGTCAACCAAAAAGTGGCGTTTCGCAAAGACGACAATGCGTTTCTGTCGTCGTCAGACCCGCAGGCACTCCAAGCGGCCGCCGACAAACTGAGCGCTTCGATCATCAGGAAGAGGTTGGACTATTGGAGTTGGCTACTGTGCCCCAAGTTCTCCGAGAAGGAACGGAAAGCGGTAAAACTGAACCGCGACTACTCCATCAATCAAATCGAATACTGCCGCAACTTCATTTTCAAAAGGAACTTCCCCATCCACAAGATTTTCGAACAGTCCTGCGAAACTGCTCCTCCATAGTGGCCAGGCGCTTCAATGGGCCTGTTCGCATCGAGGTCTGTGTCAACCGGATGAAAGACCTGCGTCTGAACAAAGGGCTGGAGAACCTGGGGTGCCTGCGCCAGAAGTTGGTCGCGATTACTGATCGCTTCGCTGAGGCGCTGCGCAAAAATAACTTGGTCATTTAGACCCGGGGTGAGATGCGATAGTTCCATTCGCCATGGAACTCGGCCTTCTCCATACAGACTTGTGCCA
>Ga0209698_10004231_pt1 | contig 15770 bp, 10 predicted proteins | sample LitLauG_LLR_2012_FD_187203 | JGI IMG/M metagenome (GOLD analysis project Ga0209698, IMG submission 187203) | Freshwater sediment microbial communities from Pennsylvania, USA - Little Laurel Run_MetaG_LLR_2012 (SPAdes) (version 2) | ecosystem: Environmental > Aquatic > Freshwater > Creek >...
CGAACACCGCACCATCGAGTGGACTTTCACTCGCCAGGATGCCGATCGAAAGCTCGGTCGCCACTATGTTTCGAAATTAACAGGTTGAAGTACTAGGCGATCGCGGCGAAGGCCGCGTCGGCCGCGGCGAGGACCTGCGCGACGACCTGCTCGTCGTGCTGGATCGACACGAAGCCCGCTTCGTAGGCCGACGGCGCGAGATACACGCCGCGTTCGAGCATGGCGTGGAAGTAGCGGTTGAAGCGCTCCTTGTCGCACCGCATGACCGCGGCGAAGCTGCGCGGCACGTCGGCCGCGGCGTACAGTCCGAACATCGATCCCACGCTGTCGGCGCAAAAGGCCAGGCCGTGCCGGCGGGCCGCCTGCGCCATGCCGCTGGCCAGTTCCGCGGTGCGGGCGCCGAGCGACTCGTAGAAGCCCGGCGCCTCGATCAGCTCCAGCGTGGCCCGGCCGCAGGCCACCGCGAGCGGATTGCCCGACAGCGTGCCGGCCTGGTAGACCGGCCCCAGGGGCGCCAGCTGCGCCATGACGTCGCGCCGGCCGCCGAAGGCCGCCATGGGCATGCCGCCGCCGATCACCTTGCCCAGGGTAGTGAGGTCCGGCACGATGCCGTAGAGGCCCTGCGCACCGCGCAGGCCGACGCGAAAACCGGTCATCACCTCGTCGAAGATGAGCAGCGCGCCATGGCGCGTGCAAAGCCGGCGCATGGTCTGCAGGAATTCGCCGCTGGCGCGCACCAGGTTCATGTTGCCGGCGACCGGCTCGACGATGACGCAGGCGATCTCGGCGCCGAAGCGGGCGAAGGCGTCCTCGAGCTGCTGGCTGTCGTTGTAATCGAGGACCACGGTGTGCTGGGTCGTCTCAGGCGGCACCCCGGCCGAGCTCGGATGGCCGAAGGTGAGCAGGCCGGACCCGGCCTTGACGAGCAGGTTGTCGGCGTGGCCGTGATAGCAGCCCTCGAACTTGATCAGCCGGGACCGCCCGGTATGGCCACGCGCCAGGCGGATCGCGCTCATCGTCGCCTCGGTGCCGGAGGAAACCAGCCGGACCTGTTCGAGCGACGGCATGAGGCGCACCAGGCGCTCGGCGAAATCGACCTCGGCTTCGGTCGGCGCGCCGAATGACAGCCCGTCCTGAGCCGTGCGCTGCACGGCGGCCAGGACCGCCGGATGCGCGTGACCGACGATCATCGGACCCCACGAGCCGACCAGGTCGACATAGCGCCGGCCGTCGGCGTCCCAGATGTACGCGCCCTGGCCGCGGGCGATGAAGCGCGGCGTGCCACCGACCGAACGGAAGGCGCGGACCGGCGAGTTGACGCCGCCCGGAATGGTGCGCTGGGCACGCTCGAACAGGGCTTCGTTGCGCGGCCCCGCGGTGCCCCTGTTGCCTGCCGACCCGCCCCCGCCCGTTTCGCTCATCGTCCCGTCCTGTTCCCGATTCCTGCGCCGCCTCGCCTTCCAGCTAACGCATAGACGCAATATTGCTATCCAATTCGTTGATTCGCTACCGATTTCGCCCCCGACAAAGCAGACTCGCCCGGGCCCTGCAGGCTATCATCGCGACCGCACTATGGTAAACAAATGCTCAACCTTGCCAGCCGGACCCCCTGGAATATGACGACGACGGCCGCCCTTCGTACCTGGATGTGCTTGATTTGCGGATGGATTTACGACGAGGCCACAGGGCTGCCGGAAGAAGGCATCGCCGCCGGAACACGCTGGGAAGATGTGCCGCCGAACTGGGTCTGCCCCGAGTGCGGTGCCCGCAAGGAAGATTTCGAGCTGGTCGAAGTTTGAACCGCCGCGCCGCCGCGTATGCGGTGCCGCGACGGCGCGTCCCGTCAGCGACCCCGGGGATTGACTTCCCCAGATGGTAAGTGTGTGATTGCTATCGCATAGCGCGAAGGAGGCTGATGGATGTCCGCGCAATGGGACGCCGCCGACATACGTGGCAGGAAGGTCATGGTGATCGACGATTCGAACACGATCCGCCGCAGCGCGGAGATCTTCCTGACCCAGGCCGGCTGCCAGGTGATCCTGGCCGAGAACGGCTTCGAGGCGCTGTCCAAGGTGAACGACCATCAGCCGAGCATCATCTTCTGCGACATCCTCATGCCGCGCCTGGACGGCTACCAGACCTGCGCGCTGATCAAGCGCAGCCCGCGCTTCCACGAAACGCCCATCGTCATGCTCTCGTCCAAGGACGGCCTGTTCGACCGGGCCCGCGGGCGCATGGTCGGCTCGGTGGAATACCTGACCAAACCGTTCACCAAGGACAGCCTGCTCAGCGTGGTGCGCCAGCATTCGACGAACTGAGGCGCTGCCGGCGCAAGGGCCGCGCACCGCCGCGGTGCGCCGGCCGTGCCCGCCGCAACCCATACCGGAGACCGCGAACATGCCGATACGCAACATCCTGATCGTCGACGATTCGCCCACCGAGCGCTATTTCCTCAACGAGCTGCTGACCAAGCGCGGCTTCGCCGTGACCACGGCCGAAAGCGCCGAGGAGGCGATGACCAACCTGCAGTCGCACCTGCCCGATCTCATCCTGATGGATGTCGTGATGCCGGGCCAGAACGGCTTCCAGTTCACCCGCCAGCTCTCGAAGGACCCGGTGACGCAGAACATCCCGGTGATCATGTGCACCAGCAAGAACCAGCAGACCGACCGCATCTGGGGTCTGCGCCAGGGCGCGCGCGACTACGTCACCAAGCCGGTGAAGGCCGAGGAACTGCTGGGCAAGATCGCCGCGCTGGGGTGACGGCCGGCATGCCACTGCACTGACCGGCCAATGGACAAGCGCGATCACGTGACGGGAATCGGATTGGACGACGGCAAACAATCGGGCAAGCTGCGCGACTTCTCGGCGCAACTGGCGGCGCGCCTGCAGGCGGCGCCCGGGCCGGCGGCCGAGCCGGCGCGGCTGGCGATCCGCATCGGGACCGCGTCCTACCTGCTCGACATGAACAGCACCGGCGAGATCGTCGGCACGCCGCCGGTCACGCCGGTCCCCTGGACCAAGCCCTGGTACCTCGGGCTGGCCAACGTGCGCGGCCGCCTGGTCGGCGTGGTCGACCTGCTGCTGCTTGCCGGCGGCCGGCCGATCGCAGCGGACGAGGCGCAGCAGCTGGTGGTCCTCAACGAGAACCTCAAGCTCAACGTCGGACTGCTCATCACGCGCGCCTTCGGACTGCGCAACGTCAAGGACCTCGAGTCGCTCGGGCCCGTGCTCGACGCGGCGCGGCCCTGGGAGACGCGCGCCTTCCGCGATGCCGACGGCGCGCGGCTGGTCGAGATCGATCTGCAGCGACTGACGACATACGAGGAATTCGCCAGCATCGGCGCGTGATGCGCGCGGGCTGGTCCGTCCGGGGTGGCAATGGCTCTTGACTTTGGCGCTTGGTTCAACGGGAAAGGCCGCCGCGGCGGGGGGTCCGCCAAGGGCCGCTATGCCGACGTCCCGGCGACCCAGCGCATCGACTCGCCCTTCGAGGAGGGCGCGGCGACCATTGCCGACACCGGGCAGGGCCTGGGCGGCCCGTCGCCGGCGGCGACCGCCGCGGCGGCGCTGCGCAACCAGCGCCTGGTGCGCCTGTGGGCCGCCGCCGGCCTGTTCTTCTTCCTGTGCGCCGCGCTGTTCGTCTGGCTGGGGGCGCGCAACTCGAGCTCCGAGGAGCGCCAGCTGGCGCTGATCGGCGACGTGCTGATGCACACGCAGCGCCTGGCCAAGGCGGCGCCGGGCGCGGCGCAGGGCGCGCCCGACGAGATCGACGAGATGGTCGAAAGCCGCGACCAGGTCGACGCCGACTTCACCCTGCTCGCCAAGGGCGACAGCGCCGACTACATGGCGCCGACCAACGCGCGCATCGCGCCCTTCCTGCAGACGCTGACCGAGCGCTGGCGCTCGACCTACGAGGCGGCGACGGTCATCGCCAACGGCCGCAAGACGCTGGTCAATTTCGGCGAGGTGGCGCGGCGCATCAACGAGGCCGGGCCGCGCCTGAACGAGCTCACCGAGAGCATCGCCGCCGACAAGCTGCGCCGCGGCGCGTCGCCGCGCGAAGCCGCCGACGCCGAGCGCCTGGTGGCGCTGCACCAGCGCATCACCAAGAACGCCAACCTGGCGGTCAACTCCTCGCGGGTGGCCGCGGGCGAGGACGCCAACACGCTGGGCCGCGACCTGCAGGCCCTGCCCGAGGCCGTGCAGTCGCTGCTGCTGACCAGCGACGGCGAGACGCGCAACCGGCTGCTCGAGCTGCAGCGCAGCTATCGCGAGATCCTCGCCTCGGTCACCGCGACGCCCAACAGCCCGCAGGCGCTGGTCGACGCGCGCAACGCGCAGATCACGATCAACGGCGAGGCCGAGCCGCTGCGCCTGCAGGCCGTCGACCTGGCCAAGCGCTATGCGGCGCAGCGCGAGCAGCACGCCGGCTACTACGCCGCGCTGGTGATCGCCGCGCTGCTCGCGCTGGGCAGCGTGGTGGCGATCGTGCGCCTGCTGCTCGAGGAATCGCGGCGGCGCGCGGCGGCCGCCGAGCTCGGCCGCATCGAGGCGCAGCGCCTGGAGGAACTGGCCAAGCGGCGCAACGACCAGAACCAGGCGGCGATCCTGCGCCTGATGAACGAGCTGCAGGAGGTCGCCGACGGCAACCTCACGGTGGCGGCCACGGTGACCGAGGACATCACCGGCGCCATCGCCGATTCGATCAACTACACGGTCGAGGAGCTGCGCGCGCTGGTCGGCCGGATCAACCAGACGGCGGAGCTGGTCAGCACCGCCTCGGGCCAGTCGCGCGACGTCGCCACGCGCCTGCTCGGCGCGACCGACGCGCAAAGCCGCGAGATCCGCGACACCGGCGAGCGCGTGCTGGGCATGGCCAGCCAGATCGGCGAGATCTCGAGCGGCGCCAGCGAATCGGCCAAGGTGGCGCGGGCCTCCCTCGAGGCGGCCGAGCGCGGCCAGCGCGCGGTGTACAACCAGATCTCGGGCATGAACGAGATCCGCGAACAGATCCAGGAGACGTCCAAGCGCATCAAGCGCCTGGGCGAATCGTCGCAGGAGATCGGCGAGATCGTCGAGCTGATCAGCGACATCACCGAGCAGACCAACGTGCTGGCCCTGAACGCGGCGATCCAGGCCGCGTCGGCCGGCGACGCCGGCCGCGGCTTCGCGGTGGTTGCCGAGGAGGTGCAGCGCCTGGCCGACCGCTCGGGCGAGGCGGCCAAGCAGATCGGCTCGCTGGTGCGCACCATCCAGACCGACACCCAGGACGCGGTGATCGCCATGGAAAAGAGCACGCAGGGCGTGGTCGAGGGCACCCGGCTGTCCGATGCCGCCGGCACCGCGCTGGCCGAGATCGGCCGCGTGTCGCGCCAGCTGACCGAGCTGATCGAGCGCATCGCCAGCAGCACCTCGTCGCAGGCCCAGTCGGCCGGCGACGTGTCGCGCTCCATCGGCCGCATCCTGCAGGTCACCGACCAGACCTCCGAGGGCACGCGCCAGACGGCGCAATCGATCGGCCAGCTGGCGACGCTGGCGCGCGAGCTCAAGGCCTCGGTCGCCCGCTTCCGGGTCTCCTGAACATGAGCGCCGAGCATCCCATGCCCGAGGGGCAGGCGGCCGCCACCGGCGACGGCGGCGCGGCTCCGGCGCTTGCCGAGCCGCCGGGCCACGACGTCACGCCGCTGGCCTGGGTGATCGACGAGATCCGGACCTCGCTGGCCGAGGCCATCTCCAGGATCAAGTCGCACCTGGGCAACAAGTCGGATGTCGATGCGCTGCGCGGCGCGGCCCAGCAGGTGCACCAGGTGAGCGGCGCGCTGCAGCTGCTCGACCTGCGCGGCGTGGGCCAGGTCACCGAGGCGGTCGAGCAGCTGTGCGCGCGCTGGGAGGCCGAGCCCGGACTGTGCATGCCGGCGGCCGTGCGCTCGGTCGACGCCTCGCTCAGCGCCGTGCGCAACTATCTCGACGCGCTGGTCGGCGGGCGCGACCTGCCGCCGATCCGCCTCTACCCCTACCTGCGCGAGATCCTGCTGCTGCTCGACGCGCAGCGGGTGCATCCGGCGGACCTGGTCTTTCCCGACCTGACGCGCCGCCCGGCCTTCCACCAGCTCGAGGTGCGCTCGCTGAGCACCGACCAGCTGCGCATCCGGCGCGTGATCTACGAGGACGGGCTGGTGCGCTTCCTGCGCAATCCCGACGACGCGCACGCCCGCGCGCGCATGCGCGAAGCGGTGGTCGAGCTCGAGGGCCTGCCGCAGCGCGGCCTGGCCCGCAGCTTCTGGTGGGTGGCGCGCGCGCTGTTCGACGCGCTCGACTCGTTCCAGCTGCCGGTGGACAACGACCTCAAGCGCTTCCTGGCGCGACTGAACCAGCAGCTGCGCCGGCAGATCGAGGGCGGACCGGCGGTGGCCGAGCGCCTGATGATCGACGCGCTGTACCACGTCGGCCGGGCCGATGAGCGCATCGAGCGCGTGGCCCAGGTCAAGCGCCTCTACGGCCTGAACACCCTGGTGCCGGCCGACTTCGAGCGCGTCACCCTGACGACGGTCGACAGCGAGGCGCTCAAGGCGCTGCGCGATGCGCTCAGCCAGAGCAAGCTGCTGTGGGGCCAGCTGGTCGCCGGCGAGCCGCCCGATCCGGCGCGTTTCCGCGCCGAGATCGGCCGGGCCCAGGCCTGTGCGGTGCGCCTGGGCGCGGCTTCGCCGGCGCGCGTGCTGGCCTGCATCGCCGAGGTCACGCCCAAGGTGGCGCAGGCCAGCCCGGCGATGCGCGAGACGCTGGGCATGGAAGTGGCGACCGCGCTGCTGCTGCTCGAAACCGGCACCGAATGGGCGCCGCAGGCCGACGCGCAGTTCGACCAGCGCGCCGACGCGATGATCGACCGCATCCTGCGCGCCGCCGAGTCGATGCCGCTGCCGCAGAGCGACGAATGGATCGCCGACCTGGCGCGGCGGGCGCACGAACGCTCGTCGATGGACACCGTGGTCACCGAGATGCGCACCATGCTGCGCGAGGCCGAGATGCGGCTCGACCGCTTCTTCCGCAACCCGGCCGAGCGCCGCGAACTGCCCGAGCTCGAGACGATGTTCGACCAGGTCGGCGGCGTGCTGGGCGTGCTCGGCCATGAGGATCCTTCGGCCGCGCTGCGCCAGGTGCGCGAGGCCGTGCGGCGCTATCTGGACCCGGCCGTGGCGCCCGATGCCGACGACTTCGCGCGCATCGCGCACAACCTGGGTGCGGTCGGCTTCTTCGTCGGCGAGCTGACCCAGGAGCCGACGCGGCCGCGCGGCGTGTTCCGCTTCGACGCGCAGAGCGGCCTGCTGTCGGCCGAGATGGGCGTGAGCGCGGCCCCCCAGCCCGCCGACGACGCGGCCTACGAGGACGAATTGCTGCACCGCAGCCCGCCGGCCGACGGCGGCCGGGCGCCGGACAGCGCCGCCGGACTGGCCGCGGCGGCGCTCGCCGCGTCGCCGCAGCACGCCGCAGGCGGCGCGCCGGAGCACGACAACGTCGAGCATTCGATGGCGCGCCTGCAGGCCGAGGCGCTGGCCCTGGCCGACCGCCTGGTCGCCGAGCCGGCCCAGCGCGCCACGGCCGAGCGGCTGGCCACGGTCCTGGCGCAGCTGCTGGCCGACGCCGAGGTGACGGACGACGCGGCGCTGCGCGCGCGCATGACCCAGGCCCTGCGGGCGCTCGAGGATGTGCGTGCGGCCGGCGGACCGCCGGCGGCCAGGGCGCTGCAGTCGCTGCTGCGCCCGGCCACCGCCGAGATCCCCGCCCCCACCGCGCCGATGCCGGTCAGCGCCAGCGCGGCCGATCGCGAGCTGCACGACATCTTCGTCGAGGAGGCCGACGAGGTCCTCGAATCGGTCGGCCGCCAGCTGGTGCAGCTGCGCCAGGATCCGGCCGACAGCGCCAGCATCACCATGGCGCGGCGCGCCTTCCACACCCTCAAGGGCTCCAGCCGCATGGTCGGCCTGCGCGATTTCGGCGAGTTCGCCTGGGCCCTCGAGCAGTGCTTCAACGTCTGGCTGGCCCAGGAACGCCCGGCCAACGACGATCTGCTGGGGCTGGCCGCGGCCAGCGCCGACCGGATGCGCGACTGGATCGAGGCCCTGCGCGCCGATCCGGCGGCCCAGGTCGATGCGACCCGGCTGATCCACGCGGCGCACGTCGTGCGCGACGGCGGCCGCTTCGCCCTGCCCTATTCGATCGAGCCCGATCGCATCGACGAACCGGGCACCGAGACGATCGAGCTCACCGCGGCGCCGCCGCCGGCGGATTTCGACGACGCCGGCGACGGCGCGCCCGACTTTGCCGCGCCCTCGTCGGCGGCACACGAGGAGACGCGGCGCATCGGGCCGCTCGCCATCAGCCATGGGCTGTACTCGGTCTTCCTGAACGAATCGGACGAATGCGTGCGCGAGCTCGCCCGGGAAATCGGCGAGTGGCGCTACGAACCGGCACGCGCGGTCTCCGCGACGATCGTGCGCCTGGCCCATACGCTGGCCGGCATCTCGGACACCGTGGGCCTGGCGCCGGTCTCGGCGCTGGCCGATCCGATCGATGCCACGATGCAGTACCTGTACGAGCGGCACGACGAGCTGCGCGATCCGGCACGGACCGCGGCGCCGCTGCAGCCGCCGCAGTTCGACGTGCTCGAGCGCGGCATCGAGCGGATGCGCGGCATGCTGCACGAGTTCGCCGCCGGGGTGTATCCGGAGGAGGCGCCGCTCGAGGCCGGGGCCCTGCGCGACCTGCATGCCGAGCTGCGCGCGCAGCGGCGCGACGAGCCCTCGACCTGGCCCGGTGCCGCCGCGGCGGCACCGGTCGATGCCGAGTCGGGTTTCGCCGACACCGTGCCGCTGGCACCGGGCGACGATTTCGATCCGGCGGAGACCCCGCGCGTCGAAGGCAATTTCACGCCGGCACCGCCCGTGCCGGTGGCCATCCCGCTGGCCCCGGCGCCGGCCGCCGCACCGGCCGCGCCGCGCACCTTGTTCGATCCGCTGCCGCCGGCCATGCCGTCCGCGGCGGCGCTGCCGGACGCCGGCCCGCCGCCCTTCCCGGCACCGGTGCTGCGCGACGACATCGACGAGCAACTGCTGCAGGTGTTCTCGCTCGAGGCCCAGGACCTGCTGCCGGCAGTGGCGCGCAACCTGCGCGCGCTGGTGCAGAACCCGAACCAGCGCGACGTCGCCCGCGAGATGATGCGCCACCTGCATACGCTCAAGGGCAGCGCGCGCATGGCCGGCGCGATGCGCCTGGGCGAGCAGGTGCACGACATGGAGACCCGCATCGAGTCGGCGATGCAGCTGGCCAGCGTGCCGCCGGTCATCATCGAGGATCTGCAGACCCAGTTCGACCAGGCCCTGGCGCTGTTCGAGTCGCTGCAGGAGCACGGCATCGGGCCGGCGGCGGCGCCGCTGCCGCTGCCTTCGCCGCCGCCTTCGCTGCCGCCTTCGCCGCAGGCGTCGCCGCTGACTTCGCCGCTGACTTCGCCGCTGACTTCGCCGCTGTCTTCGCTTCCTGGGGCAGCGCCGGCCTTGCCCCAGTCGCCTGCGCCGGCGAACGGGCTGCCGCCGCTGCCCGCCATCCCGGCGGTGCCGCGCGTCGTGCCGCCGGCGAGCGCGGCGCGGGCCGCGGCCAATTCGGCCGGCGGCGCGCCGGAAGCCGCCGCGCCGGCGCCCGGTGCGGCAGGGCCGGGCACGGCACAGCGCACCTTCGTGCCGACCCCCGCCGCCGTCCGGCCCGACGACCCGGCACGGGCGGCGGGCGCGCCGGGTACGCCGGCGCAGGAGCCGGCGGCGTCCTACATCCGCGTGCGCTCGGACGTCATCGACCGGCTGGTCGACCATGCCGGCGAGGTCTCGATCGCGCGCTCCAAGCTCGAATCGGAGGTCGGCACCCTGCGCACCTCGCTTGCCGACCTGACCGAGAACATCCAGCGCCTGCGATCGCAGCTGCGCGAGGTCGAGCTGCAGGCCGACGCGCAGATGCAGGCCCGCTCCGACCAGGTGGCCAAGCAGTCCTCGGCCTTCGACCCGCTCGAATTCGATCGCTACTCGCGGCTGCAGGAGCTGACCCGCCTGCTCGCCGAATCGGTCGAGGACGTCGCCCTGGTCCAGAGCAACATGGTCAAGGGCCTGCAGATGGCCGACAACGACCTGGGCGCGCAGTCGCGGCTGACCCGCGAACTGCAGCAGCAGCTCATGCGCGTGCGCCTGGTGCCGTTCGCCAACGTCTCCGAGCGCCTGTACCGGGTCGCGCGGCAGGTCGCCAAGGAGCTGCAGAAGCGCGTCCACCTGGACATCCTGGGCGGCGAGACCGAGGTCGACCGCAGCCTGCTCGAGCAGATGGCCGGACCCTTCGAGCACCTGGTGCGCAATGCCATCGTGCACGGCCTCGAGCTGCCGGCCGAGCGCCTGGCGCGGGCCAAGCCCGATACCGGCGAGCTGCGCATCGAGGTGCGGCGCGAAGGCAACGAGGTCGTCGTCACCTTCGCCGATGACGGCAGCGGCCTGGATCTGGAGCGGATCCGGCTGCGCGCGATCGCCGCCGGCCTGCTGTCGCCCGAGCGCCGCGTCGAGGAGCGCGACCTGATCGAATTCATCTTCGCGCCGGGGCTGTCGACCGCGCCCGAGGTCACCGAGCTGGCCGGCCGCGGTGTCGGCATGGACGTGGTGCGGGCCCAGGTCGCGGCGCTGGGCGGGCGGATCGCGGTGTCGACCGAGCGCGGCAAGGGTTCGCGCTTCACGCTGTACCTGCCGATGACCCTGTCGATCCTGCAGGTGGTCCTGGCGACGGTCGGCGAGCGGCGCTACGCCCTGCCGGCGGCGATGGTCGAGCAGGCCCGCCGGGTGCGCGCGCGCGACCTGCGCCTGGCGCTGCAGCAGGGCAGCATCGGCTTCGGCGAACTGGGCGACATCACGCTGCGGCCGCTGGCCCAGCTGTTCGGCACGCCGACCGTGGTGACGCCGGGCGAGCAGTATTCCGTGGCGCTGCTGCGCCTGGGCGACGACCGGCTGGCGGTCTGCGCCGACGACCTCTCGGCCAACCAGGAAGTGGTGGTCAAGTCGGTCGGACCGCAGGTCGCGCGGCTGAGCGGCGTGCTGGGCGCGACCGTGCTGGGCAGCGGCCAGGTCGTGCTGATCGTCAATCCGGTGCAGTTCATCGCCCGCGCGCCCGAACCGCCGGCGATCCAGCCGCTGGCCGGGGCCGACGAAGGGGATCCGGCGGGCGGCGGCGCGACCGCCGCCGGAGCCGACGAGCCGCAGGCCGCGCTGATCATGGTGGTCGACGATTCGCTCACCGTGCGCCGCGTGACGCAGCGGCTGCTCGAGCGCAATGGCTACCGCACGGTGCTGGCCAAGGACGGCGTCGATGCGATGCGCGAACTGCAGGATGTCACGCCCGACGTGATGCTGGTCGACATCGAGATGCCGCGGATGGACGGCTACGACCTCACGCGCAACGTGCGTGCCGCCAGCGCGACGCGCGAGGTGCCGATCATCATGATCACCTCGCGCACCGCGGAAAAGCACCGGCGCGTGGCCTTCGAGCTGGGCGTCAATGAATACCTGGGCAAGCCGTACCGCGAGGACGAGCTGCTGGCGCTGATCCGCGGCTACGTCACGGCGCGCAAGGCGCAGCGGGCCTGAGACCCGGCGCGCCGCCGGCGGCGCGCGGCCCGTTCAGCGGCGCACGGCCGGGGCCACGGTGTCGAGCTCGTCCTCGATCGGCGCGACCGCGGGCCGCTCGCCGAGCCAGCAGGCGATCGCCGAATGGTTGTCCTGGCGCGGATCGGCGCGCTCGGCCACGCGCCGGCGCATCGCCTCGAGCCATTCCTCCGGGGTCGCGGACGACGCCAGGGCGCGGGCGATGGAGCCGGGGTCGAGGCCGGACCACCAGCCGTCGCTGCACAGCAGGAAGGCGTCGCCGTCGCACAGCTCGATCGGCCCTTCGACATTGGGCTCGATCTCCTCGCCCGAACCGAGCGCGGCCAGCAGCACGCCGCTGTGCGCCACGTCCTGCATGCGCGCCGCGTCGACCGCGCCGGTGTCGATCATGGCCTGCAGGACGCTGTCGTCGCGCGTCACCGAGACCAGCCGCCCGGCGCGCCAGTGGTAGAGCCGCGAGTCGCCGACATGACCCCACATCGCGCGGCCGCCCGCCTGGTCGATCACCAGCACGACGACCGTGGCGTACATGCCCGACCGCGGATGGGTCTTGCGACGCTCGCGCTGGCCGGCGACGACCGCATCGTGGGCATCGAGCAGCAGCTCGGCCAGGTCGGCCGGGTCGTGCGGCGGCCGGCTGCGAAAGCCCTCGAGCACGCGCTCGACGACGATGCGCGAGGCCAGCGCGCCGTCGCTGTGGCCGCCGGCGCCATCGGAGAGCACCAGGCAGGAGTGCGCCGGGCCCCGCTCGATCGCGAGGTCGTCCTCGTTGCCCGAACGCGCGCCGATGCAGCTGACCTGGGCGACCCGGATCGGCAGCGCGTTCACCGACCGGGTTCCCCCGAGCGGCCGCGGCGGCCGTCCGCGGGCGCCGCCGCCGCGTCGAGGATGCGCACCTGCTCCTCGTAGGCCTGGAGGAAGGCCTCGCCGAACAGCCGATGGAAATCCTCCTGGGCCTCGCCGCGCAGGGTGCGGTAATGCTCCAGGTAGAGCTCCCAGAGGCGGGCGCGGCGATGCGCCGGCACGATGGAATCGAACACCGAGCGCGAACTGAGCTGCGCCTCGAGCTGGGCCGGATCGAAGCGGTCGAGCACGGCCTCGAGCGCGGAGCGCATCCCGGCCATGACGCCGACCTGGTGCGACTGCAGGTCGACCAGGGCGTCGTTGAGCGCCGCCGGCCCGGCCAGGAAGCCGCGCGCCGGGGGCTGCAGGAGCAGCTGCAGCGCGACCATGCCGTCCGGCGCGAACTTGAGCGGATTGTTGCCCCGCACCTGGATCATGGTGAGCTCGGCATGCATCTCGGACTTGGCCACGGCACGCATCGACACCAGATGGTGGATGCCGTCGACCGCGACCTTCATCATGTTGCCGATGATCTGCATGAGCTCGAGCGTCGGACCGTTGGGCAGCGGCATCGCGACGCCGGCGCCTTCCAGGAAGGCGCTCCAGAGCGCGTCGCCGCCGGCGCGCGGGGCGGGTTCCGCGTCTTCGTCGCCCGGCGCGGCGAATACCGGCGCTTCGGCAACCGGCGCGGTCGCCGGGGCGAACGGCGGGGTGGCCAGCGGCGCCGGGGCGGCCAGCGGGCGCGGTGCCGGCGCGGCCGGGGGCGGCGCTTCGGGCGGCCCGGCGGCGCGCGGCGCGGCTTCGGGCGGCGGCACCGCCCGCGGCGCGGCAGCGCCGGCCATGAACTGGGTCCGGCCGCGCAGGATGGTCTCGGCGGCCTGATCGTTCTCGAAGGCCACCTGGAGCATGTAGCCGCCGATGCGGATCTCGTCTTTTTCGCGCAGCGGCACGCGCATGCCCGAGCTCAGCGGCCGGCCGTTGTGCAGGATCGGATTGGCGGCGCTGACGTTTTCCATCCAGTAGCCGTTGTCGGCATGGTGGATCTCGGCCTGGATGCGCGAGATCGTCCGCTCGGGATCGGGCAGCGTGAAGGTGACGTTGTCGGAACGCCCGATCTTGCCGCCGCGTTCGTCGAACCGGCCGACCAGGGGCCGGGTCATCGCTTCATCGTTGAGCGACAGGACACGCAGCAGAAGGCTCATGGGGATCCCAGGCGCGCAAGGAAGGGGAGCGCCGCGGCGATACCGCGGCGCGCAGGGGGGCTAGTAGACCGCATGAGGAACACCTGACGCAAGTGACCTAAGTAAATCGAGAATACCCCTTCCGGGCGCGCGGGGCACGTGGTGCGCCTCACCGCGCCACCCGCTCGACCAACCGGACCAGCTCGCGCGGCTGCAGGGGCTTGTGCAGGATCACCAGGCCGCTCTGGTGGGCCATCTTGAGCAGGTCGGGCGAGGTTTCGCCGGTGATGAGGACGGCGGGCGTCGATTCGCCGCAGACCGCGCGCACCGCGCGCACCGCCTCGACGCCGTTCTCCTGGCCGCGCAGGCGCCAGTCGGACAGGATGAGGGCGATCGGCGCGGCCGAAGCGCGGGCCAGCTCGACCGCCTCGGCGATCGAGGCGGCGACCAGCACGTCGACCTGCAGCGGGCGCAGCAGTTCGCGGGTCGCCTCGCGGATCGCCCGCTCATCGTCGATCAGCAGCACGGTCACGACCGGCATGACGCGCGGCGGCAAGGTGTCGGCCTCGAGCGCCGGGACCTCGAGGGCGGCCCGGTCGCCGGCTGGCACCAGGACGCTGAAGACGCTGCCGCGCCCCGGGCGCGACTGCACCCGCAGCGGGTGCTCGAGCAGGTGGCACAGGCGCTGGACGATGGCCAGGCCCATGCCCAGGCCGCGGCCGCGGTCGCGCTCCGGATTGTCGAGCTGGTAGAACTCCTGGAAGATCATCTCCAGCTTGTCTCCGGGGATCCCGGCGCCGGTATCCCAGACCTCGAGCGATACCGCCGTGCCGCGCCGCCGCGCCGCGACCAGGACGCCGCCCTCGCGCGTGTAGCGCAGCGCGTTCTGCACCAGGTTGGCGATCACCCGCTCGAGCAGCTGCGGATCGCTGACCACCACGCGGCGCGCCGCGCGAAAGCGCAGGCCCAGGCCGCGCGCCTCGGCGTCGCCGTCGAACTGCTGGTAGAGGCGGCGGAACAGGTCGCGGATCGGGAAGGACTGCGGCGCGGTCCGCACCACGCCGGCATCGAGCCGCGAGATGTCGAGCATCGCGCCGAAGGAACTTTCCAGCGCCTCGATCGCCTCCATCATGCTGCGCACGAGGGGCTTTTCCGGGACGTTCTGCAGGCGCTGATCGAGCGCCGCGCAGAACATGCCCAGGGCATGCAGCGGCTGGCGCAGGTCATGGGCCGCCGAGGCGAGGAAGCGGGTCTTCTCCTGGTTGGCGCGCGCCGCCACCTCGACCTGGGCGCGCAGCTGCCCGACCAGGTCCTCGTTGCGAAAGCGCGCGGCAAGGCCCTGCCGCAAGGCCTCGTTCTGTTCCAGGCCCAGGCGCAGCATGGCCAGCAGGAAGGTCGCGGCGAGCACGGTCAGCAGCAGGGCATTGGGCAGCCCCTGCAAGGCCAGCGTGACCAGCAGCGGCCCCAGCGCCGGCAGCAAGGAAAAGTAGATCGCCGCGCGCGAGGCCGCGACCAGCGGTGCGGTCAGGCCAGCCGCGGCGAGCCAGATCGCCGTCAGCAGCGTGTCGGCCGCCGCGTTGTGCAGCAGCAGGCCCACGGGCGCGGCGCCCCAGGTACCGGCGGCCAGGGTCAGCAGCATGAGCCAGCGGCGGCGCAGGCCGGCCGCATGGGCCGCTCCCGCGCCCTGCCGCGTCTGCCGGATGAGCAGCAGGCGCAGCACCGAGAGCAGGACGCAGGCGCCGCACCAGGCCCACAGCAGGCGCGAGATGGGCGGCTGGTCGAACACCGAGGCCACGAACAGGCTGGCCAGGATCGCCGCCAGCGCGGCGCGACGGTCGCCGGCGTAGGCTGTGCGGTAGAGCTCCTCGGTGACGCGCGGATCGCGCTGCAGCCGGCCGCGCAACATGGCCGCGTCCGGATCGCCGCGCGCGGCGCCGGCCGCATCGTCGCCCATCGTGGTCCGGGAGGTCGGGGCCGGCGGCGACGGACCGTTCAATGGAACAGGCTGATCAGGTGGGCCCGCGACTCGACGTCCAGGGCCAGCAGGATGGCCGACACGTAG
>Ga0209698_10004232_pt1 | contig 15768 bp, 14 predicted proteins | sample LitLauG_LLR_2012_FD_187203 | JGI IMG/M metagenome (GOLD analysis project Ga0209698, IMG submission 187203) | Freshwater sediment microbial communities from Pennsylvania, USA - Little Laurel Run_MetaG_LLR_2012 (SPAdes) (version 2) | ecosystem: Environmental > Aquatic > Freshwater > Creek >...
GACTCGAGGAGGGCCCGCTCGAGCGCGCTACTCGTGAACCATCGTCGCGTGATCGGTGTGGAAGGTGATCTTCTGCCCCTCGTCCACCGTCACCTGGAAGCCCTTCGACTTCGCGACCCCGACCGACGCCGCGCCGCCGCCCAAGAGTCCTCCGATCAGCGCGCCCTTGCCGCCGCCGATCGCGCTTCCAATTAGCGCTCCGGCGCCCGCGCCGCCCGCGACCGCGCCCACGTTACGCACGCGCGTCGAGCCCGCGATCATGCTGTCGGCGGTGGCCGAGATGTCGTGCTGCGTGCCGTTCACCGAGATGGACTGGATCCCGAGCAGGAGCAGCGCGCGGTCGCCCTTCGCGGCGGGCTTGGCGGCCAACACCACGCCGCTCACGGTGCTGCCGGCGGGAAACGGTGCGGCCGTTCCGATCACGACCGGCTCCGCGATGGTGCCGGTCCAGGCGTCACCGGAGTTCGCGGTTTCGGAGGAGATCTTCGCCTGGATCGTCACCGACATCGCGGTTCCACCCGGCACCTCGACCCCCGGCGGCTCGGCCGGCTTCGCGGGTTTCGGAGCGACCGCCACCGCCTTGGGAGCGGGCTTCGGCTTCGGTTTGGGGGCCTCGGCCGGTGGCGTGGCGGCCGGGGCCGAGCCACCCTGGAACTGCGTCGAGGGCGTGAGATTTCCCTGCGGAGGCTCGACCGGGTTCGATGCCAGCAGGCTGTCGCTCCCGGTGCGGCTGGCCTGTTGGGCTTTCTGTCCGCAACCGGAGAGGATCACGATCGCGAGGGCGGCAAACAGAGGCAATACGCGCTTCATATTTCGATCTCCTTTCTCGAATCTCGAAGGTGGGGCCATCCCATGGCCCCGCCGCGCGGAGGTCCGAGGGGTGGGGACTCGACCGCGCCGCCGCGCAGAATGCCGCGCTCGCGCCGGAATGGCAAGCGATCAGGAAGCTTTGGGCTTGGGTTTCCCGCTGCGGGCGGGGGGAGGCTTGCGCTCGATCCGCACGCCGCTCCACGCGTTCTCGAGCCGCAGCATGCGGCCCTCGGAATCCATCCAGAACACGTACTGGCTCGTGCGATCGGTGAGCGTGACGCGCCGTGCGGTCACCGGGCCGGTTCCCCAGCGGAGGGTCTCGGTGCCGCCGTCCTCGATGGCGGCGGTGACCACGGTGTCGCGGGGCCCGAGGATGAGCATGTTGACCGGCCGCTTCACGAACGCGCGGCCATGCAGCATGCGGCAGATGAGATCGAACGCGACGAACGAGCCGGCGTCGATCACGAACAGTCGGCCGGGCGGGCGGGCGACAAAGTCCGTCTCCCCGCGGCCGTTCACGAAGCTGCTGAGGTGGATGAGCGTGTCCTCGCACGACACGCCGCGTTGCAGGCTCTGCCCCTGAAAGCGCGTCGCCGAGGTGTAGCCATGCAAATCGAGGTCCTCGAGCGTCGCCACCAACCGGGTCTGCTTGATCATCGAATCACGCCCCGCGGTTCCCAGCATCTGGAGCGAGGTCGAGGTGACGCGCAGTGAGTCGGTCGAATTTTCGATCTCGATGGTCTCGATGCCGATCGCGCGATCGTGCACCCGGATCTCGAACGCGGCACGATCGAGCGGCGTGGCCGCTGCGTGAGCCGCGTCCTTGGCGGTCGCGGCGAGCGCCAGCCATGCGGCGAGGGCCAGCGCGGCCACGCATGCGAGTGGGGTGCGGAACATGGGCGGCGAGCTTATCACAGCGCGTGCGGCTCGAGCCGGGCCACGCACTCGATGTGCGGCGTATGCGGGAACATGTCGAATGGTTCGAGCTCGGCCAGCCGGTATCCTCCGAGCGCGAAATCCTTGAGGTCGCGCGCGAGCGTCGCTGGATTGCACGAGACGTACACCACGCGTCGCGGCCCGAGCTCACAGGTGCGCGCGACCACGCGCGGATGGAGCCCGGCGCGCGGCGGGTCCACGATCACGACCGCCGGTCGGATCGCGCCCGCGCGCTCGCCGCGCGCCCACTGGCGGAGCACCGCGCGCGCCTCGCCGCACTCGAAGCGCGCGTGCTCGAGCGCGTTGCGCCGCGCGTTGCGCCGCGCGGCCTCGACCGCCTCCGGCACGCTCTCGACGCCCACCACCTCGCGCACCGCGCGCGCGAGCAGCAACGTGAGCGTGCCGGTTCCGCAATAGAGATCGAGCACCGCCTCAGCGGGCCCGGCATCCACGCACCTGAGCGCCGCGGCGTAGAGCGCCTCGGCCTGACGGCTGTTGGTCTGGAGGAACGAGTTCGATCCTGCCTCGAACTCGAGCCCGAGCAGCCGCTCGACGATGAACGCCTCGCCCCGCAGCACGCGCTCTTCCTCCGCGAACGCCACGTTCGCGCGCGAGCGCGTGAGCCCGAGGGTGATGCTGCGCACCTCGTGAGAGAGCGCGGCCACCGCGCGGGCCCACTCGTCGAGGCCGGCGAGATCGCCACTCGCCGAGATGAGGTGAACCGCGCACTGCGAGGTGTGCGGCAGATGGCGGATCGTGAGGAAGCGCACCGCGCCCTCGTGCCGCGACGGATGGTAGGCGCGCCAGCCGTGGGTGATCGCGAAGCGCTGGGTGAGCTTCACGATCTCGACTGTGAGCGCGCTCGGCAGGAGACAGGTCTCGAGCGCGAACACGCGATCGAACGTGCCGCGCTCATGCAGCCCGAGGATCGCCGCGCCCTCCGGTCCCGGCGCGAAGCTGAACTCCATCTTGTTGCGGTAGTGAAAGAGCTCGGGCGCGGGCACGATCGGCTTGACCGGCGGCTGCGCGATGCCCCCCAGGTGCTGGAGCGTCTCGATGACCTGGCGCTCTTTCTGGCGCAGCTGCTCGGCGTAATCGAGCTCCTGGAAGCGGCAGCCCCCACACCGCGGCACGTGCGGGCAGGGCGCGCTCACGCGCAGCGGCGAGCGGTCCGCCAGGCGCTCGAGGCGAGCCTCGGCGTAGCCCCGGCGCACGCGGCGGACGCGGGCTTCGGCGCGGTCTCCGGGCAGGCCGCCCTCCACGAACACCACGCGGCCCTCCACCCGCGCCAGGCCGCTTCCGCCCAGCGCGATGGACTCGACCTCGACGTTTAACAGATCATTGACCTTCATGGGAGGGACGCCGGGTCGAAAGTTGGGCAGGGCACCGCGCCGGTTTGGCGCCGCGGCGCGGGTGCCCAGGGCCGGATTCCATGCGCCTCGCGGCGCACCAAACTAGCACAGGGGGAAACGACGATGCGCCCGAAGCTCGAATGGGCCGGCGTGCTGACCACCGCGCTCGTGTTGACGATCGGCGCGGCAGGCGTTGGCCGCGCGGCCACGACGGACAGCAAGACCGGAACGGAGACGAAGAGCGAGTCCAAGTCGTCACGCCCGTGGCTCGGCGTGGTGACGCAGAGCCTCGATGACGATCTCAAGGATGGGCTCAATTACAACGGCGATGGCGTGCTCGTGAACCGGGTCGCGGAGGACAGTCCCGCCGCCAAGGCCGGCGTCAAGCAGGGCGACGTGATCGTGAGCATGAACGGCAAGGCGGTGAACGACCCCGACGATCTTCAGGAGCTGGTGCGCTCGGCGCACGCGGGTGATCGCGCCACGCTGGTGATCGCGCGCGACGGCAAGCAGCAGACCCTCACCGCGACCCTCGCTCATCGCCCGAACGACATGACGTGGGGCGACGATCAGCACCGCATCGTGATCCACGAGGCTCCCGACGTGCAGTTCGATCTCGATCACATGCCCGACGTGATGGACCTTCCCGTGATCGGCCGCGGGCGGCTGGGCGTCCAGCTCGAGGATTTGAATTCCGATCTCGGCGGATATTTTTCGGTTCCGGATGGCAAGGGCGCGCTCGTGATGTCGGTGGTCGACGGCTCGGCCGCCGCCGAGGCCGGACTCAAGGCCGGCGACGTGATCGTCAAGATCGGCGACCACGCCATCGAGGACTCGGATGACGCCACGCGCGCGATCCGCCAGGGCGAGGGCTCGACTCCAATCGAGGTGGTGCGCAAGGGCAAGCACATGACGCTGACCGCGACGCTCGCCACCCGCGATCACATGCACCACGCGTTCATCGGCCACATGGACATGGGCGACCTTCCGCAGGTGATGAACGACGCGCAGCGCCAGACGCAGTCGCAGCTGAGGCGCGAGATGGACGATCTGCGCCGCGAGATCCACGAGCTGAGCGAGCAGCTGAAGCAGAAGTCGCAGAACTGACGGCGCTGGCCGCACCGGTATCCCTGGCTACGTCGCTACTCCGAACGGCCATTGTGCGCGGCCCCAGGCTGTGCTTGACTCCGGCCTGCGCAGCCCGGACCCCGCGCGAGAGAACCCACTTGCGCGGCCGAGCGCGTGACTCAACTGGCGCTTCCTCCGCTCGTCCAGCCGTCGAAGGGCGGAGTGACCCTTGGCCGCGCCAGAACTCTCAAGGCCGCCTTCGGTGCGATCAGGTCACCGAAATTGTTGATTGACGACGCCGAATCGGCGGGGCTCGCCTACGGAGTCCGGTCTCTGATCGCGCCGCCCACTACCAGCCATTACAACTGAATCTTTCATGCCGGCCCGCGGGCAGCCGCGCCATGGCTGCTGCCGGAGCGATCTGGCTGTGCGTGTATCGGGCCAATCCTGGACCCAGAGGAGCGAGCACGATGGAACGACGCGAGATGCTGAAGGTCGTGGGGGCGGCGGCAGCCGGTGTGGCGGCAGCGGGTGTCGCGAAGGGCGTGGCGGCGCCGAGCGAGACGCAGTCGGAACCGGCCTCGCCGGTCAACCCCTACGGCGGAGGTCCCAGCACCGGTCTGCAGTTCCCGCTCTACTACAAGCCGACGCCGTCCGTCCGGAGCCGGATGAACTATTTCCCCGGCAGTGAGCAACTCGGGCCGGATGAGATGCGAATCTCGTTCGTCGGCAGCTGCCCGTTTCCGCCGCGCCGGGACCAGGCGGGGACGTGCATCATGGTCGAGCTCGGCAATGGCGACCGGTTCTTCTTCGACTTCGGACCGGGATGCGTCAAGAACATCCTCGCCATGGGTGTCCCGGTTCCGAGCATCAACGACATCTTCATCACGCACCTGCACGTGGACCACTTCCACGACCTGTCTTACCTGCTCCCGTTCTCGGCGTGGGGCGGACGCTGGAAGATGCCGCTGCGGGTCACCGGGCCCTCGGGGCGCACGCCGGACCTCGGCACGAAGGCCATGGTCGCCGGCATGAAGCAAATGCTCAAGTGGCACCTCGAGGCATTCGACAGCTGCCCGATCGGCGACGGCTACGAAGTCGAGGTCAACGAGTTCGATTGGAAGGACGAGAACGGCATCTGCTACAACAAGAACGGCGTCACAATCCGGCACTGGCGCCGCTCGCACACCAAGGACGGCGCCTCCGCCTATCGCCTCGACTGGAACGGCCTCTCGTTCGTGTGGACAGGCGACGGCCGGCCGGACGAGCTGACGGCCAAGTACGCCAAGGGCGTCGACGTCTTCGTCACCGAGCTCCAGCCCGATCTGTCGCGCCTCAACCAGCTCAAGTACGGGCTTCCCGAATTCCTCTACAACTACACCGTGGACATCCACCACACGGTCGCGTACGCGACGGGTTACCTCATCAACCAGGTGAACCCGCGGGTCGGAATGGCGACGCACCTCGCGTTCGACAACGACACGCTCAACGAGCAGAGCGCGGACATCCGCTCGCATTGGAAGGGGCTCTTCCTCTACGGCGCGCCGGACGTGGTGACCGTCAACGTCACCAAGGACGCCATCTGGCAGCGAGACGCCGTCCTTCCGGGCTTCTCGGGCCAGCCGATTCCGGCGCCCACGCTCATGTTCGGCGACCCGCTCCCTCTCGCGACCGGTCAGGGCGTCGTCCCGCAGCCGCGGCTGCCGCGCGAGCAGCAACAGGAGCAGCGGACGCGCGACCTCGAGATCGATCCGCACAAGTACTACCCGCCGGACGTCTACCGCGAGCCGATCACCAAGCTCCCGAACCCGCAGCTCGTGGATCTGCGCGAGATGGCGAAGGTCATGGGTATCGATCTGAGCAAGTTCACGAAGTAGCGCGTGAAACCGGTGTCCTGTCGCGCTTGTCGCGGCAGGACACATCCGCGCGGGAGAAACATGGGTCCCGGCGCGATTCGAGGGCAGTGTGGGCGCTCCGGACGTCAGTGCATCAACGGTTCCGATCACGGTCCTGACCGGCTTTCTCGGGGCCGGAAAGACCACGCTGCTGAATCGCATCCTCACCGGCGATCACGGTCTGCGCGTCGGGGTGCTGGTCAACGACTTCGGCTCGATCAACATCGATGCCGAGCTGGTGGTCGGGGTGAAGGACAACATGATCAGCCTGTCCAACGGCTGCGTTTGTTGCCAGATCCGCGACGACCTCGTCGAGTCGGTCACGGCCTTGCTCGATCGCCCGGAATCGATCGAGTACATCGTGCTCGAAGCCAGCGGCGTTGCCGATCCCGCCGGGATCTTCGTGACGTTCACCGACGCGAATGTCCGCGATCGAATTCGATTGGACAGCATCACCTGCGTGATGGACGCCGATCAGGCGTTCGCCCATCCCGAGTATCCGCCGCTGATGGAGCTCAAGATCCGGCAGGTCGGGTTCTCCGACATGCTGATCCTCAACAAGGTGGGGCTCGCCGGGCCCGAGCAGGTCCAGAAGGTGAGGGCGTGGCTCGACGAAAACTTCAGCCGGCTGCGCATCGTCGAGACGGATTTCTGCGATGTGCCGTACGAGATCCTGCTGGGCGTTGGGCGGTTCGACGCCGCCCGTGCCGCCGGCCCGGCGAATCCGCACGCCCCCGCGTGCACGGACGATGGCTGCGACGACCCGAATCACCGGCACGACCATTCGAAGGTGTTCAGCACCTGGAGCTACCGGACGGATCAGCCACTGGCGCTGCAGCTGCTCCGCGACAATTTGCGCAAGCTCCCGGGCAGCATCTATCGGGCCAAGGGAGTGATCTACTCCGCCGACGCGCCGGGGCGCAGGGCCGTGCTGCAGGTGGTCGGACGACGGGTGGACATCTCGATCGCGGACGAGTGGGGGAATCGCGTGCCCGGCACGCAGATCGTCGCCATCGGAGCGGCCGGCAGCATCGACGCCTCGCTGATGGACGGAATATTTGCTGCATGCGTCGCGAGCAGCGCCGTCGTCACCTGATGTCAACGATAGCCGTGAAGACATGAGCGGAGCGGCGGCCGCCGCCCACGCTCTTGCGCGGTCACGCCGCGCTGCCTAGTGTTCGCGGCTCATGCCACGACTCGCGTTCCGCTTCTGCCCGCGTTGCGCGACGCGCCTCGAGCGCCGCGACGATCACGGCACGATGCGGCCCACGTGCCCCAACTGCGGCTACATCCACTACCGAAATCCCGTGCCGGCGGCGGGCGTCGTGTTGCTCGAGCGCGCCGGCGTGCTGCTGGTGCGGCGCCGCTTCGAGCCGCGCGCGGGAGCATGGTGTTTGCCCGCCGGATTCATGGAGTACGGCGAGAGCCCCGAGCGCTGCGCGGTGCGCGAGCTCAAGGAAGAGACCGGAATCGCGGCGCGGCTCACCGGGCTGCACGGGGTTTACGCCGGCTTCGACGATCCGCGCGTGCGCGCGGTGCTGATCCTCTACACCGCCGAGCGGGTCGGCGGACGGCTCAAGGCCGGCGACGATGCCTACGAGGCGCGGTTCTTTCCGCTCCGCCGGTTGCCGGAGCGCCTCGCGTTCGCTTCGCACCGTCAGGCGCTGCGCGAGCTGGGGCCGGGCGGGGTGCGCTAGGGGCGGACGGAAAAGCTCGCGCTCAGCTCCACGTCGAAGCGCGCCGCGCGCGTTCCTCGCTCGAGAGCATCATTGCCAGCAGCGCCCCGGCCAGCACCGCGCGATCGAAATCCAGATCGTCGAACGCCTGCGCGTCCGAGCGGTTGCTGAGGTTCAGAACGCCCACGAGCTGGTTGTTGTGCGCGAGCGGTACCGAGATGAACGAGTCGGAGTTGTACGCATCGTGGCCGCCGGGCTTGAGCTGTCCGGCGTCGTCGCGAACCCGCACGAACAGCGGCTTGCGATTGTGCGCCACCCAGCCCGCGATTCCCTGCCCGATGCGCACGCGCACCTTGCCCGCGACCTGTGGGCTGATGCCGCGCTGCGCCGCGATGGCGAGCGACTCGCGCGAGCGATCGAGCAGCATCAGGCTGCAACGCTCGATCCCGAAGTGCTCGCAGAACCACGACACCATGGTGTGCGGAAAATCGCCGCGGTCGTGCTCCTCGGCCAGCACCTGGAAGACCTCCTTCAGGAACTCGACCGTCCGCTGCGTGGCCTCGAGCCGGCTCTGCGCGAATGTGAGCTGCGAGTAGGCGTCGCTCAGGTTCTCGTTCGCCTTCGCGGTCTGCTCTTCGAGCAGGTAGAGCGTCCCCTTCACGCGCTCGAGCTCCTCGCGATACGCGCCCGAGTTCTTGTCGAGCTGCTCGATCTGCTCGCTGAGGGCCCTCAGCTTGCGCGCCTTGAACTGGTTGTCCTCGCGCAGCTGCTCGCTCTGCTGGCTGAGCTGCCGGATGCGCTCCTGGAACTCCGCGGTGAGCGCGTGGCTCGCGCGCTCCTGAATCTCGCCCTCGGGCCGCGAGTCACGGTAGAGGTGCTGCGCGAGCGCGAGCGAGGCGAGCCCCTTCACGGGAATGATCTCGCCCACGATCTTGCTGCCGAACGCGTTCTTCTTCTCGCTGGCGATCACGAGCAGCGCGAGCACGTCCTCCTGGTCCGCGAGCGGCATGCACACGCAGCTTTGCCAGTTGAGGAGCGGCGAGATATCGCGCAGGGCCGGGGCCTCGAAGGAGTCGGGCTCGTAGGAGGGCGAGGTCTGGAGCACGTGGGCGAGCAGCGAGCGCCGGTCGGCACGATTGAAAAATGCACTGGGGTGGAAGAACTTTCGCACGAGGCGCGGCGGGAGCTGATCCACCGGCAGCGTGACGTCGCGGCGGCAGAGTTGGTCGTTCTCGACGTCGTAAACGCTCACCAGGGCGTCGCGGCTGACCTCGTAGAAGGCCAACGAGGCGCGCCAATCCGGCCGTGCCTGTTGAAGATAGCTGAGGAACTCGAACACCACGGCCTCGGTGTCCCGCGAGCGCGAGAGGCGCTCCGAGATGTCACGGAAGTCGAACTTGGACACGGGATTCTCCCATCATGGGGTGCGGGTGGCGCCGAACCTGACGGCCATCGCAAGCCATGTGCCGCTTGGGCCCGGTGGGCGGATTGACCCCGGATCGGCGCGCGCCGGTGCAAGACGCACGACTGCCTGGGCCGCGCGCTGCGTGCTAAGGTCGCTTCGCATCCGCGACCCCTGAAGCCCGGGAGGCCCTTTGCCGAAGCTGATCGCCAATCGAGCCGCGCTTCACATGACGAACGAGCTGGGCCAGGTGATGGCCGCCGCGCGTGCGCGCGAGCAGGCCGGCGAGCGGATCATTCACCTCGAGCGCGGCGAGCCCGACTTCGACACGCCGCCGCACGTGGTCGAGGCGCTGGCGCGGGCGGCGCGTGCAGGCGAGACGCACTATCCCGAGCCGCGCGGGACGCTCGCGCTGCGCGAGGCGCTGGTCCGGAAGCTCGCGCGCGAGAACGCGATCTCGTGCGAGCCGGATGACGTCGTGATCACCGAGGGTGGCACGCACGCGCTCTTCCTCGCGTTTCAGGCGCTGCTCGCGCCGGGCGACGAGGTGCTGGTGCCCTCGCCCCACTGGATGGCGATCCCCAAGCTGGTCGCGTTCGCGGAAGGTTCGGCCATGCGCGCGGTGTCGGTCTATCTGGAACTCGCGTCGGGCGCGCTCGATTCCGCGGCGCTCGCGGCGAGGCTGCGCGAGGCGGCGGGCCCGCGAACGCGCGGCATCTACGTCAACACGCCGAACAACCCCACCGGCGTGGTGCTGACGCGTGCTCAGCTCGAGGCGATCGCATCGGTCGCGATCGAGCGCGACTGGTGGGTGATCAGCGACGAGGCGTACGAGCACCTGCTGTTCGACGACGCGAGGCACGTGAGCCTCGGCTCCCTGCCGGGAATGGCGGAGCGCACGCTCAGCGTCTACACGTTCTCCAAGTCCTACGCGATGACGGGCTGGCGGGTGGGCTACGTGGTCTCGCCGCGCGTGCTCCGGCCCCTGATGGGACCGATGCTCACGTTCTACACCACGAACGGCGTGTTTCCTGCCGTGCAGACCGCCGCGCTCGCGGCGCTCACCGGGCCTCAAGATGCGGTGGAGACCATGCGGAGCGCGTATCAGGAGCGGCGGAACCTACTGCTCGCGGGGCTCGCGGGCGTTCCTCAGGTGATGGTGCCGAAGCCGCGCGGCGCGTTCTACGCGTTCGCCGACGTCTCGGGCTGCCTCGAGGCCCCGGGCGCCGAAGCGCTCTCGCGGCTCGTGAGGGATTGGCTCTCGCGCGGCGTGGCGGTTTTGCCGGGCACCGCGTTCGGCGCGGAACATCACACGCACGTGCGGCTCTCGCTGGCCGCGCGCCGCGAGGATGTCGCCGAGGGCGCGCGACTCATCCGCGAGAGCTGCGCGGCCGTGAGCCGCGCGGCGCGATAGCGAGGGGTGCGGCTCGCGGGCTGCGGGCCGGCGTGCCGGCCGTGGAGGTGACATGGGCTTCTGCCCGGAATGCGGAACGGAGTATCCGAGCGCGGTGGTGGCATGCCCGCGGTGCCGCGCGGTGCTGATGGCGAAGCCGCCGGCGACCTCGGGCTCACCGGAGGTCGTGCATCGCGTGCCCGATGCGGCCGCGGGCGCTCTCCTCACGGGGCTGCTCGAGCACCACGGAATTCACGCGCTGCTGCGCAGCGCGACGCTGCCCGGTTACGGCGCGGTGCGGCGCGACTGGCGGACGAGCGCGTGGGGAGAAATTCTGGTGCCGCCCGAGGAGGCCGACGAGGCGCGCGAGCTGATCGCGGATTACCTCGCGGCATTGGAGCGCGGCGGCGCGGTGCGTGACGAAGACGTCGAGGACGCGGCGGAGGGCGAGACGCCGTCGTGAGCGCGCGCGACGCGCGAACGGTGTCCTAACGGGCACGAGGCCCCCTAGCGCCCGCCCTTCGCGACCTGCTCGGGCGATCCGCCCGGATCCTTGTCGTCGTCGTCCTCGTCGTCGTCATCGACCTCGATGATGAACTGGCCGGCGATCTTCTGCGGCAGGATGACGCGATGGAGCGCGATCGAGAACACCTCGTCCATCGTGTCGACCGGCACCAGCTCGAGCTTGTCGCGCACGTCGGGCGGAATGTCGCCGACGTCCTTGAGATTGACGGCCGGGAAGAGCAGCGTGCGAAAGCCCGCGCGATAGGCCGCCAGCGCCTTCTCACGCAGTCCGCCCACCAGCAGCACCTTGCCGCGCAGGCTCACCTCGCCCGTCATCGCGACGTCGTGGCGGATCGGACGATCGCTCAGCACCGACGCGATCACGAGTCCGACGGTGATACCCGCGGACGGCCCATCCTTCGGCACACCCGCGGCGGGGAAGTGAATGTGGATGTCGAACTGGTTGAACGCCTCGGCGTCGATCTCGAGCACGTCAGCGCGCGATCTGACGTAGGAGTGCGCGGCCTGAACGGACTCCTTCATCACCTCGCCAAGCTGCCCGGTCGTCATCACGCGGCCCGAGCCCGGCATCTTGAGCGCCTCGACCACCAGCACCTCGCCGCCGGCGGCGGTCCACGCGAGGCCCGAAGCCACGCCCACCTCGTCGCTCTTGCCCACCATCTCGGGCGCATAGAGCTGGTGTCCGAGATAGCGCTCGAGCCGCTCGGCGGTGACGCGATGGCGCCGCTTGTCGCGCGTCGCGCGGGCGCGCGCCACCTTGCGGCACAGCGTCGCCAGCTGGCGCGACAAACCGCGCACGCCGGCCTCGAGCGTGTAGTGGCGGATGAGGGCGCGCAGCGCGTCCTCGGTGATCGAGAGATCGCGCCCGGCGAGCCCGTGATCCTGCAGCTGGCGCGGCACCAGGAAGCGCCGCGCGATCTCGATCTTTTCGTCCTCGCTGTAACCCGCGACCTCGATCACTTCGATGCGCTCCTGAAGGACGTCCGGCACGAGATCGAGGTTGTTCGCGCACAGGAGCAACACCGCGTGCGAGAGGTCGATCGGCAGCCCGAGGTAGTGGTCGGTGAAGCGCGCGACGCCCTCGGGATCGAGCAGCTCGAGCAGCACCTCGACCACGCCGAGGCCGGCCTCGCCGACCAGGCGATCGACGCCGTCGATCATCAACACCGGATTGCGCGCGCCAACGTCGCGCAGCGAGCGCGCGATCTTGCCGGGCTGGGCTCCCGGCAGCGTGCGGCTGACACCGCGCAACTCCCACGCGTCGCTCGTACCCGAGACGCTGATGCGCGCGAATGGCCGATGGAGCGCGCGCGCGACGGAGGCTCCGAGCGAGGTCTTGCCGGTGCCGGGCGGTCCCACCAGGCACAGCGTCGGACCGGGCAGATCGGGCTTGAGGCGCCGCACCGCGAGGTACTCGACGATGCGCTCCTTGGCGCGCGCGAGCCCCAAATGATCGATCTCGAGCACGCGCTCGACCTGCTTGAAGTCGGCATCCTCGCTCGAGACCACACCCCACGGCATCGACCACAGCCACTGGAGAAACGTGCGCACCTGCGCGGCCTCGGGCGATCCGGCGGGCAGCCGGCGCAGGCGGTCCATCTCGCGCTGCGCCTGGCGCGCGACCTCGAGCGGCAGCGCCGGAGCGCTCGATCCGGCGGGCAATGCCACCGCGGTGCGCTCGAGCGGCAGCGCCATCGCGCTTCGCGCGCGCAACGTGCGGCCGCGGCGATCGGAAATGGAGCGACTTCTGGCCAGACGGGACATGGTGCCCTCCGTTGAGCGTGGCCGCTCGGCCAGGGCTGGATCGGCCCCGTTTCGTTCGAAAAGCTTCTCTCGACCCTTTGGATTAGCAATTCGCTCGCCGGGAGCGGCGGGGCTGGTTGCGGGGGACCTGGTCTTCTGACCAACGGAAGATTCGGCAACCAGTTAGGAGAGGGCGCATGGCCGGGGCCCTGCGGGGTCCCTCGTGGGCCGATGGCCAAGCCGGGACCGGATCGGCGAAGGGGTGCACAAATTTCCGCGCCCGGGCGGCCCTCCCGGCCGGGCGTTGAGTCGCCCCTTAAGCGTGCGAGGGCGCCGGCTTGGGGGGCCCGCCCGCCCGGCGCCAGGAGTTCGCCGCGACCCCGAGCAGAAAGATCGCGAAGATCCGCGCGAGGAGCGTCTGTGGAAGCGCATGGGCGAGCGCCGCCGCGGCCGCTCCGCCGAGCGCGGCGCCGATCGCGAGCGGCGGGATCAAGGGCCAGACCACCTGACCACGCCGCGCGTTCGACCAGGTGCCGATCGGCGCGGTGATGAGAATGACGGCGAGCGAGGTGCCCTGCGCGATGCGCTGCGCCATCCCCAGGAGCAGCACGAAAGCCGGCACCGCGATGAGTCCGCCGCCCACGCCCATGAATCCCGCGAGCAATCCGACGCCCGCGCCGATCGCGAACTCGAGCGCGAGCCGCGCGCCCTCGGCCGCTGGCAGCGCGACGCCCGACGCGGCGGGCTGCCACAGCAATCGCGCCGCGACCACCACCAGCAGCGCCGCGAAGGCGCGCTTGAGATTCGCGGACGACAACCTCCCGGCGAGCGCGACGCCAAGGTGCACGGTGATCGCGCTCGCGAGGCCCACCGAGGCCGCCACGAGCCACGCGACGCTGCCGTGCGCGGCGTAGACGATGAGCGAGGTGAGCGCGGTGGCTCCGAGGGCGGCGAGCGACGTGCCGTGCGCCGCGTGCTGCGGGAGCTTGAATCGTCCAGCGAGAAACGGCACGAGGATGATGCCGCCGCCCACGCCGAGCAGTCCGCCCGCCATCCCGGCGACCAAGCCACCGAGCGAGGCGGAAGCCGGGTCGCGGAGTTTCACGCCGGCGTCAGTTCTGGGTGAGGCTCTCGCTGGAAACGCGCTGCAGGATCCGCATGGTGTCGGCGAAGCGCGTGGCGGCGGTCGGGGCGCCGAGCACGACCGCGATGAGATCGCGACCCTCGGTGCGGATCCAGGTGGCGAAGCAGTAGCCCGCCTCCTGAATGAATCCGGTCTTGCCACCCATGATCGTGTACCGATCGCCGTAAAGGAGCCGATCGGTGTTGCGGATTTCGTGGATGCGATGCGCGCTCGCGAACTGGTACTCGCGCGTCGTCGTGATCTCGCGGATGAGCGGCACCGTAGCCGCCGCGCGCAGCATGCGCGCCACATCGGACGCGGTCGAGACATTGCGCTCATCGAGGCCCGTGCACTCGACGAAGCGCGTATGGCTCATGCCAAGCTCGAGCGCCTTGCGGTTCATGCGCGCCATGAAGTCTTCCTCGGAGAGCCCCGATTCGCGCGCCAGCACGCGGGTGGCGCAGTTGTCGGAACACATGAGGCTCATGTGCAGAAGATCACCGAGCGCGACGTGCTCGCCGATCCGGAGCTGACCGTGGCCCGCGCCCTCCTTGTCGTCCCGGCTCACCGTGACGACGCGATCGAGGTCCGGGTGCTGCTCGAGGAAGACCATCGCGGTCATCAGCTTGGAAAGGCTCGCGATCGGTACGGCCGCCTCGGCATTCTTGACGTAAAGGACCTCGCCCGAGGTGGGGTCGATCACGATCGCGCTGCGCGAATAGCAGCCATCCGCGGGGACACGATGCCGGTGGCGCCGGTGGTGGATCCGGACATGGGCCGAGGCCCCCGTGGCGGTCCCTGCCGCGGAAGCGCTGGCGAGCCCGGCGCCGGGGGCGCCCAGGGTCAATCCCGCCAAAAACAGAAAGGCCCACTGCCGTGGGTCGATGAGCCGCATTTGCCCTCCTGGACGTGGCATGCGCAAGAGGCCGTACCTTCCATGGTATCGGCCGTTCGACGCCTCGAACTTTAGCGGCGGGGGCGTACCGGCGTCAAACCCGAGGCCCCTGGGCCCGGGTCCCGCGAAGCGGTCGAAGGACCCGCAGCCTCAGGGGCGCTATGGCCTTGTAGGCCGGGAGCCTCCGGGCCCGGGTCCCGCGAAGCGGTCGAAGGACCCGCAGCGCCGGAGGCGGTGAAGCTCGAGTTTGGTGCCCCTGGGCCCGGGTCCCGCGAAGCGGTCGAAGGACCCGCAGCGCCGGAGGCGATGAAGCTCGAGTTTGGTGCCCCTGGGCCCGGGTCCCGCGAAGCGGTCGAAGGACCCGCAGCGCCAGGGGCGTTCAGCCGGGGCGATGGCCCCGCTTGAATCAAATCATCCGCGACGACGCGCGGTCGCGACCGCCGGCTTGCCCTCGAGGGCCAGCTCGACGATCGGGACCCACTCGCCGATGCGACTGAAAGCATCCACCACCAGGTCGTCGAGCTCGCCCGGGAAGCTCCCGAGATCGCCCTCGTGAAGCGCCACCACCCTGCCGCTCGAGCGCGCGGCGTTCATGCCGGCGATCGAAGCGCGATCCAACGCGGGGCGATTGACGAGATCGATCACGACCACGCGCGGCCGCGCCCTCAACAGTCGCTGGGCCTGACGGCCGCCGCGCGTCACCGAAACCGGCACGCTGCGATTTCTCAGCGACTGGATCAGCATCGCGTGCGCTTCCGGCAGCGTCGTCAGGAGCACCACTCCCACGGCGTTCTCGCTCATGCCGTGCCCCCGCGTCGGCGCGCGTGGAGATCGACGCGAATCTTGTCGAGCACGTCCGCGAGCTGGGGAAGAAAGCGGCCCTGTGCCACGAGATCCCAGGGATCTTCGTCATTGCCGACCATCAGGCGGGCGGCTCCGCGGTGATCGCG
>Ga0209698_10004233_pt1 | contig 15765 bp, 11 predicted proteins | sample LitLauG_LLR_2012_FD_187203 | JGI IMG/M metagenome (GOLD analysis project Ga0209698, IMG submission 187203) | Freshwater sediment microbial communities from Pennsylvania, USA - Little Laurel Run_MetaG_LLR_2012 (SPAdes) (version 2) | ecosystem: Environmental > Aquatic > Freshwater > Creek >...
CCGCCAGCACGTCCTCGTCCAGGTCGGCGTCGATGATCGAAGGGGTCGGCTCGCCGGGACCCGGCAGCCGGATCACCAGCGTGCAGCCGCCTCCGGGCGTGTCCTCCAGGTCGAGCTCCCCCCCGACCGCCTCGACGAAGCCACGCGACACGGCGAGTCCCAGGCCCACGCCGGTCCGGTTGTCGGTGTCGCCGAGCCGCTGGAACGGCTGGAAGACCCGGTCCCGGTCCGCCTGCCGGATCCCGGGACCGTGGTCGACGACCCGGATGTCGACCCGTCCGGCGACGGACCCCGCCTCGACCCGGACCGACCGACCGGCCCCGTGGAGCACGGCGTTGTCCACCAGGTTGGCCACCACCCGTTCCAGGAGGACCGGGTCGGTCTCCACGGCGGACATCCCGGGCTCCACCGACACGGCGACACCGTCGGCGCGCGGGCCCAGGCTGGCCAGCGCGGCGTCCACCAGCTCGCCGACGTCCGTCGGGCGATGGAACACCTCCATGGCCCCGGTCTCGAGCCGGCTCATGTCGAGCAGGTTCTCGACCAGTGCACTCAGCCGGTCGGCCTCGTCGTCGATGGTGTGCAGCAGGACGCCCGTGTCGTCGGGGCCGAACTCGAGCTGGTCCGACAGGAGGCTCGACGACGCCGCCTTGATGGACGCCAGGGGGGTGCGCAGGTCGTGGCTCACCGCGGCCAGCAGCGCCGACCGCAGCTGGTTGGCCCGGGCCAGCGAGTCGGCCTCGGCCGCCTCGGCGTGCAGCCGGTCACTCTCGAGGGCGGTGGCCAGCTGCGCGGCGAACGCCGCCAGGATGTCCCGATCCTCCGCGGTCAATCCCGGGCCCTGCAGCACCAGCACCTCGGGTCCGGTCAGCGGGATGGCCAGCGACCCGGCCTCGGGCGTCTCGGGTGGCGAGGACCCGGAGGAGGCGACCGTGACCCAGGCGCCCCCGGCCGGGTCGGCGTTGCGCAGGATGGCGGCCGACTGCTGGTGGAACGCGACGACCAGCTCGTCCAGCAGGCTCGGCAGCGGATTGCCCTCCGGCGACACCAGGCGCCCGGCCACCCGGGCCAGCATGCGGGCGTCGGAACGGGCCTGTACGGCCGCCGCCGTCCGGCGGGCGGCCACGTCGACCAGGACGCTGACCACGCCTGCGGCGACCAGGAAGATCAGGAGGGCGAGGACGTCCCGCGCGTTCCCGATGGTGAAGGTGTGGACCGGTGGGGCGAAGTAGTAGTTGGACAGCAGGAACCCCGCGAGCGCGGCGAGCACGCCCGGCCACACCCCGCCGGTGGCGGCCACCACCATGACCAGCAGCAGGTAGGAGCTGAGCGCGGTGGACAGGTCGGGGTGGGTCCGGTCCGACGTGAGGACCACCGTCACGAGCGGGAAGCCGATCAGGGCGATCAGGACGGCCGCCACCTGCCGGCGCACGGACAGCGGGGACAGCAGTCGCCGGTGGCGCCGGCGTGCGCTGCCCGCCCGGGCGTCGGCGGCCCTCGTGCCGTCGTCCTCGCCTGCACCGTCGCCCGGATGGGCCGGGTCGGTGGCGATCACGTGGATGTCGAGGGCGCCCCCCGCGGCCCGGATGACCGAGTTGATGATGGAGCCGCGCACGAACTCGGTCAGCCGGCTCCGGTGGGTGGCCCCGAGCACGAGCTGGGTGGCGTTCTCGGCCCGGGCGACCTGGACGAGTGCCGGCGCCACGTCGGCCCCGACCACCTCGACGTAGCGGCCCCCGAGGTCGTCGAGCAGCGCCCGGTGGCGGCGCAGGCCTTCGGTGCCCGAATCGGACAGCCCGTCGTCGGTGCGCACGTGCACCCCGACCAGCTCGGCCTTGGTGCGCATGGCCATGCGGGCCGCCCGGCGGACCAGGACCGCGCTGCCGGGGGCGCCGGTGAGCGACACGACCACCCGCTCCTTGGTCTCCCACGCCCCGGCGATGTCGTGGCGCTCCCGGTAGTCGTGGAGCTCCTCGTCCACCCGGTCGGCCACCCACAGCAGGGCCAGCTCGCGCAGGGCGGTCAGGTTGCCGGTCCGGAAGTAGTTGCCGAGGGCGGCGTCGATGCGTTCCGGCGGGTAGACGTTCCCGTGGGCCAGCCGGCGCCGCAGCGCCTCGGGCGCCATGTCGACCAGCTCGATCTGGTCGGCGGCCCGCACCACCCGGTCGGGCACGGTCTCCTGCTGGGCCACCCCGGTGATCCGCTCGACGACGTCGTTCAGGGACTCCAGGTGCTGGAGGTTGACGGTCGAGATCACGTTGATGCCGGCGTCGAGGAGGTCCGACACGTCCTCCCACCGCTTGGCGTGGGTCGATCCGGGCACGTTGGTGTGGGCCAATTCGTCGACCAGCACCAGCTCGGGCCTGCGTTCGAGGAGGCCGGCCAGGTCCATCTCCTCGAAGGACTGGCCCCGGTACTCGACGGTGCGCCGGGGGAAGATCGGCAGGTTCCGGATCTGGGCGTCGGTCTGGGGGCGACCGTGCTCCTCGACCCAGCCGACCACCACGTCGGTGCCGCGCTCCTTGCGGCGCCAGCCCTCGTTGAGCATGGCGTAGGTCTTGCCGACGCCGGGGGCAGCCCCCAGGTAGAGCCGAAGCTTCCCCCGTGCCATGCGAGTCCCCTATCCGGCCAGCCGGTGGCGCACGCTGATCAGGCGCCCCGTCGGTCGAGCGCGAGGTTGAGGTTCAGCACGTTCACTCCCGGGTCTCCCAAGACGCCCAGGCTACGCCCTGTGGTGTTGGCGGCGATCAACTGCTGGACCCGGGCCAGGGGGAGGTGACGTGCCTTGGCGACCGTGGGGGCCTGGAGGTCGGCGTTGGCGATCGAGATGTCGGGGTCGAGGCCCGAGCCCGAGCCGGTGACCGCATCGACCGGGACCAGGGCGTCCGGGGCCAGCCCGAACTCGGCCCGGTAGGCGATGGCCCGCTCGGGCACCGTGTTCGGGTCGCAGACGTAGGTGCCGTCCGCGTTCGTGGCGTACTTCTGGCCTGGGGTCGGGGCGACCACCGGGGCTGCGGCCGCCGTGGTGTCGACGGGCACGCAGAACGGGTCGGCCGGGGTGGCGAACGGGTTCCGCGCCGCCTTGCCGCCGTCGAGGCCCACCGTGTTCACCCCGGGGACGAAGCCGATGAGCAGCGGGTTGGACGGGCCGAGGTTCGACGCGCCGCTGACGGTGATGTGGTCGGTGGCCCCCGAGGTGGTGGCGGAAGACGGACGGGACTGGAAGTACGTGGGGATCGGGTCCCCCTTGGCGTCGGTGAAGGCCTGCCCGATGAGCGACGAGCCGACGACCGTGCCGTGCCTCTCGACCAAGGACCCGTTGGCCTGGTGGTTGAAGGCCAGTTGGCCGATCCCGGTGAGCGCCAGCCCGTAGGCGAATCCGCACACGACGGTCATCACGACGACCATGCCGAACGCGGTGAGCAGTTGACGACGCATTACTTGACTCCCATCGCCGTGATGATGATGTCGATCAGCTTGATGCCGATGAAGGGGATGATGAATCCGCCGAGCCCGTAGACGAGCAGGTTCCTGCGCAGGACACCTGCAGCACTGGCGGCCCGGAACTTCACGCCGCGCAGGGCGAGGGGGATCAACGCCACGATGATCAGGGCGTTGAAGATCACCGCCGACAGGATGGCGGAGTGGGGCGAGCTCAGGTGCATGACGTTGATGCGGTTCAGCGCCGGGAACGCGCTGATGAACATGGCCGGGATGATGGCGAAGAACTTGGCCACGTCGTTGGTGATGGAGAACGTGGTGAGCGAGCCCCGGGTGATCAGCAGCTGCTTGCCGATCTCCACGATGTCGATCAGCTTGGTCGGGTTGGAGTCGAGGTCGACCATGTTGCCGGCCTCCTTGGCGGCCTGGGTGCCGCTGTTCATGGCCACGCCGACGTCGGCCTGGGCGAGGGCCGGGGCGTCGTTGGTGCCGTCCCCGGTCATCGCCACCAGGTGCCCGCCGGACTGCTCGGCCTTGATCAGGGCCATCTTGTCCTCGGGGGTGGCCTCGGCCAGGAAGTCGTCGACGCCCGCCTCGGCGGCGATGGCTGCCGCCGTCAACGGGTTGTCCCCGGTGATCATGACCGTGCGGATGCCCATCTTCCGCATCTCGACGAACTTCTCGGCGATGCCGGGCTTGACCACGTCCTTCAGGTGGATGACCCCCAGCACCCGGGGCCCGTCCGCCACCACCAGCGGGGTCCCGCCCCCGTGGGAGATCGCCTCGACCACCGGGGCGAGGTCCACCGGGACCGTCCCGCCCTGCTCCTCGACCCACCGGCGGACCGAGTCGGTCGCGCCCTTGCGGATCGACCGGCCGTCGACGTCGAGGCCGCTCATCCGGGTCTGCGCGGTGAACGGCACCAGCTCGGCGTCGGGCACGTCCCCGGCCACCTGGCCGTAGTGGGACTCGGCCAGCTCGACGACGGAGCGGCCCTCGGGGGTCTCGTCGGCCAGGCTGGAGAGCATGGCGGCGGCGGCCAGCTCGTGCTGCTCCACGTCGGGCATGGGGACGAACACGTCGGCTCGGCGGTTGCCGAAGGTGATGGTGCCCGTCTTGTCGAGCAGGAGGGTGGAGACGTCGCCGGCGGCCTCGACGGCCCGGCCCGACATGGCCAGTACGTTGCGCTGCACCAGACGGTCCATGCCGGCGATGCCGATGGCCGACAGCAGCGCGCCGATCGTCGTCGGGATCAGGCAGACCAGGAGGGCCACGAGCACGATGATCGACTGCTCGGCCCCCGAGTAGATCGAGAACGGCTGGAGCGACACCACGGTGAACATGAACACGATGGTCAGGCCGGCCAGCAGGATGTCGAGGGCGATCTCGTTGGGGGTCTTCTGGCGGCTGGCCCCCTCCACCAATGCGATCATTCGGTCGAGGAACGTCTCGCCCGGCTTCGAGCTGATCCGCACCACGATCCGGTCGGACAGGACCCGGGTGCCGCCGGTGACCGAGGAGCGGTCGCCGCCCGACTCGCGGATGACCGGGGCCGACTCGCCGGTGATGGCCGACTCGTCGACGGTGGCGATCCCCTCGACGATGTCGCCGTCGCCGGGGATCAGCTGTCCTGGGGTCACGACGCACAGGTCGCCGAGCTGGAGCTGGCTGGAGGCCACCTCGACCACGTCGTCGCCCCGCTGCACGTAGGCGACGGTCTCGGCCCGGGTCTTGCGCAGGGTGTCGGCCTGTGCCTTGCCCCGACCCTCGGCGATCGCCTCGGCGAAGTTGGCGAAGAGCACGGTGAACCACAGCCACACGGTGACGCTGAGTGCGAAGACGTTCTCCGAGTGCGAGGCCGAGCCGAAGTCCCGGATGAGGTAGAAGGTGGTGAGCACGCTGCCGATCTCGACCACGAACATGACCGGGTTGCGGGCCATGTGCCGTGGGCTGAGCTTGACCAGCGAATCGAGCAGCGCCCGGCGCACCATGGTGCTGTTGAACGTGGCGGAACGTCGCGTGGTCGTTCCGGCCGCGACCTCCTGCTGGGGGGCGTCCGGGACGTCGAGGGTGGATGTCATGGGACTCCTTCTCAGAACGTTCCGACGAGGTGCTCGACGATGGGGCCGAGGGCGAGCACCGGGAAGTAGGTGAGGCCGACGATCAGGACGGCGATGCCGGCGATCATCAGCGCGAAGAGCGGGGTGCCGGTGGGCAGGGTGCCCGCCGACGCCGGGACCCGCTGCTTGCGGCCGAGCGAGCCGGCGATGGCCAGGATCGGCACGATCAGTGCGAACCGGCCGACCAGCATGCAGATCCCGAGTGTCGTGTTGTACCAGCCGGTGTTCCCGTTCAGGCCGGCGAACGCCGAGCCGTTGTTGTTCGACGCCGAGGTGTAGGCGTAGACGACCTCGGTGAGCCCGTGGGGTCCCGGGTTGTAGATCGAGGTCAGCGACGAGGGCATCACCACCGAGATGGCGGTGAACAGCAGGATCACGAACGGCACCATCAGCAGGTAGAGGACGACCAGCTTCATCTCCTTGGCCTGGATCTTCTTACCCAGGTACTCGGGCGTCCGGCCGACCATCAGCCCGGCGATGAACACCGCCAGGATCGCCATGACCAGGATGCCGTAGAGCCCGGAGCCGACGCCGCCCGGGCTCACCTCGCCGAGTGCCATGTTGAACAGGAGGACACCTCCGCCCAGCGGCGTGTAGCTGTCGTTCGCCGAGTTGATCGATCCGGTGGAGGTGCCGGTCGACGAGGAGTTGAACAGGCCGCTGACGACCGGTCCGAAGCGGACCTCCTTGCCCTCCATGTTGCCGCCCGGCGACGTGGCCGTGATCGCCTGGGAGACGTGGGCCTGGGCGATGTGCACGTTGCCGTGGGCCTCGAGCGGCATGACCAGCAGGGCGCCGATGGCGAACAGGCCGGCCATGGCACCGAGCACGGCGTAGCCCTGCCTGCGGTCCTTGGCCATCTTGCCGAAGGTCCAGCCCAGTGCGAACGGGATGGCGAGCAGCAGCCAGTTCAACAGCAGGTCGGTCAGCCCGGTCGGGCTCTCGAACGGGTGACCGGCGTTGGCGTTGAAGTACCCGCCCCCGTTCGTCCCCAGTTGCTTGATCGCCTCCTGGGAGGCGACCGGGCCGCCGGCGATGCCCTGGGACTGACCGGAGACGGTGGTGAGCATGTGGGTGGCGTGCAGGTTCTGCTCGGCCCCCTGGGCGATCAGGACGACGGTGGCGACGACGGCGATCGGCAGGAGGATCCGGACCACGATCCGGGTCAGGTCGGCCCAGAAGTTGCCCAGGGTGTTCGACTGCTTGCGGACCAGGCCGCGGACGAGTGCCACGGCCACCGCGATCCCGGCCGCCGCCGACACGAAGTTCTGCACCGCCAACCCGGTCATCTGTGTCAGCTGGGTCATGGTGTCCTCGCCGGCGTAGTTCTGCCAGTTGGTGTTGGTGAGGAAGCTGACCGCGGTGTTGAAGGACAGCGCGGGCGGAACCGCCGTCAGGTGGTCCGGGTTGAGCGGCAGGTGGGACTGGAGCCGCTGCAGGCCGTAGAGGACGAGGACGGAGACGAAGGAGAAGGCCAGCACCGAGACGGCGTAGGTGGTCCAGCGCTGCTCGCTCTCGGGATTGACCCCGGTCACCCTGTAGATCAGCCGCTCCACGGGACCGAACACCCGGTCCCCGGGGGCCTTCCCGTTCTCGAACACCTTGGCCATGTACGACCCCAGCAGTGGGGTCGAGACGGCCAACAGGACGATCAGGACGATGACGGCGATGACGTTCTGGGACATCAGAGCTTCTCGGGGGCCACGAGGGCGTAGATCAGGTAGCCGGTGACCACCACGGAGATGATGAGGCCGACCAGGTTGTCGTAGTGCTTCATGCCGGCACCTCCTCGAGGACGGTGGTCCGGGACTCGGGCGCCGTGCCGTCGGACCCGACGGCGTCGTCGGTGCCCACGACCCGTTCGCACACGAAGACGAAGGCGACCATCAGGGCGAAGAACGCGACGATCGTGAGCAGGTAGAGCAGATCAGCCACGGGGGCCTCCAGTCGGGACGGGGGCGGTCTCGGCGACCGGTCCTGTTGGTGTCACCCAGCCACCGTCGCACCGGTCGTCGGAACCCACCAGGGTCCTTTGCAGGGTCTTTACGCGGCGGCGGCGCGTCTTTACGGCCCTGTTACGCGACCGGGTCGGTTCCGACCGGTCGACGGGACGGTCCCCAGGTCGATCGGGGGACCGTCCGCCGGGCCGGCCCCGACCACCGGGTGGAGCGGCACCCCTGACCGGGGGCTAACATACGAAGTAGAAGTAAGGTTTTATGTTTCGTAGAAATGATCGAGGATTCGGAGGGGACGGGAGATGACGATCGACGGACGGTCGCCGTGCATCATCGGGGTCGCCCGGAGGACGTGGCACCCCGCCGACGGTCCGGCACCGGAACCGCTGGCCATGTGGGAGCAGGTCGTCCGGGAGTCCGTGGCCGACACCGGGGTGCCGGGCGGACTGGCGGACGTGGACTCGCTCTTCGTGGTCCACTGCATGAGCTGGGACTACGACGATCCGACCGGTCGCCTGGCCGCCCACCTCGGGATCGAACCGGCGCACCGCCAGACCTCGGTCCTCGCCGGCACGGCCGGCCAGCGGATGGTCAACGCCGCCGCCGAGCGGATGCTGGCGGGTGGGTCCGAGCTGGCGGTCGTGGTCGGCGGTGAGGCGCTCGCCACCCGCCGTGCGGCCCGGGCCTCGGGCGACGGTCCGGGGTGGTCCCACCCGGCCGCCGACCAGGACCGTCCGCCGATCGACCTCGACGAGTGGATCTGGCCGACCGAGTGGGCCCACGACGTGCTCAGGCCCACGCTGACCTTCGCCGCACTCGACACGGCCCGCCGGGCGGCCCTCGGGGTCGACCCCGACGACTACCACCGGTCGGAGTCCGAGGTGCTGGCCCACCTGTGCGACGTGGCCGCGGCCGACCCGGGCGCGTGGTTCCCGCAGCGGCGCACCGCCGCCGAGATCGGCACGGTGACACCACAGAACCGGCTGATCTCGTCGCCGTACACGAAGTACATGGTGGCGGTCATGGACGTGGACATGGCGGCGGCGGTGATCGTCGCCACCCACGACAAGGCGGACGCGCTGGGTGTCCCGCGTGACCAGCGGGTCTACCTGCGGGGATGGAGCTTCGGACGGGACGCCACCCACGTGGCCGAGCGACCCCGACTCGACGCGTCACCGGCCATGGCGGCAGCGGCGTCCGACGCGCTCGGCCGCGCGGGGATCGGCGTCGACGAACTGACCCGGATGGACCTCTACAGCTGCTTCGCCTCGTCGGTGCTGTTCGCCACCGACGCCCTCGGCATCGCCCCCGACGACCCCCGGGGCCTGACCGTGGTCGGGGGGCTGCCCTACCACGGGGGTCCCGCCAGCAACTACACGACGCACGCCGTCGCCGGCACGGTGGAACGGCTCCGGTCGGCCGGCTCGGGGTACGGACTGGTCACCGGGGTGGGGATGCACATGACCAAGCACGTGTGGGCCGTCTACGGGACGGAACCGGGCCCGGTGACGCCCCCCGACTACGGAGCCGTCCAGGCGCGGATCGACCGCGAGCCCCCCCGTGCGGTGGTCGCCCGGGTCGACCGACCGGTCGGGGCCACCATCGGGTGCTGGTCGGTCACCCACGGTCGGACCGGGTCACCGGCGTCCGCACTGGTCGTGGCCGATCTGGACGACGGCGCCCGCGCCTACGGCCGGACGACGGACCCCGACGCGTTGGCCGGCCTGTCGGTCGGGGAGTGGGTGGGCCGTCGCATCCGGCTGCGGCCCGGGTCCGCCGGGGTCAACGAGGTCGTGCTCGACTGATCCGTCGGCGGACCGGCGATCGCCGCGGGCGGCACACACCCCGGTGACCCCGGACCCCCTAGGGTTTCGGCCGGGGTGGCCGACCGGGGTCGGTCCCGCACCCGTGAGGAGGACCGATGGGCGACACGATGCAGGCCTGGCGACTGGTGGCGTGGGGCGAGGCGCCCCGGCTGGTGGAGGTGCCGGTGCCCCGCCCCGGTCCGGGTCAGGTCCTGGTGCGGGTGGCCGGCAACGGGCTGTGCCACTCGGACTTCACCATGGGCGAGCTGCCGGCCGAGATCGGCGAGGCCCTCGGGTGGTCGATGCCGTTCACCCTCGGCCACGAGGTGGGCGGCCGGGTGGCCGAACTCGGTGCCGGGGTGACCGGGCCCGAGGTGGGCGCGGCGGTCGCCCTGCGGTCCCCGGCCTCGTGCGGGTCCTGCTGGTACTGCACCCGGGGCCTGGACAGCGCCTGTGCCGGCGGCCTGGTGGGCCGTGGCTACGGCCGCGACGGCGGGCTCGCCGAGTACGTGCTGGTCGAGTCGGCCGGGGACGTCCTGCCGCTCCGGTCGGTGGACCCGGTGCTGGCCGGGCCACTGACCGATGCCGGCGCCACGTCGTACCACGCCGTCCGCCGGGTGCTGGCGAGGCTCACCCCGGGGACCACGGCGGTGGTGATCGGGGCCGGCGGGCTGGGAGCCTTCGCCGTGCAGTTCCTGAAGGCGCTCAGCCCGGCACGGGTGGTGGCGGTCGATGTCGACCCGGCCCGGCTCGAGGTCGCCTCGTCACGCGGAGCCGACGACGTGGTGGCCGGGGTCGACCGGTCCACGGTGCCCGCACTGCTCGACCTCTCGGGCGGCGGTGCGGCGGCCGTGCTCGACTTCGTGGGTGTCGACGCCACCATCACCGCCGGTCTGGCGGCGGTGCGGCCGGCGGGCGCCTACGGACTGGTGGGAGCGGGCATGGGCGGGTTCAACCGCCCCTGGTACGGGGGGCTGCCCCGGGACGCCGAGATCTTCACCTTCCAGGGGTCGTCCCGGTCCGACGTCGAGGACGTGCTGGCCCTGGCCGACACCGGGCATCTGGTCATCGACACCGAGCAGTTCGCCCTGGCCGACGTGGCCGACGCCTACGCCGCACTCCACCGGGGCGGCCTGCGGGGCCGGGTGGTGGTGGTCCCCGGCGGCTGAGGCGCGCCTCCCCGCCCGTCGGCGCGCGCCGGTCGAGCGGAGGGAGGGGGATTCGAACCCCCGGAGGGTTGCCCCTCGCGGCTTTTCAAGAGCCGTGCATTCGTCCGCTCTGCCATCCCTCCCGGTGGTGGTCAGGGTAGTCGCCGACCCGGGCGGTGCCGGGACGCGACGAGTCGGCCCGGGTGCCCCAGCGGCCCGCCGTGACCGACGAAGATGGGCGGACACATGGACGACGCTCCCGCGAGCCGGACCCCCGGACACCCCACCGTGCGCCGCCGGCACCTGCTGCTGGTGGTGCTGGCCGGGACCTCGGGCGCACTCGACGCATTCGGGTTCCTGGCGCTGGGCGGGGTGTTCGCCAGCGTGATGACCGGCAACCTCGTGCTCCTCGGCCTGGGTGCGGGCACGCGGACCGGCAGCCTGGTCGCGCACGCCGCCGTGGCCGTCGGCGCCTACGCCACCGGGGTGCTGGTCGGGGCGTGGACGATGCGTGGGCACGGACCGTCCGACGGGGCCGGGTGGTCGGGACGGCTCCAGTCGCTGGTGGCGCTCGAGCTGCTGCTGGTGGGCGCCGTCGCCATCGCCTGGCCGCTGGTGCCGCACCGGGCGTCGACCGGGACCCAGCTGGCGCTGGTGGCGACGGCGGCCGGCGCCATGGGCGTGCAGAGCGCGGCGGTGCGGGTCGCCACGGGAAACGGTCTGTCGACGACCTACCTGACCGGCACGCTGACCGGCGTGGCCATGGCGGTGGTCGGCGGGCAGCGCCTGCGTGACGAGTGGGAGGGCCTGTCGGTGCTGGGCGCCGCGCTGCTCGGTGCGGCCGTGGTCGGCACCGTGGTCACCGGGTGGTCGTCGGCGGCGCCGCTGATCCCCCTCGCGCTCCTGGTCGGCGCACTGCTGGTCGGTCGCACGCTGGTGGCCGGCGGGCCCCGTGTGCCGCACCCGGGCTGACGGCACCGGGCCTGGCGGTTGGCCGGGTCAGCGGCCGGGTCAGTCGGCCGGGTCAGTCGGCCAGGTCAGCCCCCGGCCACCTCAGCCCGCAGCGCTTCGACCCACGCGCCGGCCTGGCGTCGCGACTCGTCGACCTCGGCCCGGATGGCCGCACCGGCCGCCCCGGACGCCGGATACGAGCCCAGGAACTTGACCCCGGCCAGCTCGGCATGGAGGTCGCGCAGGCAGTCGGCGACCATGGCGTCGGCCACGTGACCCTCGAAGTCGATGATGAAGCAGTAGTCGCCCAGGGCCTGCTTGGTCGGCCGGGACTCGAGCTTCGACAGGTTGATGTTGCGGGCGGCGAAGTGCCCGAGGATGGCGTAGAGGCTGCCGGGGTGGTCCGCGCTCTGGAAGCAGGCGATGCTCGTCCGGTCGTGCCCGGTCGGCGCCGGGATGCCCGACCGGGCCACGGCGATGAACCGGGTCTGGTTGTCCGGGTGGTCCTCCACCCGCTCGGCCAGGATCTCCAGGCCGTAGAGGCTGGCCGCCAGCCGTGGGGCGATGGCCGCGGTCGGGCGTCCGGTCATGGCCGGGTCGCCCAGGCCGAGCAGGCGGGCGGCGTCGGCGGTGGAGTTGGTCGGCACCGGTTCGGCGTGGGGGAGGCGCTCGTTGAGGAACCGTCGGCACTGGGCGGTGGCCACCGGGATCGAGGCGACCCGCTCGACGTCGGCCAGCGCCGTGCCGGGGGCGGCCATGAGGTGCAGATGGATGTCGAGGACCACCTCGCGCTGGATGCGCAGGTCGAAGTCGAACACCAGGCTGTCGATGATGTCCCGGACGGTGCCCTCGATGGCGTTCTCCAGCGGGATGAAGCCGAGGTCGACGGTGCCGGTGCGCACGGACTCGAGCACGTCGACCAGCGAGGCCAGCGGGGTGATGTCGGCCCCGGCGTAGGCGGGCTCGGACAGGAGCGCCTCCTCGGTGAAGGTGCCCTCGGGCCCGAGGAAGCCGATGCGCACGCCCGGCGCGCCCGACGGCTCCGGAGGTGCGTCGTGGGCCATGGACAGGCAGGATAGTGAACATCATGGACGAACTCGCGCTGCAACGCCTCCTGGACGACGTCCGGACCGGGGTGTGCTCCCCCGACGACGCCGTGCTCCGTCTCCGGCGCCTCCCCTTCGCCGACCTGGGGTTCGCCAAGGTGGACCACCACCGGCACCTGCGCCAGGGACTGCCCGAGGCTGTCTACGGCCAGGGCAAGACGGCCAGCCAGTGCTCGGCCATCGTGGGCGAGCTGCTGTCGGCCGCCTCCGGCGCGCCGGTGATCCTGACCCGGGCCGACGACGGCCAGGTCGCACGGGCGCAGGCCGACCACCCCGGCGGTACCCGCACGGTGACCGGACGGGCCACCGGCGCCGACCAGGTGCGGGGCGACCTGTCCACCGTGGTGTGGCGGCCGGCGGCCCGACGGACGGCCCGGACGCTGGTCGTCACCGCGGGGACGTCCGACCTGCCGGTGGCCCGCGAGTGCGAGGCGACCCTGGTGGCGCTCGGACTGCGGCCCACCCTGCTGGCCGACTGCGGGGTGGCCGGCGTGCACCGGATGCTGGCGTCGGCCGACGAGCTGGCCGAGACCGACGCCGTCGTGGTGGTGGCCGGCATGGAGGGCGCGCTGGCCAGCCTGGTGGGCGGGATCACCCCAGCGCCCGTGGTGGCGGTTCCCACCAGCACCGGGTACGGCGCCGCCCTCGAGGGGGTGACGGCGCTCCTGGCCATGCACGCGTCGTGTGCGGCCGGCATCACGGTGGTGGGCATCGACAACGGCTTCGGCGCGGCGTGCGCCGTGGCCAGGATGCTCCCGTGAGCACGGTGAGCACCGTGAGCACCGTGAGCACGGTGGGGACGGTGGGGACGGGGGCGCCGCAGCCGGGTCCGACCGGTGCCCGGACGGTGGCGTGGTTCCACTGCTTCGCCGGGATCGCCGGGGACATGGCGCTCGGGAGCCTGATCGACGCCGGCGCCGACCTCGACGAGGTGGTGACCATGTTGGCGCGCCTGCCCTTCGGCGGCTGGGCCCTCGACGTGGAACCGGTCCTGCGGGGCGGGATCGCCGCCAGCCGGGCCATCGTCACCGTGCACGACCACGTGGTCGTACGCACCCACGCCCACATCGTCGGGATGGTGGAGGAGGCACGGCTGCCCGCCCGGGTGGCGGCGCGGTCGCTGGCCACGTTCGCCGCGCTGGCCGAGGTCGAGGCCGGCCTCCACCGGCGCCCGGTCGACCAGGTGCACTTCCACGAGGTGGGCGGGCACGACACCATCATCGACGTGGTCGGCACGTGCGCCGCCCTGGAGCTGCTGGGGGTCGACGAGGTGCGGGCCAGCGCGGTGGCCACCGGGACCGGCATGGTGCGGGCCGCCCACGGCATGCTCCCCAATCCGGCTCCGGCGGTGGTGGGCCTGCTGCGGGGCGTGCCGACCTGGGGCCGGGACCTGCCGGTGGAGCTGACCACGCCGACCGGGGCGGCCCTGCTGGCGGCCCTGTCGTCGGGGTTCGGTCCGATGCCGGCCATGGAGGTGGTGTCCCAGGGGTTCGGCGCCGGCACCCGCGAGCTCGAGGAGCTGCCCAACTGCACCCAGGTGGTGATCGGGACGCGCACCGGGCCGGACGGCGGCGGCGCCGTCGGGCGGGGCGACCCCGAGGCCGACGCCGGGCAGCCGGTGGCGGTCCTCGAGGTGACCGTCGACGACGCCACCGGCGAGCAGCTGGCCCACGCCGTGGCCTCGCTCCTCGAATCGGGCGCCCACGACGCGTGGCTCACGCCGGTGGTGATGAAGAAGGGCCGCCCGGGATTCGTGGTGCACGCACTGTGCGACCCGGTGCGGGTGCCCGGGATCCGTGCCGTGCTGCGCTCGACCACCGGTTCGCTCGGCGTACGACTGACGTCCGCCGAGCGGTGGCCGGCGGCCCGATCGATGGACTCGGTGGTCGTCGACGGCCAGCTGATCCGGGTGAAGGCGGGAGCGGGGCGGGTGAAGGCGGAGCACGACGACGTGGCCGCCGCCGCCCGCCGTACCGGCCGGCCACTGCGCGAACTGGCGCTGCGGGCCGAAGCGGCCTGGCTGGCCGAGCACGACGACGACGGTGCCGGCCCCGACCCGGAGCCGGGGACCCTCCACCCGGTGTCCAGCGGGAACGGTGCGGGGGCCGCGGACGGGGACGGCCCGGCCTGAGTCCCGGGCGGGGCGTCGCCGTCAGCCGGACCGGCGGATGCGGCCCGGCACCACCGGTGGCTCGCCCGGGGTGATCCAGTGCCACGGCTCCCCGGGTTCGCCGCCCCCGGCCCGTTCGAGACGGTGGTCGTGGTGGGTCTTCAGGTAGTGGTGCCAGTGGCACAGCCGGGCGAGGTTGGACAGGCTCGTGGCACCTCCGTCCGCGAACGGGACCACGTGGTCGATCTCCAGGCGGGTCGCCGTGTCGCAGCCGGGCACCACGCACACCGGGTCCCGTTCCTCCAGCGCCCGGCGCAGTGCGGTCGGGATCGTGCGGCCGGCACGGGCGACGGTGGTCACGTCGACGCCGTCGGTCACCAGCACGTTGAGGAACGAGTCGACGGCCAGCTGCCGGGCGACCTCCACCGGGATCGGCCCGATCCCGGGGATCTCACACAGTTCGTCTCCCTCGACGTGGCCCCGCACCAGCGCGGCATGGTCCACACGGACGTGGATCACCGAGGTGGGACCGGCCACCGGGCCGGAGCCGGGGGCCGGACCGGCCGGAGGGGTGCCCGTCGCCGTGCCGGCCGCCCCCCGACCGCAGGCGATGCCCACGAGGGCGTCGGCGGCGAGCGCCCGGCGGGGCTCGTCCACACCGGCCCGACGGGCGGCCGTGGCCAGGCGATCGACCTCCGGGTCGACGGAGGCGAGCAGCCTGGCCCCCTCGTCCGGGGTGAGGCGCGCGTCGAATCGGACCGCGCCGGAGTCCTCCACCCAGTGGCGGAGGTAGCGCGACCGGCGGACGGCCTCGTAGGAGGCCCGGTGGTCCTGGCCGGCAGCCCGGACCCGCCGGCAGCGGAGCTTCAGCACGCTCATCGGCTGCTGACCGGCGGCGTCGACCAGGGACTGCTCCGACTCGGGCCGGAGGATGGCGGCCCCGGCGATCTCCTTCGCCTGGGACTCGGACAGGCGGCCCCGTCGGACCGCGTCGTCGGTCGCCGGCAGCGAGCCGAGGTGTCGTGCGGTCTCGAGGGTGCCCAGCGCCGGCCCGATGCCGGTTCCGGTCGCCTCGGCCACGTGGGCGGCGGCCGACCGGTGCCCGGACCGACGCCACACGTTGGACGAC
>Ga0209698_10004234_pt1 | contig 15759 bp, 12 predicted proteins | sample LitLauG_LLR_2012_FD_187203 | JGI IMG/M metagenome (GOLD analysis project Ga0209698, IMG submission 187203) | Freshwater sediment microbial communities from Pennsylvania, USA - Little Laurel Run_MetaG_LLR_2012 (SPAdes) (version 2) | ecosystem: Environmental > Aquatic > Freshwater > Creek >...
GCGCCCGAAATCCGCCGCGACGACGACGCGCTTGACGCGGGCGTTGCGGCGCTGGCGACGCAATTGCGGTCAGCGTCGGATACGCTGAAATCCGGGCTGTCGGATTTCGTCGGCGTTAGCGCCGCGCTGGCGCAGGAAGTTGCGCGATCCCCCAGCGCAGAGGCGTCCTCAGCTACGAAAGCGGCTGCGTACAAGCATTAGGAACTTTCCCAGCAGGCGCGCCAGCGACGAAGAATTCGCGGGCGGCCTGGGTCTCTTTGCCTCGGCCAGACACCGGACTTGCATCGCTGCCCATCGCCAAGACGCCCGGCGACCGCCGTAACGCGCGGCGAATCGGCCAGGCCCAGCGTTTTCACAGACCAAGTTGCGATGTGGTTGCGCATGAGTTGCTTTTCAATTCGTATGCCTATACATACGTAACGTCGAAGTAAGTACGGCGCTTGCCAAGGCGATTGCGGGGTGCGCGCGACGCCTTGGGCGAGGACGACAGCCAAAGCCACGGACATGCAATGCCGACGGGAAGGGCGGCTGCGACGCATTCTACGCGGTTGGAGGCGCGGGTGCGTCGGCTGCCGGAAGGGGGCGTTAAAGTTATCAAAACGTAATTGCAATAGATAGACTTCGCCACGTCAGGAATGCCGTAACTATCAAATTTGAATCAAACGCATCGTCGGGGTTTTCAGGGCAACTTTGCACGCACGTTAACTTCCGCCGGTCAATCTCGCCTCCATCAACAAGCGCTGGACTCGTCCGACGACGTATCCAAGCCTAACTACACGGACACGGTGCTGCTATGACGAATTTGAGCTCGACTCCGATTTCCGACGCCGCCCTCGCGGGCAGCATGCGCGATTTCCGTGTTCCACAAGGTCCGGATGCTCTGGCGCGCGTCAATGGCTTCTTCAATTGGCAGGATGAGCGCCGCCGTCATGGCGTGTGGCCGTTCTCCCGGGCGGCGGTCACGGGTCCCGGCGCCACGGTTTCCGCCGAGGACGATTCCGGCCGCAAGATGCAGGGCGTCAATTTCGGCAGCCAGGACTATCTGAGCCTCGCCTCGCATCCGCAGGTCAAGGCGGCGGCCATCGACGCCATCGAGACCTATGGCGTGCATAGCGCCGGCTCTTCGGCGCTGGTCGGCAACAGCGCCGGCTCATTGGGGCTGGAACGCCGCATCGGCGAGTTCCTCGCCACCGAGCATGTGACGCTTTATCCGACCGGCTGGGGCGCGGGCTATGGCGCGCTGCGCGGCCTGATCCGCTCGACCGACCACATCGTGATGGACGCGCTGGCCCACACCTGCCTGCAGGAAGGCGCCAACGCCGCCACGCGCAACATTTACTTGCATCGCCACCTCGACGTCGAACATTGCCGACACTGGCTCAAGAAGATCCGCTCGAAAGACACCGAGAATGCGATCATGGTGGTGACGGAAGGGTTGTTCTCGATGGACTCGGACGTTCCCGACATTGAGGCTTTGCAGACACTCTGCCGCGAATATGGCGCGACGCTGATGGTCGATGTCGCCCACGATCTAGGCGCGCTCGGGCCGGGCGGTCGCGGCTTCATCGGCGCGCAGAACATGCTGGGCCAGGTCGACCTGGTTATGGGATCGTTCTCTAAGACCTTCGGCTCGAACGGCGGCTTCGTCGCCACCCGTTCGCGGCAGGTCAAGGAATATTTGCGCTTCTTTAGCCCGACGACGACCTTCTCCAACGCCTTGTCACCGATCCAGGCGGCCATCGTCACCAAGGCGTTCGACATCGTCGACTCCACCGAAGGCGATCTTTTGCGCAACAAGCTGATGGCCAACATCGTGAACCTGCGCTCTTCGCTGAACGCGAAGGGTCTGGAAGTCTACGGCGAGCCGTCGGCCATCGTGTGCGTGAAGATGGGCTCGGAGGCGCTGGCGCGCATCATGTGCAAGCAACTTCCCGAAGCGGGCCTGCTAGCTAATCTCGTCGAATATCCGGCGGTCGGCAAGGGCGCGGCGCGGTTCCGCATGCAGGTGATGGCCAACCATTCGGCCGAGAACGTCGCGCGCGCGGTTGAAATTTTGGCCGCGTGCCACGCCGACGCTCGGGTGGTGTTCGAGGGCCATGACGTCGAGCCGCTCTCCGCCGTCGCCTGATTTCAGGCGGTCACAAGGCGGCGAGAAGCAATAAGATTGCCGATTTCGGCCTTGCACGAACCGCAGTTCGTGCCGGCTGAGGTCAACGCCCCCACCTCCTCGACGGTCGCGGCTCCCGCTGCGACCGTCGCGACGATTCGATTGCGGCCAACGCCGAAGCAGGTACAGACCAGCGGGCCGTCGTCGGCGCGCGCCTCGCGCGGTCGGCCTGCGAGCAGCGCCATGCGGTCGGCCGTGTCGAGCGCGGGTTTGGCGAATAAGTCTGCGAGCCATTGGTGCGAGGCTGCGACATGGTCGCGCGCCACATAAAGGCAAGCCTCCAGACGGCCTTCAATCAGCCGGGCGAAGCGATGCGCGCCAGAGGCGGGGTCGCGATACGCGATCCAGTCGCCCTCAGAGCCCAGCGTGCGCCGCGCGAAGTTCTCCCAATCCTGCGGCGCCTCGACGCCGGCTATCTCCAGGCGCCAACCGGGCCGTGCGCGACCTGACACCCAATAGTCCGCCGGCGGCGCCGCCATGCGCTCGCGCGAAAACGCCAGCGCGACCCAGCCTGCGGCGAATGCTGCGACCGTCACTGGCGTTTGTTTGGACTCCGGTTGGCCCGAGATCGGATCGACGTTGGGCGCGACGAGCGCGTTGACGCGGGCTTTGGCGGCGTTTTCATCGCTCCAGTGCATGGGTGCGAACACGCAACCGCGCCGCTGCTGCGGCGCCAAGCGGACGCGGGCGATCATTTCGCCCTGCGCGCTGGTCAGCCGCGCCAACCCGCCCTCCGCGACCTGCGCGCGCCGCGCATCCTCGGGATGGATTTCGACATAAGGCTCGAACACATGCGCCGACAATCGCGCCGAACGGCCGGTGCGGGTGAGCGTGTGCCAGTGATCGCGAACGCGGCCGGTGTTGAGCGTCAGCGGGCGCTCGCAAGTGGTCGCGCCTTTTGGCGGGCGCGGGGTGACGGGCACGAAACGCGCGCGGCGGTCGGGCGTGAAGAAGGCGCCGTCGCCGAACAATCGCGCCTGCGCGGTCTGACCGCGCTTGATCGGCCATTGCGTCGGCATGAGCGCGTCATATTCGGCGTCGGTGAGATCGGCGAGGCCACTGATATCGAAGGCGCGCTCGCTGTCGTTCTCGAAGCCGGACAAAGCCGCGTGTTCGCGGAACACCGCCGCCGCATGGGCGAAGTCAAAGCCACGAAAGCCCATCGCCTTGGCGACGTCGGCGACGATGCGCCAATCGTCGCGCGCCTCTCCCGGCGCGGGCAGGAAACGGCGCTGGCGCGAGATGCGGCGCTCGGAATTGGTCACCGTGCCGTCTTTTTCGCCCCAGCCGGTGGCGGGCAAAGCGACGTCGGCATAGCGCAGCGTATCGTTGTTTGAGACGCAATCGGAGACGACGACGAACGGGCAGGCGGCGAGCGCCTCGCGGGCGCGGTTGGAATCAGGCAGGCTGACGAGCGGGTTGGTCGCCATGATCCAGACCGCCTTGACGCGGCCATCGTGCAACGCTTCGAACAGATCGACGGCCTTGAGGCCGGGCCTTTGCGCCACGCGCGGCGCGTTCCAGAAGCGGGCGAGCTTGTCGCGATGCGCGGGGTTCTCGATCTCCATATGGGCGGCGAGTTGGTTGGCGAGGCCGCCGACCTCGCGCCCGCCCATGGCGTTGGGCTGGCCGGTCAGCGAGAACGGCCCCATGCCGGGGCGACCGATGCGGCCGGTCAACAGATGGCAGTTGAGAATGGAATTGACCTTGTCGACGCCGCTGGTCGATTGGTTGATACCCTGTGAATAGAGCGTGACGGTTTTGGTTGTTTTCGCGAACCAGTCGAAGAACAGCGTTACGCTTCCCGGCGCAAGGCCGCAGATTTCAGCGGTTTTCTCGAGGGTAAGGCTTGCGGCGGCGAGCGCCTCGTCCGAGCCGCTGGTCGCGCGGGCGACGAAATCGGCGTCAAAGGCTTTGGCGGCCAGATGCGTGAGCAGGCCGTTGAATAGAACCGCGTCGCTGCCGGGGCGCAAAGCCAGATGCAGGTCAGCGAGCGCACAGGTGTCTGTGCGGCGCGGATCGATGACGACAATACGCATTGAAGGACGGTTCGCCTTGGCCGCCGCGATGCGCTGGTAGAGCACCGGATGACACCACGCCGCGTTGGAGCCGACGAGCACGACGAGATCGGCTTCCTCCAGATCCTCGTAATTGCCGGGCACGACGTCGGCGCCGAAGGCGCGCTTATGGCCTGCAACGGACGAAGCCATGCAAAGGCGCGAGTTGGTGTCGACGTTGGCCGTGCCGAGGAAACCCTTGGCGAGCTTGTTGACGACGTAATAATCCTCCGTCAGCAATTGGCCGGAAACATAGAACGCCACCGCATCCGGCCCATGCTCGGCGGCGACGCGCGCGAATTCGCTGGCGACAAGCGCCGTCGCCTCGCGCCACGACGCCGCGCGGCCTTCGATGCGTGGCGCGAGCAACCGATCCTCTAGCCCGATGGTCTCGGCGAGCGCGGCGCCCTTGACGCAGAGCTTGCCGAAATTGGCGGGATGCTCCGCATCGCCCTTCACGCCGCCGCTTTCGGCGACTACGCCGCAGCCGACGCCGCAATAGGGGCAGGTGGTGCGGGTCATGCGCGTGCGAGCAACAACCGCCCGCTCTCAACCTTCAGCAGATGGCGTGCGACGCAACCCTCGTCTGGCCCGACAACTTCGCCGCTGCCGAGCTCGATCACCATGTTGTGCAGCGGGCAGGTGACGCGCTCGCCATGCACGATGCCCTCGCTGAGCGGGCCGCCCTTGTGAGGGCAACGGTCGTCGAGCGCAAAGAAGCGGTCGTCTGCGGTGCGGAACACCGCAATCACGCCGCCCGCCGTGCGGACTTTTCGTGCGCCCAGACGCGGCACGTCCAGCGCCGCGCCGATGTCGACAAAGTCGCTCATGCCGTCTCCAATTCGGCCAGCGGCGCGAATTCGTGCGCGGCCTCGCGGCCTTCGGCGCGCTCGGCCCAGGGATCGACCTGCGAGAATTGTTGTGAGAACGCAAAGCGCTGAAACAGGGCCTTGCGATTGGTGAGATCGTCAACCACCGCTCTGCGGATCGACTCCAGCCCGACGCGGTCGCACCATTTGTACATGCGCTCCAGATAACGCCCTTCCTCGCGATAAACCTGAATCAACGCGGCGATGACCTCGATACACTCATTTTCGGTCGAGACCTTGGTGAGGAACTCGGTGCCCTTGATGTGCAGCCCTGCGGCGCCGGCGAACTGAATCTCATAGCCGGAATCCACGCACACGACGCCGATATCCTTGCAGGTTGATTCCGCGCAATTGCGCGGGCAACCCGACACCGCCATCTTGACCTTGGCGGGCGTCCATGAGCCCCACAGGAATTTCTCCAGTTTGATGCCGAGCCCCGTCGAGTCCTGCGTGCCGAACCGGCACCAATCGGCGCCGACGCAGGTTTTCACCGTACGCAACGATTTGCCATAGGCGTGGCCGGAAACCATGCCGGCCTTGTTGAGATCGCCCCACACGGCGGGCAGGTCTTCTTTCTTGACGCCCAACAGATCGATGCGCTGGCCGCCGGTCACCTTGACGGTCGGAATGCCGAACTTGTCGGCGACATCCGCGATGGCGCGCAATTCGTTGGGCGAGGTGACGCCGCCCCACATGCGCGGCACCACCGAGAACGTGCCGTCCTTCTGAATATTGGCGTGGACGCGCTCGTTGATGTAGCGCGATTGCGCGTCGTCGCGATATTCGCCGGGCCAAGCCGAAAGCAGATAATAGTTGAGCGCCGGGCGGCAGACATGGCAGCCGTTCGGCGTCGACCAATCGAGCCGTTCCATCACTTCCGGCAGGGTCTTCAAGTCCTGCTCGCGGATCGCCCGTCGCACGTCGTCATGCGCGAACGGCGTGCAGGCGCAGATCGGCTTGACCTTGGGCGCCTCGGAATAATCGCCGATAGTGGAGGCCAGCAATTGCTCGACCAGCCCGGTGCAGGTGCCGCACGAAGCCGAGGCTTTCGTGTGGGCGCGCACGTCCTCCACCGTGAACAATTTCTTCTCGATGATCGCCTTGACGATCGCGCCTTTGCTGACGCCGTTGCAACCGCAGATTTCGGCTGTGTCGGCCATCGCCGCGACCTTATTGGGCGCCCCGTGGCCGCCCTTGCTCTCCTGGCCCTCGCCAAACATCAGGCGATCGCGCATCGTGGAGACGTCGGCGCCTTCGCGCAGCAGCCGGAAATACCAGGAGCCGTCGCCGGTGTCGCCGTAGAGCACGGCGCCGATCAGCTTGTTGTCTTTCAGCACCAGCCGCTTGTAAACGCCCGACCCGCCGTCGTGCAGCACGATCTCGTCGCGATCCGCCGCAGCGGCGAAATCGCCCGCCGAGAACAGATCGACGCCGGTGACTTTCAGCTTGGTGGAGACGGATGAGCCTTCGTAACGCGCGAAACCGCGCAAGGCCAGATGATTGGCGCAGACCTTCGCCTGATCGAACAAAGGCGCGACGAGGCCGTAAGTCTGGCGGCGATGCTGCACGCATTCGCCGACTGAATAGATGCGCCCATCAAAGGTCTGCATCGTATCGGAGACGACAATGCCGCGCTCGCAATGCAGGCCCGCCTTTTTGGCGAGTTCGACATTGGGGCGAATGCCGACCGCCATCACCACGAGATCGGCCGATATCTCCTCGCCATCGGCGAAGCGCACCGCGCTGACGCGGGACTCGCCCATTATCGCCGATGTTTGCGCCGGCATCTTGAACTTCATGCCGCGCGCTTGCAGCGACGCCTTCAGCATATCGCCGGCGGTTTTGTCGAGTTGGCGCTCCATCAGCGTATCGACGAGATGGACGACGGTGACGTCCATGCCCTGTTTCATCAGGCCATAGGCCGCCTCTAACCCCAGAAGGCCGCCGCCGATGACGACGGCGCGCTTGTGGGTGCGCGCCGTCTCGATCATCTTCTCGACGTCGTGGATGTCGCGATAGGTGACGACGCCTTCCAGGTCCTTGCCCGGCACCGGCAGCATGATGGGGTTGGAGCCGGTCGCAATCAGCAGGCGGTCATAGGGCACGCGCTCGCCGGTCGCGGTGACGATTTCGCGGGTGCGCCGGTCGATCATCTCGACCGTCTCGCCCGAACGCAGCTTGATGTTGTGGTCCTCGTACCATTCGCTCGGATTCAGCACGATTTGTTCGAGCGTCTTTTCGCCCGCCAGCACCGGCGAGAGCAGGATGCGGTTGTAATTGACGTGCGGCTCCGAGCCAAACACCGTGATCTGATAAAGATCAGGCGCCCGCTCCAGCAAATATTCAAGCGTGCGGCAGCCCGCCATGCCGTTGCCGATGACGACGAGCTTTTGTTTGACGGGAAAGTCGAGCATCTCGGTCTCCTTAGACGCGCGCGCCGGAAACCGCGCCCCAGGTCGTGCGCCACCGCGACTTCACCCGCGAAAGGCCGAGGAAGCCGAGGAAAGCCAGCGCGGCGAAGAACAGGAACCCGGCAGAGAAGCCGCCCGTGTAGGCTTTCGACAGACCCAGCGTGCGCGCGAGGAAATAGCCGCCGATGCCGCCCGCCGCGCCGACCAGTCCCGTCATCGCGCCGATCTCATTGCGGAAACGCAGCGGTATCAATTGAAACACCGAGCCGTTGCCCATGCCAAGCGCGAGAACGCCGCAGGAGAACAGTCCAACCGAAACCCAGGTGAAGGCCGGCATTCCCAGGAGCGGCCAGCCGGCCGACGTCGGCGAAGCCGCGCCTTCGGGCAGCAAAGAAACCCCAAGATAGGCCACGGCGACGACGCCAAACAATAAGGACAGCGACCGGATGCCGCCGAAGCGGTCGGCGAGAAAGCCGCCGACGGGCCGGAACCCCGAGCCGAACGCGACGATGAGCGCAACCAGCGCGCCCGCAGCGACCCCCGACAGGTGATATTGTACGGTGAAATAGAGCGGCAGCGCATTGGCGAGGCCGACGAAGCCGCCGAACGTGATGAAGTAGAAAAACATGAACCAGCGCGCGTCCGGATCGGCGAAGGCGCTCGCATAGGAACTCATGGACATGCGCGTCTTGACCGGCGCATCCTTGGCGGCGAGCGTGTAGTAGATGAGGATCGCGACCATCGGGATCAGCAGCACGCCATAGACCGCGCGCCAGCCCCAGTTTGCCGCGATGGAGGGCGCAAACAGAGTGTCGAGCACGACGCCCATATTGCCCGCGCCCGCGATGCCCATCACGAGGCCTTGATATTGCGGGGGATACCAGCGGCTCGCCTGCGGTAGCGCTACGGCGAACGAGGCGCCGCCGACGCCCAGCAGCACGCCGAAGATTTCGACCATGAGCTTGGAGGGCAGGCCAAACCAGAAGACAATCGCCGCGCCCGCCATCACAACGATCTGCGCGAGGATACCGGTCAGCTTGCCGCCGATCGTGTCGGCGAGCAGGCCCAGCGGCAGCCGCAGCAACGCGCCCGACAGCACAGGGATGGCGACAAGGGTGAATTTCTGGTCCACCGTCAGGTCGATCTCCTTGGCCAAATAAACCATCAAGGGCGCCAGCGAGGTCCAAGCCATGAAGCCGATGTCGAAATAGAGGAACGCCGCCAGCAGCGTCGGCCAGTGCCCGGCATTTTTAAAATCGCTCAGTTTCATCGGCGCGTCCGATCCGCATAGGCGACAGGCCACGGCGCAGTGGCGCGCGCTGGCTGACCGCTCAGATTGTGAAGGGAGTCCGCACGACCTTCGTTGGTCAGAGCGGCACAGACGAGGTTCTTTCCTCTAAGATCACATTTACGCGCGGCCGGCCCCCCAGACAACTCCAAATGTTGGGCGAGATGCGCCCAACACTGCGTCACACTGGCGCGTTATTGGGCGGCGCGCGCGGGCGGCTTGCAAATGTGCGCAGCTTAGGCAAGGTCGGCGCATGGCGGATGCGGCGCTCGCGATATTGGTGATCGACGACAATCCCGAGCGCGCGGCCGTCATCGAGGAGGGCCTGCGCGAGGCGGGGCATAGCGCGATCCGCGTAATCTCAGACATGCGCGGCCTGTTGCGCCAGGTGGTCGACGCCGCGCCCGACGTCATCATCATCGATCTTGAAAACCCCAACCGCGACGTGCTGGAGGAGATGTTTCAGGTCTCGCGCAGCGTGCCGCGCCCGGTGGCGATGTTCGTCGACCAATCCGACCGCGCTTCGATAGAGGCGGCGATAGAAGCCGGGGTTTCGGCTTATGTTGTCGACGGAATGCGCAAGGAGCGCATCCGGCCGGTCGTCGAGATGGCGATCAGCCGCCACAACGCCTATCGCAAGCTGCGAGACGAACTCGACCGCACCAAACAGGCGCTGGAGGACCGCAAAGTGATCGAACGCGCCAAAGGCATCCTGATGAAATCCAAGAGCCTCAGCGAAGACGATGCTCACGCCGAGCTCCGAGCCGCCGCGATGCGGGAGAGCCGACGGCTGGCGGAAGTCGCCCAGGCGGTCGTGACCGCCTCGAAACTGCTGGGTTGAGCGATGGCCGCCGAGACCCTGACCCTTGGCTTCCTGCCGCTGGTGGACGCCGCGCCGCTGATCGTCGCGAAGGAGCAGGGCTTCGCCGAGGCCGAGGGCCTGCGGCTGCGGCTGGTGCGCGAGACCTCGTGGGCCAATATCCGCGACCGCGTGACGCTCGGCCATTTCGACGGCGCGCATATGTTGGCGCCCATGCCCATCGCCGCCACGCTGGGGCTCGGCGTTCTGGCGACGCCGATGATTGCGCCGTTTGCGTTCGGTTTTGGCGGCAATGCGATCACGCTGTCAGTCAAGCTCGTCGAGGCGATGGGCGCCATGCTTGGCGATCCCCCGGCGATTCAGGCGCAGGCGCTCGCTCGCGTCCCCCGCCCGGCGCCGTTGCGGCTGGCGGTGGTGCATCCGTTCTCGGCGCATAATTACGAGCTTCGCTATTGGCTGGCCTTCGCGGGGCTCGATCCCGACCGCGACGCTGAGATTTCCGTGCTGCCGCCGTCGCTGATGGTCGAGGCGCTGGCGCAGGGCCACATCGACGGATTTTGCGCGGGCGAGCCTTGGGGCTCGCTGGCGGTCGAGGCGGGGGCGGGCGCCATCGTTACGGTCAAGTCGGCGTTGTGGCGGCAGGGGCCGGACAAGGTTTTGGGCCTGCGCGCGGACGCGCCGGAGCGAAGGCCGCTCGCTCTGCCCGCGCTGCTGCGCGCGCTGCACGCCGCCGCGCGTTGGGCGGCGGACCCGGCCAATCGCGAGGCGCTGGCCGAAATGCTGGCGCGCGATGAATATGTGGGCGCGCCTGCTGCGATCCTCGCGCGCGCTTTGTCTGGACGGCTTGTGTTGAAGGCGGGCGAGGCGGCGACGGCGTTGCCGGATTTTCTGGAGTTCCACGCCCACGCCGCCAACTTCCCGTGGCGCAGCCATGCGCTTTGGTTCGCCGCGCAAATGGCGCGCTGGGGGCAGGTCGCCGCCTCGCCGAACGCCTTCGCCAAAGCGGCGGCGGTTTATCGGCCCGACCTCTATCGCGCCGCGCTCGCCCCGCTCGGCGTCGATCTGCCGCGCGCCGACGCCAAGGTCGAGGGCGGCTTGACCCAACAAACCCCGGTCGCCTCGCGGCGCGGCGGATTGACGCTCGGGCCTGACGGATTTTTCGACGGACGCTTGTTTGATCCCGATCAGGTTGACGCCTATCTCGCCGGGTTTCGCGCATGAGTACGGACCGCAGGGCGCTGAGGGTTCGGCTTGGCTTCGCCTCCCAAAAGGGGCAGCGAGACGACAATCAAGACTATGTCGCCGCCTGGACGGGCGGCGAAGTCGTCGCCGTCGTCGCCGACGGGGTCGGCGGCCACAAGGGCGGGCGCGAGGCGGCCGAGACCTCGGTGCGCGGCTTCCTCGACGCCTATCTGACACAGCCCCAGACGCTCGGCGTCGCCAGCGCCGCCTCGCGCGCGCTGGAGCCGATCAACCAATGGATTCATGCGCAGGGGCGGCTCGACCCGCGCCTGGCCGGCATGGCCTCGACCTTCTCGGCGCTGATCCTGCGGCGCCGCTCCGCCCATATCGCCCATGTCGGCGACAGCCGCATCTACCGGCTCTCCGAAGGCGGGCTGGAGCGGCTGACTCAGGACCATGTGCTCGGGCGCGGCGACTTCGCCCACGCGCTGACCCGCGCCGTCGGGCTGGAGCCTTCCGTGAAGCTCGACCATCGCGCGGTGGCGATGAGCCAGCACGACAGGTTCCTGTTGTGCTCGGACGGGGTTTGCGGGACGCTCTCCGACGCCCGGATTGCAGCGCTTTTGGCGGACCGGGCGGCGCCGGAGACGAGCGCGAAAATTTTGGTTGAAGCTGCGCTTGCGGCGGGCGGCGGCGACAATGCGACGGCGCTCGTGCTCGACGTGCTGGACCTGCCCTCCGCCGACGCGGTGGAACTCGAAACTGAAGCCGCCGATCTCGCGATCCTGCCGCTGCCCAAGCCCGGCGACGTGGTTGACGGGTTCGCGCTTGGCGAGATCATTTCGGACGGGCGCTACAGCCGCGTATTCAAGGGAACCGAGGTGGGCGGCGGGCCGCTGCTGGCGCTCAAATTTCCGCATCCGCGCGTGGCGGCGGAGACGAGCTACCGGCTCGCCTTCGTCCGCGAAGCCTGGGTGTCGGCGCGGGTGCGCAGCCCCTTCGTCGGCGAGGTGTTTGAATTGCCGCGCGGGCGGCGCAGCCGGCTCTACGCCGTCATGCCCTACTACGAAGGCGAGACTCTGGAGACGCGATTGAAGCGCGCGCCGTTCTCGCTGAAAGACGGGGTGACGGTCGCGGTGCGGCTCGCCCGCGCGCTCGACGCGCTGCATCGCGTCGGCGTCGTCCACCGCGACGTGAAACCCGACAATGTGATCCTCGGCCCCGAGGGCGGCTTGCGTCTGGTTGATCTGGGCGTTGCGCGCGCCGCCGCCTTCGACGATTTCCCGGAAGCCGACGCGCCGGGAACGCCGAGCTTCAAGGCGCCGGAGTTGTTTGAAGGCAAACCTGGCGACGAGGCGAGCGACCTCTATGCGATGGGCGCCAGCGTCTATCGGTTGTTCACGCAGGCTTATCCTTATGGCGAAATCGAGCCGTTCCAGACTCCGCGTTTCGAACGTTACGCGCCGGTGGCGGCGCGGCGGCCCGATCTGCCGGCGTGGCTGGATTCCGTGATCGCCCGCGCTGTCGCCGTGAAGCCGTCACAGCGGTTCGGCGACGTGATCGAGTTCGCCCACGAGCTGGAGGCGGGATTGCGCCGCGCGCGCCCGCTGCCGGGGCCGCGCGCGCCGCTCTATGAGCGCAATCCGTTGTTTGTTTGGAAAGCGGCGACTTTGGGGTTTGCTCTGCTGTCGCTCGTATTGGCATGGCGGCTCTCCGGCCGATGACAGGCGGCTATCGGGGAGAGGCGCCGCCTGTGGCTGCGGTCTCCAGACCGCGTTGGGCGCCTGCGAACGCGTTCTGGAGGCCGCTACCCTACCGCCTCATCTGCGTCACGTCGGTCGCAATCTAGCAATCGCGGCTACAGCGCGTGGCGCCGAAATCTGTTTTGCAAATGGCCCTTTTCAACGCTCTAGGCGCCAAATCGTGAGCCTCTCCCGAGTCCAGCCACTGCGACCGGCGGCTGACGCCAGTCGGCGATCGCAGATAGGATAGCGCAATTATTTTGAAAACCTCAAGAAATTGAAGCCTTCTTTCAAACCGTGCGGCGCAGACCCAGCGCGACACTGGCGCCCACCGCATTCGCGAAGGGCGCTGGTTGACGCCGCTCGGCATTTGGTTGATTGACAACGCGCTGGCGGGTTTCGTCCGCGAGGACGAGGAAGCGATCGTGCAACTTACGCACGCGGTGCTGAGGGGACCTGTGCGGCTCGCCTGTTGTCGTGAGCGGCGCCTGCGATCAAGGGAGCGGGAACGACGACGAGATCACGCGCGCCGTCGGCTTGCGGCTGATCTCGCCGTTCAGCCGCCGTCGGTCGTCGCGGGGCTGAGGAAATAAGCCTCGACGTCGCCCGTCAGCTTGACGGTCAGCAGATTGCCCTTGCGGTCGCGGGTCTTGCCGACCGGCGCGCGCACCCAGTTTTCGCTGCGGCAATATTCCTCGACGTCGGTGCGCTCGACGCCCTTGAAACGGATGCCCACGCCACGCGCCAAAGCGGCTTCGTCGTAAAACGGGCTCTTGGGATCGACGCTGAGCCGATCCGGGGGCGTCTCGCTCATCCGATTAGCTGGCGAGGGCCTTCACGCGCTTGGTCAGGCGCGAAATTTTGCGCTCGGCGGCGTTCTTGTGGACGATGCCCTTTTGCGCGGCGCGGGCGAGCTTGGGCTCGGCGGCTTTGAGCGCCTCGGCGGCGGCCTTGCCGTCCTTGGACTCCAGCGCGGCCTCGACCCGCTTGACGAAGGTGCGCATCTGCGTGCGACGGCTCTTGTTGACTTCGGTGCGGCGCGCGATCTTGCGGACCGCTTTCTGCGCCGATTTCGTATTCGCCATTCGCCCTCGCTCGCGCTTTACGCGCAAAAACAAACCTGGCCGGGACGCGCCCAGCCTGCTTGGCGTCGCCCCTAAGCCAGTTTCATGGTCAGGTCAATCCGTCTCAGCTTGGGATTTGCCGTCTCAGCTTGGGATTTGCCGTCACAGCCACGGATGCGCGGTTTTCGCCTTGGTTTCGTAAGTGGAGATCGCCGGCGCCTCCACCAGCGTCAGGCCGATGTCGTCAAGCCCTTCCAGCAGGCAATGCTTGCGGAACGGGTCAATCTCGAACTTCACCACGCCGCCGTCGGGACCGCGAATCTCCTGAGCGGGCAGGTCGATGGAGAGGGTCGAATTGGCGCCGCGGTCGGCGTCGTCCATCAGCTTGGCCAGATCCTCGCGCGCGACCTTGATCGGCAGCACGCCGTTCTTGAAGCAATTGTTGTAGAAAATGTCGGCGAAGTCGGTCGAGATGACGCAGGAGATGCCGTAGTCGAGCAGCGCCCAGGGGGCGTGTTCGCGAGACGAGCCGCAGCCGAAATTGTCGCCAGCGACAATGATCTTGGCTTGCCTGTAGGCGGGCTTGTTGAGCACGAAATCGGGGTTCGGCGAGCCGTCGTCTTTATAACGCATCTCCGAGAACAGGCCCTTGCCCAGACCTGTGCGCTGGATCGTCTTGAGGTATTGCTTGGGGATGATCATGTCGGTGTCGATATTGTCGATCGGCATGGGGGCGGCGACGCCGGTGAGGGTCTCGAATTTCTGCATGTTTTGACTCTGCGAAGCTGGTAGACCCGCCATATCAAAGCCCAGCGGGGCCGTCCAACCCCCCCGCGACGGAGTTTCGCGTGACCCCGCCCGGACGCCTGACCCTCGACCTCGACGCGCTCGCCGACAACTGGCGCCGCCTCGCCCGCGAAGTCGCGCCCGCCGCCTGCGCCGCCGTCATCAAGGCCGACGCCTATGGGATCGGCGTCGATCGCGCCGCGCCGGCGCTCTACCGCGCGGGGGCGCGCATCTTCTTCGTCGCCCACGCAGCGGAGGGGGTGCAGGCGCGCGCCGCGCTGGGGCCGCAGGCGCGGCTGTTTGTGCTGAACGGACTGGAGAGCGGAGCGGAGGCCGGGGATTATCTGGGCGCGGGTCTCGCGCCGGTGATCGGGAGTTTCGCCGAATATGCGCGCTGGGACGGGGCGGGGCCGTTTGCGCTGCATGTCGACACCGGCATGAACCGGCTGGGCTTCGCGCTGGCGGACCTCGACCCTGCGCGACTCAAGGCCCCGGCTTTGCTGATGAGCCATCTGGTTTCGGCGGAAGAATGGGCGGCGCCGAGCAACGCCCGGCAGATCGCGGCGTTCGATCAGGCGCGCTTGCTGTTCCCCGGCGTCACGGCTTCCTTGGCCAATTCCTCAGGGATTTTCCTGCCCGCCCGCCCGCACTACGACCTCGCGCGCCCCGGCTATGCGCTTTACGGCGGCAACCCGACGCCGGGGCGCGAGAACCCGATGAAACCGGTGGCGACGCTGGAGGTCAGCGTGAGCCAGGTGCGCTGGGTCGAACCGGGCGAGACCGTAGGTTACAATGGCCGCTGGACGGCGCGGCGGCGCTCGCGCATCGCGGTGCTGCCGATGGGCTACGCCGACGGGATTCCGTTCGGGGCGGGAAGCACCGACGCCGCGCCGGGGCCAGAGGTGCGGATCGCCGGGCGCATGTGCCCGCTGGTCGGGCGCATCTCGATGGACCTCAGCCTGGCGGACGTGACCTATCTGCCGGAGGGGGCGGTCGGGCCGGGGACGCGGGCGGAGGTCTTCGGGCCGCATGCGGCGCTCGACACGTTTGCGGGCAAGGCGGGGACGATTGGGTACAATGTGCTGACGGGATTGGGGAAGCGGTATGAACGGGTGGTGAAAGGGGGGTAATTGCAAATCGAAAACAGACAGCTCCCTGCTCAACTCATAATGACGTCTTCGCTTTTTTGCAGTCTATATTTGAGATCAGGCAAATCCGATTGGCTCGTGTTCCAGAGCGTGACTAGGTTGACGGCGTCATAACCGTGAACGAGTGCGTTGCGCATCCGATAGGCTATATCCAGCTTCAATTCCGGATGGGCGGCGGCGAAATTTGCATCCAAACTTCGAATCTTGTTCGCGGCCTCGCCGATA
>Ga0209698_10004235_pt1 | contig 15756 bp, 12 predicted proteins | sample LitLauG_LLR_2012_FD_187203 | JGI IMG/M metagenome (GOLD analysis project Ga0209698, IMG submission 187203) | Freshwater sediment microbial communities from Pennsylvania, USA - Little Laurel Run_MetaG_LLR_2012 (SPAdes) (version 2) | ecosystem: Environmental > Aquatic > Freshwater > Creek >...
AAGTTCGAGCTCGCGCGCCAAAGCCGATTGGCCGGCGCGGGCGATCTTGGCGTCGAGTTCGATCAGTTGATTGGTGGTGAAGCGCACCGAGCCTGCATTGGTTTGCCGATGGATGTAGCTGGCATTGAGCGGGGGGCGCATCAAAGCCTCAGCCTGCTTGGTTGTGCAGTCGATGTGATAGCCAAGCACGTTGTTGTACTTCAGCTTGATGCCTGCGATGCCGGTTTCCTCAGCGTATTTGGCTCCCAGCGCGGCGATGACTTTGCGGCTGTCGTCGCGCAGCATGCGCGCCTCATCGAGGGTTGCGTCATAGCCCGGAGCAATGAAGCTTCCGTCGCGAGCCATCAGCGGCAGGTCAGGCGCGAGCGCACGCTTAAGGGTCTCGACAAAAGCTGCGCAGGCGGGATCGGCGCTAAGGCTGAGCGCCGCGCCTGCCTGGGCGAGTTCTCCAAATCTCCCCTCGCCTGCGCCAAAACAATGTCGCCCCGCGCGTTGCCCGGCCATGAGGCCGTCTCGCAACTGCGCCAGATCGCGCGGCCCGCCGCGGCCCAGCGAAAGCCGCATCAGCGCCCGCGCCAGATCGCCGGCCGACTTCAGCTCTTGGCGCACCGCCTCGCGTCGCTCTGGCTGGGCGATGAAAAATTCGACTGCATCCAGCCGAGCATTGATGGTGGCTGGGTCGGTCAAAGGCTGGGCGATGCGCTCGCCCAGCAATCGCCCGCCCGGTGCGGTGAGGGTGCGATCGATGCAGCCGAGCAGCGAACCCTCCCGGGCGCCGCTGCGCGCGCCGCGCTCGATTTCGAGCGCATTGCGCGTGAAAGCGTCAATCGCCATGTACGCACGCGTCGTCGAGCGGCGAGGCGGGGCAAACTTTGGCGCAGCGCCTGCTTGGGTCAGCTCCACATAGTCGAGCAACAACCCCATCGCGGCAAGCTCAGTCTCGCTAAAGTCTCCAAAGCCGTCGAGGACGCCGACCTCAAACGCTGACTTGATCCGCCGCGCTGCGACCTTTGCGTCCGCCTTGACCCCTGGGCGCAAGGTCAGCGCCGCGCCGGAAATATCCGCCGCGGCTTGAAGCTGGGCGCCTTGGGCTTCAATCGCCAGCACCTCAGCCGGCGCCAAGGCGACGATCGCGTCTTGGAGCTCGGACGCGGGCGCGGAGCGCACCTCGAAGGCGCCGGTCGACACATCTGCCCACGCGATCGCCGCTTCTGCGCCGGAGATTACGCAGCCTGCCAAGCGGTTGGCCGCGCGCGCGTCCAACAAGGCTTCTTCGGTCAGCGTGCCGGGGGTGATGACCCGCACAACCCCGCGCCGCACGATCGATTTCGAGCCGCGCTTTTTCGCTTCGGCAGGATCTTCGAGCTGCTCACATACAGCAACCTTGAACCCGCCGCGGATGAGTTTGGCTATATAGGCCTCGGCCTGATGCCAAGGCACGCCCGCCATCGGAATTGGCTCGCCGCCATGCTGGCCGCGCTGGGTCAGCGCAATTCCAATCACCGGCGCTGCGCGCTGCGCATCCTCAAAGAACATCTCATAGAAATCGCCCATCCGAAAAAACAGGATGGCGTCGGGGTAGTCTGCCTTCGCGGCGAGATACTGCGCCATAAACGGCGTCGCACGCGGGGGCGCTTGGTGAGAGGAATCGGCCACCTCTCTGCTTTAGCGGGCCAGCGCGCCGAGTTCCATTGACGTGAAGGCGCCCCAAGCTAGGGTGCGCGCCTCATCTTCGACAACGTGACCGCAATGCCAGATCAGAAGCGCAACTTTACCGACGCTGAAGCGCTCGAATTCCACCGCGCCGCCCCGCCGGGCAAGATCTCCATCACGCCAACCAAGCCGATGGCGACGCAGCGGGACCTTTCGCTGGCCTATTCTCCAGGCGTCGCCGCGCCGGTAAAGGCCATCGCCGAGGATCCCGACCGCGCCTATGATTACACCGCCAAGGGCAATCTCGTGGCGGTCATTTCCAACGGCACCGCCATCCTCGGCCTCGGCAATCTGGGGGCTATGGCCTCCAAACCGGTAATGGAAGGCAAGAGCGTCTTGTTCAAGCGCTTCGCCGACGTTGATTCCATCGACATCGAGGTCACGACCCAAGAGGTCGAAGAATTCATTATCACCGTGCGCAATATCGGCCAGACATTTGGCGGCATCAATCTTGAGGATATCAAGAGCCCCGAATGCTTCGTCATTGAGAGCCGTCTGCGTGATGAGCTCGACATTCCGGTCTTTCACGACGACCAACACGGCACCGCCATCATCGCCGCGGCCGGCCTCTTGAATGCTTGTGAACTGACCGGCCGTTCGCTCTCCGACATCAAGGTGGTGGTCAACGGCGCCGGCGCGGCTGGTCTTTCGTGCATCGCGCTCATCAAACAACTTGGCGTCCCGCACGACAATGTTGTCGCGGTAGATCGCGAAGGCGTCATTTATCGCGGCCGCGAAAAGGGCATGGATCAATTCAAGGCCAGCGTCGCTGTGGACACCAAGGCCCGTTCGCTGGCCGAGGCGATGAAGGGCGCTGATGTGGTGATGGGCCTTTCGGTCGCGGGGGCGATCACCAAGGAGATGGTCAAGTCGATGGCCAAGAGGCCGATCATCTTCGCGATGGCCAATCCCGACCCGGAGATCACGCCGGAGGACGTGTATGAGGTGCGCAAGGACGCCATCGTCGCGACAGGCCGCTCAGACTATCCCAACCAGATCAACAATGTTTTGGGATTTCCCTATATCTTTCGCGGCGCGCTCGATGTCCGCGCCCGCACCATCAATGAAGCCATGAAAGTCGCCGCAGCGCGCGCGCTTGCCCAACTTGCCAAAGAGGACGTGCCCGACGAGGTGGCGGCGGCCTATCAGGGTCGACGGTTGAAATTTGGCCCCGACTACATCATCCCCACCCCCTTTGACCCGCGCCTGATCTCGCAAATTCCGCCCTTCGTGGCGCAAGCGGCCATGGACTCAGGGGTCGCGCGCAAGCCGATCGAGGACATGGAGGCCTATCGTCATCGTCTGGCCCAGCGGCTCGATCCGACCGCGGCGATGATGCAACGGGTCACCGGCGCTGTTCGTCGCGCGCCGAAGCGGATCGTCTTTGCCGAAGGCGAAGAAACCGCGGTCATTCGCGCGGCGCTGAGTTTCCAGGACGCAGGCTTGGGAGAAGCGATCCTGATCGGGCGCGAGGAAACCGTGCGCGCCAACATGGCCCAGATCGGGGCGCCGGATAATACGCCGCTGCGCATCATCAATGCCCGGCTTTCGGAGCATAACGCCGCTTACAGCGATTTCATCTACAAGCGGCAGCAGCGTTTCGGACTGCTCCAGCGCGACGCGCAACGTTTGGTGAACCAAGATCGCAATGTGTTTGGCGCGTGTCTCGTCGCGTTTGGACAGGCCGACGGCATGGTCACCGGCGTTACCCGCAATTACGCCACAGCCTTGAGCGACATCTTGTTGGCGATTGACGCGGCGCGCGGCGAACGGGCGATGGGAACCTCAATCGTTTTGTCCAAGGGCCGTACGCTGTTCATCAGCGATACAGCCGTAACCGAATTCCCCGACGCGCTGGAGCTTGCGCGCATCACTCTGCAATCGGCGGCGTTTGCGCGTCAATTCGGGGCGATGGCGCGGGTCGCGCTCTTGTCGCATTCCAATTTTGGCAATCCGGAAATGGAGCGCTCGGAAAAAATTCGCGCCGCAGTCTCCATGCTGGACCGGCGCGAGGACGTCGCTTTCGAGTACGAGGGCGAGATGAACGTCGATGTCGCCCTCAATCCCAATATGCGCGAGCTTTACCCTTTCTCGCGATTGTCCGAACCCGCCAACGTCCTGGTGATGCCGGCGTTGCATTCCGCATCGATCGCCACCAGCCTGTTGGCCGAAGCGGGCGGCGCCACGGTCATCGGTCCGGTGCTGAGCGGCTTGTCAAAGCCCATTCAGATTGCGCCGCTCGGTGCGACGGTCTCCGATATCGTGACCTTTGCAGCGTTGGCGGCGTTTCAGGCAGCCCAAATCGCCGAGGCCCAAAACTAGCCCGTCGCCGGCTCGGTCGGGGCCAGTTTTTCTCGCAGCAAGTTGGCGCACAAGACGGCCATGAGAATAGCGGGCACGCCGATCAACGCCGAAGCCGTGAAGAAAATGCCGTTGGCGCCTGCGGAACCATAATGTGGCTCCAAGCTGTCGACGATGAAGCCGGAGAATGGCGCGGTGAACCTGCCCGGAAGTTGGGACGCCGCCGCCAGTAATGCGTACTGGGTGGCCGCGAAGGCAGGATTTGTATAGGCGGTGAGATAGGCGATGAAGACCGTGCCGCCGAAGCCGTTAGCGAAATTGTCAAATGCGATGGCGATGGCGAGGCGCCAAAATTCATGCGGAGACACCGCAACCCAAGCCAGCGCAGCGGTCGGCAGCGACAGCGACGCCACCGCCAGCGCCAAGATGTTGGCGACGCCCCAGCGCGCCACCGCCAGACCGCCTGCGAGCGTGCCGACAATGGTGACAACAACCCCGATGACCTTGGTTGCGGTTGCGATCTCCGCGGGGGTGTAACCAACGTCGACATACATGGGGTTAGCCATCGGGCCCATGATGTAGAGCGACACTTGTGAGATGAGGACAAATCCCAGCACCGTCGGCGCCGCCCAGCCTTCGCGGGCAAAGAATTCGGCGATCGGCTCGATGAGCGCTTTAGAGCCTTTGAGCGGCGCTCTGCGCTGACTGGCGCTCGGTTCTGGGGCAAAGAAAATAGCCGCAAAGCCGATCAAGGTAAGACCCGCCATCGAGGCGTAAGCGGTGCGCCACGCGCCGTTCACCAAGGGCCAGTCCGCGGCGGGGCGAACGCCGTGCGAAAAGATCTCGACCAGATAAAGCGCCATTGCGCCGGCCATGAGGTTGGCGATGCGATAGCCAATTTGGGTCGCCGAGGCCAAGGCGCCCTGCTCAAGGCTTGAGCCGCTTTCAACGCGCCAGGCGTCAATGGAAATGTCGAGGGTCGCGGAGGAAAACGCCAGCACCACAGCAAACGTCGCCAGGCGAGCTATGTCGGCCTTTGGATCGCCGGTGGCCATCATCCCGATCGCAAAAAGGATCGCCACTTGGGCGACCAACATCCAGGATCGGCGTTGACCGAGCCAAGCGTGCAGGAACGGCAAGCGCAAACTGTCCACCAGCGGCGCCCACAGCCATTTGAATGTGTAGGCAAGCAGCGCAAACGCCAGCAATCCAATGTCGGACCGACTTATCCCGCCTTGGCGCAGCCACACCGAAAGCGTCGAGAGCACCAGCAACAGCGGCAAGCCGCTGGCAAAGCCCAGCCCCAGCATCGCCAGCGTTTCGCGGCGCTGGAAAAGCGCAGCGATCCGGCTCCAGCCCGTCGCGGTCTGCGGCTTCGCGGCAGCATCGGTCATGGCTTTCCCTCTGCGCCCAGTTTTGCGCTTATATGCCGCTGACACTGGCGGGCTTCGCTGCGCCCGTAAAGCGCGCAGCCACCGCCAGTAGACGGCGTGCGTCTATCGGTTTGGTGATGAAATCGATCATCCCTGCCTTGAAGGCGCGGCTACGCTCATCGTCGCCTGTGTCTGCGGTGAGCGCCACAATCGGGGTCTGCGCTGAAGCGCCCCGGCTTGCGCGAATACGCTCGGCGGCGCTGATGCCGTCGAGGCGCGGCATGCGTATGTCGAGCAGAATGAGATCAAATTGACTGGCGTTGGCCGCAGCAATCGCCTCCTCGCCATCTTGAACGACGGTCACCGCGCAGCCTTCACGCGTGAGCAAGGTGCGGGCCAGCAGTGCATTGATTGGGTTGTCGTCAGCCAGCAGCACCCGCATGCCGGCGAGCGAAGCTTTGTGGTCGTGAGCCTCGGGCGCGGCGGCGCTGGCTGCAACGACTTCACCTAGCGCCATTCGGATGCGCTCGGCCAGCGCACGTCGGCGCACCGGCTTCAGCGTGTAGTGCGCCACCCCGATTTGGCGGCAGGCGTCGATGGCTGCGCGCTCTTCCTGCGGCACGAGCGCGATAAGTGCGCGCGCCTTTGTGCGCAGCGCCTTCACATCCTCGCCCGAAAGATCGGCGCGCCAATCGAGCAAAATCACGTCCGCGCTCTCTCCTGGGGCGGCGATCGCTGCACCCAAGGAGAGCGCCTGGGCCCGCAAGGCCTGCGTCAAAAGAGGCGACTTCGTCTCTATGCGCACGCTGGAATTGGCAAGCGAGAGCGGCGCTGCGCGGTCGTCAGCCAGCGAGGGCAAGGGCAGTTCCACCCAGAAATTGGCGCCGTGCCCGGGTTTGCTGACGAGCCCCACCTCGCCGCCCATCGCATGGGCGAGTTTTTTGACGATCGCCAGACCCAGCCCCGCGCCGCCATAACGGCGCGACACGCCTGCATCGGCTTGCGTGAATTCTTCAAAGATCACGGCCTGTTTTTCTTGCGCGACCCCAGCGCCTGTATCGCGCACGTTGAAGCGCACGCGTTGGTTTGGCCGCGGCGCAAGCTCAAGCACAACCCCGCCTGCGTCGGTGAATTTGATGGCGTTGCCGGCGAGATTGAACAAGATTTGCCGCAGCCGCCCATCATCGCCGCTCACCCGCGTCGGGGCGCCGTGGCGCGCGATCACCGCAATCTCCAGGCCTTTGCCGTGCGCCTTCGGCGACAGCAATTCAGCCACATCCTGCATCGCCGCTTCAGGGTCGAATGGCGCATATTCCAAGGCGACCCGGCCCGCCTCAAGTCGCGAATAATCGAGGATCTCGGTGATCAGATCCAATAACAGCTCGCCCGACTGGCGGATTGCCGACACATAAGTTTTGGCGTTCGGTTCGAGTTTGCCGAGCGCAAGCAGGTCGGTCATGCCGATAATGCCATTGAGCGGCGTGCGCAGTTCATGGGTGAGCGTTGCAAATAGCGTCGTCTTGGCGCGCAGCGCATTCTCGGCCGCTGCGACATGGTTGGTGATGTCGCGCGCAACCACCAAGTGCGAACCGTCCTCCAAAATGCGCTCTGCCCACTCAAAGCGTCGGCCATCGGGCGCCGGCGCTGTAAAACGCCGCGCCGCGTTTGCGAAAGCGCCGCCTTGGGCTCTGCCCCAAGGCGGCCGGTTCGGCCCGATCAAGTGCTTGAAGGCGGCGCGAAACGGCGCATTGGCGCGCAGCAAGGCCCCGTCCGCGGCGAGGATCGCGGCGGGGTCGGGAAGCGCTTCGAACAGATCGAACGCCGACGCGGCTTGCGGCTGCTGCAAGATCGACAGATGAAGCGCGTCGGCTGGTTAAGAAACTCTGGCCGCGCCGGGGGATCGCTGAGGCCGTGGGTTATCCACAGCTTGGTCCGCCTGCGGTACAATTACGAGAACGCCCTGGGTACATAAAGCGAACCGCGTGCGCCAGTTGAGCTCATGCCCGCTCGCGCTGGTTCTGCACGCGTCTCAGTAAGAGGGGCCGCGCTGCGAAATTGGGGCGCCTTCGGCGCTCGCGACCTGGGTCCCCCCGTTTGCGCCGCTTTGGCGGGGGTATTGCGGCGTCGGCGCGCCGTCGGTGTAAGCGTTGGGCCGCTCGCGCTCGACCACCTCCATAAATGAAATCACCCGGTGCACGCCGGTGACGTGGCTGGCGACCTCGGCGGCGCGGCGGATTTCGTCTTGGCTGCGCGCTGTGCCCAGCAGGTAGACGTTGGCGTGAAAGACTTCGATGTTGATATTGAACGCGCGCACGTGAGGATTTGCCAGCAATTGCGCGCGCACGTCGGTTTCGATCCAGCCATCGTGAAGCCCGCGCGCGAAACTCATGTGCTGGCCTATGAAGATTTCGTCATAGACGTTGTGCAAAGAGTGAATGTTGCGCGCGATCATCTCCGCGGTCTGGCGATGCGCCTCGTCCGGCACCGTGCCCGTCAACAACAAATTGTCGCCATACACCTGCACGTGGGTTTGCGCAAAGCCCTGTGCGTCGGCCGCGAGCAAGCGCGCTTTCACGTCGGTGTAGTCGCTGGCGTCATCCATGATTTGGCCCGGCGTGCGGTCTTGTACGGTTGCCATGCCCACGCCCACGGCTGCGACGGGGACCACAATTGCACATGCGCCCGCCGGAGCGCAGGCGGCCAGCGCCGCAACGGTGAACACAAGCTTACGCATCGCGCAAATTGTGCCCCACCCTGGTTTCGCCCCGATTAACGTTAGGCGGGATTTCTCATGGCGGCGTCTTGCTGCGCTAAGCCCGCGCGGGGGACGAGGTCCATCATAGCCCGCCTTTAAGAATAAGCGCCCGGCTATAAGCGCGGCTCCGTGAGACCCGAAGTTCGGCAGCGGCTGCCTGAGCCGCCTCTTTGACGCTCAAGCGCATGAGCGCATCGACAAGATAGGCGTCAAGGGAAGCGTCACTGGCTTCAGGGGGGGCAAACGGAGGACCGACCACGACGACGATCTCGCCTTTTGGCGCGCCGTGTTGGCCGTAGTGGGCGGCGAGGCGATCCAGCGTGTCGCGACGGGTTTCCTCAAACATCTTGGTGAGTTCGCGCGCCACCGCGCTTGGGCGTGCGCCAAAGGCCGCCGCCATGTCGGCTAGACTTTCGGCCAGGCGCGGGCCCGCCTCATAAAACACCAAAGTCGCGGCGATCGCGCTCAATTCCGACAGGGCTTCGCGCCGCGCGTTTGCCTTGGGCGGCAAAAAACCGACAAACATAAATCGATCTGTAGGCAGGCCCGAGGCCACCAGGGCGGCCAGCAAGGCTGAGGCGCCGGGTATGGGAAACACTTTAAACCCCGCCTCTGCGGTCGCCCGCACCAGTTTGAAACCTGGATCCGACACCAAGGGCGTGCCGGCGTCGCTAATCAACGCAACGCTTTCGCCCGCTTCCAGGGCGGCGAGGATTTCGCGGCGTGCGGCTTCGCCATTGTGTTCGTGGTAAGAGCCAAGCCTCGGCCTTAGTCCGTAGGCGTCCAAAAGCTTGCGGGCGACGCGGGTGTCTTCGACATAGACCCGGCTTGCGCCGCCTAAGATATCCAGCGCGCGCAAAGTGATGTCGCCGAGATTGCCGATCGGGGTGGCCACCACATAAAGGCCCGCTTCCAGCGGTGGACTGGGTGGACGGGCGCCGATACGGTCGCGCCCCGGCTGATCCGAGGGATTTGACATGGCTGAGCGGCAATCATCGTCGCCGTTGGCGGGCGCGCCAAGCGTCTCGAAGCTAAAGTTCGCCGCAGCACTCGGTTTGGCGGCGTTGATGGCCGCCTGCGCCACCACCCCGCCCAGCCGCCACGGGCCGGGTCCGAGTTTGCCCTCGCCGCCGGCGCCTCCGCCCGGCACTCAGGTGGAAACCAGCCAGGGCGTGGTGCCCCCCTTCATGCAGGGCCGCCAAATCGTGCGGGTCGGGCTCTTGTTGCCGTTCTCGTCCGATCCGCGCAACGCCAACGCGCTCTATAACGCCGCCGAACTCGCCCTCTTCGACCATGGCGACCAAAACACCCTGCTCATCCCCCGCGACGCGGGCGCCGACGAGGCCTCCGCAAGCGCTGCAGCGCGCGCGCTTGCGAGCGACGGCGCTGACGTCATCGTCGGGCCGGTTCTGCGCGATGGGGTTCAGGGCGCGGGCGAGGCCGTGCGCGGACGCAACATCCCGGTGATCGGCTTTTCCTCCGATCGCACGGTGGCCAGCGATGGGGTCTATCTGATGAGCTTTCAGCTCGAAGACGAGGTCGCCCGGCTGGTCTCTTATGCGGCTGGTCGCGGCATTCACACCATCGCGCTGCTGGCGCCATCGATTGAATATGGCCAGCGCGTGCAGCAAGCGTTGCAACAGCAAGCGCGATTGAATGGCGTGACTATCGTTGCCGCTCAACTCTACAACGCCAATGATGCTGAGGCCGCGGCGGCCGCGACCGCTATGGCGGCCCAACTCCGCGCCAGTCCCGCCCAAGCGATCGTGATTGCCGATAACGGCACGCGACTGCGTTCGATCGGCACCGCCCTGGTGCGCGCTGGCGTCGACCAGCACCAAGTCCGTTTCATGGGCACCAGCGCCTGGGCGGGCGACGCCCAGCAAGAACCAACGCTTGCGGGGGGATGGTATGTGTCGTCCGATCCCACCGTGCGCACCGGTTTCGAAGCCCGTTACACGGAAATGTTCGGCGTGAGCCCCACGCGCCTTGCCAGCCTTTCCTACGATGCGGTGTCGCTGGTTTCGTATTTGTCGCGCAACGGCAATCGCGCCGGCGTCAATCGCGGCGCGATCGAAAATCCCGAAGGCTTCGGCGGCGCCGATGGACTTTACCGCTTCAGCGCCGACGGCGCCATTCAACGCGGTTTGGCGATCATCGAAGTGCGCGCCAACGACATCGGCATTCTTGATCCCGCGCCGCAGCGCTTCGGCGCAGCCCGCGGCTAGCTGCTGGCAAAGCTAAGTTCGGTCGCTACTTTATTGGCGAGAATGCGCCCTTTAGGCGTCAGCCAAACCCGCGCATCGTCAAAATCGACGAGCGCACAGCGCCTCAGCCAATCGAGCGCCCCGCCATCGAGATCACGCCCGGCGAAAGCGGCGTAGCGAGCCCGATCCAGCCCCTCGCTGATCCGCAGACCCAGCAATAGCAGCTCGTCGGCGGCCTCCTGGGCGGTAAGCGCGGCTTCGCTGATCCAGCCGACGCCGTGTTCGGCTACTGCATCGATATAATCGCCGGGGCGCGCCTGCGCCTGCGTTGCGATCCTGCGTCTATGGCTTGTGATGCGCCCGTGCGCGCCTGGACCAACGCCGATCCAATCGCCGCCTTGCCAATAGATCAAATTATGTACCGAGCGCGCCACTCTGCTGCGCGCATGGTTTGAGATCTCATAGGCCTCAAAGCCAGCGGCGGCGGCGATAATCTGCGTCACCTCGTAAAGCGCCGCCGCCAATTCGTCGTCGACAGCTTGCATTTGCTGGCGCTCGAGGCGGCGTGCGAACGCGGTGCCGGGTTCGATCGTCAGCTGGTAAAGGGAGAGATGCTCGACCGGCAAGCTCAGCGCTTGCTCAAGTTCGCGCCGCCAAGCATCGACGCTTTGGCCTTCGCGCGCATAAATGAGATCCAGCGAAACGCGCTTGTGGGTGGCGCAGGCGGCGCTGACCGCCTCGAGCGCGGCCGCCGCATTGTGCTTTCGCCCCAAAGCCTTGAGCGCTGGATCCTCAAGCGCTTGCACGCCAATCGAGAAACGATTGACCCCTGCTTGCGCCTGTTCGGCAAACAGCGCCCCATCTTCGGGATTGGCCTCGAGGGTCACCTCACAATCTGGCGTCAAGCCGAAGGCTTGCCGAGCCGCCTCGAGCAGGCGCGCGATCTCTTGGCCCTGCAACAGCGAGGGCGTGCCGCCGCCAAAAAACACGCTGGCGACCTCGCGGCGCCCAAACCGCGCCGCGTGGCCGGCGAGGTCGGCCTCGATCGCTGCGAGCAACGGCGCGTTATCGCCGCGGCCGGCGCGATAGACGTTGAAATCGCAATAGGGGCAAATGGCGCTGCAATAGGGCCAATGCACATAGATGCCCAAGCCGCTCATCGCAGGCTTGCGAGCAATTTCTCGAAGGCGCGCTGGCGATGGGTCAAAGGCAGTTTTTCTTCATAAGCCATCTCGCCAAAGGTACGCGTGTGCCCCTCGGGCACAAAAATCGGATCGTAGCCAAACCCCCGCTCGCCGCGCATCGGCCAGACGATGCGCCCGTGCGCTTGGCCTTCGAAGGTCTCCACCGCGCCGTCAGCTTGCGCCAACGCCAGAACGCACACGAAACGCGCCGAAAAGTCTTTGGCCCCCCTCTGGTTTAGCTCGCGCCAAACCCGCTCCATCGCGGCATTGTCGTTGCGTGGCGCGCCCGCCCAGCGCGCCGAATAAATCCCCGGAGCGCCGCCGAGCGCGGCGACTTCCAAACCGGAATCGTCTGCAAGTGCGGCCAGCCCGCTTGCCTTGGCCGCCGCTTGCGCCTTCAAAGCAGCGTTGCCGGCAAAAGTGGTCTCGGTCTCTTCTGGCTCAGGCAGATTCAATTCCTCAGCCGAGATCGTCTCAATGCCCAAAGGCGCGAGCAGCGCGCCGATCTCACGAAGTTTTCCCTTATTGTGGCTGGCGATGACCAGGCGGCCGCTAAAACGAGACATTACGACACTTGTTTGACGGCCCAAGCTGAGGTCTATATCGTTTATCAATAAAGTACGGCGATGTGACGCCGGACTAGGCGGATATGGCCCATGCGCGCCCTCGGCAAAGGCTCGATCGCTGAAATTATCCGGGTTGGCCTGGTGCTGGCCTGGGCCGGGCTTTGGCTTTGTGGCGCCGCACTGGCCGCAGTCGCCGTCGCCTATGCCCTCAACGCGCTCGGGCTGGTCGATATGCATGCGTTTTTCGGCGCCGGGGCGCGGCTTCAAGTCGATGAGGTTTCGGTCCCGGCCGCCTCGCCGAGCTGGCTTGTCGTGGCGCCTGCGTTTTTGGCTGGGGTGGTGATCGTCTGCGGGGGGCTGGTGATCGTTTGGCATCTGCGGCGGCTGTTCGATAGCTTTTGTTCCGGCCAACCGTTTGCGACGCAAAACGCCAGCCATTTGCGCGCCATCTGGGTGACGATGGTCGGCATCGAGCTTGCTCGCTATCTGCTGCTGGCGCTCACCGGTTTGCTGCTCGCCAAGTTCGGCGCCGGGCTTGAGCAGCACGTCCAGATCAAGCTCCATCTCAATCTCGGCACCTGGGCGTCGATCCTGATCCTAGTGGTGTTGGCGGAAGTGTTTCGCGAAGGCGCGCGCATGCAAGCCGAACAGGAGCTGACGATCTGATGGCGATCCGCGTTACCCTCGATCGCATCTTGCTCGAACGGCGCATGTCGCTCACCGATCTTAGCGAGCGCGTCGGCGTCACGCTCGCCAATTTATCGATCCTGAAGACCGGCAAAGCCAAAGCCATTCGTTTCTCGACGCTCAATGCGCTGTGCCGCGTGCTTGGCTGCCAGCCCGGCGATATTTTAGGTTACGAGCCAAGCGTCGATGACGAGCCTGCCGCTGAAACCGTCGAGACCGCAGCGGATAGTTAGTTCACTGGCTCTGCTTGTCGGCGATGTAAGCATCGACCGCGGTTGCCAACACCGTCAAGGGCACGCCCCCGGTCTGGACGACGCAATCGTCGAAATCGCGCAGATCGTATTTGGCGCCCAAGACTTGTTGGGCCCGCGCACGCAGCCTTAAGATTTCCGTGTGGCCGACTTTGTAGCCGCACGCTTGGCCTGGGGTTGACACGTAGCGATCGATTTCGCTCCGCGCCGCGCCCGCCGCGCGCCCGGTTTGATCGATCAGCGATTGGATGGCGTCTTCACGCGACCAGCGTTTTGCGTGAAGCCCGGTGTCGACGACAAGCCGGGCGGCGCGGAAGCGCTGCGCTTGCAGATAGCCGAGGCGGCCGAAATCGTCGCCTTCATAATAGCCGAGTTCGTCGACCAGTTGCTCGGCATAGAGCGCCCAACCTTCGACAAAGGCGTTGAAGCCCATCAGCGACATCATCAAGGGGATTTCGTCGTGGTGCTCGGCAAGGTAGGCGCCCTGCCAGGCGTGGCCGGGAATGGTTTCGTGCGCCGTCAAGGTGGGCAGCGTCCAAAGCGGCCAGAGCGCGGTGTCTTTGAGGTTGATGTAATAGATCGCCGGCCGCGAGCCATCGAGCGAGGCGAAATTCATATAGCCAAGGCCCGCGCCGTCCTGAATGTCTGGCGGCACCCGGTGCACATCGACTGGCGCGCGCAATTGCATATGCGAGATGCGGCCGAGCAATGGCCGCACCGCAGCGATGCGGCCCTTCAGATAATCGATGAGCTCGGCCCGGCCAGCGTCTGTGTTGGGCTTAAGGAAACGCCGGTCGCGGGTCAGCGCCGACATGCGCGCGCCGACGCTGCCTGCGCGCATGCCATGTGCCTTCAGGATGCGGTCCATCCGAGCATCGATCGCCGCGCCCTGCTCCAGCCCCATATTGTGGACTTCCTCGGGCGTGAGCGGGGTCGAGGTGCCGACCTTCAAGAGCCAATTGTAATACGCCTCGCCATCCGGCAGCTTCCACACGCCGGCGTCATGGCTCGCGCCGCAGCGGATCTGCTGCAGCGCTGCAATCTGGCGATTGATTGCGGGATAGACTTGGGTCTCCACGATCGTTGCGGCGCGCGACGACCATGCCCCCTCGATATGCAGCGCCGCCGCGCGCACAGCCAGCGACTGCACCATTTGCGTGTTCGCTGCGATCTGGCCGCGTAGGGCGCGCGCTTGGGTGAGCGTCGTGTCGAGAATGAAATCCGGCGGCGTCACGTCGCGGGCGGCGTCGCGGCGAAGGCGGTCGGTCTCTTGGTCGAGTTGACGCGGGAATTGCGCGAGGCGTGAAAGATAGGCTTCGCAATCGTCGGCGTTCTCGATCTTATGCTGGGAGTTTAGAAATTCTGGAACGCTGACCAGCGCGCCGGTTTGCTGACTGACGACATAGGGCGTCGCGCCTTCGCTCATGGCGGCGCCAAAGCCGTTGTCGCCATAGCCGAATACGCCCCCGTCGGCGCCAAGCTGGAAGGCGTATTGCACAGCATCATAGCGGATCGCATCGATGCCTTTGAGCGAGGCGCGATCGATCTCTTTCATGGCGCGCAGCCGCGACAGGCATGCATAGCGATCCGACGCCATGGCGCTTGCCGAGAGATCCGCCAACCTGCTCTTCAAGCGCTTGCGATCGCCCTTATCGAGGCCAAGCCCGGTTGCGGCCTCCGGCGAATGATTGAGGATGTCGTTGGCGAAGCGGTCGAACATTGCCGCCAGGCGCGGATCTGATCCGGCTTGCGCGAATGCGGGCGTGCTTGGCATCAACCCCGCAGCCGCGGCGCTGACCATCATCTCACGACGCGATAAACGCATGGTTTGCCACCGTTCTGGTTAGATCCCGGCAGCGAGCTATATCAGCGCGCCTGGGCCCCGCCAGCCGCATCGCGTCGCAGGCGCATCGCCGTTCGTCGATCTCGCAGCTGCGTTACGCGGAGGCTGCTCGCTGCATTTCGAACAACCGCCCGCAACCCAATTTGGCGAGTTTCACCATTGCGGCGAACTCCTCGTCGCTGAACGGCCGTTGCTCGCCGGTCGCCTGGATTTCGATCAAGCGACCGTCATCGGCCAATACGAAATTGGAATCGACCTCGGCGTTGGAATCCTCAGCATAGTCCAGATCGAGCACAGCAACGCCCTCGAACACGCCGCACGAGATCGCCGCCACCTGGCCTTTGACCGGGGTCTGCTTCAGCACCTTCTCTTCCACCAGGTACGCGCACGCTTTGGCCAAGGCGACCCAGGCGCCGGTGATGGCCGCAGTGCGGGTGCCGCCATCGGCTTGCAGGACATCACAGTCGAGGGTGATGGTGCGATCGCCGAGCGCTTTGAGATCAACCACCGATCGCAGCGATCGCCCGATCAGCCGCTGGATCTCTTGGGTGCGGCCCGACTGTTTTCCTTGCGCGGCCTCACGCCGACCCCGGGTATGGGTGGCGCGCGGCAACATCCCATATTCACCCGTCACCCAACCGCGCCCTTGCCCCTTCAGCCAGCCGGGCACGCCCTGCTCCACGGTGGCGGCGCAGAGCACATGGGTTTGCCCAAACTTCGCAAGGCAAGAACCCTCGGCGTAACGCGAGACATTGGTTTCAAGGCTGATGTCGCGCAGCTGGTCGCTCGCGCGTTGGGACGGACGCATGCAATCTCCTGGAGCTGGGTTGGCATGTGTCGGATTGTTCGGTCAAGTTAGGTCAACTGACCATAACT
>Ga0209698_10004236_pt1 | contig 15755 bp, 14 predicted proteins | sample LitLauG_LLR_2012_FD_187203 | JGI IMG/M metagenome (GOLD analysis project Ga0209698, IMG submission 187203) | Freshwater sediment microbial communities from Pennsylvania, USA - Little Laurel Run_MetaG_LLR_2012 (SPAdes) (version 2) | ecosystem: Environmental > Aquatic > Freshwater > Creek >...
GCGCATTTGCGCCTCCAGGCTTTGCAGGTGGCGGGCAGCCAGTTCGCTGTCGTCGGGGGGAAGCACCGAAGTATCGGTTGAGCGCTGGCGACCAGCCAGATCCCTGCGCAATGACGCGATCTCGGCGACCTGCTCGGAGACCAGGGCTCGCATCTGCGCGGGTGTCGCATCATCCGGCAGGGTAGCAGTGAGCAGACCGCCTGGTGCCGCACGTGGCCGCGCCGCAACCTCGCCTTGCAGGCGGTCGATCACCGCGGCCCGCTCGGCCAGTCGTGCCTTTAGCGATTCGATCTCGGCCCGCCAAACGATGCTGTCGCTGCCAACGTCGCCGCGAAGATCACGGCCATGGGCCGATGCCTCCTGAAAGAGCGCTTGCAGTCTCTGCACTTCCAGAGCGCGTTGGGTCAGGATCGCCCGGCCATCTTCAAGCGCGGCTGCCTGTCGGTCGGCGGTATCCTGCAAGTCCTGAAGTGCCGCGTCGCGAGCATCGAGTAGATTTCGCGCCTGTGTAAGGGAGGCTTCAAGCAGCGGAATCCGCTCCGTGACCGTTTGCTCCAGGACGGACCGGGCGTTGCGATGCTCACCGAGGCTGGCGTCGGTCGCCGCGAGCGTCTCCGAGAGCCGGCGGATTTCTATGTCACGCCGATTGATCTCGATTTGCTGGCGATGCGCGGCCAACCGCCCCTGTTCCACCTCCCGCTCGAGCTGATGGACCTTGAGCGCGTACTCGGCGCGCAACAAATCCTTATCGGCGCGAATCTCCTGTTCGCTGAGTGGCAGGGCGCTGCGCAACCGCAGGCTGGTCAGCCGCACGGCGCGTGACCAAAAGGCGGGGGCGATCAAGAGTGCTAGCAGGCTCGCGGCAATGAACCCCATGGCCGCGAGCATGATCGACTGAATCATTCCGTCCCCATTCCGGCGGCCGACCCCAATCGCTTCCGCAGCGCTAAACAGCTCGCCGAGGCACGGATTGTCAACGGCTCAGGATTCGCAATCCCACGCGTTATTTGCCGCCTCAGAACGGGTTCCAGGTAGCTTCATGGGTAAATTTCAGGTAGCCGACGTTCGCTCCGATTCGCAGGCCGAGACCCGTACGAATGGGCGCCATGGTCACGGGACCGCTCTTCAGGTAGGTAATACCCAGCCCGCCGACGAAGTAGGCCTGCCCGCCAACTCCCGTATAGTTATAGTAGACGTCGTCGGGACTATGCATATTGTAAACCAAGATCATTGTCTTGGAGCCTTCACCACCAAAATCATAGCCGACCGAGGGGCCTTGCCAGTAGACCTTCCGGGTTCCGGCGTTGCGGGTGTAAAGCGTGCCTTCACCGTAGCGCAGGCCGGCAACGAACGCACCGCCGCCTTCTTCACCAAGGATGTATCCGTTGGGTCGGCCGTTGTGCTGGAACGCATATTCAACCACGCTGGCCAAGTCGGTGGTCACCCGGCCAAAAAACCGATGACCGGCATGAATAATGTCATCGGGACCATAAGTTCCGTCGGAGTATTGCGGTTGGACGGGTTCGGAGGGCTCGACCGATTTGTCGTAGCCGTATTCAACCGGTGGGGCCGGCTGCTGGACACCTGGTTGAGCATAGCCGCGTGGCTGCGCCGGAGCATAATAAGGTTTTGCCGGGGCGACATACCGAGGTTGAGCAGGTACCGGCTGGTAGGGCGCTGGCTGATAATCGTTGGAATCGGCACTCCACGGCAGCGTTTCATCCGCCAAAGCGGTAGAAGCCAGCATCAGCGATGCGGCGAGTGCGATGGAAGAGATCGACCAGGTTCGCGTCATGAGGCAAGGCATCCGTGGTTCGAGACTTCGTCCAACATACTGATTCGCACCTCATTTGAACAAAAACTATCACCAAACTAAGGCTGCCTGGCGACGGTTTCGTGAGACCCGGCATGCGACATGCCGATTTGCGGGCCGATACAAGGCCTTGCGGGCTACGACGGTTGGCGGCCCAAGAAGTGATTGGCGACAACGGCACGAAGCAGTATGGTGTCGGACGTTCTTTGCTTTGGCCACGGTTGCCTAAATCTGTTGTGTTGAGTCGGGTCCCGGCTTCGCGAGCTGCGGCGGCAACTTCGCTGTCAGCGCCCCAACAGAAAGCAACGCATGAGCATCCCCTCGAACTCCGTTCTCACCAAAACCCAGGCCATCTCGCCTGCCGCAATCGACGATTTTGAACTCGCGGCCCTCATCTCCAGCAAGATTTGTCACGACATCATCAACCCGGTCGGCGCCATCTACAATGGCCTCGAAGTCCTTGACGATGACAACGATGAGCAGTCGCGGGCCTATGCGCTCGAGGTCATCCGAGATTTCACCACGCAGGCGTCGGCGCGAGTGCAATTCGCGCGGTTCGCCTTTGGGGCGGCTGGCTCGGCGGGAGCGACCATCGATCTTGGCAACGCCGAGCAACTGTCACGCGGCTTCCTTGCGACGCATAAGAGCAAGCACAAGCTCACCTGGAAGGTGCCCGCCGGGCAAATGGCCAAGAACCGCGCCAAGCTGCTGCTCAACCTGATTGCGTGCGCGGTTTCGGCTCTGCCGAGGGGTGGGGAAATCGTGGCGACTGTGGGCGGCAAGCTCGACGATCCCAACATAGCGGTGCGCTGCATCGGTCCGGCCGCCCGGCCGCCACAACACTTGCGAGAGTTTTTGCAGGCGCCCGAGTCGCACCAGGTCGATGCTCTGTCCGTGCAAGCCTATTACACGATGCGCCTCGCCAAATCGTGCGGCTTGCTGCTGAGCGTAGGCATGGAAGGGGTGGACGTCTTGATGAGCGCTTCGCGCTAGACCTTGGGTGGCTCAGTCTCGGACGTTAATCTCTTGTTAGGCAGACCGTCTCATTTTGGTGGGACGAACCGGCCCGGATGGAGATCTCATGCGTCACTGCCTGATCGTGGATGACAGCGATGTCGTGCGCAGAGTAGCCAAGCGGGTACTCGAGGAGCTGCATTTTACCTCAACGGAAGCTGAGACCGCCGACGAGGCGATGGAGTATTGCAAGCGAGCAATGCCTGACTTGATTTTGCTCGATTGGCACATGCCAATGCTGCCGCCGCAAGAGTTTCTGTCGGCGCTGCGACGTTCGCCAGGCGGTGATCAGCCGACAATCATCTATTGCACGACCGAGAATGACGAGTTCGACATCGCGCGAGCTCGCCAAAACGGCGCCAACGAGATTCTGATGAAACCGTTCGACACCGACGATCTGCACCAAAAACTGCGCTCGGCGGGGTTCGGCACCTTGAGTTGAGACTGCGTCATCTGCTCGATGCAATCGGGGATGGCCACCGACGCATGTTCTGCTATGGATTGGCGCCGGCGTGGGCGGTCGCCTCTGTCTACCACCCGCTTCGCGCTCGTGGGGCCTGTAGCTCAATGGTTAGAGCCGGCGGCTCATAACCGTCTGGTTGCAGGTTCGAGTCCTGCCGGGCCCACCAACATTTTCCGACAAGGCCCGCCGCCTATCGGTCAATGGCCGCGTAGCCACTCGCGCGCCTGCCGTTGCGCCTCGGCGATCTCGGCCTTGCTCATTTCGCTCGCAATCTCCGAGCGGTGGAATTTGGCCGCCTCATTGCCGCGCAAAGCCGCGAGGTTGAACCATTTATGGGCACTGACCGGGCACACTCGAACGCCGCGTCCAATAGCATATTGAAGCCCAAGTTGAAGCAGCGCATCGGGGGTCGACCCCGCGGCGCCGCAATCCGTCATCTCAAATGCCTGCATATCGGCTCGTGCCACGCGCCATACTCCCCACAAGGTTTGGCCACCAAATTATCCGTCCGTCAGCGTCCACAAACGCCGCGTCGGTGATGCAAGGATGGCGGGCACGTTGAAAACAGGGAGTAAACGGGGATCGGAAATATTGATCAGTATTTGGTAACAGCCGTTGCTCGAAGCTTGCGGTGACGACTATTCCAGAACGAAATTCCCCGATTGATACCGACCGCAACCGGTTGTTCACTGGTGGCGGTCAGACATTGCTAACCATGGCGCGAGATTGGCTCGCGCAGCAGCCAAGGAATATCAGCGCGCCTTTTGGCCGAACAATATGCTCTGAGCGTCCTTGTCCTTGCTCAGATCCATTGTTCCCTGAACTTCCCTGCCGACCTCGATCGCGCGCTTGACCGCCGGGCGGGCCTCCATCCTTGCGAACCAGGCCTTGATGTGTGGGAAGTCGCTCAGATTTTGGCCTTGCCGCTCGTGGGGCCTGACCCACGGCCAGCTCGCCATGTCGGCAATCGAGTATTCGCCGGCGATGTACTCCTTGCCGTCGAGTTGCCGGTTCAGCACGCCGTAAAGTCGGTTGACTTCGTTGGTATAGCGATTGATGGCGTAGTCGATCTTTTCGGGAGCGTACTGGCGGAAATGATGGGCTTGGCCGCACATCGGACCAAGCCCTCCCATCTGCCACATCAGCCATTGGTCAACGAGAGTGCGCTTGCGCTCGTCCGCCGGATAGAATTTCCCGGTCTTGCGTCCGAGATACTGCAGTATGGCACCGCTCTCGAACACCGCGATCGGCTCACCGCCCGGCCCGTCAGGGTCGACGATCGCCGGCATGCGATTGTTGGGGGCAATCTTCAGAAACTCAGGACGGAATTGCTCACCCTTGCCGATATTGACCAGCCTGACGTCGTACGGCAGGCCAGCCTCTTCCAGAAAGATGCTGACCTTGTAGGCATTGGGTGTCGGCCAGACATGCAGTTCAATCGGCCGCTGGGCCATGGTTGGATCTCCGCATTGGTTACCCGCGAAAGCCAACGCTAGAGACCGCTCTTGGTCAAGCCCATTGGCCAAGCGGCTAGGTCGTTCGCAACGGCTACTTTGGCGCCCTCTTGGCCAATATCCGCTGCAAGGTTCGCCGGTGCATGTTTAGGCGCCGGGCCGTTTCGGACACGTTGCGGTCGCATAGCTCGAACACTCGCTGGATGTGCTCCCACCGCACCCGGTCCGCCGACATCGGGTTCTCTGGCGGATGGGCCTTGGTATCACCGTTGGCCAGCAGCGCACTGCATACATCGTCGGCATCGGCGGGCTTGGAGAGATAGTCGATCGCACCGAGCTTGACCGCCGACACAGCGGTCGCGATGTTGCCGTAGCCGGTGAGCACGACGACCCGGGCGTCGGGGCGCGCCCGCGAAAGCTCCTCGATGACGTCGAGCCCGTTGCCGTCCTCGAGTCGCATATCGACAACGGCGAAAGCGGGTGGGGTCTTCCGAATCATGTCTCGCCCCTCGCTTACCGTGGCGGCCATGCGCACCTCAAAACCGCGCAGTTCAAGTGCGCGCCCGAGGCGGGTCAAAAATGATCGGTCATCATCCACGATCACCAGCGTCTTGTCTGCGGGCAGTCGCGGATCAGCAGTAATATCGGTCAATCTCACCTCCCGCTAGCGGGTCGCCTTTTCTTTGCGGTACAATGTCAATTAGGCGCTCTGTCTCACCACTATTTCATAAGGAGCGCAAGCCCAAGCGCCAACCGCTTCGATGCAAGATGAATGTCTCGTTCGCTAGGCCCTCAGCCGATCTTCGTTGGACATATGGCTTTCGAAGGTGGCCCGAGGCCAAGATATTTGGACCACTGCGCCCGATTGCGCCGGTTCGCGGTTGGCGATCTCGATCTCGGCGCCGGAGCGCTCCAAGAGCGTTTTGGCGATAAAGAACCCCAACCCCAACCCGCCGCCCTGGTCCTCGGCGGATGGTGCTCGATCGGGGCCACCGCGGGTCGTCACGTAGGGCTCGCCAAGCGTCGAGAGGATTGTCGGGCGAAAGCCGGGGCCATCGTCGGCAATGGTGATGGTGACCCGTTCGGCGGTCCAGCCGGCAAGGATCTCGACATGGCCCTTGGCGAAGTCAACCGCGTTCTCAACTAAGTTGGTAAGGCCGTAGACGACGCCTGGCCGTCGCTCGGAAACCGGTTCCTCGGCCGATTTGCCATCGAGCCCGGGGGCCGGCCCCGCGGTGACGCGTATTTCCTTTTCGAACACACGATAGGGCTCGATGGCCTCCTCGATCAAGTGGCTGAGAGGCAGCCAGGCATGCAGCGGGTCGCCCTCGGCGGAGCGCTCCGTAAGCGTTTTCAAAATCTCGCGACAGCGCTGGACCTGGGTGCGCAATAGGTTGACGTCATCTTTCAGCGGACTGTCGGGGGCAAGACTCCGTTCGATCTCGCGCACAACAACTGTTATGGTTCCGAGCGGAGTTCCCAGTTCGTGCGCGGCAGCGGCGGCGAGACCGTCGAGCGCGTGCAAACGCTGTTCTCGCGACAGTACCAGTTCCGTTGCCGCCAGGGCCTCGGACATCTGCCGTGCCTCGCGCGCAAGGCGGCGGGCATAAAGGCCGATGAAGACCAACCCGCACAAGATCGAGGTCCAAATGCCAGCGGCATAGAGCGCGGGGAGGGCAAGTGCGTCGCCCGGATACCACGGCAACGGCATATGGTAGCGGGCGATCACTGCCGCGACCGCTGGCGTCAGCACACCCAATATGACCGTACTTTCGATCGGCAGGGTGGCGGCGGCGACCGTGGCGGGGGCGACCAGGAGGAAGCAAAATGGGTTTTCAATCCCGCCCGTCAGCCACAGCAAGCAGCCAAGCTGGGCCATGTCGTAGATGAGCAGCCCGGTGCCGAAGGCGACAGATAGTCGGTGCCGAGCGGGAAACAGCATGCGCAGCACGGCGTTGAAGGCCGCTGAGACGGCTATGACGATGAGGCACCAAAACAAGGGTAAATCGAACCCGAGCCCGAAGCGAGTGCCAAGGACCGCCACGAGCTGCCCCGAAACGGCGATCCAGCGCAGGCGTAACAGCGTCTGAAGCCGCAATCGGCTCGATGAGGATTGCAGGCGGTTGCGTTCAATGTGGTCCATCGGCGGAGAGCATGGTCGTGGCTGAGAAGCCTTGCAAGTGCACTCCGAACTCGGCGGAGGTAATTTGCCGATTAGATATCCACAAGTTCTTGTCGAATCGGAGAAAAATCACGTAAGCTAGACGATACGCATTGGTCAGCGGCTAGCCTCGGATCGGCCTCCAGCGGTGGTAAAAGATCGCCGTTGGGCACTGGGTTGACAAGACCGTCGGGGCAGATGAGGCTTGCGGATCAGAACTTCGGGGGGAGTTCCGCCATGCTCTATCACATGTTCGAATTTGGCCATGTCGCCGTGCGTCCGGCGCGATACACAGCCGATGCTTACCGGCTATTCTTCAACAATCCTTTCAATCCACTCGCGCATACCACCATCGGGCGAACAGCTGCTGCCGCGTGCGAGGTTTTCGAGCGCTCGACACGGCGCTATTCCAAGCCCGCTTTTGGCATTACCTCGACCTCGTCACGCAGCGGCCGGGTCGCCGTCAAGGAAAAGGTGGTTTGGCAGAGCCCTTTTTGTCGCGTGCTGCATTTCGAGCGGGAGTTACCGGCCGACCGAGTTGCCGACCCCACCGTTTTGCTCGTCGCGCCGATGTCGGGCCATCACGCAACTTTGTTGCGCGGGACGGTCAAGTCTTTGCTCCCCAACCACGACGTCTACATCACCGATTGGGTCGATGCCAGAATGGTGCCTCGCTCCGCAGGCCATTTTGATCTCGATAGCTATGTCCAACATTTGATTTCGATTTTTCGGGGGTTTGCGGGGTCTGTGCATGTCATGGCGGTGTGTCAGCCATCGGTGCCGGTGCTGGCGGCGGTCTCGCACATGGAAGCGCTCGGCGATCATAGCAGTCCCGCCTCGATGATCCTGCTTGGGGGACCGATCGATACGCGCGTCAACCCGACGGCCGTCAATCGGCTCGCAGCCGAGAAGGGCATCGATTGGTTCAAGCGGACGGTTATCACCCAGGTCCCGTGGCCCTATCCCGGACGCGGCCGAGATGTCTACCCGGGGTTTCTACAACTCACGGGGTTCATGACTATGAACCTTGATCGCCACATCAATGCCCATAAAGAGTTGTTTGTTCATTTGGTCGAGGGTGATGGTGATTCGGCAGATAAACACAAAGAGTTCTACGACGAGTACCTAGCGGTGATGGACCTTTCGGCGGAGTTTTACTTACAAACAGTCGAAAGTGCGTTCATTCGGCACGATCTTGCGTTGGGCACGATGCGGTACCGGGGTGACATGATCCGTCCCGAAGTCATACGCCGCACCGCCCTCATGACAATCGAGGGAGAAAACGACGATATCACTGGCAAGGGGCAATGCTCGTCAGCGCACCGGCTTTGTTCGGGATTGGCCAGCAACCGCAAGCTGCACTACGAGCAGCCAGGTGTTGGGCACTACGGCATTTTCAACGGCTCGAGGTTCCGAGCGGACGCCTTGCCGCGGATCGCGGGCTTCATTCGCGATCACGACCGGCCACTTGGTCACGCAACTCGGGTGCCGGTCGATTCATCAGTACTTGTGAAGCCTATGGGAGTTGGTTGACGGTCGGATTGGCAGCAGATTTGATTGGCGATCAGGGCGGGCCTGAATGGAAGCGGTGATACCGGCACCGCAAGGAGTGTCAAAGTGTCGAAAACGACCCGAGTTCGGCTCAACCGGTCAACTGGAAACGGCGGCATCGCCAAGGCGCTTCGTGCCGCCTTGAGAAGCGAGCAGGGCATCAAGGTTGCTGGCTTGGCGACACCGGTGCAGGTTCGGCAACACCCCGGCGCGCGCCGGCTGACCCTGCGGGTGAGCCAAGTTCGTCGCGAGGTGGTGCTGACCATACCGCAGGGCGGCAGCCTCGCCGAGGCCGGCAAGTTCATAGCCCAACACATGGACTGGGTGCGCCAACGGATCGAGGCTTTGCCCGAGCCAGTCGCGCTGATCGACGGCGCCAAGATTCTGTTTCGCGGCGAATTGCATCGTATCGAGCTCCTAGGGCCGACCCGACATCAGACCGTTGCTTGGAGCGAGGGAACGAGGGCGGCGCGTACCGCCCTCAAGGATGCCATGTCCGCGACGCCGCCTCATGGACGAACCAAGTTCGAGCTGCCCGAACGGCTTTTGCCGCGTTTGTGCGTTACCGGGCATCGCGAGCACGCGCCGCGGCGCCTGCGTGATTGGCTGATGCGGCGCGCCCGCGAGGAGTTGGCGGCCCGTGTCCAGCACCATGCGTCCAATCTTGGGCTAAAGCCACGTCGAGTGGTCGTGCGAGATCAAACGAGCCGCTGGGGTTCGTGTTCGTCCGCACGGGTGCTCTCGTTCTCGTGGCGGTTGATTTTTGCACCGCATTACGTGCTGGACTACGTGGCGGCTCATGAGGTGGCTCACCTGAAAGAGATGAACCACGGTCCGCGTTTCTGGGCACTGGTGCGCAAGACAAATCCGCGGATGGAGGAGGCCCGCCGTTGGTTGAAGCGGTTCGGCGCGGAACTCCATCGCTATTGTCTTCCCGATTGATGTGGGTTGCTCTGTCGGGCCCCACCGAATGGCTTGTTCGGACGAAAGGTGACCGCTAGTATTCCTGACCTGAGACCACAGCGGATGTTCCGCTCGCGGAGGGGGTCATGTACGACTACGCACCCACAATTGCGGTCGCGGTCCGGCGGCTTGTCGGGCTGCCGCGGTATTATAAGCGCGCGTTTCTGGTCATCAATGATCTGCTTTTGGTCTCTTTCGCGGTTTGGGCTGCGTTCTCGCTCCGCCTGAACGAGCTTTACGTCCCACGCACCCGCCAAGAAGCCTTTGTCCTGGCGACCGCGCCGGTGATCGCCGTCCTCTCATTTCATCTGCTTGGCCTCTACAAGCTCGTTACCCGGTTCTTGGGTCCGTTGGGTGTTCGCAGGACCATGACGGCGACGGTTGTCATGGCCGTGCTGTGGGGCATCGTGGTTTGGTTCGCGCGACTGAAATATCCCGACACGTCAGAAGTGATGCTGCCGCGGTCCAGCGTCATCCTGTTTGCCCTCATCTCGGGCGTTCTGGTCTGGGGAAGTCGGCAATTCGCCGCTTGGTTTCTCAATCGTGAGACCACTCAGAAGCGGCGGACCGAGGATCACTCCCCGATTCGCCCGGTTCTCATTTATGGGGCCGGCGCTACCGGCGTGCAGCTACTCGGGTCGCTCCAGCGATCCGGTGCCTATAAACCGGTGGCCTTCATAGATGAGCGTCCTACTTTGTGGGGTCAGCGGGTCGCCGGACTAAAGGTCCATCGGCCGGTGCGTATCGGTGCCTTGATTACGCAACACAACGTGCTGGAGATATTGCTCGCCATTCCCGAGGCTACCCGGGCCCGTCGGCGCACAGTGCTGCGGCGTCTGGAAGCCTTCAAGGTCGGGGTCAAGACGCTGCCCGCGCTCGAGGACATCGCTGCGGGCCGCGTCGGAATCAGCGATCTGCGCGCTGTGACGGCGGATGACCTCCTCGGTCGGGACCCGGTCAAACCAGACCTGGCGCTGCTCAAGCGCTGTATTGCGGGTAAATCGGTATTGGTGACGGGGGCGGGTGGCTCGATCGGTTCCGAATTGGCGCGTCAAATTCTGGCGCTTCAGCCGAAGCGACTGGTGCTGCTGGATGTATCGGAGCCGGCCCTGTTCGAGATCGAACAGGGTCTGCGCTCGCGGGTGCCCGCCGCGCAGTCGGGGCGGATCGTTGCCATGCTCGGATCGATCATGGATCCAGCGCTGGTTCGGAGGGTGATCGAGACACACAGCGTGCAGACGATCTATCACGCCGCCGCCTACAAGCATGTGCCGATGGTCGAGCACAATCCGGCCGTCGGCATCGCCAACAACACCTTCGGTACCCGCATCGTCGCGGAGGCGGCGCGGGAGGCCGGAGTTGAGCGGTTCGTGCTGGTATCCACCGACAAGGCGGTTCGGCCAACCAACATCATGGGGGCGAGCAAACGACTGGCGGAATTGCAATTGCAGGCCATGGCGGCAGAGCACATCGGATCGACGGTGTTCACGATGGTGCGCTTCGGCAATGTTCTCGATAGCTCGGGCTCGGTGGTCGGTTTGTTCCGCAAGCAAATCCAAAAGGGTGGCCCAGTGACGGTGACCCACCCCGACATCATTCGCTATTTCATGTCGATCCCCGAGGCGGCCGAGCTCGTCATTCAGGCCGGTGCCATGGCCAACGGCGGCGACGTTTTCGTCCTCGACATGGGGGCCGCGGTCAAGATCGACGCTTTGGCACGATCGATGATCAAATTGGTTGGCCTCACAGTCAAGGACGACGCCAATCCGGCCGGCGATATCGCCATCGTCTATACTGGGCTGAGGCCGGGGGAGAAACTGTTCGAGGAGCCACTCATCAACGAGGCGACGACGACCACGACCGAGCATCCCCGCGTTCGGCGCAGCTTGGAGCCGAGCCTCAGCCGGGACGACCTTGAGCGTGAGTTGCAGTCCTTGGCCGCCGCCCTCTCGACCAACGATCTCGATGCCATCCACGCCGTTCTCAAGCGCACTGTGGAGGGCTTCACGCCCGACAAGCGCCCGCTTTTGGCGGCCGCTGCCGCCGAGCCAGGCGCGAGCCAAGCCGCGCGGCGCACACTACATTGATGCACCGCTTGGCCGCCCGATCATGGCGCGGCCTGGGTGCGATGCCGGGGTGGGCCGGATTGGCCAATTTCCGAGGTGCCAGCCCTGGGGCGAACGACCGAGGCCGGTGTACCAGGTTTGTCTGCTTTGGGATCGGATAGGCAAATGACCTCGCCGTCAGGGGCATGCCGATGGGGTCCAGGACACGGCGAAATGTCAGCCGGCTCGGTTCCAGTTTGCAAATCTGGACCCGGCGACCTCAGGGCCAGACCAAAGAGCATGACGGCGATGGCGATCATCCAGCTTGCCAGAACGCGCCGCGCGATGCCCAGCCAAATCGGATTGTATCGGGCTGATCCGTAGTACGAAAAAAACACGACCAGGGCCCCTCCGACGCCAAGCCCAATCGTGAACCAGCCTGGCGATCCCTGCGCCGCACCTTCCTGCCGCGCCATGCCGCCTCCATAGGCGCCAATACAGACGGCGGCCAACTCGGTCAGCGCGGCCCCAAGACGGCCGGTCGCCATGAGCGACGCCCCCGCGGCCAGGAAGGCCAACGGAGTACCAAGTCCGGCAAGCGGATTGTCCGGCTGGTTCCATGCGACGGCGCCAAGCGCAAAGGCTACTGCCGCTCCAATACCCCCAGCGGCTGAGAAAGGCCAGGAACGCTGCCCTAACGCCACGCCAAGGCCAATCAATGGCACGAGCAACCGAGGCGCAGTCAATGCCCGCAGCGCTCCGGCATCGAAGACCGCGTATTGCGGCGCGATGGCATGGGCGCTCGCGGGGCTTGCCGCTAGAAGCAGGCCACCGACCAGGCAGCAAAGCGTCATCGCACGGATCATGGCGGCCAGCACAAAAACCAAATTCCGGCGAGTCCGATCAGTGCACCAGCGACACGACCAACCGGGCCATGCAGATTGCGCCGCCCGAGCAGCAGCCCAAAGCCAATCCCGGCGCAATGGATGCAGCCCGTGGCCGCCATGAACCCCGCGCCGTAGGCAACGGGATCAACCGCCTTGGGTAGTTCAATCCCATGTGCATAACCATGGAACATCGCGAAAATTCCGACCGCGAGGACGGAAACCATCTCGACTGGTGCCCAGATCGTCGCGATCGCCAGCCCAAGGCCCAACACCGAGAAGCCAATGCCCATCGCAACCACCGTCTCCTGGGGTCCCCAGGGGCCGAGCATGCCCAGCGTTCCGCCGAAGGCCATTATCAGCGGAAACACCACGGGCAACTCCCAAATCGATCGGCCGCCGATCTGCGCGCCCCAGACCCCGACCGCAAACATGGCCAACAGATGATCGGCCCCGGACAATGGATGCTGAAAGCCATTGGCAAATCCGCCGATCGTGCCGCCCGTATGGGCGTTCGCGGGCGACGCCGCAAGCGCGATCAGGGCGATAGCCACCAATCGCACCACCCGGGACCAAGTGGCGCTCGGACGGCCGTCATGGCAGATTGTCTCATCGCTCATCCTGAAACCCGCAATCTCACAGTATCGTCACTTTCCCCGGCCACGTTTCGGCGCCCCGAGCCAAGTATTGTGCCGGCTCACGATCCAGGTCAAAAGTCGCCGTGGCGAAGTAATATTCGGGTGATTGCATGTATTTGCTCAGAGCGACCATGACCGCATCGATGTTCGCCGTGATGGCCTTGGGAGGCAAGCTGCTGCTGGCTGTCGCCTTTGCCGATGCGGCAGGCACCGGCTCGGATTCTGGCGGCGCAGGCACAACCCTAACTCAATTTGCCTCCGAGCTCTTTTTCTGGATTCAAAGCGAACAGCAATGGTTCAGCCAGCACATGACGGGAGCCATCGAGCAGTTGGCCGGGGGCAACGCCTGGACTGCTGGGCTGCTGCTGGCCTCGTTCAGCTTCATTTACGGCGTCTTCCACGCCGTGGGGCCAGGGCATGGCAAGGCCGTCATCTCATCCTATGTGCTCGCCAATGAGCGCACCCTCAGGCGTGGTGTCCTCATTTCTTTCATGGCCGGGTTCTTCCAAGCGGTTTCGGCGGTTGCGATCGTCAGCGTGATGGGGCTGCTGTTCAAGCTTGGCTCGCGCCGCATGGACCTGTTTTCCAACAACCTCGAGACGATCAGTTACGCGGCGATCGCACTTTTTGGTCTCTGGCTACTGTTCACTCAGGTTCGTAGCTATTTCTTGCCAAGTTACGCCCTTGCCGTGGCCGGCCACGATCATGGGCAAGCGCACGACCACGATCATGGCCACGACCACGGCCATGATCATCATGGGCATGCGCATCTGCCCGAAGCCACGGAGCTTGATGGTCAGTGGTCCTGGACCAAGGCGACCAGCATGGCCGCGATGGTCGGTCTGCGCCCGTGTACTGGTGCCCTCATCGTGCTGGTCGTCGCACTGCACCAAGGGCTCTATTGGGCTGGCGTGGCCTCGACCTTCGTGATGGCGCTTGGCACATCGATAACCGTGTCGTTGTTGGCGGTGATGGCGGTCGCCTCGCGCGATCTCGCCACGCGGCTAGCAGGAACGAGCGAGCTTTGGGTCGGCAGAGTTGAGGCCTTTGCCAAGATTGGCGGCGGGCTGGCGATGGTGCTTGTGGGCCTTGCCTTCTTCCTGGCCTCGCTACATCCCCATCCACTTCAGCTGGGCGGTTCCTGATTGAGCGCCCGCGACGTCTCGGGTAAGGAAAACCAGCGGCCAGTTGGCAGTGTCGCGAGCAAATAGATCAGCGCGCTCAGGGCTGAAATCCAAAAGCTTGTCGGCCAGTCGGTGTAGTAGGCGAGCGTCAACCCTGCCCAAGCCTCGACAAGCGCGAGACTCGCGGAGAGTGCGATGCCGCCAAGGACGTTGGTTGTCAGTCGCTGCGCCGCCGCCGCCGGCCCGACCATCAACGAAAATACCAATAGCACACCGACGATCTGCGCACATTCGGCGGTGGCCAGCGCGACGATCGCCAGGAATAGCACCGAATAAAAACGTGCTGGAACGCCTTTGGCCGCGGCGAGTTCAGGTTGCAGGCTGACGAACAGCAACGGCCGCGAGATGACCGCCAATGTGCCGAGGCAAATCGCACCGAGGACCACCAGGGCCCACACCGTTCCCGGATCGACCGCCAGCACGTTGCCGAACAGCAGGGTGGTCGCTTGGGTAGCGAAGCTGGTGAAAAAATGCAGGAACAGCAGCCCGAGCCCAAGCGACAACGTGAGCACGACGCCGATCGCCACGTCGCGCTGCGCGAGGCGCTCGCCGAGCAATCCCATGCCGATGCCCGCGATGACGGTGAGCAACACTAGCCCCGCCAGCGGTGGCGCCCCGATCAACACAGCGCCAGTCGCGCCGGTGAACCCCACGTGGGCAAGCGCGTGGCCGGCGAACGTCTGCCCGCGAAGCACCAGAAAATAGCCGACGCAGCCGGCGACCACGGCAACGATCGTTGCCGCCGCGAAGGCCGTCTGCATGAAGTCGTATTCAAGCATCGTGCGCGTGCTCGTGTGCGTGATCGTGCTCGTGCCGATGATCGTCGCGCTCCACCTCGCTGCCGTCGGCCATGACGAAGATGCGACCACCCAGCCGAACGACTTCGATGCGCGAACCGTAGAGGCGGGACAGCACCGGCGTCGTCATCACCTCATCGACCGTACCAAGGGCGGCTTGACCGCCGCCGAGGTAGAGCACGCGGTCAAGCGCGCCAAGCAGCGGATTGATTTCATGCGAGGTGAAGAGCACGGCGATCTTCAGTTCGGTCTGAAGACGCTTGGCGATCTCGACGACCGCACGCTGGTGCTTTGGGTCGAGGCTGATAAGCGGCTCATCCAGCAGCAGCAATTTCGGCCGGCCGATGAGTGCCTGGGCGAGCAGCAGCCTTTGGCGCTCGCCACCTGAGGTTTCGATCAGCGGACGCCGCGCCAAATCGCGAGCCCCAACGAGGTCCAGCGCCCACTCCACTTCGCTGCGGCCTTCCGCGCCGAGGATCGGAAGCCCGAGCCGATGGCCATTGACGACGCCGGCAACAAAATCCCAGCCGCTCAGGCGAAGCGTTCCGACGTTGCTACGCGACTGTGGCATGTAGCCGATGGACGGATTGCCCCGGGCGGGCAAGTGACCCAGCACACGGATCGTCCCATGGCTGACGGGCACCAATCCAAGGATGGCCCGCATCAAAGTGGTCTTGCCAGCACCATTTGGCCCGAACACGCCGACAAACTCACTGTCGGCGATGTCGAGGGTGACGCCCGCCAGCACGGTACGGCCACCTAGCCTCAACGTGACGTTGTCGAGGGAG
>Ga0209698_10004237_pt1 | contig 15754 bp, 19 predicted proteins | sample LitLauG_LLR_2012_FD_187203 | JGI IMG/M metagenome (GOLD analysis project Ga0209698, IMG submission 187203) | Freshwater sediment microbial communities from Pennsylvania, USA - Little Laurel Run_MetaG_LLR_2012 (SPAdes) (version 2) | ecosystem: Environmental > Aquatic > Freshwater > Creek >...
CGCCGCCGCGCCGCCCTGATGGAGGCCTTGTGGCATCGCCTGCGCGAGATCGAGGTGCGCCGCGAGCCCGCGGACCGGGAGCGCGACCAGAAGGTGGGCGCGCTCCTGGACGCCGCGCGCAAGGCGGTGCGCGACTTCGAGGCCACCTTCGAGGAAACCTTCGATCTGCGGCGCCGTGCGCGGCGCCTGCTGGGACGCCACACCCGCCCCGACAACGTCTGCTTTGACGCCTTCGCCCGGGTGTCGCACGTCACCGATGCCACCGACTGGCGTGTGGAATACCCCTTCGTGGTGCTCAATCCCGACCGCGAGGACGAGATCCCGCGGCTGGTGCGCGCCTGCATCGAGCTGGGACTGACCATCATCCCGCGCGGCGGCGGCACCGGCTATACGGGCGGCGCCATTCCGCTCACCACGCGCGCCGCCGTCATCAACACGGAGAAGCTGGAGCGCTGCGGCGCTGTCGAGATGCTGCTGCTGCCCGGCCTCGTCCGCGAGACCCCCACCGTCTTTTCCGAGGCCGGCGTGGTCACGCGCCGCGTCGCGGAGGCAGCCGAGCGCGCCGGCTTCGTGTTCGCTGTCGATCCCACGTCCGCCGACGCTTCCTGCATCGGCGGCAATATCGCGATGAACGCCGGCGGCAAGAAGGCCGTACTGTGGGGAACGGCGGTCGACAACCTCGCCTGGTGGCGGATGGTCGACCCGCAGGGCAACTGGCTGGAGGTCACGCGACTCGACCACAACTGCGGCAAGATCCACGAAGTGGCCACCGCGCGCTTCGAGCTGATATGGAAAGACGGCAGCCGCCCGCCCGACAGCGCCCGCGAACTGCGGCGCGAGCGCCTGGAAATTGCCGGCGCGGGATTTCGCAAGATCGGCCTGGGCAAGGACGTCACCGACAAGTTCCTCGGCGGCCTGCCCGGGGTTCAGAAGGAGGGCTGCGACGGCCTCATCACCAGCGCCCGCTGGATCGTGCACCGCATGCCGGCCAACATCCGCAGCGTCTGCCTGGAATTCTTCGGTTCCGTGCACGAGGCCATCCCGAGCATCGTCGAGATCAAGTCCTACCTCGACGGCGCCCCCGGCGGGGCCGTGCTGGCCGGGCTGGAGCATCTGGATGCGCGCTACCTCAAGGCCGTGGGTTATTCGACGCGCTCGCCGCGCGGCGGCCTGCCGCGCATGATCCTGCTGGGCGACATCGTCGGTGACGATGAGGGTGCCGTTGCCCGCGCCGCCGCGGAGGTCGTGCGCCGCGCCAACGCCCGCGGCGGCGAGGGCTTCATCGCCGCCAGCGCCGAGGCCCGCAAGTCGTTCTGGGCCGACCGCTCGCGCACGGCGGCCATCGCGCGCCACACCAATGCCTTCAAGATCAACGAGGACGTTGTCATACCGCTGGAGCGCATGGGCGAGTACACCGACGCGATCGAGCGCATCAACATCGAACTGTCGATCGGCAACAAGCTAAAGCTGCTCGATGCGCTGGAACAGTTCCTGCGCTCGGATTTCGAGCTGGGTCGCGGCGAGGACCCCGACGAACGCACCGCCGGCCGCGAGGAGCGCCTGGGCGACCGTGTCGGCCGCGCCCTGGAGCTGCTGGGCCGGGCGCGGCAGCGCTGGACCCTGCTGCTGGCCGGGGACGACTACCGCCCCATCCAGGAGGGCGAGGTGCGGGTCTCCTGGAAGACCGAGGTGCGCGCCCCCCTGGCGCAGATCTTCGGCGGCGCCGCCTTCGTTCCGGTCCTGGACCAGTGCGATGCGATCCACGCGCGCGTCCTCAAGGGCCGCGTCTTCGTCGCGCTGCACATGCACGCCGGCGACGGCAACGTCCACACCAACATACCCGTCAATTCCGACGACTACGAGATGCTGCGCGCCGCCAACGCGGCCGTCGCCCGCATCATGGGCGTGGCGCGCCAGCTGGGCGGCGTCATTTCCGGCGAGCACGGGATCGGGATCACCAAGCTCGAATACCTGCAGGAAAGCGAACTGCAGGCGTTCCGCGCGTTCAAGCACCAGGTCGACCCGGGCGGCCATTTCAACCGCGGCAAGCTGATGCCCGGCGCCGACCTCACCCGCGCCTACACGCCCAGCTTCAACCTGCTGGGGCACGAATCGCTTATCCTGCAGCACAGCGACCTCAACAGCGTCTCCGACGCCATCAAGAACTGCCTGCGCTGCGGCAAGTGCAAGCCGGTATGCGCCACCCATGTGCCGCGCGCCAACCTGCCCTATTCGCCGCGCAACAAGATCCTGGCCACTTCGCTGCTCGTCGAGGCCTTCCTCTACGAGCAGCAGACGCGCCGCGGCGTCTCGCGGCGCCACTGGGACGCGTTCAGCGACATCAGCGACCACTGCACGCTGTGCCACAAGTGCGCGGCTCCCTGCCCGGTGGACATCGACTTCGGCGACGTCTCGATGGTGATGCGCGATCTTGTGCGACGCTCCGGCAAGGCGCGCTTCAACCCGGGGACGCGGGCGGCGATGCTGTTCCTCAACACGACGCGCCCCGGGACCATCAAGTTCCTGCGCACCACCTTCATCCAGGGCGGCTATGCGCTGCAGCGACTGGGGCACCGCTTCCTCGCGCTGGCGGCCCGCCGCCAGACCCGCCACCCGCCGGCAACCACGGGCAAGGGACCCGCCGCCACGCAGGTCATCCATTTCATCAACAAGCGCCTGCCCGGGGGGCTGCCCAACCGCACGGCCCGCAGCCTGCTGGGCATCGAGGACATGCGCATGGTGCCCATCCTGCGCGATCCGCAGCGCACCCGGGCCGACGCCGAGGCGGTGTTCTACTTCCCCGGCTGCGGCTCGGAGCGGCTCTTTTCCCAGGTGGGGCTCGCCACCCAGGCCATGCTCTGGTACTGCGACGTGCAGACCGTCATGCCGCCGGGCTACCTGTGCTGCGGCTACCCGCAGCGCGGCAGCGGGCAGTTCGCCAAATCCGAGAAGATCATCACCGACAACCGGGTGCTCTTCCACCGCGTCGCCAATACCCTGAACTACCTGGACATCAAGACGGTGGTGGTGAGCTGCGGCACCTGCTACGACCAGCTGCAGGGCTACGATTTCGGGGCGATCTTCCCCGGCAGCCGCATCATCGACATCCACGAATACCTGCTGGAAAAGGGCGTGCGGCTGCAGGGGATAGAGGGCATGCGCTACGTCTATCACGACCCCTGTCACAGCCCGATGAAGCAGCAGGACCCGCTCCGGACGGTCAACGGTCTGCTGCGCCTGCAGGACGGCACGCGCATCGCCAAGACCGACCGCTGCTGCGGCGAAGCCGGAACGCTGGCCGCCTCGCGTCCCGATATCGCGACCCAGGTGCGCTACCGCAAGGAGCAGGAGCTCGGCGCCGATGTGGCGCGGCTCACGGCGGACGGCTTTGCCGGCCGGCTCAAGGTGCTGACCTCGTGTCCCGCCTGCCTGCAGGGATTGCAGCGCTACAAGGATGACGTGAGCCTGGAGCCCGACTACATTGTCGTCGAGCTGGCGCGCCGCCTGCTGGGCGAGAACTGGCTGCCGGACTTCGTCGCCCGCGCCAATGCCGGCGGAGTGGAGCGCGTGCTGCTCTAGTTTGCCCCCTCTGCCTCAGGGCGAGGCAAGGATGAGGAAGCGTTGGAACCATCCATGAAAAACGCCGACTGCGAACTGTGCCATGGCGACGGCGGCGCCATACTCTGGCGCGAGCCACGCCTGCGCATTGTCGCCGTCGACGATCCGGGAATTCCGGCCTTTGTCCGCGTCATCTGGAACCTCCACGTTCGCGAGATGAGCGATCTGGCGCATCACGATGCCGCGCACCTCCTCGACGCGGTGCTGGCCGTCGAGCGCGCCCTGCTTGCGCTATTGCAGCCCGACAAGATCAACATTGCCAGCCTGGGCAACATGGTCCCGCACCTGCACTGGCACGTGATTCCGCGCTTCCGCGCTGACGCGCATTTTCCGCAGCCGGTCTGGGGCGCACGCCAGCGTGAACCGGATCCGTCCCTGCTCGCCCGGCAGCGCGCCGCCCTGCCGCAGCTGCCGGCGGCGCTGGCATCGGCCCTGCGGGGCGCTGAAGGTTAGGCGCACATGCGCATCGCGGTCGTTTCCGACATCCACGGCAACCTGCCCGCGCTGGAGGCGGTGGCGGCCGATTTCCGGCGCCGCGGGGTCGACGCCGTGGTCAACCTCGGCGACAGCCTTTCGGGGCCGCTGCTGCCCCTGGAAACCGCGCAATACCTCATGGCACAGGACTGGACCCACCTCGCCGGCAACCACGAGCGCCAGATCCTCGACACCGGCGTTGCCCAGGGTGCTTCCGACCTGTATGCGCGCAGCCGGCTGACCGGTCGCGAGTTGTCGTGGCTGGGAACGCTGGGGCCGCGTGCCGACTTTGCCGACGATGTGCTGCTGTGCCACGGCACGCCGGACAGCGACCTGCACTACCTGATGGAGACCGTCGAGCCCGATCGCTTCCGGATGGCCAGCGCCGCCGAGCTCGAGCAGCGGCTCGCGGGCACCGCGGCGGCGCTGATCGTCTGCGGGCACAGCCACGTGCCGCGCAGCCTGCGCACCGCGCGCGACCAGCTCGTGGTCAATCCGGGCAGCGTGGGCGTGCCGGGTTTCGTGGCCACCCGACCCCATCCGCACGTGGTGCAGAACGGTTCGCCCGATGCGCGCTACGCCATTGTCGAGCGGCGCGGTGGCCGCTGGCAGTCCTGCCTGTACGCCGTGCCCTACGATTTCCGGCCCATGGCGACGCTGGCCGCGCAGCGCGGCCGCCCCGATTGGGAGCGCGTGCTGGCCAGCGGATATGCGAGCGACGCCTGATGGCTGACGGATTCGGCCGACCAGCGGCGTCGAGCGGCAGTAGCAGACGGGTCAGCGCGCTGCGGGAGCCTCGCTGCAGTGGTTCAATTCCTGCTTGGCAAAGTCGCGCAGTATCAGCTGGACCTTGGCTTCGCCTGCGTCATCCACGCCGGTGATGCGCAGCCGGGTGAGCTTGTCCACGGTGCTGGCGGCAACATGCTCGGCCAGTCCGGCGCTTGCAAGGCGCGCCCGAAATTTGCGGGTGGCCGTCTCCGACGCGAACGGCCCGATGTCAATGCAGGAGGCCAGCGGCACTTCCACCGGGGCTGCCCCGACGGTTCCCGACGCCGGGGCGGAATCTGCCGCGGGTGCGCCCGCCGGACCGGGAGCGGTTCCCGCCGCCAGCTCGGCCGCGGCGATCTGCGCCGCATCGCTTGCGGCCTTCTGCCTTGTCCGGGCCACTTCTGCTTCGCCCAGGATACGCACGCGGCCCTGATCGATCTGCAGGTCCATGCGGCCCGGTTCGCGCACCAGGCCAACCGGCGCCTGCAGCAGCAGCCAGGCGCCCGCGGTAAGGTTGGCGATCAACAGCACGAGGAACAGGGATTTCACGGCCGCCATCGCTTCAGGCCGGAGGCGCAATGGCCGCGGCGGCGAGGGCCCGCGCGTGATGCCACAGGCCTCGTAAAACGAGATCGGGTTCCTGTGCAACGGGGCCGAACATCGCCGCCGGCAGCAGGCCGGCCAGCGTCGCGCCGTTGCCGCCAGCCACTATCACCTGCGGCCGCACGCCGGCCATTTCGCGCACGCGCCGGATCCGCCGTTCGATGAGTCCGAGTTGCGCGTCGAGTATGCCGGTGCGAATGGCGTCGTCCGTGTTATCCGGGTGCGTGACGTAGTCGCCGGCGGCCAGCGGCAGCCGCGCCGTGCCCTGCGCGAGGCTCGCGCGCATGAGCGCGATGCCGGGAACGATCACGCCGCCGCAGAACGTACCGTCGGCCTGCACGCCATCGACGGTGGTGGCGGTTCCGGCGTTGACGACGGCCAGCGCGGTCCGCGGATACCGCGCCCTGGCGCCGATCAGCGCGTGCCAGCGGTCGGCGCCCAGCTGGCCCGGTTCGCGATAGATGCTGCGCAGCGCGATGCCGTCGTGGGCGAAGGCGGCGGCGGCGCCCAGCCACCGCGCGCCGCGCGCGCCGGCCGCCTGCAGTGCGGCATCGATGTCGCGGACCTGCCCCGGAGACGTCACCGCGCTGCCGGCAACGAGCGACGGCGCGGCCGTGCCATCGAGCGCCGCCGATAGCGCGCAAGCCTGGGCCAGCGCTGTTCCAAGCCCGGGGGCATCGGCGGCGATCACCCCCTGGTAATGCGTGGCCGCCGCCGGCACCGGCGCGCCGGCTTCGGGCCAATGCATCAGCGTTGCGGGCACCAGCATCCACTTGATCGCACTGTTTCCCGCGTCGATCAGCAGCCAGCTCACGGCGCGCCTCCGGCACCCGGCACGCGCACGCTGATCTCTCCGCTGTTCACAAGCTGCAGCACACCGCCGCTCTCCAGCAGCAGGCGGCCCTGAGCGTCGACGCCCCGCACGATACCCGCGGTCGCCGGCCCCCCTCCCCGGTGCACCTCGACCGCGAGGTCGCGGTAGGCGCAGCAGGCGGCAAAGGCGGCCGGACCGCCAGCAAAGCCCTCGCGTTCGTAGCGCTGCGCGGCTGTGAGCAGTGCACGTGCCAGGCGCGCCAGCCACCGTTCGCGCTGCCCGAGCACAGTCGATCGCCCCACGAGCGAAGCCAGATCGGCCACGGCGACCGGCGCCGCGTCGCTGGCACCGACGTCAACCGCGATGCGGTCGCGCAAGGCTTCATCGGCGCACAGGTTGATGCCCATGCCGATCACCAGCGTGCGCGCGCCCCGCCGATCTTCCGCCAGCTCGACCAGGATTCCGGCCAGTTTGCCGCCGTCAACCAGCAGGTCATTGGGCCACTTCACGAGTATGCGTGCCCGCTGCACGCCGATGGCGTCCTGTACCGCGGCGGCGGCGGCGACTCCGCACGCCAGGGTCACGGCCGCGCTGCCCGCCGCATCGCGGCCCCACGGCAAGGCCAGTGAAAACAGCAGCGAACCGGCGCCGCCGCCGTGCCAGCGCCGGCCGCGCCGGCCGCGGCCCTGGATCTGGCGCTGCGCCACCCGCAGCACCGGACGTACCGGCGCGCTCCGGCGCGCCCGCTCCAGCAGGTCCGCATTGGTGGAAGCGGTAGTCTCGACAAGCTCCCGGTCGGCAACCAGGTCGCCCAGGAGTTGCCCGACGATTACGCCATCCAGTGCGGCGCTGTCGAGGGCGATGTCGGTATCCATGACGTCGGGCGGGGGTATGAACGGGCTCAAGTGCGATTTCCCGGTTCCGGGGTGGTGCTGCCAGGGGCATGGGTTGATCGCATCCTGGCGTGAATTTAACATCGAAAAAACGCCATCCGCCGTTCGCGCCGTCCGCGTCGGGTGCCGGGCACAAGCCTACACTTGCGCCTGCGGCATTGGTCCCCGGTTGTGGACCCGGCCGAACCGGAGCGTAGCGCTGCATGAGTCACTTTCAACGACATGTGTTTTTCTGCCTGAACGAGCGCGCGGCCCCGGACGCCTGCTGCGCCAATCACAACGCCGCCGAGATGCAGGCCTACGCCAAGGACCGGATCAAGAAGCTCGGCATCAACGGCAAGGGCAAGGTCCGGATCAACAAGGCCGGCTGTCTCGACCGTTGCGACGAGGGGCCCTGCATGGTGGTATACCCCGAGGCGGTCTGGTACACGTTCGTCGATCGCGACGATATCGATGAAATCGTCCAATCCCATCTGGTCGGCGGCAAGGTTGTCGAACGCTTGCGGCTTGCCTGACGCACGCCGATGGCCTGGGGCGTCGTGATGCAGCCGTCGAGCCAGCGCCGCGTGCTGGCGGGGCCGGCCGGGCGCATCGAGGTCCTGGTGGAATGTCCCCCCGGTCCGGTACAGGGCTTTGCGTGCATCGGGCATCCCCATCCGCTCTTTGGCGGCACCCTGGACAACAAGGTTGCGGCAACGCTGGCGCGCGCTGCGCTTTCCATGGGCTGGATTGCGGTGCGCTTGAATTTCCGGGGCGTGGGCGCCAGCGACGGTGTGCATGACCACGGCATCGGCGAAACCGACGATTTCCTGCACGTGATCGGCGAGGTTCCCCGGTGGCCGCAGTGGCAGGCCGTGCTCGCCGACCCGCCTGCCGCGCCGTGGCTGCTGGCCGGGTTTTCCTTTGGCACGTTCGTCGCCGCGCGGGCCGCGCAGACGCTGGTGGCGCAGGGGCGCGTGCCGCGGGCCCTGGTATTGGTGGGTGCCGCCGCGGGCAAGTGGGCGATGCCGCCCGTGCCGGCCTCCACCATCGTGATCCACGGCGAAGTCGACGAAACCATACCCCTGGCCGACGTCTACCCCTGGGCGCGCGCGTCCGAGGTGCCGGTGATCGTCCTTCCGGGGGCCGACCACTTCTTCCACCGCCGGCTCGCTGCGCTCAAGGGCTTGGTCGTGCAGAACGTCCTGGGGGCTGCTTCGATGGCAGCGCTGCCGGGCGGCGCAATGGCATCGGCCGGGGGGCGCGGCGCCGATGATTGAGCCGCCCGATCCCACCTCCCCCGACGCCGCGGGCGAGCCGCCCAGCGCGCTGGTTTTCCCCACCGACTTTCCCATCAAGGTCATGGGGCTCAACCGCCTCGAGTTCGAGCCGCAGATCGTCGCCATCGTGCGCAGCCACGCGCCCGATTTCGACGACAACACGGTGGAGGTGCGCCAGTCGCGCGCGGGCAACTACCTGTCGCTCACCGTCACTATCCGCGCACGGTCGCGCCCGCAGCTCGATGCCATCTACATGGAGCTCACCCGCCATCCGCTGGTGAAGGTGGTGCTCTGAGGTGCGCGGGTGCGCCCGCCCGGCGCGAATCCGGCAGGGGCCGGGCGCCGTGATCCAGGTTCGTGAACTGGGTCGTGCCGGCTACGTCGAAACCTGGCACGAGATGCGCGCCTTCACCGAACAGCGCGACGCGCGGACCCCGGACGCACTTTGGGTCGTCGAACATCCGCCCGTCTACACCCTGGGACTCGCGGGGCGGCGCGAACATCTGATCGCGCCGGGAGCGATCCCCGTGCTTGCCTCCGACCGGGGCGGACAGGTCACCTATCACGGCCCCGGCCAGGTGGTGATCTACACGCTGATCGACCTGCGGCGCGCGGGATACTTCATCCGCGAACTCGTCTATCGCATCGAGGAGAGCGTCATCCAGGCCCTCGATGGCCTGGGCGTGCCGGCTGCGCGCGTGCGCGGTGCACCCGGCATCTATGTCGATCTGGCGGGTGGCGCGAGCCCGGATCCGCGCTTTGCCGGCAAGGCGAAGATCGCCGCGCTGGGTATCAAGGTGCACCGCGGCTGCTCCTACCATGGCGTGGCGCTCAATGTGGCCATGGATCTGGCGCCCTTTGCCGCCATCGATCCGTGCGGCTACCGCGGGCTGCGCACCGTCGACTTGGCTACACTCGGGGTACTTGCCAGCTGGCAGGATTGCGCCGACCGGCTCGTCGAACGATTGGGCGCCCACCTTGCACCCACCGGCACCGCGCCGGCCAATACTGCGGCCGATGCCACGCCGCCCGCGCCGGCCGCCGGGCAGGAGAAAGCGATATGAGCACCGAAGGCAGCGCAGGGCCCGTGGCCCAGGATCCGTCGGGCAAGCAAAAGGGTGCCGACAAGACGGCGCGCATCCCCATCAAGATCGCCCGCTCCACCGAACGGCTGCGCAAGCCCGAGTGGATCCGCGTCAAGCTTGGCGCCGACAGCTCGCGGTTCAAGCAGGTGAAGGACATCCTGCGCGAGCACCGCCTGCACACCGTGTGCGAGGAAGCCACCTGCCCCAACATCGGCGAATGCTTCGGCAAGGGTACCGCCACATTCATGATCATGGGCGACAAATGCACGCGGCGCTGCCCGTTCTGCGATGTCGGCCATGGCCGGCCCGACCCGCTCGATGCCGATGAACCGCGCCACCTGGCGCAGACCATCGCCGCGCTGCAGCTGCGCTATGTGGTCATCACGTCCGTCGACCGTGACGATCTGCGCGACGGCGGCGCACGGCATTTCATCGACTGCATCCGTGCCGTGCGCGAGCTCTCTCCCGGCACGAAGATCGAGGTGCTGGTCCCCGATTTCCGCGGCCGCCTCGACCGCGCGCTCGATATCCTCGTGCAGGCACCGCCGGACGTCATGAACCACAACCTCGAGACCGTGCCACGGTTGTACCGCCAGGCGCGCCCGGGTTCGGACTATGCGCACTCCCTGCTCCTGCTGCAGAAATTCCGCGAGCGTGTGCCCGGCGTGCCCACCAAGAGCGGGCTGATGGTGGGACTGGGCGAGACCGACGACGAGATCCTCGACGTCATGCGCGACCTGCGCCGCCATGGCGTGGAGATGCTCACCGTCGGCCAGTATCTGGCGCCCAGCGACCACCACCTGCCGGTGTTGCGCTACGTGGCGCCCGATGTGTTCGCCATGTTCGAGCGCGAGGCCCTGGCGATGGGTTTTGCCAACGCCGCCAGCGCGCCGCTGGTGCGCAGTTCCTACCATGCCGATATGCAGGCGCACGCCGCCGCCCAGACCGCGGCCAAGGCCTGATCAAAAGCGGCATGGGACCGTCAATTGAAATTTGGCCCGAATCGGGCCCGGGTTGTCGTGCAGCCCATCGGTCGATCCAGCGTCCCGTTCCTGCCCAGGCGCGCGCCATCGCGCGGCGCTGGCCGGGCCCCGGTCCAGGGGCTACGCTTCCCCCATTGACGATCACCCGGTGGAGCTGGCCATGATGCAAAGCGATGAACTAGCCAGACTGGCGGAACTGCACCGCAGCGGGGCGCTGTCCGATGATGAATTCACGCGCGCCAAGGCGCGGGTCCTGAGCGGTGCGGCGGGCGGGGATACGTCCGTGACCCGGCCCATCAATGAACTGCGCCGCAGCGCCGACGACCGCTGGCTGGGCGGCGTATGTGGCGGCTTGGCGCGGGTCACCGGCCTGCCATCGTGGGCCTGGCGGCTGATCTTCACCGTGCTGGTGCTCTTTGGCGGCACCGGCGTGGTGGCCTACCTGTTGCTCTGGTTTTTCATGCCCCTTGCGCCCGCGGTCACCGGCGCCCGGCCGGGAGCGGTTTAATATTCAGGTTTCGGGCTGGATTTGCTGAAAGGCAGGAGATTTGGACAGAGGCGCCATTTACCGCAAGACGCAAAAGGGTCTGGCGGAAATATCCGGCACGGAGCGCACCGTAGACCGGCGGCTCAGGCCGCTGCTTATCCTCGTCGACGGCAACCGTACGGCAAATTCCATACACGCCCTCATTAGCGGCATCGGCATCCGCGAGGAGGACTTCGACCAGCTTGCCGAGAGCGGTTACATCGAAGCCATGGCGCGGCCGGACCAGCGGCCGGCGGCCAACGACGTCAGCGCAGCGCCGGCCGAATCGCAGTTGCCCCAAAGGCGCACCTCGCTGGAGCGTTTCGCCGACGGACAGCGGTATCTGAACGAAACCGCATCCGACAAGCTGGGACTGCGCGCCTTTTTCTTTGTCCTCAAGATAGAAAAATGCAGCTCCGCGGCCGAACTCATGTCCTTGCTGCCGGAGTTCGAGGAGGCCATCGCCAAGAAGCTCGACAAGGCCTACGCGGTGCACTGCCGTCGCATTGCCGAGACCATCCTTCGGGCCTGAATCCGCAGCCGGCTGGCACCACTTTCCCCCGGCCCGCGCCGGCACCGCGGACGTCGCGGTGCGGCCGGTTGCCCCCTCAGTCGCGGCGCGACAGCAGTCGCAGCAGGCTCATGAAGAGATTGAGGATATCCAGGTAAAGCTGCATGGCCGCCAGTATGTAGTTGGTCTGGCCGCCATGGATGATTTCCGACGTGTGATAGAGGATGTAGCCGCAGAAGAGCAGCGCGCTTACACCGGCGATGGCCATCTGGTAGGCCTGCGACGGAACGAAGATCCCGATGATGCTTGCCACCAGCACGACGATGAGGCCAACGAACAGCATGCCGCGCAGCGCGCTGAAGTCGCGGCGCGTGATGTGCACGTAGGCCGACAATGCCAGGAACGCCAGCGCGGTCAGGCCCGAGGCCTCGGCAACCGTCGTGCTGCCGTTGGGCGTATGCAGATAGGCATTGATGACCGGGCCCAGGCTGAGGCCTTCGAGTCCGGCAAATCCGAACAACGCCAGCAGGCCGAACGCCGAATTGCGCAGCCCGATGACCGCGAAGAGCAGGCCGAAGCTGCCGATCATGCTGGCCAGATAGGCCCAGCCCGGCAGGGGATATCCTGCGTGACCCAGGTGACGCCGGCCGTGAAAAGCAGCGTCGCCGACAGCAGCGTGTAGGTATTCTTGAGTACGCGCGATTCGGCGGAGTCGCCGACGGTGCGCTGTGCAAGGGTTTCGTACATTTGCGTGCTTTCCTCAGTTGAAATCGAAATCTGTGCGAGCAGTGTAACGAAGCGCGATCCGGTCCGCGCTTTCCACCGAGCCGAATGTGCGGCCAGGCGGGTCTATTTCAAGCCCGCCCACGTCAGGGTTGGCTGGCTGCCAGCGCCCAAGGGCCCCGAAATTGCCGGAACTTAGGGAGACTTAACCGAATATGTCCCTGCCCAGCCCTGCCGTCTTGTTCGCCAGCATTGTATTTGGCCTCATCGGCTTCGTTGCGTTCAATTACGGACGCAAAAATATCCTGCTGGGACCAATGCTTACCGGCATCGGCTTGATGGTTTTCCCGTATTTCGTCAGTCAGACCTGGGCGGTTTACCTGCTGGGCCTGGCCCTGTGCGGCCTGTTGTATTTCTGGCGCGAATAGCGTGGCTCAATCGACGATCCGGCCGCGTCCCGCCTTGATCGATCCGCGCCGCGCCTTGCCCTGCAGCCGCTTTTCCACGGCGCCGCGCGTCGGCCGCGTGGCGCGCCGCTTCTTGGGAACGGCAGCGGCGCTGTCGACCAGTTCCTGCAGGCGGCGCAATGCTTCGGCGCGGTTCTTCTCCAGGCTGCGGAATTCCTGCGCCTTGATGATGACGACCCCCTCCTTGCTGATGCGCTGATCGCCCAGGCTGGCCAGGCGGGCGCGCACCGTCTCGGGCAGCGAGGAGGCGGCAATGTCGAAGCGCAGATGCACGGCATTGGAAACCTTGTTGACGTTCTGGCCACCGGCGCCCTGGGCGCGGATGGCGGTCAGCTCGACTTCTTCAATCGGCACGCGGTAGCGCGAAGGCATCATGATGGTTGCAGCAGGGAAGGCGGCCGATCGCGGCTGGCGGCAGGCCAAGCGTATTGCGTGACTGGCGCAGTATGCCGCGCATCTCCCCGGATGCCCACGCTGCCATGGCGCCTTGCCCCGATATGCCGGCCGGCGCCGCGCGGGGCGGTTTGCCCGATGGCGCAAAATGGGACCATGAAACCCCCCAAGCGTTTGCTGCCCCTGGTCGAGGAAGGATTGATCGATACGGTGGAGCGCCAGCTCATGAGCGGCAAGGAGGCCCTGGTTTACGTCGTGCAAAGCGGCGGCCAGGTCCGTTGTGCCAAGGTCTACAAGGAAGCGACGCAGCGCAGTTTCCGGCAGGCGGTTGACTACACCGAAAACCGCAAGGTGAAGAACACACGGCAGGCGCGGGCCATGGCCAAGGGCACCCGCTTTGGCCGCGAATCGCAGGAGGCGGCATGGCAGAGCGCCGAGGTCGATGCGCTGTACCGGCTGGCGGCGGCCGGCGTTCGCGTTCCGCGACCCTACAATTTCTGCGACGGCGTGCTGCTCATGGAGCTCGTCACCGACGATGCGGGCAATGCCGCGCCCCGGCTCAACGACCGGCTCTTCGAGTCCGACCAGGCACGGTCGCTGCACGCCGCCCTGCTGCTCGAGGTGGTGCGCATGCTGTGTGCCGGCGTCGTCCACGGCGACCTTTCGGAGTTCAATATCCTGCTGGGCGCCGACGGGCCGGTCATCATCGACCTGCCCCAGGCCATCGACGCGGCCGGCAACAATCATGCCCGCGCCATGCTGCTGCGCGACGTCGGCAATCTGCGCGGCTTTTTTGGCCGCTTTGCGCCGGAGCTGCTGGCGACCGACTACGGCAGTGAAATCTGGGACCTGTACCACCGCGGCCAGCTGACGCCCGAAAGCGTGCTGACCGGTACATTCGTCCATGAAACCGCTGCCGTCGACCTGGACGGCGTGATGGTCGAGATCGACGATGCCCGGCTCGAAGAGGCGGCGCGGCGCCTGCGCATGCAGCCCGCCGGCTGATCGCGTCACGCCCGTGCCCGGACCCGCTGGGGCAATCTCCTCTCGGGTGTGCGACCAGGGCCAGGGTGAGGGCTTGGGCGTGCCCATGACCACGGCCCCGTAGCCGCGCCGCTCAGGAACCCGCCCGCCAAAACGAAATGATGGCGCCCCCGGCGATCACCAGTGCGCCACCCACCACGATTGGCAGCGTGGGCGCGGTCCGGAACGTGATGAAATTGATGAGCTGCCACATCACGAACAGCGTCGCGATATACAAACCGACGACGCGCCCGAAGTCCAGGGGCGCCAGGTTCAGGAAAAAGCCATAGCAGAACAGCAGCACGGCGCCGGCCATGAAGAAGGCCAGTCGCGCGGCGCCGGCGTGGTTGAACAGGCCCAGCCGCACGACGGCATCGCCGCTGACTTCACAGGCCGTGGCGATCACCAGCACGATCAGCGGGTTCAGGTTCTTGAAGTAGTCCAGCATGTCCAGGATCGTCTTCCGTTGGTCAGTCGCGGGATGGAAACAAGGCGCGAATGGGCGCTAGGCCGCGTAACCCAGCACCGCCACGAAATGGCAGCCGGTTCCTGCCATCACGAAACTATGCCAGACCGCGTGCGCGAACTTGATGCGCGAATCGAGCACGAAAAAGACCACGCCGGCCGTGTAGGCGACGCCGCCCGCCACCAGCCACGCCACACCGGCCGCGGGGACATGCTGCACCAGCGGAGCGGCCGCGATCAGCACCAGCCAACCCATCGCAAGGTAGAGGCCCGTCGAGAGCCACGGGTGCGAGAGCCTGTCGAAGGCCTTGAGGGCCACGCCGACGGCGGCCATGCCCCAGACCACGCCGAACAGCGACCATCCCCATGCGCCCTTGAGCGCGCCCAGGGCAAACGGCGTGTAGCTGCCGGCGATGAAGAGGTAGATCGCGCCGTGATCGAGCTTCATGAACAACTGCTTCGCCCGACCGGGCGGCAATGCGTGATACAGGGTGGAGGCCAGGTAGAGCAGCATCATGGTGGCGGCAAAAACACTGGCGCCGACGATGTTGGCGGGGCCAAACTTGCACGCGGCAATGATCAGGAAGGGCGCCGCCACGATCGACGCCAGCAGTCCCACCCCGTGGCTGATGCTGTTGGCGATTTCCTCGCCCAGCGTTTGTGCGCGCGTAACCATACGGGCATTGTCGCATCAGCGCCCGCCTGTCCCTGAGCTGCCGCAATCCGCAAGCGGGGCCTACCAGGGGCAGTTGTAATGGCCCGCGGAACTCAGGAACGGCACGCCGCAATCGGTCGTCACTTTTTCCACTGCACCCAGGCGCAGCGTGGCGACCATGGCCGGCAGGGTGGCCCCTGCGATTTCCTGCGCACCTATGCGCAACACGCCGCCGTCCAGTTCCCGGCAGGTGGCAGCGAGCTTGACGATGAATTGCACGCCGTACGGCGCCAGCAGTGCCGTGCGGGTAACGTTCGCGCCATCCACCGGAACCGGAACCGGCCGGCCGCCGATGTCGGCGATTGCCAGTGTCGATAGCCAGTTGTCCGCGCCGGCAGGAACGCGAATCTTCATTTCAGCCCGATCGAATCCCTTTTTCGCCGTCAGGGCATCCGCCGGCAGAACGGGGGGCAGCGGGCCCACCGGCGCGAACA
>Ga0209698_10004238_pt1 | contig 15754 bp, 7 predicted proteins | sample LitLauG_LLR_2012_FD_187203 | JGI IMG/M metagenome (GOLD analysis project Ga0209698, IMG submission 187203) | Freshwater sediment microbial communities from Pennsylvania, USA - Little Laurel Run_MetaG_LLR_2012 (SPAdes) (version 2) | ecosystem: Environmental > Aquatic > Freshwater > Creek >...
CCTACATCCTGATCCACGAAAAGAAAATCAGCTCGATGAAGGACCTGCTCCCGCTGCTCGAGCAGATCGCCAAGGGCGGCAAGCCGCTGCTGATCATCGCAGAAGACGTTGAGGGCGAGGCGCTCGCAACGCTCGTCGTCAACAAGCTGCGCGGCACCTTGCAGGTTTGCGCGGTGAAGGCTCCGGGCTTCGGCGACCGGCGGAAGGCGATGCTGCAGGATATCGCCATCCTGACGGGCGGGAAGGCCATCACGGAAGACCTGGGGATCAAGCTGGAGAACGTCCAGATTCAGGACCTCGGTCAGGCCAAGAAGCTCACCATCGACAAGGACAACACGACCATCGTCGAAGGCAAGGGCAAGCACGTCGAGATCGAAGGCCGGGTGAAGGAAATCCGCAGCCAGGTCGATAAGACGACCAGCGACTACGACCGCGAGAAGTTGCAGGAGCGGTTGGCGAAGCTGGTGGGCGGAGTCGCGGTGATCAAGGTCGGCGCGGCCACCGAGACCGAAATGAAGGAGAAGAAGGCCCGGGTGGAAGACGCCATGCACGCGACGCGAGCAGCGGTGGAAGAGGGCATTGTCCCGGGCGGCGGAGTAGCGCTGGCGCGCTGCATCGCGGCCATCGACAAGCTGAAGGTGACGGGCGACGAGCAGATCGGCGTCAACATCGTGAAGCGGGCGCTCGAAGAGCCCCTGCGCCAGATCGTCGGCAACGCCGGCGAAGAGGGTGCAGTGATTCTGGGCAAGGTGCTCGAGTCGAAAGACGCGAACTACGGCTACAACGCGCTGACCGGGGATTTCGAAGACCTGGTGAAGGCGGGCGTGCTGGATCCGACGAAGGTAGTGCGGACGGCGCTGCAGAATGCCGGCTCGATCGCGTCCTTGATGCTCACCACCGAAGCGCTGGTGTCGGAACTGCCGGAAGAGAAGAAAGCTCCGGCGGGCGGCGGCGGGCACGGCGGTGGGATGGAAGGCATGTACTAAGGACAGCTGCTAGCTGTTAGCCAAAGCCCCGCTCGAAAGAGCGGGGCTCTTTTTGTTTGCAACATCTGCTGGCCACACCTTATGGTGCGGGAGCAGTGCAGTCGTTGTGCAGCGCCGAAAATGCGTATTGCTGTTCCGGCGGAAGGTCGGCCACTGTCGCGGGACCTGGATAGCAAGGCACCGCGCTCAGATAGGTATAGATCGCGAACAAATCCAGGTTCGACATATTGTTGAACGTGGGCCAGGGCATAACCTGCAGCACATTGCCGTCCGTCGGCGGAATGATGCAGTTTTCGGGTGTGTTGGGGCCGGTGCACGGCGGATGCAGGTGGTCCAGGTCGGTGCCGTGCCGGATGATCTGCAGGAACTGGTCGAAGGTGTTGCCCCCTTCCGCCCTGCCCGTATAGTTCGGGGTCAGGTTGCGGGAGATGATCACCGGGCCTTGCAGTGCGCCGGTATTGGGGTCGAAGCCAACCTGACCGAACTCCTGGCCACCTCCCAGGTAGACGGTCGGGTCAACCTTCGTAGGCTGGGCAAAGTACGGGTTGAATCCGTTGGCGTAATTGAAGTTGGGCGGAGCGCCGGCGGTGTGGCAGCCGTTGCAATCGCCCACTGCATTCACCAGCCAACTGCCGTATCCCACCAGGTTTCGTTTCTTCGGGGAATAGGTCAACTGCACGGGTGCGATGGCCAGACCTCGTTCGACTTTGGCGGGATCGATATTGCTATCTTCGCGGTTTTGGTCGCCGCGCGAGATGACCGCCATCCCAGCCAGAAGGCACGCAGCCAATGCCGCGAACGTTGCCGCGGTTCTAATGAATTTGCGGGTGACAATCGATGGAGCGAGAGACGTGATGGTCCGAGCTAGCCTCATGGTAGACCTCCTGCGAGTGGGCGATTTTCGGCGCTCTATGAGCGCTCGGAGCACTCTGGGTGAGTTCTGTCTTTGGCCGAGGGGGAGAAGGCTTCGCGCAGCGAGAGGGAGGAAACGCTATTGTTCGTCTGGCAGCGTACACCGGGGCAAATAATTGTCAAGCAGAATCCCGGTTCACGGCCCGCACGGGGCGGGATGTTCGGAGGGTGGCCCAGGTCTGGTGTGTAATTCCTTTAATTGAACGGTTATGGGCACGCTGTGGCATCCGTGCTGTGCCCGTTGGTATTCCAATTCAAATCCTGTCCTCCGGCACCACTGTGCGAAGTGCATGTGTTCGCCGCAGTCATTAATGGCGTGGCTCCTAGAATATTTACCGAATAAGGATATTGATTGGGTATTGGACCGCTTCCCTCCCAACCGAGTGATTGGTAGCTCGTGGGGGTAGCGGTCACGACAAGAAAATATCTTGTCCCCGCGGTTGCGTTGATGGCCACAGAATTCGAGCCCGTTCCATCCACCGCAGTTAACGGCGCATAAGAAGGATTATTATTCGCATCGAGCCCTGCAATCGTAAATCTCCAGGAGGCACCGTTTCCGGATGTTCCTCCGGTGACTTTCGCGGAAATCATTCCACTTGAGCCGCTTGTCGTCAGGGAAACGATATGTGTGCCGTATTCGTAGAGTGGTCGCTCGGCAAGCGAGACGTAATTGTTCGCTGAACCTCCGGCCTGCAGCCCAACGAATCGTTTTGTCGTATACACATCGGTGTACACATCCAGAAACATTTTCTGGTTGTAGAAATCCATGGTCGCGAGCCGGGCACCATACCAACCCATGTCGTCCCCAAATGATTTCATTCCACCCGGGAACGCGCCGTTGGCTTGTCCGAGCCGCACCATCGTCTCTACTTGATCTTCCAGACTTGTTCCACTTGCATCCCGCTTATTCTGCTGCCAGATCGACCACAAAAGCCCCCGCGTCGAATCCCTTTCATACAGGCTCATCAGAAAGGGATACGCTCCATATCGGCTGTTCGACCAGAGCGGCCCGTTTTCGAGATTGTCGGTGTAATACTCCACGGCATTCTCAAAACTCGGCGAGAGCGTCGAAGAATCCCAGTTCGCGTGTGTCTCCCAAAAGGGCCCGGCGCTGTCCCTCCCTTGAAAGCCTCCGGTGTAAAACTGAATGCTGTGCGTGAATTCGTGCATCATCGTTGTCGAACCGTACTGCATGTAAACGGAACTCACAAAGACCGAAGCCGCCGCAGTCGCGCCGCAGTCTTCATTGTCGCCGTTTGGAAACGATGGCAGCCCCGTCCCGCAAATATAAATATTGATGCGTTTGGGATTGGCATCCGATGCATATGGCATTGGTGCGCTTAGAACGTTGTTGTCCAGGTCCCACACTTCCTCCATCCATCGTCCGGCATCGTTAAGAAAATCGCTCCACGCTACTCCCGCCGTCTGCTCGTGTGCATAGCTGAAATTCCCCGTTTGCACGCCATACCACATCGCGAAATGTTGTGTCTCGTTCTTCAGTACGGTACCGTTGGTCAACATGCTTTGCGTCACGTAAGCAGGATCCAGCTGGGTACTGTACGTTTTTGTATCCGTCGAGAAAGAATGTGCGCTGATCTGATCATCGATGTAGGAAGTATCCGGGTTGGAAAAAGACGCCGTTTGATATTGCCGTCTGCACCCATTCGCAAACTCGAATACGGCGGACTTTCTGGAATATTGACTGTCAATTCCGTACGCCCAAACTAGCCTTGCCTCGAATGAGTTCCCCATCGCAACTCCGGGATTTGTCACCGTCCCTGCGTCTGGCTGCGCATTGGTCGGCGTCCAGGTACGAATCTCCAGTGGGCTGCCCCACGGGTACCAGGTTGACGTGCTTTGGCAACCGAGGACCGCACTTGGCGTTATCGGGGGAGGAGTAACGGGTGGCGTCGGCGTATTCGATGCGGCACCACCGCATCCGACAACAAAAGCACATAGCAGACCGCACACGAAGTCGGTCAGGGTTGTTGCACGCAAGCATCTCACTGCACCGTCGAGGCTCAAGGACAATCCTCTCAAACTTTGCAGATACAAGGAGTCTGCGCAATCTTAACAACGAAAGTGGGCGGGTGGCCCACAATTGGGGGCGCCCCATTCAATCGCGTTCTGTGCAATTGAGTTGGGTCGAGATGCTGCCCACGGTACCAAGCATCGGCTCTTGGTTAGAGATACGCATCCCCGTAAGATTAACCCAAAACCCCCGGTCAATCGGGACGTTCCCCGGACTGACGTCCGGGGCTAGACTCTGGCGTCCCTGCGGGACTCGCCTCTCATTGCCGAGCTTTTCCTGGGCTTACGCGCTGGGCTAAGTCACGCCGCCCCGCCGGGACTGGAGTACCGGCGATGGTACTGACTGCTCGTCTCAGCGGCCGGTCTTGGGGGGTTGGATGGGGCGTTTTGAGAGCGCCTGCAACGCTGGCTCGCGATTCCTCACCATGGGAATGAGGAGGGCAAACCCATGTCCGCAACCAAGGCTACCGATCTAACTACCACGAGTCCGGCCACCGTCGAGTGTTGTCCGCAGCTCGAACCCTGTGAGGTGTGCGACGTTCTCAACTTCCCGTACCGGCTTCCGTTTCAAGCACTGGTCCGCACGGGCGACCAGCAGCAGTTCGTGCCCGTCGAGGTCACGCTGAACTTTCGGCTGACGCGCTGTTCTGGACCGCTTTCTCTGGGGGATCTGATGTATTCGACAACGCTCTTGCCGGGCGAGAAAGTACAACTCTATTCGAGCGACCGGCACTCGCGCTTCAGCTTCGACAGCGAGACCAAGCTTTCCTACCATACCGAGACGACCTCGGAAGAGTCTTACTATGCGGCGGGCATGGCGTATGGGATGAGCAATCTCAACGTACTCGACACCAGTAAGGCAAGTTCATCGTTCAGTTCCTCTTCGGTAAGCGGCGGAGGAGGAGCGGGCATCGACCTGGGCTTCTTCAGTATCGGCGGTTCCGCGGCAGCGGGTTCGTATGACGCGAACTCGACCAGCTCGCTGGCCCACTCTCTGAGCCAGCACTCGCAATCGTTGCAGCAGCATATGGAAGTGAGCACGCGGGCGGCAGCGTCGACGTCGGTGGGCGAAGTCGCGACGCGCACCCACCAGCAGGGGGAGTCGGAGGATCAGTATGAATCGGCCTCGCGGACGTTCTCGAACCCGAACCATTGTCATGCGGTGACGTTCCTCTTTTACCGGATCAACAAGTGTCAGACGGTGAAGTTTGAGCTAGTAAGCATCGACCGGCGCGTGGACGATCCGCTTGCGCCGACGGGGGTGGACTTGAATCCGCCGAAGCCGGTAACCGGAGTTGGCATCCTGTCGAGCCGTGTGTTGGCGACGAGTTCGAGCCGTTTGGATGTCGCGACGCGGGCGCTTGAGAGTGTGGCAGTCGAACAGGGAGGCACGAGCGCAACCGGAGCTCTGGCGGCGAGGCTTGCGAACTTCGGCGGGCAAGCCCCCATTCCAGTCAACGTGCGGCAACTGGCGCTGAAGCAGGTGGATCAGGACCTGGTGAGCGAAGGGCTCATCGACAAGGTCGGCGGGCAAGTGACACCCGCAGTGCAGAACGCGCTGGGCTGGGAGAAGACGATGGCGATTCCGACGCCCGGAATCCTGGTGAAGGGCTGCCTGGATGACTGCGACATCTGCGAGCCGGAAGTGTCGAAGCTGCTGGAACTGGAGATTACGCGCAAGGATCTGGAGAACCAGTTGCTGGCCAAGAAGATCGCGCTGCTGGAGAAGTCGCATGAGTACCGCTGCTGCCCCGCGGAGGAGGAGGAGAGCGGCACGGCAGCTTAGGAGGGGGGGGCAGGATCGGCGCGCGGTCTCGCCCTCACTTGGTGGATTGGAGTTCGAGCTTCGAGTTTCAGTTTTCGAGTTTCGAGGCGGCTTGCGGCCCGATACCCCTGGGCCGCCGGACAGACGAGGGCGTCTGTCCCTACGTGGAGCGGACTTGGCTTCCCAAAACGGATACGGCGCTTCCCAGGGCGAAGACGTTTTCGTCTCGCATCACTGAGTGGGATGTTGGCAGGAGAGGAGAATCTGGGTGTACGCGGCAAGTGCCAACTTGCCTCAAATGCACTCTTCTGCGGACCGCGCGAACCCGGCGCGCGAGATCTCGCCCGCACGCTGCGGATCCCGCAGCTGAGCCCACAGGAGGAAGCCATGAAAGCCCTAAGCTGCACAGCTATGCTCGTGCTACTTCTGATGGCCGCGATCGGGTGCGGGGGCGGATCAACAGCGACACCGATCATCACTCCACCACCGCCGACTGGTTTTACGCTTGCGGATTTGTCCGGGGAATATGTCGCCACCTTCGCGGGAAGCGAGGGAACCGGTGAAACCTATCTCGTGCTGCGATTCACTGCCGACGGAAAGGGGACCATCACCGCGGGCACACTGGACTATAACCGCGAAGAAATCTACGAAGGCATGCAGTCGACGGCGCTGACGGGCACCTACACGGTGGCTACGGACGGGCGCACTGCATTGACGATACGAACATCTTCTCCTTCGCTGAACGCATCGACCGGGCCGTTTGTTTTTTCGACGACGCTGCGCTCGGACGGGAACATGGTGCTGATGCCTTTCCAGTTCCCACTGCGCGGATCGGGCTCGGTGTGGAAGGTAGACGGGACGTTCCCGGGCACGTTGTCGGGTACTTACACTTTCCTATTTTCGGGTGGCGTCTCAGTAATGGGCTTTCTCGATGGGGCCGGACGAATGAGTTTCGATTCGGCAGGGAACGTGACCGGCGTATGGGATCTGAATCTGGCTGGTGGTCCCTCGGCCAATGTGCCGTTCACCGGGACCTATACGGTGGGCGCGGATGGGCGAGGGACGGCCACGCTGGTTTCCACCGGTCCAAGCCCATGGTACGCGGCGCCGACGCAACTCAGTCTGCAGGCAGTTTCCTCGAACACGCTCGTGCTTCTCTCCCAGGACAAGGCGTTGGCGGTTGCAGGCACCGCAGAGAAGCAGAGCGGCACCGTCAGCACGAGCACGTTCGTGGGGGCCTATGTGCTGTCGTCGACCGGCACAGCTTACTATCCGGGATCGGGCTACTACCTGGGGGGCACGGCCGCGACCGGGCGAATCGTGAGCAATGGGAACGGCAGTGTGACCAGCGGAACACTGGATCAAAACAAGGCATACTCGGTTACAAGCGATCCGTCGGTGAGCGGCTTTTACAACATCGATGCAGCGGGCCGGGGCACAGCCACTCTCAACACCGCGAAGGGGCCGGTCAACGTGGCGTTCTATCCGGTCTCGCCGAAGCGCGCGTTCTTCGTTACGTTGGACAGCCGATCGATGGCGCACGGCACGCTTGACCTGCAGTCGGGCACGGGGTATTCCAGCGCGGCGCTGAAGGGCGACTACGCGATGGTCGTGAGCGCGGTGGACTTTCTGGACGATGACACCTGCGCCGCAGGCCATCTGAGCGCCGATGGAGCTGGCGGACTGAAAGGCACGCTGGATGTGATGACTGCCGGAGTAACGTACTCGGGCTTAGCCGTGACGGGAACGTACGCGGTCACCGCCGACGGCCGGGGCACGGCCACGATTTCCAACGCGAACAAGGGCGGCGCCATGAAGATTGTCTTTTACCTTCTCTCGACCAGGGAGGCGAGGGTCCTTGGAGCGGATGGCGCTCCGTTGCTGAGCGGGAACGTGTCGCAGCAGTAAGAGGGAGCTTCGAGTTTCGGGTAAGCTGCGGCCCGATACCCCTGGGCCGCCGGACAGACGAGGGCGTCTGTCCCTACGTGAGCGTTTTGTCGATCTAACGGGCGTCGGGGAGAAGGCCTTTTTCCACTAAGACGGGCGGACGGCGCGCCCTGGTGGCTTGCTCGTAGGCGTAGGCATAGCCGAGCAGGTCACCGTCTTTCCAGGGCTTCGCGGAGATTTCCATACCAAAGGGCAGACCGTCGGGATAGAAACCTGCAGGCACCACCACTGCGGGGATGCCGATCATGTTGACCCAGCTGGTGGCGCTGTGGGGGCCTTCGCTAACGCGGCCATCCTGCGGCATGGTTTCGTCGGGTGGCGGCATCTGGATGGCGGGATAGACGAGGCCATCGAGATGGAATTTCTCGAAGACTGCGTCGTAGGCCTCAAGCATGCGGCGGCGCGGCGTGTAGTAGTTGGCTTCAGCGTCGGGATCGGATTCGAGGATACGCTGCGCAATCGGTGGATCGGTCTTGGGATAGCCCTCGGCGACGCCTCCGCCAATGATCATAGCGGGGAGAGGCGAGCCGACCGCTTTGGCATACTCGTCCGAGGAGTGATACTCGGCGGGGCCAAAGGTCTTGAGAAACGCCTCGGTGCCTTCGCGAATGTAGGGAAAGGTGCAGACGCGGCTGGCATTGTCGGCGAAGGCGTCGGGAAGAAGGGAGTCATCGAAGACGATGGTCGCGCCGGCGGCGCGCAAGCCTTCGATGGCTTTCATAAAGGCTTCGCGAGTTTCAGGGCGCAGAGGGACTTGCCTGGAGCGCTGCAGGCTGGCGGCGGTGGCAGTCGAAAGAGATGCGGGGATTCCCTGGAAGGGGATGCCGGCAGCGTGCAGGATGAATGCGGGGACGCCGAAGCGTTTGCCTTTCAGCGCGTCCTTCTTCAGATACGAAGTGTAGGGGCCGGGCTGCGCCGTGGCGGCGGAGCCGGCGGTGCGCGGATCGAGAGGATCTTCACCGGCCATCACGCCGAGGGCGATGGCGGCGTCGGTGACGTTGCGAGCGATAGGGCCAGTGTTGTCGAGGAGCCAGTCGAGGGGAGCGATACCGGCGATCGAGACCAAGCCGCGCGTGGGCATGACGCCAACAACGGAACTGGTGGCAGAGGGCATGCGGATGGAGTTGCCGGTGTCGGTGCCGTTGCCGAGAACAACCATGTTCGCGGTGACCGCGGTGACGGTGCCGCCGGAGGAGCCTCCGGGGCTGAAGCGGACGTCGTAGGCATTGCCAGTGCGTCCAAAGGCGGTGCTGCGGTTGGTGTCGCTGCCGGCGAAGTCGGGCATGTTGGTCTGGCCGATGATGACGGCGCCGGCGGCTTTCAGCCTGGCGACGATGGTGGCGTCCCTGGGGGCGACGAGCTCGTGGCCGGGAATCTTGTAGCCCTGCCAGCCATCGGTGGTGACCAGGCCCGCGACGCTGGTGTTGGCCTTGGTCACGATGGGCACGCCCCAGAGGGGTCCGCGCTTGAAGGCGGCGCCGCTGGCCTTCGCGGCCGCATCTTCCTCGGCCGCAGTCTTCATGGCTCCGGGGACATCCAGGTTCTGCACGGCACGGTAGATTCCGTTGTACTTGCCCACTCGCGCCAGGTACCACTTCACGACTTGCGTCACGGTGTACTGGTGGCGGGCATAGAGTTCTTCGAGCCGGGGGACGGTGACCTCGAGGAGGTCGCGGTCCATCCGGGTCTGGGAGGTCTCGCCTGCGGACGGAGACTGCGCCATCACGGTTGGGGGAAGCAGCAGGGCGAGGAAGATCGCGAGAGAGGTGGCTTTTGTTGGCGTCATTGCATCCTCTTTATATCAGTTGGAATCGCGGGGGAGAACATCGCGGGCGGTCTTGCAACCGCCGATCTAAAGCAGATTCCCTTCGACTTCGCTCAGGGCAGGCTCTCCTGCCTCGCTGCGCTCGAGCGTCGGAATGACAATGGAAAACGGGGCGGCAGAAGGGAGCAGTGGAAAGCTTTTAACCGCAGAGGTCGCAAAGAAGGCCGCAGAGGACGCTGAGGAAGACTTTGTTGTGGAGACCGCGGCGGGATCGAGGCGGGATGGACCTCAGTTGGCAGCCTGCTTATCAATGAGGAGGGTTCTGGTAGTGCTTTCCTACTATTGATGCTTTCTGGCATCGCCGCTAAAGTGCCGTCACTCGGGGTGGGACGTTCATCGACGTAATTCAGAACAACCCGTAGTCGGAAACCGCAGAACGCCTTTCGACGGCGCTCGACACTTCCGCGGTTTCGCCAAAAAAGGAATTTAGCAATGCGGACATGGGTGCTGGTTTTGTGTCTACTCGCGCTGACCGTGGCGGTGGTCGGGCAAAGCAATTACGCGCTGGTCACGGGCACGGTGAAGGATGCGCAGTCGCTGCCGGTGGCGAAGGCGTCGGTGCAGTTCAAGGCGTTGAGTACGGGCGCCACGCGAGTGGTGGTGACGAGCGACAAGGGGACGTTCTCAGCTGCGGCGCTCTTGCCCGACGATTATGAATTGACCACGAGCGCGCCGGGATTCGCGCCTGTCGTGCAGACGCTGCGCCTGGAAGTGGGGCAACTGCTCGCCATCGACATCCCCCTGAAGATTGGTCCGGTACGCGAGGGCGTACAGGTAACGGCGTCGAGCGACCTGCTGCGGGAAACCGACTCGAGTGTGGGCGAAGTGGTGGAGCCGAAGTCGATCCAGGAATTGCCACTGAACGGACGGATGCTGGTGGACCTGGTGCTGACGGTGCCCGGGGCGCACGTTGGGTTTGGGGCGCAGAGCGGGCAGACCAACCCGTTGTACTGGCGGCCGGGACAAAGGTCGGCAGTGGTGATTGGAGGCGCGCGTGACAATGCGAATTACTTTCTGCTGGATGGCGCGACCAATACCGATCCGACCTTCAACACGCAGAATTTGAGTCCATCTCCGGACTCGGTGATGGAGTTCAAGGTGGTGACCAGCAGTTACACCGCCGACATGGGCGGAGCGGGCGGCGGGCAGATCAACATTGTGACCCGGTCGGGCAGCAATCACTACCACGGCACGGTCTACGAATTTCTGCGCAATGGCGCCATGGACGCAAGCCCGTTCGCAGCGATGGGCAACAATCACCTGGTGCAAAACAATTTCGGCGCCTCGCTGGGCGGTCCGCTGCTGGGCAAGAGCCGGAAGACGTTTTTCTTTGTGAACTACGAGGGCCTGCGGCTGGCGCAGGCGGATGCGCAAATTCTGACGGTCCCCACTCCGCAGGAGATCACCGGTGACTTCAGCATGAGCGGGGTCAACATCTACGACCCGACGACGGCGGTGGCAAATCCGAATTACAACCCAGCGCTGCCCACCGGGCCATCGAACTTCCCCTACACACGAAGCCAGTTCCAGGGGAACATGATTCCAGGCAACCGAATCAACACACAGCTGGAAACATTCCTGATGCAGTACATCCCCATGCCAAACATGTCGATGGCAATGTCGGGGAAGGACTCGAACAACTACCTTGACGTACGCAATGAGACCCACTTTCAGAACCAGGGCACGGTACGGGTGGACCACATTTTTTCGAACAACGATACAGCGTTTGCGCGTTACTCGCTGGGATCGGAGAACGGCTTCTCGCCGAGCAGCGGGGTCACGTCGACGACGGAGAACTTGCCGGGCTTTGGCGCGAGATTCGACAATTTTTCGCAGCAGGCGGTGATTTCGTGGAATCACGTGTTTTCGACCAACAAGCTGAACACGGCGTCGCTGGCGATGTCGCGGCTGTCGATGGATCGCACGTCGCAGAATAACGGAGTCAACGACATCGTCACGCAACTGGGGATCCAGGGGATCGGCTTTGGCGGGCCGGGAGCCTGGGGGGCGCCGTGGTTCGCCGCACAGGGCTATACCGGCATCGGCGACACGTTTGCCGCAACCCCGATGCATGCCTGGGATACGACCGTCGAACTGCGCGACTCGTTCGCGTGGCAGCACGGCCACCACGCGCTGAAGTTCGGCGGCGACGGAAGGCGCTACATCTGGCCGATGTGGGGCTTCTTCCAAAATCGCGGCTATTACCAGTACACCAACGGCTACACCACGCAATTCGGATTCAACGACGGCAGCGGCTCGGGCTTCGCGAGCATGCTGCTGAGTCTTCCGACGGTGAAGCAGCGGCAGGCGGGCGTGCCGCAGATGAACCTGCGCAACTGGGGATGGGATGGCTTCGCGCAGGACAGTTGGCAGGTGACGTCGACGACCACCGTAAACTTCGGCCTGCGCTACGAGTACACGAGCCCGCTCTACGACCTCGATAACACCAACACGAATCTGATCTTCAACAACGGCGTGCCTTCAGTGTTCATTGGCGGGCAGAATGGGTATCCGAAAGGGCTGATGTACGCGAACAAGCACAACTTCGCGCCGCGGCTGGGCATTGCCAAGAATCTTCCCCGGTCGGGTGTCATGCTGCGGGCGGCGTACGGAATCTTCTTCACGCCGGTGGATCAGAACACCTGGTGCAACCAGCGACACAACGTGCCCTACGTGTTCCCGGAAACGCAGCAGGCGGACAACTTCACGCCTCCGGCTGCGTTGTTTGCCAAGGGCTTGAACTTTGGCACTCCGGTTCTGGGGACCGGGACGCTGACCCCGACGACGGTAAGCTTCACCGCGTTCGATCCGCATGCTCCGGCGCAGTACATCCAGCAGTGGAACGCGCAGGTGGAAAAAAGCTTTGGGGGCAATACGACCATCGAAGTGGGATACCTGGGAGCGCGCGGCTTCCACCTGCAGCGCTCGCACCTGATCAACAACACGCCGCCGGGGCCGGGGCCGCTGGGGCCGCGGCGCCCGTTCAAGACGCTGACCTTCGTGCCGAACACGACGCTGACGCCAAGCAGCACGACGGCGATCATCCAGAGCCAGACGTTTCCGGTGAGCACGATCAACCGGCTGGAAGACACGGCGCAGAGCTGGTACGACGCCGGATACGTCAACGTGCGCAGAAAGTATTCGCATGGCCTGAGTTTCCTGGCGAATTACACCTACTCGAAAAATCTGAGCAATGCGCCGGACTTCCGCTCTCCCATGGACGAGGCGGCGATCCCGCAGAACAATAGCGACCTGGCGCTGGAAAAAGGCCCGGGCTGCGACGTGCGGCATCGCTTCGCCCTGAGCAGCGTTTACGACATTCCGGCGTACGCGCACTCAGGATGGACGCGAGCGCTCACCCAGAACTGGCACCTCACCACCGTGTACCAGGCGGAATCGGGGATGCCGTTTACGATTTCGGTTTTCGGGGACACGGCGAACTCGGGCACAGTGCTGGGCGAAAACCCGATTCGGGCCAATTACACCGGCAAACCGATTTTTGGGCCGGGGACGCGGACGGCGGCGATGTGGTTCAATCCCTCCGCTTTCGCAACTCCGCCCGCGTACACGTTTGGCGATATGGGACGGAACTCGGTGTACGGTCCGCCGCTGCGGACGCTGGACTTCGCGCTGGCACGCAGCTTCCGGCTGACGGAGAGCGCGAGCTTCCAGCTGCGTGGAGAAGCCTTCAACGCGCTGAACACGGTGAACCTGGGAACGCCGAACCGCTACGTGAACACTCCTCAGTTCGGAACGATCACGATGGCGATGACCCCGGGAAGAGAGATCCAGGTGAGCGCGCGGGTTTCGTTCTGAGGGCGGGGAGGCAAAGGCTAACCAAAGAGGGCACAGGGGAAGTCAAAAGCCTTTAACCGCAGAGATCGCTGAGAAGGGCCGCAAAGGACGCCGAGAAGACCGGACCGCCATCCTGCGATCAGGGCTTTTGGATGCGGGCCATGGCTTTGCTCCCCGCCCACAGGACCACAATAATCAGCAGAATGACGAGCGCTCCAGTCATTCGCAAATTATATCGTGACCCGACCGGATTGGATATCCCCCAAACGGACGATAAAGCACTCCTGGTTCCGAGGTTGCCTCTGGGCTGCCAGCTCGTAGCTCTCAGCTCATAACTCCTCGCCTTCTCTTTCCGCTACAATCTGTCCGCCCATGTTGCGCACCCAGCTCTACGCCGATCCGTCCAACCTCTTCCTGCACGACCTGATCCTGGATTCCTGCCACAAATTTCCGCAGAAGGTCGCGCTCATCGACGCGTCCATCAACCGCCGCTTCACCTACGCTGAATACGGAGACACCATCGAACGCCTGGCCCGCGGGCTCACCGCCGGCGGACTCAAGCCCGGCGAAGTCGTCGCCATCTTCCTGCCGAACTCCTGGGAGTTCGCCGCCACCTATCACGCGGCCACGCTCGCCGGAGGTATCCCCACCCTGCTCAACCCCACTTACCGCGAGCGCGAGGTCCGTTACCAGCTGGAAAACTCCGGCGCGGCCATGCTGGTGACCGACGGAGCGACTCTCGGCAACATCAATCTTGGCGGACTCCCCAACCTGCGTCGCGTGTACGCGACGCGCCAGGCGGCTCCGGGCGCTGAGGATTTTGCCGGCCTGCTGCGCCCGACAACTGCGGTGCTTCCATCACCGGTGGCTTCCTCGAGAGAAACGATTGCTGCACTGCCCTACTCGAGCGGCACCACGGGGCTGCCGAAAGGAGTGATGCTTTCGCACCACAACCTGGTTGCGAACATTTACCAGCTCACGGGACCGAACGGCACGGCGTTCACGCCGGCCGACACCATGCTGTGCTTCCTGCCGCTCTACCACATCTACGGGCTGAATGTGGCGCTCAACCCCATGCTCACATTGGGTGCGACCATCGTTCTGATGGCGCGCTTCAACGTCCCGCAATTGCTCGGGCTGCTCGGCTCCGAAGGTGTCACCATGATGCCGGTCGTCCCGCCGGCGCTGAATGCGCTCAACCAGGCGGCCGAAGCTGGACAATTCCCCGGCCAGCACCGCGTCCGCTGGGTGAAGTCCGGTGCCGCGCCGCTCGCCCCCGAACTGGCGCGCCGCTTCACGGAGCTTACCGGCGTCCGCGTTTGCCAGGGCTACGGCATGACGGAGGCTTCTCCTGTGACCCACGTTGGCTATCTCGATGAAGCGCTGTACAAGCCGGAATCCATCGGTCAGGCGCTGGTGCAAACCGAGTGCCGCGTGCTCGACGCGAACGATCGCGAAGTCGGTGCCGGCCAGCCCGGCGAACTGGTGATGCGCGGCCCGCAATTCATGCTGGGATACTGGAAGGAACCGCAGGCAACTGCGGCAGCTTTGCGCGACGGCTGGTACTGGTCGGGCGACATCGTGAGCCGCGACGAAAATGACTTCTACTATGTGTTGGACCGAAGTAAAGAGATGATCAAGTACAAAGGTTTCCCGGTGGCTCCCGCGGAAGTCGAAGCGGTGCTGATGGAACACCCCGCAGTTCGCGACTGCGGAGTCGTCGCCCGCCCTAACCTCGAAGCCGGGGAGATCCCCTGCGCCTTTGTGGTCCTACGCGAAGGGCAGGCCTGCGGGGACGCGATGAAGGAATCGCTGTGCGCATTCGTCGCCGAGCGGCTCACGTCTTATAAGCAGCCGCGCGAAGTCCGGTTCGTGGATACCGTGCCGCGCACGCCTTCGGGAAAGATCCTGCGGCGCGAGCTCCGCAAAACCTTCGCCTGACAGGTGTGGAGGGACACTTTCCGGGGTCTTTTGCGGTTGCGATCGGTCCGTGGTGGAAAAGTTACACAGGCTGGTGACACCGCACACATACACGGGGTCCCCTTCGACTTCGCTCAGGGCAGGCTTTCGACTTCATTCAGGATGACAGACTCACTGGAACCAAACTCTCTTGCAGTACGTAAAATTCCACCAGAGGCAAAGGGGATGGCGAACGACTCCAGCACCGCGACCTTGGGGAGTACAACACACGACCTCCGCGCGACGGACACAACCGCGACGCTCGGCATTCTGGCCATTGCCGCTGCCATCGCGCTCCTCCATCTGCTCACGAACCAGGGCTACGGATTTCATCGCGACGAACTCCAGTTTTTGAGCGACGCCCGGCACCTTGACTGGGGATTCGTCTCATACCCGCCGTTCACGGCATGGCTCGAGCGCATCAGTCTCGGAATGTTCGGCCTGTCCCCGGTGGGCCTGAGACTGTTCTCGGTGATCGCACAATCAGCGGTGATCGTGATCAGCGGCCTGATGGCGCGCGAACTGGGCGGGGGC
>Ga0209698_10004240_pt1 | contig 15751 bp, 10 predicted proteins | sample LitLauG_LLR_2012_FD_187203 | JGI IMG/M metagenome (GOLD analysis project Ga0209698, IMG submission 187203) | Freshwater sediment microbial communities from Pennsylvania, USA - Little Laurel Run_MetaG_LLR_2012 (SPAdes) (version 2) | ecosystem: Environmental > Aquatic > Freshwater > Creek >...
ATCGAAACGCTGCCGACCGTGACTTCCACAGTTGCCCGGTAGGTTTGAAAGTTCGCGCTCGCGATGGTTACTTGATAAGTTCCTGGCGTAAGGGCGAGAATCGAGAACTGACCGATGGTCCCCGTCGTCGCGGTTCGTTCGGCTCCCGTCGCAAGACTCTTTGCCGTTACCGTGGCGCCAGAGATGACGGCGCCGGTCGCGTCCCTAACAGTACCGGAAATCGATCCAGCCTCAACCTGGCCAAAGACCGGAGTTACGGTCAACAGCAAGCCAAGCACGACACCAATGAGTACCTTCGCCTTAACCATGAGAGACCTCCTGAAAGTGAAAATTTCAAAGCGATACTTGTGTTGCAAACCCATACTAGGAACCTGCGTGCTACACCGGCATTTGTTGCGCCAAACATGACGCCATTTTCTTAACCCGAAAAACGCGACTTCTTGTCTACAGGCACAATCTCCTCCGGTGGACCATAACCGCGATCGTGTGCCTGATTCGAGACCTCATATAGCTTCAGGTCGCTCCAGCTCCATCGACTGGGGAGTCTCCCGCAGGCACAGTACAGCGTCCATTCATCTGCGAATCCTTCAGCCAGCGGCATCAAGTACGACCCGTTACGGTACGGGCTGAAGCCAGGCAAATATCGAGTCAAGCATTTTGGGCACTCAACGCAATGGCGAACACGGGAAGCCATGGCGTGTGCCGGTGAGCTCCTTCGAGGTTAGCGTTTTGTGTTAGTCGGGACCCACGAACCGTCAGCGGAGGTGCAGGTCAGCTTCCAGGAATTGCGCGGAGCATTGAATTTGTGACTAGCTTCAGGATTGTTGCTACGAAACTGCGCAACATGGTGGCAAGAGCACCGCCGCAGTTTGTTCCTCCTGAAAGCCTTTGCTACAGAGATATTGATTTGAGTATCCCGTGGAAAGATCACGTATGAGATTACGTATTTACGAGGTCGGAGGGAACGCATGCCCGGAGTTGTGTCCCGGCGCGCATGGCCTTAAACGCGATCACCTCTCACCAGGCGTACGAGATTGGACCTCTTAAAAACACGGGTCTCGCCCCGCCGGAACAAGAGAATAGCCTCGCCTCGCCGCACTAACCTGGCCATGGCCAAAGCGATAGCGCGAAAGGCTCGTTCGTAACTAAGAAACGCAAAAGATGTGACATACTGGTTGGTATGTTGACGGCACGTAAGAACCCGAAACGTAGAGCGACTAGGCTGCGCGATCCTGAGCGCACGCGGGAGCGCTTGCTGCAAGCGGCATCCCGCGAGATCTACAGATCGGGTTTCCAGAGTGTCAGCCTGGATACAATTCTGGCCTCAGCTGGCGTCACCAAAGGAGCGCTGTACTACCACTTCAGAAGCAAGGAAGCCTTGGGGTACGCCGTCGTCGAGGAGGTCATCGCCCCCGACGTCCACGGTAAATGGGTGCGGCCTCTACAGAGCGTCAAGGACCCTATCGACGCTTTGATCGGCGCTGTTCAACGTATACCCGTTCGGCCCGAGGATGTACGGGGCGGCTGTTCCCTGAACAATCTGGCGCAGGAAATGTCTCCTCTTGACGCGGGATTCCGGAAGCGGCTGGAGACAATCTTCCATGCCTGGCGCGAGGCCGTTGCCTCCACCTTGCGAGAGGGCCAGACCCACGGAAGCGTTCGCCGCGACGTGAAACCCAATGACGCCGCCGGCTTACTGATTGCGATGGTAGAAGGCTATGGCTCGCTGGCAAAGAATGCTCAGGATCCGAAAGTAATAAAAGCGGGGCTCAGAAACATCGTGGACTGGCTGCGGTCCCTGCGCCCGCCGGGCCGCCGCAAGCGGTCTGATCGCATCTGGTTCTGACGGATAGTGTGAGACCGGTACATACCAACTGGTTTGTAAGCTCGGCGAGTTTGGTCATCGAACTGCAAGCACACCGACGCGAGAGCGGCCGAGGGCTGGAGCAAATCCAGAGGATGATTCACGACCTTGTTGAAAGGATCAGGAGAGTGCGCGCAAATTGTTTCGAAGGCGCTCGGGATCGCTATGAAGGAGCACTTCAATTTCTAGGTGCGTACGCTCCCAAACTGGAACGGCGCGAACAAGCAAGCTCCGGCCTTTTGCCGTTAGAGTCAGCAGACGCCTGCGGCGGTCTCTCGGGTCTGCTGTGACCTTAACCATACGTCGGCGCTGCAACGGCTTGAGAGCGGCCGTCAAGGTGGTCTGATCCATTGCGAGCAGGGACGCAACTGCCGCCATACCTGGTGGTTGCGGGCGGTTCAGGGACATCATTAGCGAGAATTGCCCGTTGGTCAGGCCGAGTGGGCGGAGAGCATCATCGAAGCGCCGTGCCAGCGCCCTTGCAGCTCGCTGGACATGAAGACAGAGGCAAGAATCGCGGACCCGAAGTGTGGTCTCAAAGGAGGGGCTTGTGAAGTTCGACACCACTATATTAATTATTATACCATTATATCAATTTATATATTGATATCAATATATATTACCAAAGCAACAATTGCCGGACCGGGTCGCATCGCAAAAAGAACCCTATGTCTCAGGAGTGATCAATGAGGTGGGAGATCGTCAGGACAACCGCATTACAGGCCGTTGTGCTGGTCGTAATGTTGAGCGCCGCGCGGCCAGAGCAGGCGCAGGACGCCAAAGCGCCGTATTCGAGCATGGCACCGATTGAGCAATACTTGATGGCGGATCGAAATGCCGAGATAGCACTGGCGCGGAGCGCGGCCCCGGAATCGATCTCACGCGACGCCGAGATCTGGGTCTTCGGGAAACATGGATACGAAATCGCGGCCAAAGGCAAGAACGGTTTCGTATGTATCGTGGAACGTTCGTGGATGGCCCCCTTCGACGACCCCGAGTTTTTGAACCCTGATCAGCGCCTTCCGCTTTGCCTTAATCCGCCAGGCGCACGATCCCATCTGCCACTCACTTTCAAGACGACAGAGTTGGCATTGGCTGGACTATCCAGAACTCAGATCTTCGACAGTATGAAGGCCGCTTTCGACAAGAAAATACTGCCGCTGCCGGAACCTGGCGCTATGTGCCACATGATGTCGAAGCAACAGTACTTTGGCCGCAAGTATGGAAACGCGGACCCCCATCTGATGTTTTGGTTTCCGAAAACAGACGATACGTTTTGGGGTGCAGGTGTCCCCGGCTCCCCAGTGTATGTACATCAGTACTCTCCGCAACCGATCACCGAGTTCATCATTTCGGTGTCCAAGTGGTCGGACGGAACAGCTGCGCCGACCGAATGAACGCTGGAGCTCGATCTCTTATCGGAGGAATCAAATGGCACGAGAGATAGTCAGGACGAATGCATTGAGAAGCTTCGCGCTAGTTGTCGTGCTGTGCGCGGCATGGCAAGCGTACGCACAGGACGCCAAAGGACCCTACCCAAGCATGGCTCCGCTTGAGCAATATTTAATGGCGGATCGAGACGCCGAGATTGCTTTGGCACGAAGCGCTGCCCCTGAGGCCATCTCACGCGATGCCGACGTCCTCGTCCTTGGAAGGCACGGCTATGAAACCGCAGTCAAAGGCACGAACGGTTTCGTATGTGCCGTGGAGCGAGCGTGGATGGGCCCATTCGATGGTGATGGTGCTGACAACTTTTGGAACCCTAAAGTTCGAGGCCCGGTCTGCTTTAATCCGCCGGCTGCGCGATCCGTCCTGCCACTCACCTATAAGAGGACGGAGATGATTCTGGCTGGGAAATCGAAGGCGCAGATTATTGACGTTCTCAAAGCCGCCTATGAAAAAAAGGAGCTGCCTCCCCTGGAGCCTGGAGCCATGAGCTACATGATGTCGAAAGACCAGTACCTTACCGATAATGGCGACCACCACTGGGTGGCTCACCTGATGTTTTACACTCCGCTTATGGACGGTGCTGTCTGGGGTGCGGATCTGCCCAGGTCTCCCGTCATGCTGAATCCACAGTTCAGTGGCGCTCCGGAACCAATCGACGTGTTCATGGTTCCCACCCGCAGGTGGTCGGATGGAACGGCTGCTTCCGTGATGTAGGACACCCGCGATGAACACTCTGAACATGGGTCCGGCCGGACATGCAGTCTCGAGTGCAGAAGGCGCTAGCGACTCTCTCGTTGACCTCGTGACGCAGCCTTCGTGTGCGACCCTGGTCATAGCACGCGACGCCGGAGAAAAAACACCGAGATTGACGGAGACTTTCCCGGGGCTGCAGGCGCTTGCGAAGCTGCAGTCTCTCCGCGTGGCCATCAAAGTCAGAGGAAACATTCTCTTTATCCATCTGGGCGACGTGGTCTCCGTTCAGGCTCAGGGAAACTACGTGTTGCTGCAACGGAGCACGAGTTCGTATCTGCTTCGCGAACCCATCTCGGTGGTGGCAGAAAAACTTGGACCCTACGGGTTCATTCGCATCCATCGCTCGATTTTGATGAATGGGGCGTTTGTGGAAGGGATCAGACTGTATCCGACGGGAGAATATGGTCTGCAAATAAAAGGCGGAAAGGAATATATGGTCACCCGCACATACAAGAAGAATCTAAAATTCCTCGCGAAGTTCTGGATCGGCACTGGTGGCTTTTTCTCTAGTTAAACCCGATAGGCTTGGCCGGATCGGACAAGGCCGCGATACAGCGCGCCACATCCTCGGGCTGGGCCAGGCAGCGATTGGGATTTCTCAGAGAATACTACTTGCGTTTTCGGGGAGCTCCGACAAACCAATTGACGTAACCAGCGTTTGCACTCATTGACCCGGTTGTGAGTATAAAGGCGGTTTTGCACCACGTGAGACGATTTCCTACCGGGCGGCGGCTCCGATAGCTTCCGGTTGGCCGAAAAAGCGAGAGTTGGCAGCCAGATCCAATCACCAACCTTGCTCTCGCCGTAATACGTTGTGTTGCCTGGCAACTCAGTGCCAATGAAAGCTCTGTACTAATAATCGCAGAATCCCTGGGACTCACGGCCGGTGTTGGAAACAGGTTTGGTCAGTTGTGTTGATAAACTGAATCTTTCATGCGAGCCGGAAAATACCAGGCCTCATTTGTTCTATGCATAGAGGCGCGATACGAGGTCCTTATGAGTGGCGATTCCTTACCATTACCGCTGCCACTCGCGCGCTTTGCGGTTAACTCGTGCGAGGCCACCACTCTGTATCGCGAACTGCGCAAACCTTTGCTGCGATATCTGGTATGTCTCGGGCTCTCGGCTGACGAAGCGCAGGATGTCGTACAGGACGCTTTTGTCAGCCTACATAGGCACTTGGCCTCGGGTGGGTCGCAGGCGAACATTCGTAGCTGGCTGTTTCGAGTCGCCCATAATGGCGCCAGAAATCGTCAACATAGTTATGATCGCCGTTTTGGCAAATCACTCGATCCCAACCTCGACTCGATTGCCGACGAAGCGACGCCGGAACAGGTCGTACTGGAGAAGGAGAAGTTTCGTCGGCTGGGGAAGGCGATCCTGTCATTGACGGAGTCGGAACGTGAGTGCCTCCTGTTGCGTGCGGGAGGATCGCGCTATCGGGAAATCGCCGAAGTCCTCGATCTTCCGATTTCCACAGTGGCCGACACGGTGGATCGCGCGATCAAGAAATTGCTGGAGAAATGCGATGTGTGACTTTTCAGGAAGATTGGTTGCCTGGATGGATCGTGAGCTTCCGGACAATGAAGCAGCGGCGGTGGAGCGGCATGTTAAAAGCTGTTCAGAATGTCGGGGCCGTGTCGATGCCTATGAGGAAATGAGCCGCGCATTCGTCGCGTACTGCGATGCCGCGATGGAGGGGAAGACACGCCGCCGACTGCCGCACTGGGCGCCTGTCCTGGCGAGCGCAGCGGCTGCCGCGGCCTTGTTGCTCCTGGTGTTCCAGCCAGCATCCATCAAGCAGACTCCCGTGCGCCCGCGAGTGGCGGACGCCTCCCCGGCCATCGTCCTTGAAACTGCGCCGAGGGCGGTTAAGAGGGTCGATCGGCGACATGCGATTGCGCCCATGAAGACTCCAAAGGCGAATTGGGCCTTACCTGAACCCGCTATCCAGATCGCCATTCCGGTCGAAGCAATGTTTCCTCCCGGTGCTGTCCCCGAGGGGATCACATTCGTTGCGGAAGTAAGCATAGCAGCCGACGGATCGGTGCAAGGACTTCGTTTGCAACCGTGATTTTTCGATAGATAAGGAGACTGACCCAACATGAAACGCACATTGATCCTTATTCTTGCGGCCTCATTCTGCGTATTCGCGCAAGAAGGCGGAAACGTAATGTACCAAAGTGCTGGCCCCGCGGCTGCGATCGCTTGGGGCTCATTGGAAAAAGGGCCCACTGCTCCGGTTAAGGGCTCGCCCTATTCCGCCACCATTAACAACGAATCCGTCCAGACACTCGCGGATGGCAATCGTATCGTTCAGACCAACACCGGGACGGTCTCCAGGGATTCCCAAGGGCGCACACGTCAAGATGCTGCGTTGCCAGCGATTGGCAATCTATCGGCCGCAAGCGCCCCGCACCTCGTCTTCATTCAAGATCCGGTGGCGGGCACCTCCTATACGCTGAATTTGACCGATAAGACTGCGTGGAAAAACCCGATGCCCCCCGGCGGAACTGGTGTCCCGGGCGCAGCCGTCAGCACATTTTTCATACAAACGGCGAGCGGGCCGCCCCCACTCCCCCCACCGCCACCTCCCATGATTGCCCTAACGAAGCATTTAGCGACGGATGAGCCGCTAGAAACAAACACAGAATCCCTTGGCTCTCAGACGATGGAAGGTGTCCTTGTGAATGGGGTGCGTACCACCCGCACTATTCCTGCTGGTCAAGTCGGTAACGACCGACCCATTAGCATTGTTACGGAGGTCTGGACTTCGGCTGACCTCAGGACGATTATCTCGAGCAAGCGGAACGACCCGCGAATGGGGGAGCAGACGTTCAGGTTGACGAACATCGTGCGCGCGGAGCCAGACTCTTCGTTATTCACAGTGCCGGTGGAGTACAAGATTATCGATGGCGGCCCAAGAACCATCATCTATCGGAGGAACCAATAGGCTGCCAAAGACAAAATCGAGTATCAGGTGACGCAGTCAGAATTTGTTATGTTCGACTCCGCCCGCAAATCCTGCGACCTGCATTCTCGGCTGCGGCTTGGTCAGCGTCCGCTCACTTCAAAGCGCACAGGCTTTGCTGTCGCATTGATGTTCGGATCGTAGTATTCGTACACGCGCGAGGCGAACGCCTGCGCGTGGATTGGGTACTTCGCTCGCAGCCGGTACCGCACTTCGAACGAATCACGCGGCGCAATCGAATCGAAATATAAGATCGCCTGCGTTGCCGTCATACTGAATTTTTCCAGCCGCCCACTTTTTGCGCCCGCGGTTTTCTCCACCATCTTCTGCAAGTCTTCGCTCAGCAATTCGAATCCGGGAGGAATTCCCAGATCCACCATCACCATTTTGGCGGTCTTATCCAGGTTGTTGCGGAACTTCGCGGTTCCTGTCACTATCTCGTCCTGGGCCAGCCGCGTGCGATCGTACTTCACGTCGATTGCCAGCGCTTCGCGCGTTGTCGCTTGCTGCCACGGAACAAAGTAGCGTCCGGCGATTTGATAGGCTAGCCCACCTTTCCCGGAAAAGCGAATCTCAATCTCTTTGTCGCGGTCCGCCTTCGTTTGCGGCAGGACGAACTGGTGGAACAGATCGTTGTTCTCCTTGTTGATCTCCAGGCTCGCGACCTTCTTTCCATCGAGCAGGACCTCGGCTGCTCCACGGGCGTCGCTCCCGCTTTGTTCGGATGCTCTCAACAGCGCGCGCAATGCCATGATGGTTGCTTGCGTCGTCCCCCAACTACCGTCCCCATTCTTCTTTGAGGCAATCCACGAGAGCGACTTGCGAACGACATCGGTGTATCCTCCGGCCTTGAGGAACGCCTGCACCGCAAGCCCTGTCGTTTCGACGGCCGCGCTGTCTCCGGTCGCATAGACGCTGGTTTCGTCCGCCGACCACCACGCAAAGTCGCCCTTCTCCGTTGCCGCGTCCCTTAACATTTCCAAGGCCCGCCGCGCGAATTCCGAGTCCTTGCCGTTTTCTACTGCGAAGTTCGCAACCACGGCGAGCGTGTATGCGTCCATCTTGCCGTCGAGATGTTTCTCGACAAACTGCCTGGCCTTCTCAATCGCCGGTCCTTTGTAATCGGCCGATTCGAGTGCCCACGCGATGTATGCGGTGATGCGCACCACGTCCGCGTTGAAGCGGTTCGTCGCGCCTTCGTTGATGAACTGCGTGTCGGGCCTCCAGCTTCCATCGGGCTGCTGCTGACGCACCATCCAGTCGCTGGTGCGCGCAATCACTTGCGGGTCCACGTCATAAACCTTCGCCATGTCGTGGAATTCCATCAGGCCATATGCGGTGAGAATCTTGTTGGCCGGAGCATTACCGAACCATGAGAATCCGCCTCCCGGAACCTCGAAGGTCAGTAGCCGCTGGTAGCCGGTTGCGACGAAGCCCTCGGCCTTGGCGTGAATCTCCGGCGCCAGCTTCTTGGTCCGCTTCATGTAATCGAGCGCCAGCACATTGGGATACGTGGCTGACGAAGTCTGCTCGAAGCAGCCGAAGGGCATGCGCAGGATGCTGTCCATCCCCTCGATCACCTGGCTCAATGGCCCGGGGTAGAGACGTACGAAAATCTTGCTTGCATCCGGGACGGAAGTTTCCGGGAAGCGCACGGTGTGACGCACCGACGAATCCAGCCGTCCGCTGAAGACGATCTCCTTGGCTTCTCCATTCGGCACAACTTCAATCTCGCGCACCACCGTGTCTTCGCGCTCGGAGCCACCTTGCATGCGGCCGCTGAGCGTTAGTTTGAATTTGCCGATCTTCTCCGCCACGATGGTGAATTGCGCCGCGCCTACCTGCCCGGCGCCGACCGAGACGCTCCGCTCGCCCGCTCCTTCCAGCGAAAACCAATCCCCGGGTTCCAGTTTCAAATCCACGTCGCCGGCACGGTCTGCGTAGTTGTACACAGCCACGGGGATCGAGACCATATCTCCCTGCGTTAGGGTCACGGGAAGATCGATGTCGACAAAGAAATCCTGGAAGACCTTTAGTTCCGAAGTTCCGGTTCCCAGCGCGCCCGTTTGTGTGGAGGCCAGCATCGCCATTCGCCACGTCGTAATCGAATCGGCCAGCGGGATCGTGATGCTCGCCTTGCCATCGCCATTGGTGAGTATCTCGGGATTGATGTAGAGCGCCTCGGGGAAGTAACTGCGCACATGACCACCCGGCGCGGCCGCAGCGCCCGTCGCGCCAGGCCCGTCTTTCGCCCTCACCTCTTCCCGGGTTTTCTTGGCGCCCTGGAGCTGCGCCAGTTCCGTAAAGTTCCGCCCGTTCAACGGCAATGCCTGAGGCACAGGCCCGCCGATTACTGCGTCCATTGTCGCCACTTGGGCCATCCCCGCTTCAACTTCCACCATTTCATTGACGGCGCCGATCTGCAATGTCGCAGAAAGAACACCGCGGTCGCGGGCCGCGAGGGAGATCACTCGAACGCTGGTTCTGAATCCAGCCGACTCGACTTGCACCCTGTAGCGTCCCGGAGGCAATGCTGCAAAAGAAAACTTTCCTGCCGCGTCCGCAACGGTATTTCGGCTGCTCTTATCCTCCATGCGCTGAATCTGAACTCGCGCGCCCGAAACCGCTGCGCCGGTCACATCTGTAACCGTACCGGTGACTTCGGCAAGACCATTCTCGGGGCCGACCCCATGCTCCATCCGCATCGTGATCGCATTTTCCACCGACCTCCAGGCATTCCATTGCGGCTGGCTCGACACCCATGCGGTTTTAGGCTCCAGCCACAACGTAAGATCGTCTGCCGTGTCAAACGTGCGGTCGGGACCCGCGCTCGTCACCCGATAAGAGCGGTGGTTCGCATTTCGCCATGGTGCAGCATCGATACGCAGATCGGTACCCCATGCATCGCGTGGCGAGTGGCCGCTTGCGTCTTTCAGTTCCTTGAATGCCGGCAACACGCTCTGCTCACTGTGCAGGTCCGTCATCTTCGCCGCAAGCCCGCGGACGTAGTCGAGAAGCGCATCCTGGTACCGCGCCATGGCATCGGCTTTTTCCGTCTCCGGTAGCGCGCGCCCGGCCTCGCCTTCGAGCGTATGCGCCGCAACCGTTTCCGCTGCGGCAAACAGCGCCCGCGCGGCGCGATCGTGCGACTCGTCGGACTCGTTTTCCGCCGGCTCGATAACCTGCGTCGAAGAGAGCGAATGAATTTCGTAGTGCGGCTTCATCAATTTCTGTTCCAGATAGAAGAAGACCTTGGCGAAACCCGGCTGTTTCTCGGCGAGGGCAAAGACCGCCTGATCCACAACCTCCAGTCCCAGCGCGGCGCTGACGCCTTCACCTTTTTGATTGGTCACGTGGAAATGCACTTTCGCTTCGCCACCCGGCAGATAACTTCTGGCATCCGCCACGGTTTCGATATGCAACTCCTCGGCAGGCTGCACAAAGACGAGCCTCTGATCCTCAGCCTCGCGGCCGCTGCGCCCAATCACGTAGGCATCGATCGTCAGTGTCCCGCTCATCTCCGGACTGACGACCACACTCATCCCCGCGCGTCCGTTCTCGAGATCAACATCGCGCGTCAGAATCGTCTGCCCCTCGCGCACCAGGTCGATGTAAGCCGCGCCACGTTGCCTCGTCGACAGCACCGCGATCTCCATGCGATCGCCAGACCTGACCACGGCATGCGATGTGCGCACCAGCACCTGATCTTCTCCGGCGCGCGTCTCCAGCGTTACGCTATCCGAGGCGCGATTGCCTTTGTGATCGTCGGCATCGATGCGCAAAACGCTGTTGGCGTCATTGCCCGGAATGCGAACTGTGGCAATTCCGGCCTCGTCCGTCTGCACTCGATCCTGGGCAGCGGCCGTGCGCACTACCAGGTCCGCTTTGGCCGGCGTTCCGTCGGGATACGATGCCAGAACGAACACTTCATTCTCCAAGCCCCGCACCAGCTTGCCACCTTCAGGAACAGCCGTAATCAGCAGCGATGTTTGGCTTACGGTGATCGGCTCGCCACGCGTCTCCGAGTGCTCGGCCGCATCCTTCACCGTGGCTTCCACCACGACCGGCGCCGCGCCACGGCGCTTTCCGTTGCCGGCAAAAAATTGCGGCAACACTAGATCGAAGCGATATGCTCCGTCGCGATCCGTGCGCCCCTTTGCCGATGCCGCTTCGAAAAGCTCCGCATCCATCCCCGATGCCTTCATCGTGACCGATGCATTGTCCACAGGCTTGCCAAAAAAGTAATTCCCTTTCACGGCGCCGGTGACGTGATCGCCAGGCCGGTAATCGCGCTTCGGTTTGCCGTTTTTCGAATCGAACTCGATTGCCACGCGGAATTTCGGCAAAACGTACCGCTCCACGTTCACCGCCAATTCTGCGGCGCTCTCCTCGCTTGTCTTGGCGCGAACGTGATATGTTCCCAAGTTCACTTCGTCGGCTAGGGTAAACTCCGCCGATGCCACGCCGAAATTGTCCGTCGCGGTGCTTTTGCGGAATACCTTGTTCCCGCGTGGATCTTCTACTTCGAAGGTCAGTGCGCGCCCGGCCGCGGCATGTCGATCGGCGCGGTCCAATGCCAATGCGCGCAAATGAATGGTCTGCGAAGGCTGATAGATCGGCTTCTCGCTCGTCAGCAGCACAGAGACTTTGTCTTCCAGTTGCACCGTCTCCGTGGTTTCGACCTGGCCCAGCGGCGTATCGGCCGAGAAGCGCACAGGAAAGCTGCCCGTCAATCCTTCGGGGAAACGAAAATCCGCCGCGACGGATCCCCGGCGGTCGAGCTCTCCAGCAAAGAGCAGCTTGGGCGCGTGATCGGGATCAAGCAGTTCAATCCTCACCGTTCCCCGCTTGACCATAAGCGCCGTCTCGCCGGCGCTGGAACCGGTGACGATTACCCGCATGGCTGCGGGCGCTCCCGCGATATACGATCGCTGCCCCAGAACGCGCAGCACGGGCCGTTCGAGAATCTCTGACAGCGAGCGTATCTCCTCTAGATCGGGCGACGTCTGGTTTTCATAGCGCAGAGTAAAACGCACGCGCTGCCACACCAGTTCATCCAACGTCATCCGCTCGCCGAGAACTATCCTCGCATTCCAGACCGCGCTTCCTTCGGTTACGCGCTTATGGCGCTTCACTTCGCCAAGGACGTGATCCTCGGGGCTCAGCAACTCCAGTTTCAGCTCCGCCTCGCCGCTGTGCGCGGCTTCGTAGGGCACGGATAAAGCAAGAGCATCGCGAAAATAGACGGCGGAGATTGTTCTCGACTCCACGTTGCCAAAGGTCGTCGCAAGTAGCAGTGCCAATCCTGAGAGAGCTTGAAACACACGAGACATGGCGCGTCCCCCTCGCGGCAAGCGGCCAACCGCCGCGCCGCGCTTTGTCGTTCAGTCGGAGTTCGCGCCTGGTTGGGAGTTTTGCAGACAATTTTTGTGGGAATTTGTGGGAAGTTACTATTGGTACTTACTATCGAAAGCGGCTATCGGAAACTACTATCTTGCGGATAGTTACCGTCGATGCCAGTGGAGTCCGTCCTTACTGCTCCAAGTGGTGCCGGCGTCTGTCGTTAGCTGGAAGACAGCCCCCTCGCTCACCCCACCTATCTCGTCCTTGGCATTCGCTGAAGCTTTACCGCTGGCTGCCGTCGTCGACTCGATGCGCACCGCCTTGCCCGCCCATTGCGGTTTGATCTTCTTCCATTTCTTGCCCTCATCGCGGCTCAGAAAGAGATTGCCCGCGTCATCAAGAGAAAGAACCCGCTTGCCCTGCGACACAGTCGCCAAAATCGGCCGGTCGGATAGTGCCGCGCTTCCCCGCCGCGCGCCGCGCGTTTCCGCCACCACCTGATTGCTGACGTTGGCCGATTCGGTTTGGATCGATGTTGCGCCCGCCTCCACCTCAACCACCTCTGAGACCGATCCCACGTCCAGCACCGGCTGCAGCATGGCCATTTCGCTCGGTTTCAACTCGATCGACTCATTGCCCGTCTTGAAGCCACTTGCCATCGCTGTCAACCGGTACTGTCCAGCCGGCAGTTGTGTCAGATGGAAGCTGCCATCGGCGCCGGTCGTCGTTTGTCGCGTCTTGCCGGCCGCATCGCGCACAGTTACCGTCACCCCCGCGATGGAGGCCCCGCTTCGGTCCGTGATCCGCCCGGAGATTCCCGCAAGCGTCTGGGCTGCGCCGCTCGCGCCCTGAATCTGCAACGCAGGCAGTTCTTCTTTCTTGGCCAAGGTGTCTTGCGTCGCCGCGCCTTGTTGGCCCGCGGGCGGGAGCTGTTGAAGTTGCGTGAAGTTCCGCCCATTCAACGGCAAATTAGATGTCGCCGTCGTACTGACGGTGCTCTGCGCCGTTGTCGAATCGGTAGTCTGAACCGAGCCAATCGGGCCCCCAACAACAGAAGGAGCGGCACCGGCTGTCTGCGAAGGTACGCCTGCGGTCGCTTGCCCGCTCGTGGGAACTCGACCACTCTTTAATGCGGGCAAACGCAAGCCGCCTGCGGTCTGGTTCTCTCGCCTAGAGACGTTCGGCGCCGTCGCGTTCGGCAAGGCCGCGTTCGGTACCGGCGCGTTCGGTGCCAAGCCGTTCTGAGGTTTAACGGATCGCTCAACCAGTTCCGAATTGGCGGCTGGCGCCCGATCCGCGTTGCCGGTTGGCCTGCTCTGCTCCAAATTGCTGGTTGGCGCAGGCCGGTCTGGCTCTGCGTTGCTGGTCGGCGCAACCTCCGTTCCACGCCGCTCCCTCTCTGGCGGCCTAACGCTTGCGATCTGTTGCAGGGTCTCAGGCGTGCCATGCGGCCGGATATAAATCAGCACTGCAATCAGCGCGCACGCAAGCGCTGCCGCGGGCACTCCCACTGGCGCCAGCCACCGCCATGTCCATCCTCGCCAAGCCCATCGTTTCTCCTGTGTTATCGCGGCTGGTTGCGGATCCTCATGCGGCTGCATCAGGAATACAGCTTTTCGGCACTCCCCGCATTCGGCCAGGTGCGCCAGCATCCGCTCCTGTTCCCGCGCGGTAGCCGCGCCCTCCACGAACACACTGAGCTGGTCAGCGTCTGGATGTATCCCGGGTTGGAGATTCCGGCTCAACCTTGCCCGTCCTTATCGGAGATCGGTTCACCCTCCGATTTTTGCAGCAACTTACGCAGATTGATGTCCACATCCCTGGGATCGGTCCCGAGGGCCTCCTCGGTCGCGCGCCGGCTCAGGCCCCGCGCCCTCAGAGTCCGCAGCAGCTCTTTGCGCAGACGCTCGGTCGCGCGCTTCAGTTTGCGGCTGATCGTCGCTTCATGAACTCGCAGGACGCGGCTCATCTCATGCAGGGTATGTTGGTCCAGGTAATAGGCCAAGAGCAAAAAGCGCTCCTCCGCGGAAGCCTCGCTCAGCGTCTTCTTTATAGCGAGCCGTAAATCTTCCACTCGTTCGAGGTCAGGCGCCTCGGAAACCGCTGCCGCCGGCTCGATCTCACCCAGTTCGGTTTCGCGGCCGGTTTTCCGGTACTGGTTGACACGCCGTTGCGCCAGGATCGCCCGCAGCCATCCCATCAGCGAGCCTCGCCCCGAGTATCGCAGCAGCGGTGACCAGCGCCGGCCTTCGCGCTCCGTCAACCCGTACAGCTCGGAGTAAAGTGCGCTCGCCAGCTCTTCGCCCAACGCCGCCGATCCTGTCATATCCACCGCGGCTCTGGTCAGCGGCTCCCGATATTGCGCAAGGAAGCGCCGCCATGCCGACTCGCGTCCCAGCGCGCACCCGCGCGCAAGAGCAAGCTCCTCCAGATGCAGCGCCCGCCAGAACATTTCCCGCTGCCGCTCATTGGCATGTTTTTCTGGGTCGAGACCGTAATTGTCCCGCGCTCCTATCGTCTCCAGGGCCTCTGCAAATTCCGCCCTGCCTACCTCGACCAACTCCGCGCCTGCCGCTCGCCAAAGCTCTTCGCTCAGCTTTTCGGACAAAAGCCGGTTCTCCGGACCGAGCTCCATCCCGAGAGCAATTCCATCCGCCAAAGATGCGGCGCGCTCTTCTGCCGCCGAAGATTCTGTTTGAGTAATGTTGGCAGGCGGTATATCCACGTGGGCCCATTAGATCACATCGTCGCGTCGTGGCCCATTCCTCGCCTCTGCCAACTGGCGAAGGTCTTCTCGCTCGCCTCGACAAATTGGCTTTCTGCATTCCAGGCAGTTCGGTGAAGAGCTTGAAGACAAATCTGCGCGGTTGGCCAGTTGTGACGTAAGACTCAAAAAGGGTGTCTCTTAGACCTTAAGACTCCTGCAACTATGGTCTGGAAGTTGAACCACCGGGAGCTTGGGGGTGAAAATCGGCTTGGGAGGTAATTAGCCCGGTTAGGAACGATAAACGGGCTTCAGGGAGATGTCGGTCAGCGGAGTGGGCACCATCGAGGCACATCTCCTCGAAGCCGACTTCTGGCCCGGAATCACTCTGGTTTGCCCATCACTCACGCCGAAATAATCGCCACCGTCCATTTGTAAACGCTACCTGCTCCCAGCGAAGGTCAGGCACCTCTGAGCGAGCTGTTCAGGGCCTTCGATTCCGCATCGAAGCCCTGGTTAATAACCGCCTTTGGGGATGGGGTGCGACAATTTGCTTTCGGCCGCTTGACACTGCAACCCCCGGAGACGGGGATCACGGTGCGACTGAAGGATGGAAAGCGGCGTGTACAGGATGGCCCCTTCGCGGATACCAAGGAGCAACTGGGAG
>Ga0209698_10004241_pt1 | contig 15746 bp, 18 predicted proteins | sample LitLauG_LLR_2012_FD_187203 | JGI IMG/M metagenome (GOLD analysis project Ga0209698, IMG submission 187203) | Freshwater sediment microbial communities from Pennsylvania, USA - Little Laurel Run_MetaG_LLR_2012 (SPAdes) (version 2) | ecosystem: Environmental > Aquatic > Freshwater > Creek >...
ATACTATACGATCCCGGCGATTCCGGGGATGGCGCTGCTGGTGGGCGGATGGCTGGCGCGGGAAAGAGAGTCACCGGCGGACAGTCGGGAACGGCGCGAAGGCCGAATCGGGTCGGCCGTCTTACTGGCCATCGGTGTCGCGATCGGGGTTGTTGGTTTCGCCCTGCTATGGTTCTCCAAAGCGCCGCCTCCGGGAACCGATCTTTCGGACTTGCTGAGGAAGAATCCGCAGGAGTACGCACTTTCGTTCGGTCACTTTCTTGATTTGACGCCGCAGGCGATGGGTGCGTTCCGGCTGCCTCTGTTCGGGTTCTCAATTGCCTTTCTGCTGGGCTCGCTGGCTAACTTTCATTTGCGCCGCCGCGGGAGCGCCGGAGCCGGAAATGCGGGACTGGCGTTGATGATGGTGGTGGTGCTGGCGTGCGTGCACGCCGCCTTCGTCATCTTCTCGCCGATTCTTTCGTCGAAGAATCTGGCAATGGCGATTCGGGAGCACTATCAGCCTGGCGATCAGATTGTGGTCGCGGGACTTTATGAAAACGCGTCGGCGCTGAATTTTTACAGTGGACTGCCCCTGCGCAGTCTCCACGAACAGGCAGGCAATATGTGGTACGGTTCCCGTTTCCCCGATGCGCCGCATATCTGGGAGACGCAGGCGTCGTTCGCGCAGTTGTGGGATGGCCCGCAGCGTGTGTTCTTGTGGTCAGAACACGAAGATCCACAGGAACTGCGGGGGTTGCAGCGTTACGTGGTGGCGCGCGGCGGCGGCAAAATCATCTTCACCAATCGGCCGCTGGCAGTGTCCGGTTCAAGATAGACATCTCACGTTAGCCGCCCGTCTTTAAGAGTGAAGGTGGCTCCGCGCCACTGAATTTGGTGGCCGGCAAAACTCGCGGCCCAGACAAACGGCGCGATCAAATCTCGCAACGGAAGAAGGAAAATGTTCTTCATCGCTTGGCGGTCGTTCAACACGGCCAGCGATGTGGCCAGGCCGACGCCCACCCGCGCCGCCAGGGTTGTCGCAGCAAGCGCCCAGACCCACGCGGCGCCGCGCGCGGCGACCAGCAGCGCGATCGACCAGGGCAGGCCGAACGTCAGAGCCATCCCCAGATATCCCCAGCGCCGGGCGTCGCGAATGGTGCGCGCCCAGCGCAGTTGATGGTCCACAAACTGGCGGAACGAGTATGCTGACAGAAAGGTTTCCACCGTTACATCGCTGAGCTCGACCGTCTTCCCTGTTGCTGAGATGCGCCGGCCGAGTTGGTAGTCATCCGCGAGGTAGTCGAGAAGAACCTCGAATCCGCCGATGGCAGCGAGATCGCTTTTGCGGAAGGCCATTGTCGAGCCGAGAGCAAAATGAATGCCCCGGTCAACAATGCGGGCGCTCAGCACCCCCGGCACAAAGTCCATGCTGATGCCAATGGCCTCTAGGTGTGAACCAAGCGACCGGCCGGCAATCCCGCGATAGAGGCAGGTCACGAGTCCGATTGAATCGTCGCGCAGCGGTGCGGTCACTCGGCGCAGATAATCTTTCGGCACGCGGATGTCGCTATCGCTCACCAGTAGAATGTCGTGGCGAGCTGCCGGGAGCATCTGCGCGAGGTTGCTGACCTTCCCATTGGCCCCGAGAATCCGCTGGCATTCGATGAGTTCGATCTGGCGCTGAGGATATTTTGCCTGGATCTTCCGTACGACCTCGACGGCAGGATCGTTCGGATCGCTGACACCAAAGACAATTTGAAATTCCGGGTAGTCCAGTTCGCAATGGCTGCAGAAACTCTCCCAGATGTCAGGATCAATGCCCTTCAAGGGTTTGAGGATCGACACGGGTGGAAGCTGGCTGTCAGGAACACTGGCCTGCCGGGGTTTTTTGCGGTGGTCACTCAGAAACCGGATGAGTCCGAGGCCCGACAGAAGATAAAAAGACAAGCTGGCAAGCGTTCCGAGCGCGGTTGCGGCTTCCAAGACGACGCTGGTTGTTGAGGTCATTCGTAGCGGAGTGATTCGATTGGGTCGAGGTTGGCCGCCTTCCACGCAGGATAAATGCCGAACAGCAGCCCCTCAGCCGCTGCCGCCAGAAAGCCGAAGGCGGCCCAGAACACCGACATGGTTGCGGGCAGGGAATCCCACACCAGGCGGATCGCATAGGTGATGATCGCGCCCAGGAGTACGCCCAGGATGCCTCCGATGGCCGTGAGCGTGATCGCCTCGAGCGTGAACTGCAGCAGTACATCTCGTTTGCGTGCGCCAATGGCTTTGCGGACACCAATTTCCCGGGTGCGCTCGGTAACGGACACCAGCATGATGTTCATCACGCCCACGCCGCCCACGATCAACGCCACGCTCGAGACGGCAAACATAAAGATGAAGACTGCTCCGGTGATCTGGTTCCACACGTCCGAGAGCGAGTCCTGGGTGAAGATGGCGAAATTGTCGGGTTTGTCCGGGGGCACACGCCGGCGACGCCGCAACAACTCGCGCATTTCGTCCTCGGCCTTGGGCATGTCCGCATGCGACGTTGCTTTGACGCTGATGAAATGCTGTTTGAGTTCAGGGTGTAGTTTGTGCATCGTGGACAGCGGGAAATAGACCTTGTTATCTTCCGGGTTCTTGCCGCCACCGAACGCACTCTTGACCTTCTCGATCTCCCCGACCACTTGGAACAATTGGCCTTCGATATTGATTTCCTTACCCACCGGATCGGTCCCGCCAAAAAGCTCTTCCGAGGTATCCGCGCCGATAACGATCACAGGTGCGCGCCGTTCGTCATCGATCTCGCTGAACCAGCGTCCGGACTTCATGTTCAGATCGAAAACCTTCATGACCGCGGCAGTGTCGCCTTCCAGAATCGTCTGCTTGGCCTTGCGGTCTCCATACTTCACCACGAAGGTGCCAGTGCCGAACTGCGGCTCGAAGTATTTCACACCAGCGGTTACGGCCTTTACGTGCGGCAGGTCTCTCATGGCTTCCGCATCTTCGAAGGTCAGTTCTTTGCGCGTGCGCAACTCTTCCGTGGGACGCCCGAAGGTAATCGGCATGTGGAAGGCAAAAATGATATTCGAGCCCATACTGCTGATCATGCCGTTGACGTTGTCATTAAGCCCGCGCACGATCGATGAAATTCCGATCACGACCGCCACCCCGATCACGATACCGAGAACAGTGAGCCCGGAGCGCAGCTTGTTGCTCCGGATGGTGGCCAGCGCCATCGCGATGATTTCGCCGTATTCGCTATTGCCCATCATGGAGAATCGAACCGCCGCAGTCCTTTATGTTTCAAACCGCAGAGCCGCGATGGGATCGAGCATCGCCGCCCGCCGAGCCGGGTACACACCGAAGAAAACGCCGATGCTGAGAGCCACGGCCAGCCCAGCCCCTACGGACCACAAGGGAACCGCCGAGGGCATACCGACCAGCAGGGTGACCGTCTTAGCCACCGTAATACCCAGAACCACCCCGATTGCCCCTCCCAGGAGCGCAAGGATGCAGGCCTCAACCAGGAATTGGCCGAGCACATCCGACCTGCGTGCACCCATGGCTTTTCGCACTCCGATTTCCCGTGTCCGCTCGGTCACCGATACAAGCATGATGTTCATGATGACAATCCCGCCGACCACAAGCGCGATGGCGGCAATCCCGATCATCGCGACGAAAAAGGTTCCGGTGAGGTTGGACCAGATGCTCAGCAAGCTGCTGTTAGTCTCAATGTCAAACGAGTCCGCCCCGGCGGCGGGATCGTGCCGGCGCGCGCGCAGGATTACCCGCGCCTCGTCCATGGCGGCGTCCAGGACGGGGCCGGTTCCAACCGCCTTCGCGGAGATCCGCATGTTGGATTTGTAAACACCGTACTGCTTGAACCAGGAAGTCAAAGGGATGAACGCATAGTTGTCCAGACTCTGGCCAAGCGTGCTGCCCTTTTTCTTGCCGACGCCGATGATGCGGTAGATCCAGCCGTCGATGCGAATCTCTTTGCCGATCGGGTCAACGCCGGGCATGAGATTATCCACGATGTCAGTGCCCACCACCACCACCGGCGAGTCGTTTTCGAGGTCCGAGTCGTTGACCATGCGGCCGGAATCAATGTCCGCGTCCTGCGTGATGGCAACTGCGGGCGTCATGCCTTGCACGATGGTGTCGCTGAGCGCTTGCTCGCCATATTTCACATGGCCGCTATTGTTGCGCGCGTAGGCGCCGACGTAAGCGCATAACTTGCATCCCCCGCGGACGGCGCGGTAGTCATCCATGGTAAAGTCTTTGCGTTTCTGGCTTTCAATGTAATGTTCGACGTTCGTGACCGCCGGCGAAACCTTGAACATGATGAACACGTCCGCGCCCAGATTAAAAATTCGCTCGGCGACGTAGGCGTTGAGCCCATTGACAAAGGTCATGACGGCGATCACGGCCGCCACCCCAATCACCACGCCCAGCAGCGTCAGCACCGAGCGCAGCTTGTTCGCCCAGAGCGATTGGAAAGCGATCTTGATGGCTTCGGCGACGTTCATGAGCTAGGTCGCAGGTGTCAGGTCTCAGCTCTTAGGCTTTACACAATAGAAGTCTCGCCCCGGCCCCCTGCTCGGATATCAGTCTAACAGCATGGCCTTAACCTCGAGCCTGAGACCTGCGACCCGAGACTTGCGTCCTTGGACGGAGCCGATCGAATATAATGATCCTGTTGGCAGCTGGGCCGGGCGGTCGCTGTCGCAAGACAGAGGAAAGTCCGAACTCCGCAGGGCAGTGTGCCGGATAACGTCCGGGAGGGCGCCCGCGCTTTCATGGGCGGGATCGTTCGACGGAAAGTGCCACAGAAAACATACCGCCGGGCCGCAAGGTTCCGGTAAGGGTGAAAAGGTGCGGTAAGAGCGCACCGCCGCCGCAGTAATGTAGCGGGCAGGGCAAACCCCACACGGAGCAAGACCAAATAGGGAGGAAGCTCCAGAAGACCGGAGCGCGTGCCGGCTCGGTGCGCCACCACCTCCGGGTAGGTCGCTTGAGCCCCGCAGTAATGCGTGGCCCAGAGGAATGACCGTCCTGCCGGAAACGGCAGACAGAATTCGGCTTACAGGTCCGGCTGCCAAGTAGTTTATAATCAATCACTTAAATCGAACCCCTCAGCTTAGCGTCCTAATCCTGAGAACAGAATTCTAGGCTCGGCCCAATTTGGGTCTAGAGGCCGCCTCTCGCAGGTGAGGCGGAGTGTTCGGGAGATGGCCCTAAGCTTGATTGAAATCCTCTGCCCCTGGCAAAAGGTATCTAGTTGGAGAGCCGGCCGCCGCACCGGTGGGGAATAGGCTGTCACCTTCAAACTCAGGGGGAACAGTTCTCGCAACGCGCAGCAAGCGTTGGGTTCTCGTTCGAGTGCACTGTTCACAATTGACCATCTTGCAGCCGAGTGAACGCGCATTATGTAGCCATGAGAGTCACCGAGAAACAAGCACTGGCTGTGCGGTGTCCCACTTGTGGCGCTAAGCCGGGAGAAAAATGTGAGCTTAGTACCGGACAGCCGCGCACCGAGCCTCATCGAGATCGGCGACTGGTGGCTTCGGAGAAGTAACTGGTCACGCCAACACGGAATCATCCCACCCCAAAAGCGTGCATGGTAAGCCTCGTTGTAATGCTTCGCGCGTCGGTGTCTGCACGATGAGACCGGCAGAATCTCATTTGGACTACAATTGAAGAGAATGGCTTCTGTGGCAGTATCGAAGAAGAATCGGGGGTTCAACCCCACCACCTTCCTGGCCACCATTGGCGAGGGCAGGAAGAGCCTCACTGTTTCCAAGAAACAAGGAATCTTCGCACAAGGGGATACGGCTGACGCTGTCTTCTATATCCAAAAAGGCAAGGTGAGGCTGACGGTCGTCTCGACAGTCGGCAAAGAAGCTACGATCGGCATATTGGGTGAGGGAAACTTCTTTGGCGAAGGCTCCCTGGCAGGGCAGACTGTCCGTATGGGATCCGCTGCTGCAATGACAGATTGCCAGCTTCTGCGGATCGACAAAAAGGCGATGATGGACGCGCTTCATCGGGAACACTCTTTTTCCGATCTATTCGTGGCATATTTGCTGGCCCGCAATATCCGCTACGAAGAAGACCTGGTCGACCAGCTCTTTAATTCCAGCGAAAAGAGACTGGCCCGTGTCCTTCTTATGCTCGCTCATTTCGGCAAAGAAGGGGTTCCTGAGACCGTGGTTCCGAAGATCAGCCAGGAGACTCTGGCAGACATGGTCGGCACGACTCGTTCGCGGGTGAGCTTTTTCATGAACCGGTTCCGGAAATTAGGCTTCATTCACTATGCGGGAGGGATAGACGGTGGACTACAGGTTCACAGTTCACTCCTGAACGTGGTTCTTCACGACTAATGCGTTGAGGCATTGCTGCAGAACGCCTCCCGTTCAAGTTTGACAATACTACCGGATAGGGCTACCGTTGCAACTGAGCGATCCTACCTTCCGCTCTGTCAGATCTCCTGAGCTAAGTCAGCACATCTGAAGTACTCCCCTCTCTTAGTGCCAGAACAACCTAGGAGGTTGACATGCGTCTTACCAAGTCGACACTTGTAATTCTCGGTCTAGCTTTAGCGGTTACAGCTTTCACAGTAAAGGCAATCGGCAAGAAAACCGGCTCCACTCCCGGCACAGATGCCACAGCTACGATCACGGAAATGGAGAACGCTTCCGTGAAAGCAGACAAGGCCGGAGACTCGTCTTTTGTTGAGAAGAACTACGCCGATAACTTTAGCGGCGGATCGAGTTGGGGAAACTGGGAAACGAAACAGTCGATCCTGGCCGATATGAAAGACAGCAAGAACAACAAGACGAACAGTGAAGAGATCTCCGATCTCAACGTGCGGTTCTACGGCGACACGGCTATCGCCACGTACAAAAGCACCTATGATTCCCTGTATCACGGCGAACATCGCGCCAGAACGATTCTGTCGACCGATACCTTTGCCCGGCAGGACGGTTCATGGAAACAGGTAGCAAGCCACAGCTCTGAAATGGCCAAGTAGGAATGCACCCGCACGCGCCCCGCGATCAACGGGGTGCGTTGCTGGGGGTGCCCAGTCCCCCGTCTATTCCTTCCCTTCTGCTCCGCACCGAATCTTTTCAAGCAAGCATAGCGCTATCGGTATCCTGCGACGTTGCTGGGCGTATGCAGATGCGCAGCAGCCGTAATCTGGTAGCCCTGGTAGTCGATCGTGAAATCGGCATGACCTCCCAGCCGAATCGCGCTGCTGCTTCGATTGGAAATGGGTAGCCAGAAATCACCTATCTTGGCATAGGTCTGCTCGATCCTGGTTTCTTTCGTCCAGAAGGAAGGGTTTTTCGCGGGCGTCGCCTCAATCCGCACCACGGCAAAGTCCTCTGCATCCACCCAAATTCGGCCACGGTAGAGAAGCTTGTTCTTGGTGAAGGGCTCTACGGATAGGATGTAGCATGGACCAGTAGGCATACTCTCGTATCCGGTTAAAGCGAAGCGGTAATTATCGTTGTTGAGGGCTACGCGAGCCTGGTTCTCCCCGGTCAGGGCTTCCTTTTCGCTCTGTAGCAACTTGTGGAACACCCTCTCAATGATTAAACGGGAGCCTGTTTCAGACTGGATGCTGAATTCCTTCGTTTCCGGAGAGCGGTACCTTACAGCCACCGTCATTTCCGCGCTTCGGGAGCCCGGAAAGCCGTAGTATTCAAGCCGATAAATTCGGGTCCCTTGGTAAGCGGCCAACGTCTGGGCGCGTTCCAGGTTACGCTGAACCAACTTGTCCACCACCTGTTCTGAGGTCAGCCCAGCACGAGGCTCAATTGCGGGCGTATTCGTTGGTTGCGCCGTTGCCGGCTGCCACATGCCGACGCACATCAAGAGCTGCCAGCTCAATACGCCGATATGGAGGTGGATTTTCATCGGCTGCATACAGAATACTCTGCCCAGCTCTCTAGAAATGTTCACTTTTGACCAGACCTTGGTTGTCCTCGAACGCGAGAACGTAGCCATACTTCTTGTCCGAAAGTGCTTTCTCTATCGAGCTTTAGCTGAGGGTCCACCGATTCCATTTTCCGAAACCGGCAGTCTAGAGCTTGAGCTTCGCGATCGTGCCCTGCAAGACCTCTGCCGATCGGCACAGCCCGGCTGCTTCTTCCAGGTTGAGTTCAAGCCGCAGGACGCGATCCACTCCTTCTCTATTCAGAACCGCCGGAACGCTCAGGCAGACGTCGCCGATCCCGTAATAATCGCGCATGAACGTCGAGACGGAAAAAACCGTGTTCTGATCGCGCAGAATGGCGGCAGTGATGCGGATCAATCCAGCAGCCACCCCATAATAGGTTGCGCCCTTGCGCTCAATTATGTGATAGGCGGCATCGCGGGTCTGCTCGTAGATGCTCTGCCGGGTGGCTGGGCTGAGCTCCACCCCCTGCACGCGGCAGAAATCTTCCAGCTTCATCCCGGCGATGTTCGCCAGCGACCACACTGGCACCTCGCTATCGCCGTGCTCGCCGATGATGAAGGCGTGCACGCTGCGTGAGTCTACGCGAAAATGCTGGCTGAGCAGGTACCGGAAGCGCGCGGTGTCGAGGATCGTACCCGACCCGATCACCCTCTGCGCTGCCAACCCGGAGAGCTTGAGCGCCGCATACGTCAACACGTCCACCGGATTCGTGGCAATCAAAAGGATGCCGTGAGGATTGTGCTGCACGATCTGCGGTATGATCTGCCGCCATATCTCGCCGTTGCGCACGACCATGTCAAGCCGAGTCTCGCCCGGCCGCTGGCCCGCGCCGGCACTGAGCACAGTAATGGCGGCGCCCGCGCAGTCCGCAAAGTCGCCCGCCCAGATATGCGTGGGATGTGCGAACGGCATGGCGTGGTTGAGATCCATCGCCTCACCCTCGGCCTTGGCGCGATTGGCATCAATCAGAACGATTTCTGACGAGAGCCGGTTTAACAGCAACGCATAGGCATAGGTCGCGCCAACATTGCCACAGCCGACAATAGCGATGCGCGTGGGATGAGATTGTTGTTCCATTGACCTGCCGTAGAGACGCATCTGGCTGCCACTGCCAAAACGTGTAGTGCTAGCGTTGTCTCCACCGGGCTGAAGCTAAAACCCTAGTCACACCAAGATAGATCCTAAACCTGGACGGGCACTAATTCCGGGCTGCGCCGTGAATTTTGGATGGATTTGACAGTGTCTTCGGCCGTGAATCGTCCCATAACCAGTGCCAGGGTACGGTGGGCAGTCATCCGGATGGGAGTTCGATCAATCCGCTGCACGTATTCAGGGGCGCGAGTACCGCCATGGCTCACTCTTACAACAAATTTGATGTTTTTCATGATTTATCTTGCTCCCTGGGATGACAAACCAAATGGGAGGCTGGATAAGCCGCCTCCCATTTTCTCTCGCTCACCATTCGCAACTAACAACTATTACAGCGGTGTTTATGCGGCCTTGCCGTGAACCTTGGCTTCGAGGATCTTCTCGCTGCCAACATTCACCTTGATCTGCTTGGGCTTGGCTTCCGCCTTCTTGGCAAGCTTGATCTTTAGCACGCCCTTTTCATAGTCGGCGCTCACTTGTCCTGTATCCACGGAACTGGGCAGCGTGAACGAGCGGGTGAAGCTTCCGTACTGCCGCTCGACGCGACGGAAGTTCTCCTCTTTCTCTTCCTTCTCGAACTTGCGCTCGCCGTGAACGGTGAGGGTGTTGCTCTCGATGCGGACATCAATGTCTTTTTCGTCGATGCCCGGGACTTCCATCTTCAAGGTAATGTGATGCTCGTCCTCGTAGATGTCCACCGGCGGTGCGAAGGGGGTGGTGGTCAAGGCCTCTTCCGGGCCTTCGGGGCTGTACGACTCACGGACAAAGCGGTTGATGCGGTTTTGCAGGGTGGCCATGTCACGCAGAGGATCCCAACGGGTCAATAGTGTCATAATCCATTCCTCCTTCAGAGGAAACTAAGAGGGACAACTTCAGATGGGCTGACTTAGTTCAGAGGACCTGAAAGAGTAAGAAGAGGTCGCTTGCTCAATTACGATACTAAGCTTGCGCACTAGCGATGTCAAGCCGCCGCTGGAACAGCTTCGCGTTGGTCAGCACTAACCAGGAAAAACTGAAGACGGATTCACGCGCTCTCCTCGACCGACCTTCACTCCGTACGACTACATGCCCTTGTAAGGCTCATACGGAGGCTCCGGCGACGCGGGCTTGTTGGTGTATGGCTTGTATGGAGGCTGCGGTGGCGCGGGCTCGCTGGCGTAGGGCTTATATGGAGGCTCCGGTAGCGCGGGCTTCTGGGCGCGCTCAGCGTCAGGCGTTGCTCCTCGATAGGGCAGCGGCGGTTCGAGAGATTTGCTTGCGTTAGCAGCCGAATGGTTGATCATGATTCGCTCCCGGGGAATGGGTCGAGGGTGAGAGGCGGCGATTGTCCCATGCCTGGTTTGGCCGTCACAACTTCCAACCACGATCCTTGCAATATCTACAGAGATGATGCGCCTTGTGGAGGATGGCGCGATGTTCAAAATTGCTCGCTTCCAAAAACAATCCAGGAACGCTTCGGGCCACAGCGAAATCCTCCAAATGGCTTGCAAGTCGGTGGAACTTGACAATCCTAATTCAGAGGCGCAGTTGACGGGTCGGTCAGAGCAATTAACTTTCCAGGCGGATAGTCTTCTTGGGTAAGAGGCGTCTCGGGCTCAGGGTTGATGATCGTTAGTATCTCGCCGCTGAGAACTCCTCGGACCAGTAGGCGGTCGCTGTCAACGGCGACAACTCTGTATCGCTCTGCGAAGATTGACTTCTCTGTCTCCTTCATTTGGACTGTTAGATGCGCAGTTTCACATTAACTGCTCAACTCTTTCTGCTCGATCAAACCCAAAATGCAGTAGATTCCCAGGGTGCAGTAAATTCATGAGCGATCAGAATTCAAGCCGCCGCAAGCTGGACGGGGGCCGAGCTGACGCGATCAAGGGCTTCGCTGACTGACGTGGCGGCTGCCGCACTTTCCTCTTGCGTGGGGGCTGGGATCTGGAGCAGTCCTTGTCGGCCGCGATCCGCTGGAAGCGAGAATGCAGTTTGGTGCTGCATCACAGATTCCAGAATGTGTGCCAGACCTTCGGATTGATATCCATTGTGAAAGTGGGCTCCGGCGCTGTGAAAGGTGGATGCTGACATCCAGTACTCGCAAGCCACCAGCCACTGGCCTCGGGTGATGGATGACCAGACCTTCAGATAATCCAAAATACCGCTAGGAGCGAAGCCGTATTCAATATGAATCAATCCAGTTTGGGCGCCAGGCACCAAGTCTGCCCAAGACACAACAATTGCAGACTCAAGGACTCGCTCGAGACTTTGGTTCTCGCTAATTTTCATAAGTTCACTCCTCAGACCGGAGACGCGTTCAACCTCTGGCTGATTCTGTGTCTTGCTGGGACGTCCGCCGTGTCTGGTCGCTATCCAAGTAGCAGCTCTGCTGGAGATGCCGAGAGTGTGCCGAGACGATGGCATAGGGCACGCCCAGAAAGCGCTTCGCAACGATTTTCGTCACCTCGAGGCCGTTGAAGTGCTGATGCTTTACCTTCCCCAGAATCCGCTTCAATGCGTGCTCGATCTTCTTCGCTCCAAGAGCACCAAAAAACATTGCTTTTACTTCTACCGCCATGAAAAAGAAGTTCCATCCCGAGGCACGGATCTTGCGATCAAGGGCGCAGCCATCCAGTACCTTAACCAGACTCCAGGTGCCCGAATAGGGCTCGCTCTCCAGACTAAGTTGGGGCATTAGAGGCCAGTCCTCGATCAGAATCGTACCGGCTTGAATGGTCGGCGGCATAAGTCCTCCAGAGCAACCTGGACGCGCGGCTAAGCTCGCGCGAACGCAGTCACTACGATCAGCAACAGCGAAACGAAGATCAGTCCGCCGCTGCCCAACAGCACGATTTCACTAAACAGGTCGGGTTTCATTAGATCTTCTGGGTGCATTTCATTCCTTCTCCTCACGGAGGCACGCCATCGAGGGCGGCCCTGACGAGGTGCCCTCCGCTGGAGGGCGACCCGGTTGCGGATTCCGGCGAATCAACCTCCGGCAATGGCCCGCGAACCACCTTGTCTGGGCTATCTTCTGCTTCAAGAGGTAGACCGCCTGGTTTGACGGATCAACTGTTCTCGAGAGGCGCCTGTAGAATCGCTCATTTCCTTGCGCAATACTGTGCAGAATGGCTCACTTCGGAGAGTCGCGCCAGGGGGATGAAATCGGAAACCGGAGTAGCAAAACAAATAGTTTGAGCAATGTTGAACAGTTTCCTGAGCCCGAATGTTGACAATGGAGTGCGAGGGCCGTGGCCATGCCCTTCGACGCATCCAGGCTAACGAGGACATGATTATGAGAGTGTTACTGATTGCAGGCCTGCTCCTGGTTGTGCTCGGGATTGCATCCCTGGTGGTGCCAATTCCCAGATCCGAGTCGCAAGGCATCAAAGTCGGGGACACGAACATCGGCGTGCAAACCAGTCATAGTGAACGCGTGTCCCCCTTCATTAGTGCGGTGCTGATTGCGGGCGGGATCGCGCTGGCCATTGCCGGCGCGCGTACACAACCCTCAAAGAGCTGAGGTGATTCTCACTCGCACTCCGTGTAGTTCTGCGCGATTGCGCGTCGTTACCTACGCGGCCGTAATAATATGGATCGCATCGATCGCGTTCACTGACTCCCACCGAACCGGCGGAAAGGCGCGAGTGACGCCCGCCTCCGCCCCCTTGCTCTGCCGATGGCCACACGACAGGCAGATCGCTCCCACCTGCCGGATATCAGTCTCTTTCGAGATTTCATTCTCGCGGACGGCCAGCGAGCCCGCAACGACTGGACCGGTACATTTGTCACAAGAATAGGCAGAGAGATGAAGGTATTGTGTTTTCATTTGCCTCCTCACAACGTCAGAGCGACCTGCTCCACATCGCAGATATTAATCCGGGATACCTGGTCAGTATTCCTGAATCCTAAGCGGAACTTCGACGCCCGCCAACGAGGTTAATGATGAAGACCACCAACGCCACAACTAGCAGCAGGTGAATCAGGCTTCCACCCATGTGCAAACTGAAACCTAGAAGCCACAAAATTCCAAGAATTACCAGAATCGTCCAAAGCATATCGTTAGTCTCCTTGGCTCGGATTGCTCATCCTTGCCTTGCATCTTTCCGGTCCAGTTGAATCCCTCGGAGCGATTCCCCGCATTCCAAACACAAACGCAGGGATCGCGGGGTGATCAAACCGCAAGACGGACACATCCTTTGCGGCCCCAAGTTCGTCCCCTGTGGCTTCAGTGCCGCCAGCAACTCCTTGAGCCTGCCAGTGACGGAGCCGAAGCGTCTCCGAACGCGATCGCGAAAACGGCGAAGTGCGGGTTTCATCGATCTACCTTCGATCTTTCTCCCGTTTGGCGGGACGGTTGCGGTGACAGGGTGAGTGGCTGGACGGCCGTTGAAAATAGCGGTTCGGATCTCCCACACTTAATCATGACAGGCGAGGGCGCCCGATTCTGTGCAGGATTGCTCACATTGCACATAAACACGAGTTCCCGGCGTTCCGACACCCCAGCATCTGTTTGGCGCCGCCAGACAGAAGTGAGCAATTCAGACCAGTTATTCTTTCCTGCCTGAGCGATCATGATGGTTGAGACGAACACTTCCTCTCTCTCTTTCAGGTCCTCTGAGCTAAGTCAGCTATCTGAAGTCCTCTCCTCTTAGTTCCGCACCACCTAAAGGAAAATCATGAAAAAAACGATTGCACTGTTGTTGATGAGCTTCATGGGCCTGGTTGGAACGTACGCGTGGGCAGGATCGGCTCGGGAAGACACGGTTGACCGCCTGCAAAACTCCGTTGGTGTTCTCCACGCGATCATGTCAACCCCAGACAAAGGTATCCCTGAAGAAGTATTGAGCAATGCGAAGTGCATCCTGGTCGTGCCCGACCTCATTAAAGGCGGGTTCATTTTTGGCGGCAAGCACGGACGTGGCGTGGCCACTTGCCGTACGGCTGAAGGTTGGAGCGCACCCGCGTTCGTCTCCGTGGGTGGAGGAAGTTGGGGATTGCAGATCGGAGTCGAAGACGTGGACCTGGTGATGCTGGTCATGAACGACAGGGGTTTTCAGCATTTGCTCTCCAGCAAGTTCGAACTCACCGGGGAAGGTTCGGTTGCAGCGGGCCCGGTCGGGCGTCATGCGTCCGCCGGAACTGACTGGAAAATGAACACGGAAGTGCTGACCTACTCGCGCTCCAAGGGCGTGTTCGCCGGCTTAACCCTGGAGGGTGCAGTCGTGGAGCAGGATGACGACTCTACTCGCGCGATTTACGGCAAGGACATGGAGTTCCGCAACATTCTTTCGGGCAGGGTGGCAACTCCGAAAAGTGCGGACGCATTCCTGAAGGCAGTATCCGACGCAGGCCAGCAAGCGCACATTGCGGAATTGAAAGAAGACAAGAAGTAGTCGTCTAAACAGAGTTTGCGAGCCTGGATTATTGTTGACCGAAACCGTGGACGGGTTTCGGTCAGCACTTTTGTTCTCTTCCTGACGCCGCATGCGTTTCAGGCTGCAGAGCACCGTTGTCGATCGCCCGAAAGGCGGCAACATATGAACGTCACCCTACGGAAATGTCTTTGGGCAGAAGTAGCCTGCCTCAGTCTTTGGCCTGTTCTTCTATTGGCGCAGTCGTCCGATCCCGCCCAGAACCTGGCGAACTGCAAGAATGGCCGCGAAGGCTGCGACCGCTCGCGCTTGACCGAGTCGGAATCGGCCGCAGTGGTCCTTGCCCGCCACGGCCGCAACGTTTCGGACTGCCGAAACGGCTACGATTCCTGCGACCATGCGAAACTCACCGAACCGGAAGCGATTGCGTTGGCCGTGGCCGATCACCGGCGTAATGTTTCCAACTGCAACGATGGCATAGCGTCCTGCGACCGGTCCAAGCTGACCCAGTCGGAAGCCCGTGAGACGACCGTCGCTGAGCACCTGCGCAACCTCGCCGACTGCAAGGACAGGATCGGCGCCTGCGATCGCTCCAAGCTGACTCAATCAGAAACCACTGAGGTAAACGCAGCCATGCGTCAGCTCAACGTCTCCGACTGTAGGGACGGTACTGGGCTCTGCGACCATTCCGCGCTGACTCCTTCGGAAACGAGTGGTGTGACCGCCGCAGAACACGAGCGCAACACCCAGAATTGTCAGAACGGCTGGGGCGAGTGCGACCGCGCCAAACTCACTCCGTTGGAAGCGGGTCAAACTGCCGCTGCAGAGCATCAGCGCAACATCTCAGCATGCAAGGCCGGCGAGGAAACCTGTGACTACTCAAAGCTCACCGCCCCCGAGGCCAAGGTGCTGGCCGACGCCGAGCACAAACGTAATTACAGCGCCTGTCTAAAGGGGAATGGTTATTGCGATCCCTCTCGCCTGACGCCCTCAGAGGCGAGCGCGATTCCGGCGGAGCACAAGTAATCTCACAGGGGCGTTGCGGTTGGCCCAAGCTGGCAGCAGCTGCGTCTGCTTACTTTAGCTAGGGCTTCTGTTTGGCGCTGTTGCCCACGGCCACCAAGAAGATGGCGCTCTTGCCTTCGGCGTGCGGGGAGAAGAAGCGGGTGACGTCGTCGTCGTAAAACGTGAGGCCGGTGGCGCCCAGGCCCTGGGCGTAGGCCGCAAGATATAGCTTGCCACCGAGAATGCCGGCTTCCAACTCCACAGCGCGATAACCACGATTGCCCAAGCGTTCGAAA
>Ga0209698_10004242_pt1 | contig 15744 bp, 14 predicted proteins | sample LitLauG_LLR_2012_FD_187203 | JGI IMG/M metagenome (GOLD analysis project Ga0209698, IMG submission 187203) | Freshwater sediment microbial communities from Pennsylvania, USA - Little Laurel Run_MetaG_LLR_2012 (SPAdes) (version 2) | ecosystem: Environmental > Aquatic > Freshwater > Creek >...
GGAGGGTGGCCGTTTGCGGGCCGGTGGGGCATGGACGTTCCGTTCCTGGGCGGGATTTTTTCGTTGGGGATTTTTCTGGGGCTCTTCGGTGTGCTGCACCTGGTTCTGGCTTGGGGGCTTTTCGAGCGCCAACCTTGGGCGCGCGTGCTGGGGCTGGTGATTGGGTTCCTGGCGTTGCTGCGTTTTCCGCTGGGCACGGCGCTGGGGATTTATACGCTGTGGGTGCTGCTGCCAGAAGAGTCTGGCAGGGAGTATGACCGGCTGGCTCAGGGAGATGGGCGGATGAATTCGGCGCCGGTTTCGTCGTAAGGGGTTTTGCACCACCGAAGACAAAGACTGGCGAGATAAACTCGCCTCTACAGTGAAGAACAAAGAGGCCGGCTTTTAAGGCCGCCGCTACGCAACGACGGGAATCCAACGAAAACTTGACAGGTTGAAGTAGTCGGCCTACGCTCGCGCGGCTTGGAATTGGCGCGATGGATCGTGGAGCGGAGGCTATCCCATGGACAAGATGAGAAAAGACGGGCGCAGAGCACTGGTGTGTTTGGTGCGAGGTCGCGCGTATGTCTGGGCCGCCGTTGCACTAATGGCACTGTGGGCGGCCGTTTTTTCGCCCGCGCACGCATCGGCGGCGGAAAACCACGAAGTTATAGTGGAGCGCAACGTGGCGGCGAAGATGCGCGATGGGGTGACGCTGCGCGCGGATGTTTACCGGCCGAAGGCGGAGGGGAAATTCCCGGTGCTGCTGGTGCGCACGCCGTATGACAAAAGGAACGAGACGAATTTTGGGTTGAAGGGAGCGGCGCGAGGTTACGTGGTAATCGCGCAGGACGTGCGCGGGCGATTTGAATCGGAGGGGGAGTGGTACACGTTCAAGAACGAGTCGGCGGACGGGTACGACACGGTGGAGTGGGCGGCGGCGCTTCCCTATTCGAATGGCAAGGTGGGAATGTTCGGCGGTTCGTACGTGGGCGCGACGCAATTCTTGGCGGCGATTGCGAAACCGCCGCACCTGGCGGGAATTTGCCCGACGGTGACGGCATCGAATTATCACGATGGGTGGACGTATCAAGGCGGGGCGTTCGAGCAATGGTTCAACGAATCGTGGTCAAGCGGACTAGCGGAAAACACGATGCGGAGGCGCGCGGAGCAAAGATACGATGCACTGGGCGGTACCAAAGTGCTGCCGCTGAATTCCTATCCGGTGCTGGAACCACCTTCGGGGGAAGGAATCGCGCCGTATTTCAAGGATTGGCTGGCGCACCCTAGTTTCGATGAATATTGGAAGCAGTGGTCGATCGAGGATCACTACGCGCAAATCCAGGTGCCGGTGCGGAGTATTGCGGCGTGGTACGACATTTTTCTGGGCGGCTCGCTGAAGAACTATGTGCGCCTGAAGACGGAAGGCGGAACGGAAGCGGCACGCAAGGGACAGCGGCTGGTGGTCACCGTCGGAGGGCACGCGGGACAATCGAGCACCGGAAAAGTGGGCGCGGTGGAGTTTGGGAACAAATTGGCCACGGATGGAGATGAACAGACGCTGCGTTGGTATGACTGGCTGCTGAAAGGAGAGGCGAACGGAGTCGAGAATGAAAAGCCAGTGCAGATTTTCGTGATGGGAAAAAATGAGTGGCGCGATGAAGACGATTGGCCTCTGGCGCGCGCGAAGAATACCAAATATTACCTACATTCGACGAGCGCGGCGAACGGAGTTTCGGGCAACGGGGCGTTAAGCACGGTAGCTCCCGCAGAGGAAAAGGCCGACCAGTACGTTTACGATCCGAGTGATGCGACACCGACAATCGGTGGGCCGCTATGCTGCGGCGCGTTACCGACGGGGATTGGTCCAGAAGATCAGCGTCCGGCGGAGGCGCGCAGCGACGTGCTGGTGTACACCACGCCGGCATTTGTGAAGGACACCGAAGTGACCGGGCCGGTTTTGCTGGATTTGTACGTGAGCAGCTCGGCGGTCGATACAGACTTCACGGGGATGCTGGTGGACGTTTGGCCGAATGGGTTTGCGCAAAATTTGACGAGCGGAATTTTGCGGATGCGTTACCGAAATTCGCAGGAGAAGCCAGAGCTGGCGAATCCCGGCGAGACGTACCACATCACCGTGGATTTGTGGGCGACGAGCAACGTGTTTCTCGCCGGGCACAAGCTACGGCTGGAAGTTTCCAGCAGTAATTTTCCGCGGTTCGACCGCAACCTGAACACGGGCGAGGAGCAAGCGCGCGCGACACGGATGGTGAAAGCGACCAACGTGATTTATCATGACAAAATCCATCCTTCGGCACTGATTGTGCCGTTGGTGCCATAAACGAGAGCGAGGTCAGTATCAATTTCGTTTGCGAAAACGGGCGTCGCCTTGACATGGGTGTTGACTCGGCCTACACTACGGAGTTTTTAGATGGTCCCGGAAAGCACACTGAGGGGCGGGACGTGGGTAGACAAGGGTTAGGCCCAGATAAGGTCAAGGCAGGCATGGACAAGAAAAGGCTCGAGTATTACAAAAAGAAATTGCTGACGCGGCGGGAAGAATTGACGAAGACCATCGCGCGAACCCAGGAAGAGGGGCGCACGGCAGACGATGATCCGACGGTGGACTTGGCGGACAAAGCGGCGAACTCCTATACCAAGGAGTTTCTCTTTGGCATGACAAACACGGACCGCACGATCCTGAACATGATCGACGCGGCGCTTAAGCGCATTCAGAAAGACGACTACGGCGTGTGCGCGAATTGCCAGGAAGAACTACAGCAGAAGCGGCTGGAAGCGGTGCCCTGGGCGAAGCACTGCATCGCTTGCCAGGAAAAGATGGAGCAGGGGTTGTTGCAGTGAATGGCGGGAAAAGTCTAAAAGCACGGGTCTAAAGAACCGCCACTACAGGACAGCCAGATCGATTACTTCGGCGTACACTTCCTCTTTAATTAAAGGCCAATTGAGAGTAGATTGGTGCTGGCATGGCAAGCAGAAGCTCATCCAGCAGCGTGGCGGCAGCTCGGCGCGGAGATGTGCGCGGAATGCTCGCGGACGTTAGCGACGCGATCATCAGCGTATTTTTTCCTTCCGGTTGCCGGATCTGCGACGAGTTGCTGAAGAGCGCAAGCCGAGTTCCTCTGTGCGAGGGATGCCTGGCATCGTTCGAGCGCGTTCCTGACATGGTATGCGGCACTTGCGGACGCCCGCTGCCTGGGTTGGCGCAAAAGGGGGGAGAGCCGCTGCTCTGCCCAGCCTGCCAAGACAGGACGTATGCCTTCGAGAGGGCGCGCAGCTTTGCTGTATATGAAGGCGCGGTTGTGCGGGCGATTCTGTTGCTGAAATTCGAGCAGATTGAGCCGCTGGGAGCTTGGTTTGCAGAGCGTCTCGCGGATTTGGTGAATGCGGACCTTGATGCGTTCGCCGCAGACGTAGTGGTGCCGGTGCCGCTGCATCGCCAGCGCGAACGAGAGCGGGGGTACAACCAGGCCGCGCTCCTTTCCAAGCCTCTGGCAAAGAAGCTGCGATTGCCGCACAAAGCCGTGCTGTTGATGCGCACACGGGCGCGGCCGGACAAGCAAGTGCTGAGTCTGGAGGAGCGCTGGGAGTCTGTTCGTGGCGCTTTTGCCACACGTCCAGGCAGCCAAGTTGACAATTTACGCGTCTTACTGGTAGATGATGTATTGACGACTGGAGCGACGCTGGATGCCTGTGCACGAGCGCTTCGCGACGCGGGAGCCAAGTCCGTAATGGCGCTCACCGTGGCGCGGGCCGTGAGAAACCCCCTGCCCAGCACCGTGGCGTGGTAAGATTAGGTTGAAGAAGGCGCGATGGGCGCAAACCGGCACATGTCGGTGGATTCCCGGGGGCGCTACACCCCTGAAGCATCGGGCGAGGTCGTGCCCGGGTCCGAAGGTCCCACAGGCAGTAGATCCCACAATTTACTTTCGAGCCGCCGGGCATCGTTGATGCAGGAACCGGTGCTGGTGCTGAACGCAACTTACGAGCCGATCAACGTGACGGCGGTGCGGCGCGCGATGGTCCTGATGCTGAAGGGCGTGGCACAGGCGGAAGAAATGCACAACACCGAAGTGCATTCCGCGGCGCACGCGCACAAAGTGCCCTCTGTGATTCGATTGCTGGCCTATCGCCATATTCCGCAGCAGAGCCGGGCGCTTTCGCGAAAGAATATTCTGCTCAGAGATCGCAACACCTGCCAGTTCTGTGTGCGGGTATTTCCCAGTTCGGAATTGACTCTGGACCATGTTGTACCGCGGTCCCGTGGCGGACGTTCCACATGGGAAAACCTGGTGGCCTGCTGCTACCGCTGTAACAACAGCAAGGGCGACCGGACCCCGGAAGAGGCTGGGTTTAAGCTGGCTCGGAGACCCCGGCCGTTTACCCTGCACACCTCCCGGCAGCTGATGCGGCTGATTGGGCACCGCGACGAACGGTGGCGTAAGTATTTGTTTTACTGATATTTACGTTGCTAAATCGATTTTTTCGAAAAACTTTAGACCGGCAGGAAACCTTTTCGGCTGGAATCCATCTAATATATCAATACCACTTCGAGGACACACCCCGGGAGGCGGTTAAGGCAAAGGCCTTAACCGCTTCTCTCCTTTTGAGGGCTATTTTTCAAGGATTGCGGTTCTAGGCCGGATCTTTGCGTCTGGATTCTGGAAAACTTTCCAGGGCTTCTTTTTCGCTCGGAAATTCCGGGAAGACTTGATACAGCTGAGTGATCTTCAAGATTTCTTCCACTTTCGGCGACAAGCCGACAACTTTCATCTCGCCGCTCGCTTTTACTACCGAGACGTAGATCCTCGCCAGCTCGCCGATCCCCGAGCTATCCATATATTGAAGGCCGCTTAAATTTAATACGATATTCTTTCGGCCCTGCTTCAATAGCCGCGAAACGGATTCGCGGAGGGCGCCGATCTCGAACGAAGTGAGCCGTCCCGATACGTCGAGGAGCGAAATCGGGCCTGCGTGACGAATAGAGACTGTAAAGTTTGTGGGCTGCACGGTTCGGTCCCAATCTGCTGGGGGAAGATATTGTACCGGGGGTTGGCAGCCGCGTGCAGAAAAGTTGTCATCGGGTAGAAGGAAGTGAGAGGTGCGATTACCGATGCGAAGCGCTCCGCCGCTCGCAGCTACTGACGCATGACTACCCGCAAGCCGCGGCGCCAGCTCTCCGCAAGCCCTACGCGCACGACCTCCATTTCCGGCGATAGACAGTTCAGGACATAGTCGGTTGTGGGATGGAACCGTAGCGCCGGTGCCACCAGATAGACGAGCGGCGCAGCCTGCTGCAGAGTGACTCCTGGAAAATACCCATAGCGCGCGATCTCTCCGCTCTGCAACTGGCGGCGAACGCGCAGCCAATAATCTGCCGCCTGCAGCGGCAGATGAATATGTTCGGTAGCCTTTAGCTCAATGATGGCCAGCCGCCCGGAACGCGTCACGGTGAGCAGATCGAGAATGCCGTGTTCACCGCCCGCATTGGCAAACACCTGCGCGTAGACGAATCGCTGGTCCAGCATTGCATCGACTCGAGTGACGTCTTCGCGAACAATGGATTCCAGCCAGCGCTCCGGCTGAGCCCTGTACAGCGAATGGCGCGTGTCGCTGGCCAGCGGGTGTCGGCAAACCTCCAGCTCATGAAGAAGTTGCTTCAGCGCGGGACGCGAAGCGGAAGTGAGTTCCTGGCGGGCGTCGGTGCTCCCAAAGAAAATACGGCCTCCATCCCACCGCGCGAAGGGCAGCCCGCGAAAACGCAGCCACATTTCGCGGGATTGCGCCGCGGGATGCACAGTCACAGCTTGCGGCGCCATTGCCACGATGGGTTCCAGAACAGACCGTGCCTGGTTGACCAGCGCTTCTGATTCCCGGTGCGGCACGAGCCAGGTGTTCAGGTTTCCAGCGCGCCGAGGATCGATCCTCTCTAAAGTCTCCTGAGCGGTGTCGTGCTCGTAAAGCTCCATGGGAAGTTGCGGATCCAGTGCGGCGAGCCGGTGCGCGACAGTGCCGCAACTGTTCTTGGGAAGAACCAAGCGAAGGGCGGAAATCCCTCCCCGAAAGTTCGCCTGGCGTGCACGCTGTAACCACAGTAGAGCAAAGGTGAGGCTATTGTCCGTCGCGTCCGATGATTCTCCCCCAGGCACGGCTAAGAACGCGACGTGCGACGAACCGCGGCGGAGCATTCCCCGGCCGTAGTTACCCGAGAGCGAGTGCTCGAGATCCGGAGAAACCGCGAGTGACTCCAGTTTTTCATCGGGAAACTGTTCGGCGAGAAGGTGCGTGAGGCGGTCACGGAATTCTTCGCGTGAGAGTTCCCGGCTGCCGCGCTCGAATTCCCTGCGAATGAACTCGAGCCGGTCCGGTTTCGAACGGCCGAAACGCTCGACGGCCAGCGCCAGACGCTGCTCGGAATGATCGGTGATCGCGAGGACGCGGCGCGTAAGATTGAGCTGTTCCGACCACAGATGCAGCAACGGCTTCTCGCCCTCACCGCGCACCTCCCAGGACATTCCCGAGAAAGGCGCCACGCACCCGCCGTTTTCGCGCACTTCCACAATCCCGGAGGCGGTGAACTCCTGCAGGCTGGCTTGCAATTCGGCCGCGAATTCCACGTTGAGAGTATAAATGAGATACGTAGTTATTGACCTATTTTTTCCTGATAGTAATGATAGGTCAGTAATCGAGTGGGTTCAGCGGCCAACGACGAGCCGCTGGACCAGCGGCTCCGGAAGGTGAGCGGTGCGCATGCGTTCCTGAACCACGGAAATATCGTACGGCACGCGCCAAAACTCGATGACCTGGTGCTCCAGATCGGCAATCGCAAAACCGGCGCGCGGATCGCCGTCCCGCGGCTGCCCAATGGAGCCCGGATTCAGGAGGTAGCGACGCGGGACCTCGATCCGCAGCGCTGCAAACGATTCGCTGGGACGGGGCCGAATCTGGAGGACTTCAAGCTGCGAGTCCTGGTAGGAAAAGCCTCCCTGGTGATGGGTGTGCCCGAAGAACGTGACTTCAGCGGTCGAGTCTAAAAGCCCATCGAGAGCCTGCGCCGGAGTGAAGACGTATTCGTCTTCATCCTGAAACGCACCATGGACTAGCACGATGCCATCCGTCGCCAGTGGCCCCTGAGGCAAAGCCGATAGCCAGGCGAGGTGCTCGGGCTTGAGTTGCGAGCGCGTCCAATCCACAGCCGCTTTCGCGACGGGATTGAAATCTTCTGTGGGCATCAATCCGGTAACGGCTTTGTCATGATTCCCGCGAATGGTCTGCGTGCCTATCTCGCGCAGCCGCGCCGTGACCTCATTGGGATCGGGACCGTAGCCCACGACGTCGCCGAGGCAGACGGAAATATCCCATCGGTCGCGCGCCGCGTCGAGGACCGCGTCGAGCGCAGTGGCATTCGAGTGCAAATCACTGAGAACGAGAATCCGCATTCTTAGTATCCGAAAAGTGCCCTTGAGTATAAATGAACAGTCGCGCTGATGCACGGCACACGAGCGGTAAGACACTTCGACGCAGCAAAAACGATATGGTTTTGAATAAAAGTGGAGTCGTTTATGCGGGGTTGAGACAAGAGCGATGTCGTGTTCATTTGAACAGGCAAATGAGAACCTTGAAGGCTCCAATTATTTCGATTGGACGCAATCTTTTTTTGGCGGGAAGACGAAACATTAGCCCCAGGTGGTTCGTCTATACGGGTGCAGCTGAATACCGGATGTTCTTGGCGAGATTCAGAAAAACCCCGCGGTGGCAGCCGCGGGGTCATTGACACGCAGTCTTACCGGCCGTTAGTCCAGGAAGAGTAGGTGTCTTCACGGGCGAGAGTACTCGTCCGCCATTTGCGTGTCAACTCCCTCTGGCCAAAAACAGCCTCCTGTACGGCTGACTCGATCCCGTTTGAAAGGAAATTGACACGCATGAAAACGAATTCATTTGTTCGCAGTATGGCTTTGCTGGCCGCCATCGCAGTGGCAGTACCGGCCTTTGCTAAGCCCTTTTCCAAAACCATCAGCATTACCCAGACCGCGAAAGTGGGCAAATCCGAATTGAAGGCCGGCGAGTACCGTTTGGAGATCGAAGGAAACAAAGCCACGGTGCAGAAAGGCAAGGAAGTCGTTGCCGAATCCGAAGGCCGGTGGGAAGACCGCAGCGCCAAATCGGACTATAACTCCGTAGTTCTCAGCGAAACCGGAAAAATCATGGAAGTCCGCTTTGCCGGCCAGACCCGTGTTTTCGTTTTCAGCGAATAACGAGGAAACTTCGTGACTCCATTTCAGGGGACGAGAGAGAGGTTGCCCGCCGAGCGGACAACCTCTCTGCTTGTTGCACTGGCACGGAATAATCAGACCCAATAACCAAACGCCTCTTACCACAAGTTAGCGGATTAGCATGCAGTCGCCGTAACTGTAAAAGCGATAGCTTGCTTCGACTGAATGTTGGTAGGCCGCCAGGACCTGCTCACGTCCTGCAAACGCGCACACCAACGCGAGCAGGGTAGAACGCGGCAAATGAAAGTTTGTTAGCAGGCCCTCCACGACGCGAAACGGGAATCCCGGCACGATGAACAAGCGCGCGTCCGCCTTGCCAGGAAGCACGAGATTTGCCGAGCCTGATTCGGCAGCGCGCAGAGCGGCATCTTCCAGCGCACGCACTACCGTCGTGCCAACCGCCAAAATGGGGCGTCTTGCGTCGCGCGCTGCCTGGATGCGTTCAGCAGTTGCTTCCGGAATCTCGTAGCCTTCGGCGTGCATCAAGTGACCTTCGAGTGCTTCACCGTGGATCGGCTGAAACGTTCCGATGCCTACATGCAAAGTAAGTTCGGAGCTCTCCACTCCGCGCGCCCGAATTCTTTCCAGAATCTCAGTTGAGAAGTGCAAACCAGCCGTGGGCGCTGCAATCGCGCCGGGCCGTTTGGCAAAAATCGTTTGATACCGCTCGCGGTCAGAAGTCTCATCAGCGCGTTCGATGTACGGCGGAAGAGGCACATGTCCGATGCGCTCGAAATGCTGCCGGACGCTGCTCTGGTCATGAGAAGTAAACCGCAGCGTGCGCAAGCCAAGCTCTCCGCGCGAGAGGACTTCGGCTTCGAGTTCGCCTTCGCCAAACAAGACCCGCTCACCAACGTGCATCTTGCGGCCCGGCCGAACCAGTGCCTCCCAAATTTCGCTGTCGAGTTCACGCGTCAGAAAGATTTCTACTCTTCCCGTCAGGTGCTCTGACTCTGTCGCGCGCGATGCTGGTTGCGAATGGACTCCCGCACGCCTCCCGAATAGGCGAGCGGGGATGACCCGCGTGTTATTGAAAACCAGAAGCTCATCGCCACGCAAAAGGCTGGGGAATTCCGTGAACAGGCGGTCTTCGAAAACGCCAGACGAGCTGTTCAGCAGCAGGAGGCGCGAGGATTCGCGACGATCAAGGGGACGCTGCGCGATTTGCTCTCGCGGGAGATGGTAGTCAAGTTCATCCAAACGCATGAGAAGCGGCAGTCTACCAGCAAAGCGGGTAAGACAAGCAAAACAAACGAATTGCTTGTCGGGAGGGCTGATTCGATCGAGGGTTGACGCAGGAGATCGGGACTCCAATCAAAGCATAAATCCTACTAATCAGTTGAAAAAAAACGACTTACAAGTCACTCCAAACACGTTAAAATTGTATTTGACAAATATACACTCATATTTTATTATGTGCATGCAATCACCTTAGGAGGTGCATACAATGAGAACAATTGCTCGATGGGAACCCTTCCGCAGGGCTACTTCCCTACAGGACCAGGTCAACCGGTTGTTCAGCGATGTCCTGGACCGCAAGGGCGAGGAATCCAGCCTTACCGCTTGGGCGCCTTCGGTGGACATCTACGAGACCGAACACGAACTGGTCGTCAAGGCGGATCTCCCAGAAATCGATCCCAAGGATCTGGACATCCGCGTGGAGAACAACATTCTGACGATTCGTGGTGAGCGCAAATTCGAGAAGAATGTGAACGAAGAGAATTATTTGCGCGTGGAGCGTGCGTACGGCTCCTTCGCTCGCAGCTTCACGCTGGCGAACACTGTGAACTCGGAAGCGATTGCGGCGGATTACCAGAACGGCGTGCTGACACTGAGCATCCCGAAGCGCGAGGAAGCCAAGCCGAAGCAAATCAAGGTCAATGTGGGAACTCCCGCAGTGGCCGCAGCCGCCGCTGGCAGGTAATCCTGGCCGGACGTTGCAGTGGAGGGTAAATTAAGGGGCTGGCGAAATGCCAGCCCCTTTTCTTCAGTAACAGCAGGAAACGAGGCAACTATGTTGCGATTCGAAAAAATGACGGTCAAGGCGCAAGAGGCGGTGCAGAGCGCACAGGAAGCTGCCGCGCGCCACGAAAATCAGCAGATTGAGCCCATCCATTTGCTCGCGGCGCTTGTTGCGCAGACCGACGGCGTGGTGCCATCGCTCCTCACGCGCCTGGGCGCTCGCAGCGAGGCGCTCTCGCAAGAAATTGAAAAGGAAATTGGCCGGTTGCCAAAAGTGCAGGGCTTCGGCCAGCAGCACATGGGGCGGCCGCTGAACGACATACTGGAACGCGCGTTCAAGGAAGCGGACAGTTTTAAGGACGAATACGTTTCGACGGAACATCTCTTTCTTGCGATCGCCGCACAGGATCGTGACCCCGCGGGGCAATTGCTGAAGCGCCAGGGTGCCTCCCATGAAGCCATTCTGCAGGCTTTGACCGGGGTACGCGGGACCCAGCGCGTAACTTCTCAGAATCCCGAAGCCACTTACGCCTCCCTGGAAAAATATGCCCGCGACCTGACGGAACTGGCCCGAAAATCAAAACTCGATCCGGTAATCGGGCGCGATGAAGAAATTCGCCGCGTGATGCAGATTCTGGCGCGGCGCACTAAAAATAATCCTGTGCTGATCGGCGAGCCTGGCGTCGGCAAGACCGCGATTGTGGAAGGATTGGCGCAACGCATCGTTTCCGGCGACGTTCCCGACGTCCTGAAGACCAAGCGCCTGGTGGCTTTGGACCTTGCGGCGCTGGTGGCCGGTGCGAAATTCCGCGGCGAATTTGAAGACCGCCTGAAAGCCGTCCTCAAAGAAATCACCGAAGCCGAAGGGCAAATCATTCTGTTCATCGATGAATTGCACACCCTCGTAGGAGCAGGCGCGGCGGAAGGCGCCATGGACGCTTCCAACATGCTTAAGCCGGCGCTGGCACGCGGCGAGCTGCGCGCCATAGGCGCGACTACCCTGAACGAATACAAGAAATACATCGAGAAAGATCCGGCGCTGGAGCGCAGGTTTCAGCCCGTCCTGGTCAGCGAGCCATCGGTCGAAGATACCATCGCGATTTTGCGCGGACTCAAGGAACGCTACGAAGTGCACCACGGTGTGCGCATCAAGGATGCCGCGATCCTGGCGGCGGCCACGCTTTCCAACCGTTATATCTCGGACCGGTTTCTCCCTGACAAGGCCATCGACTTGATCGATGAAGCCGCGGCCAGCCTGCGCATGCAGATTGATTCCCTCCCGGTGGAGATTGATGAAATCGAGCGGCGCATTATGCAGCTCGAAATCGAGCGCCAGGCATTGTTGAAGGAAAGTGATGTGCACTCCAAAGAGCGCCGCAAACAGATCGAAAAAGAACTTGCGGCGCTGAAGGAAGATTCCAGCGGGCGCAAGGCGCGCTGGCAGGCGGAAAAGGAAGCCATCGGAAAAATCCGCAAGCTCAAGGAGCAGATTGAACAACTCAAAGTAGAAGAACAGAAATACGAGCGAGCCGGCGAACTGGCGAAGGTCGCGGAAATCCGCTACGGCAAGATTTCGGCGGCGGAGCGCGACCTGAAGCAGGCGCAAGAGCGATTCTCCGCGGTGCAAAAAGACGCACCCATGCTGAAGGAAGAGGTCGATGAAGAAGACATCGCCAAGCTCGTAAGCAAGTGGACGGGCATTCCCACCGGCCGGTTGCTCGAAGGCGAGGCGCAAAAGCTTGTGCACATGGAAGAGCGGCTGCGGCAACGAGTGATCGGCCAGGACGACGCGCTTGGGCGCGTTTCCAATGCCGTACGGCGCAGCCGTGCTGGTCTCTCTGACACCAAACGTCCGATCGGTTCTTTCATTTTTCTTGGTCCTACCGGAGTTGGAAAAACAGAACTGGCACGGGCACTCGCGGAGTTCCTTTTCGATGACGAAAAATTGATGATTCGCATCGACATGAGCGAGTACATGGAGAAACACACCGTGTCACGGCTCATCGGTGCGCCTCCGGGTTACGTTGGCTACGAAGAAGGCGGGCAGCTTACCGAGCAGGTGCGGCGCCATCCGTATTCGGTGGTGTTGTTTGATGAAATCGAGAAGGCCCACCCCGACGTCTTCAATGTTCTACTACAAATTCTCGAGGACGGGCGACTCACCGACGGCAAGGGACGCACCGTGGACTTCCGCAACACCGTGCTGGTGATGACCAGCAACGTTGGATCATCGGCGATTTTTGAATTATCGAACAAAGACCCGGAGCTGGCGCGAAAGGAAGCGATGGAGGCTTTGCGTGCTTCATTCCGGCCGGAGTTTATCAATCGCATCGACGAGATCGTGATTTTCAACCCGCTCGGCAAAGAGCAGTTGGCGAAAATCGTCGGCTTGCTGTTAAAGAGCGTAGAGAAGCTGCTGGAAGAACGGCAGATTACTCTGGAGTTGACGCCAGCAGCGCAAGAATTGCTCTTGCGCGAAGGCTACGATCCCGCGTACGGGGCGCGGCCTTTGCGCAGAACGATCCAGCGGTTGATTCAGGATCCCCTGGCAATGCAAATCCTGCAAGGCACGGTGCTGCCCGGCGAACATGTGCGCGTGGACCGTGATGGGCAAAAAGAGGCGATGAAGTTCGAGAGCGCAAAGGCCAAACAACCTGTGGCTGTCGCAGGAATCTAATTCAGGAGAGGAGTGAAATGCTTGAAACAGGATTTCACTCCTCTCTAAACAATGGCATTCTTGAAAGAATTGTGTCGCAGATGGAGTGCATGAGGAACCCATGAAGATTCTGAGAACGGGCGTACTGCTGATTCTTTTGAGCGTCCTGCTAGTGGTTGCCGGTGGAGCGATCGGCGGGCAGAGCGGCCTGAAAATCGCTCTTGGCATCGCCGTGGTGATGAACGGCATTTCCTATTTCTTCTCGGACAAGATCGCGCTGGCCTCCAGCGGCGCGCAGCGAGTTTCGCGTGAGCAAGTGCCCCGGCTCTATGAAGTGATGGAACGTCTCGCCGCAAAGGCGCGCCTTCCGATGCCGAAGCTCTTCATGATTCCCGAACCGGCGCCAAACGCCTTTGCTACCGGCCGCAACCCACAGCACGCATCTGTGGCTGTCACACAAGGACTACTCGAGTTGATGAATGACGAAGAGCTCGAAGGTGTAATTGCCCACGAGCTTTCCCACGTCCGAAACTACGACATCCTCACCAGTTCCATCGCCGCGACGATCGCAGGCGCAATCACTTATCTTGCGTCCATGGGTCGCTGGGCCATGATTTTTGGCGGTTACGGCAGAGACCGCGACGATGACCGTGGTGGTGGTGGATTGGCGGCAATCCTGATGATTTTTCTGGCTCCCTTTGCTGCGATGATGCTGCAGCTTTTCCTTTCGCGCACTCGTGAATTCTCCGCCGATGAAACCGGTGCTCGAATGGTGGGACAGCCTTACGGTCTTATCAGTGCGTTGCAAAAACTGGGTGCCTACAACCAGCGCATCCCGACGACTTCCGTTTCACCTTCGACAGCGGCACTGTGCATCGTAAAGCCCTTGTTCGGCGGTGGCGGCCTGTCGTCGCTGTTCAGCACGCATCCTCCGCTCGAGAAGCGCATTCAGGCTCTGCGGGAGATGACGGTAGCGCCACAGCGGTAGTGCCGTTGGGACGAGATTCTGCACATTTGAACCACTCCAAGTGTAATCTTTTCAAAACTCGCCGGGCTCGCCGGAGCACTCGAACACTGTAACCCTGGCTAAATCTCTGATTTATCAGCAGATAATATCTTGTGCCGCAAAGCTGCGTTTGGCGCGAGACTTGCACATCCATCGATGGGCCGTGTTGTCGTCTTTGGGAACCAGGGGGACGGGGGAAATGAGCTGTAAAGACACCATCCATTTGATTTGTTGGTACTTAGAGGGCCGCCTCTCGACGTCCGTCGAAGGCGAGATCAAGCGCCACCTGGAATCCTGCTCCGACTGCCACCTTGTTCTGGACGCAGCCATCAACACGCTGGATCGCTATTTCAGTGCCGAGCGCACCGCCGCCACCGAAGCCGGTTCCCGCGCCGCCTAATCTTCTTTCTTCTAACTCATTGAAATATTGAAGTTTAGTGGTGGGCTCTGCATTTCGCCTTCTTCAATCTATTCTCACGATTGTCGAAAACTTTAGACCCTGGCGTTCCAAAAAGTAACGAAGGCAAATTATACGGTTTGCAGGGAGACTGCGTAATCTTTACTAGTACTGGTACCTATGGAACCCGGGGCCATGCCCCCCTCTGCGACCGCTAATCGATTGATTGTGCATGATTTATGCGACCTTGCTTCCAAAATGCCTCTTTGGCGAAATGGGTGCTCCCTTCCACTGCACAGGGCTAAAAGCCAAAAGGAGAAACGAAGTATATGAGCGATTTTCTAGATTCTGCCAACACGAGCACGACCGGCACACCCCGGTGGGTTGGACTGGCAGTGGGACTCTTGGGTGGTATCTCCCTGCTAAGCTTGGGAGTGGGCTGGAGCGCACTCAATGAGGCCAAGAGCATCGAGCAGACCACACAAGCTTCCGTGAAGCAATCCAATGATGCCCTCGCCCAGCGGCTGGCAAAGGAAGACGAAATTAACCAGCAACTGCAGAGCGACCTCAAGGTCGTTACGGACAAGCTGAACGTTACCCACGCGGACCTGGTTGCAGCGCGCAATCAGAACAAGAACGCCACCGTCGCGGTGGATCAAAAGGTGAATAGCCTGGCGACTTCCGTAAAGGCCGAATTGGCCACCAAGGCGAACTCCGACGACGTCAACAAGCTGAACGGCGACGTCAATGGGGTGAAGACCGACCTCGACGCCACCAAGAACAGTATCCAGATGGCTCGCAGCGAGATGGGCACACTCATCGCGCGCAACCACGATGAAATCGATCAGCTCCGCCGCATGGGCCAGCGCGACTACTTTGAATTTACCGTGCAGCGCAAAGGCGGTGCAACGAAAGTCGGCGCCATCCAGATCGAACTGAAGGACACCAACACCAAGAAGAACCGTTACACCATCAATGTCCTGGCAGACGACAACAGCTTCGAGAAGAAGGACCGCTCGGTGAACGAGCCAATCTTCTTCTACACCGGCGGAACCCGCAACGCTCTCGAACTGGTGGTCAACAAAGTCACCAAGACGACTGCCACGGGCTACCTGAGCATCCCCAAGTCCGCGGGTGCGACCTCGGCCAGCACGGCGACGTCCGGGCAGTAAGCGAGTTCCGCAGAAGTCAGGCTTCAACTCCTTGAGAGCACAACAAGATAGGGAGGATTCCAGAGAATCCTCCCTTCATTTTCTTAGGACTCATCCGGGAATAAGAAGGCGGCGTACTAGGTCATAGGAAGTGTCTGGACACCGGACCGTCGCTATGCCAAGCTATTGGCGGCCCAGGGACTAAAAAACCGCAGAGGATTTCTGGAGGGAGAAATCATGAAAGTACGATTCGCAGTGGCAATGGCAGCAACGCTGTTCGCGGGCGCGCTCACGATGGCGGC
>Ga0209698_10004243_pt1 | contig 15743 bp, 18 predicted proteins | sample LitLauG_LLR_2012_FD_187203 | JGI IMG/M metagenome (GOLD analysis project Ga0209698, IMG submission 187203) | Freshwater sediment microbial communities from Pennsylvania, USA - Little Laurel Run_MetaG_LLR_2012 (SPAdes) (version 2) | ecosystem: Environmental > Aquatic > Freshwater > Creek >...
GCAAAGCGTCGCACGGAAAAATCTGCGGGCAGGCGATCAAGGTGCTCGTCCCCGAAAGTGAAGGCAGAGACCGGATCGGTCGTTTCGGCTGGAAAGACCAGCACGCCAGTTTGCTGGCGTTTGCCGGTGATGCGTATTTGAACGAGATGGGAATTACCAACCGGCTACAGCCAACCGAGGTGACGACCGTCTGCAATCCGCCGGTGACGACGACTGTTCCGAATGCGGACCCGACGAAGGTCACCGAGCCCAACAGTCTGCCCGATCCCACCGACAATAATCTGGAAGATATCGACCACTTTGCCAGCTTCATGCGCTCGCTCAAAGCGCCCGCCAGAGACGCGGTCGCGGCAGCGGATGCGAAGGTCAAGCATGGCTCTGAACTGTTCGCGAAGATCGGATGCGTAACCTGTCACATAAAGACAATCGTGACCGGAAAAAGCCCAGCGGCTGCTGGTGGCCCCGGACTGCATCCCGATGCAGTTGAGAACAGGACGATTCATCCGTATAGCGACTTCCTCCTCCACAACGTGGGTACGGGAGACGGCATTCCGATTGCGCTAGTTGAGCACTTTGGCCGCGAGCGAGTGGAGAAGCGGATGCACGAACTGGAAGCATCACGGCCTGCAGGAGCGCAGAAACAAACAGCGACGACTGAGGATGAATGCAGCGAGAGTTTTCAGACCGCCATGCTCGAAGGCGAAAAACACTTCGACCTGTTGCGCGATACGTTATGCGCCCGCAACAAGATCAGGACGGCTCCTCTTTGGGGACTACGCCTGCGCTCGCGTCTGATGCATGACGGGGCGTCGGTGCAAGTCGAAGATGCCATCCTGCGGCACAAGGGAGAGGCGGAGGAAGTTAACGAGCGCTTCTCCAAACTCAAGCCTGCAGAGAAAGAGGCGCTGCTGGCGTTTCTGGAGTCGCTTTGATTTAGCCTTCAGCCGTCAGCTGTCAGCCATCAGCTAAATCCCTTGGCTGCGGAGAGATGGGTTCCCGCGGCGGGTGCATTCGAGGTGGGAAATTCGTATTGGGAAAAGGATAGCACTACAGCCTTGATAGCTACTTCGCTACTCCTCGCACCCCTCTGGCCTTCAGTAGTTCCACCGTGTCGGGTCGAGGGAAGTAAAACGACAGCACTATCCGTTCTCTGAAGCTATCGAGCATTTCCACTCTAGCGCAATCCTCGTCGCTCGAAAGGACGCGCATTCCCTCGTCCATGAATGTCACGAGGTTCCGCAGGTCTTCCAGCGATTGGTGCTCGAAATGGCTGCACCAAAGCCATACCTCCTGTGATACAGGAATCTGGCTCACTGATTCGACAAGGTAGAAAACGGTGTTGACATCGGATGGATGATCGGGGAACGTACGCGCGAAGGACTCGAACAGGCTGTATAGGCGTGTACCTCTCAGCGTCTGAGCCGCCGCTCGCCAGAACGCGGGAAGAGCTAGAAACTGCCGCTCAAATTCTTGGTACTCCTGCTCTAACCATGCGTTAGTGTCATTGTCCATAAACCAAATACGATGCCGACGAATTGAATCGTCATCTGCCCTTATGATAGTCAAACGATCAAATCACTTATTCGTAAGAACAACCACAGAGCCCGGAGCCCTACTGTCTCTTCGCTCTGGCACTCTTTTGCGCACCTCTTTGCTCGCCGAAACCACGATCACCGAGGTTCAAACGCGGCGTTCCCAGCGCAGCGGATCGCGACTCCCGTGAAAACACGCAATCACTACAAGGGCGTCGACTTCGACGCGAAAGAAGAGACTATACGGAAATTTGTACAGACGTGCGCGATGCACATCTTGGAGAACCGTCGGGAATTGATGAGGATTCGCCTGCAAACGAAAGATGGTAGCTTGAACTTCCTCACGAAAGCGCATCCCGAGGCCAGGGAGTCGCGCCTCGTACCAATCTTCTGCATCGATGAGTTCGGATCGCGCAGCCGGCGTAAAGATTACTTGCATCGCTAGGAACGGCGTCGAGCCAACTCTGCGCGCAACTGTTCCCAGGTCACGGCTTGGGTTCGATCTTGATCGAAACTGGACAGGCGCCGCTCCAACTCGGCCTTTTGTGCTTCTGGCAGCGGAACCTCGGCGTCGCCCAGACTGTCCCAAAGCTGGCCAATGAGGGCTAAACGCTCCTCTGGGCTCAGCCGCGCGAGTTCGTCAGAATTGAGACTTCCCATGGCCTAAAAGTACCTCTTTTTGACGCCCCAAACAACCCTACGCCGGAATTCGTTTCAAGACTTCCTTCGCTCGCCGGAACCACGGTCTCTCCCGCCTCTTCAGGTAGCCAGGCATGGAGGGCTTTTTATCCAACACCTTCTGTGCCCACTCTCGGGCTTCGGCGTTGTGGCCTTCGGAAGCTAGCAGGTCCGCGAAATTCAAATATGTTTCGGACAACGTCGAGGTGATGGTTACTTGCCGGAATAGTTTCTCGGCTTTTTCTTTTTGTCCGGTTTGCGCGTAGGCGTGGGCCAGCAATCCGGCGGCACGCTGGAAATCGTAATCGGACTCTTTGCTGACCACGCGTTCGAGGTCGGGTAACGCAGCGGCGGCGTCTCCTAACTGGATGGCGCAGACTCCGCGGCGGTAGAAGGGGTCGGGCGTGTCGGCGCGAGCGGCAATGGCTTTGTCGAAGGCGGCCTGGGCTTGCGCCAGTTTGCCGTCGTCCATGTAGAGGTCGCCGAGCTCTTCGTAGTTTCCGGCGGACGGATTATCGTGAATGGCGGCTTCGAGTTCGCGAATGCGCTTGCGACGCGGGAAAACTTTGAACGACTGGCCGACTAATCCGATATCGGGCAGCGCTTCGATGACAAGGTAGATGATCGCGCCGATGGGACCGAGAAACAGGATGACGAAAATCCAGTAGTTATCCGGACGCCGGCGGATGAAGTGGACAATGGCCAGTCCCTGGAGAATGATGCCCCAGGGAAATAAAAAATATCCCATCTCGATGCGGGCCTCACTGGCCCTAGCGTGAGATTACACATTTGTGGAAGATGGAGAAAGTGACTTCAGGGGTAGCTGAGGAGTACGGATGGCGAACGAGAACACTGAACAGGATGAGCAGCAAATTCTGGCCCTGCATGAGGCCGGGGACCGGGCTTTGATGAGCGCCGACTTAGCCGAACTGGCGCGGATTTTTGCCGACGACTATGTGCAGTACAACGAGGCGGGCAAGGCATTCACCAAGCAGGATGTGCTGGACAATTTTAAGACGGGGGCAATTCGGTATCCGTCGATAGTGTCTACGGGACGTTGGATTCGCGTTTTTGGCGATACGGCAGTCGTGCATGGCGCGGAGTCGGACGAAGTCGAAGCAGGCGGAAAGCGGTTCGCCATGCATTACGTTTATCTGGATGTGCTGCGCAAGCGAGACGGGGAGTGGAAGTTGGTGGCGTCTCAGTTGGCGCGGCCGGTGGAATGACCTGAACGGCCTTGGTAGAATTCGTGCGTGCGTCCACCTGTGGTTCGGTTCCCGAATCCGATTCGAATCGACAAACTCACTAAGGTAGTGGAGATACGAGGTGTGGATACATACATCCACTGGTCCGTCTTCGTGATTGCTGCTCTAATGTTGGCCAATGTTCGCAGCCGCCCCGGACTGACGCTCGTAGGATTAGCATCTTACTTGAGCGTAATTCTCATTCACGAGATCGGTCACTTGGTCGCGGCGCAGCGACTCGGATGCAAGGTTACCTCGATCAAACTCTATCCGATATTCGGATTCACCGAGTTCGAGACACCATGGACCCGCCTCGACCATTGCATCATTGCCTGGAGTGGGGTTTTAGCTCAGGCAATCGTGGCAATTCCACTCGTGATCTGGGTGGAAGTTTTCGGATTCACGCGAAATGGGCCCATTAATGCGGTGTTCGCAATCCTAGGATTCTTCAGTCTCGGCATTGCATTGTTCAATCTGCTGCCGATTCCGCCTCTCGACGGTGCGACTGCGTGGGGCCTGCTCCCGGCACTCTGGGCACGGAAGCGGATTCTCTAGGGGTTCATAAACAGCCGACTGGACGGTCGACGGTGGTGGTCCCTGCGTGTTACTCGGCAGCCCGCATCCGGTTCTGCCAATGCGACCAAAGAAACCACGCGATCCCAATCAGCAGAAATGCTCCAATCACCGCGTCGAATTTGTGGAAGTACTTGCCTAGCGAGCGCCAGTTTTCTCCCAGCTTCATGCCGAAGTAGGCCAGCATGAAGCACCAGGGCCATGATCCGAGAAACGTATAGATGTGGAATTTGCCACGCGGCATGCGGGAGACTCCGGCGGGCAGCGCGATGAAGGTGCGGATCACGGGCAGCAGGCGGGCGATGAACACGGCCATGTCTCCCCAACGCGCAAAGAAGCGGTCGGCCCAGTCGAGTTCACGGTGGCCCATCAGGATCCAGCGGCCGTAGCGCTCGACCATCGGGCGTCCACCATAGCAGCCGATTTCGTAGGCTACGAGCGATCCCAAGTTGCAGCCGATCGCGCCAGCGGTGGCGGCCCAGACCAGCTTCATCGCTCCCGTATAAACAAGGTAGCCCGCGAACGGCATGATCAGTTCTGAAGGCAGCGGAATGCAAGCCGACTCAATCGCCATGAGCAGCGCGATGCCGGCATACCCGGTCGCGGCTACCAGAGAACTGATGAATAGGAAGAGAACGGTGAGGATTTTTTCAGTCATGGAGACAACCGTCAGTTTTTAGTGTTTTGCTGATAGCTGACGGCTCAAAACGCACCTTCCTGCGTAAAGCTGAAACCGGGCAAGGTCACTCCTTCGGCCGCCTTGGTGACCTTCACTTTCACCGTGGGTACATTGGGTGCCGTGACATCGGCGGGTCGCAGCACGGCGTATTGGGTGAACACTTCGCTGTAGACCTTGGTGACGAGATGATCCTGGCCGGTTGCATCCTGACGCCAGACTTGTCCGAGTTGAACACTTTTCACGGCCACGGTTTGTCCTCTTAGGTCAGACTACCGACCCGGCTGCCACATCGTCAATTGCGGCGAGGTTACCTTCGTCCGCGCATTGCATGTGTGGCGCGGGCGCCCCCGCCCGCGTTGCCCGGCTGCGCTCCGCGTTTGTTACCATGAAGCCCTGACCAGGGAGGAACCAATGCCTCGCGGAAATGTGCCGCGTCAACCGAGTCGTAGCGGAAGCCAGGAAGGTGCGCGGCGGAAGAGTGCACCGTTGAAAGGTGCACGGCCGAAGAGAGTAGCGGAAGGTCGGCCAGAGAGTCGGCCTTCACCCAAGAAGCCAACCAGCGCCAAGGCCGCCGCCGCGAAAAAGAAATCCCTATCGGGATACGATCCAGTAGCCCCGGAGCGCGTTAAAGAGATTATTGCCGGCCTCGACCAGCTCTATCCGAGTGCGACCTGCGCGCTCACCCACCGCAGCGCCTGGGAATTGCTGGTGGCTACGATTCTTTCCGCGCAGTCCACGGACGTCCGGGTGAATATGGTGACACCCGCGCTCTTTCAGAAGTATCCGGCCGTGCAGGATTTCGCTGCCCTCGAACCCGAACAACTGCAGCCGGACATCTACTCGACGGGATTTTTCCGCAACAAGTCGAAGTCGGTGGTTGGCGCGGCGCGCAAAACTGTCGCGGAGTTTGGCGGCCAAGTGCCGCAGACCATGGATGAGTTGTTGAGCCTCCCAGGTGTCGCGCGCAAGACGGCGAACGTGGTGCTCGGGACGTGGTTCAAGAAGAATGAAGGCGTGGTTGTCGACACCCATGTAACGCGCATCTCACGACGTCTGGAACTGACTCAACAGGAAGACGCCGTGAAGATCGAACAAGATTTAATGCAGATCATTCCGCGTGAACGCTGGACTGATTTTTCTCACGAAGTGATCTGGCATGGGCGGAAGGTTTGCGTTGCGCGCGGTCCGAAGTGCGCGGATTGTGGGATCGAGAAGCTGTGCCACGCGGCCGACAAAACTTGGTCGACGGTTGAAATTCATCCGTCGGCCAAGGGCTAGTCCTTTCCCGAGCGGAAATCACAGCCTCTTGGCGAGCAGAAACACGCCGAGCATGAACAGATACATGGCGGACAGTCCCGCTCCGAGGACGAGAGCTTGCGTCATCCAGAGGCGCTTCTTCAAGTACACCGTTTGCTGGTAGATGAAGTTGGGAAAGAAAACGGACGTCCAGAACACGGCCTGGACGGCAGGCGCTTCGCGGTAGATTTTCGTGAGCACCAGGTACAGAATGGCGATCACTAGCGCGCTGATTATCGACAGCCGTTGAGCGATCCGCCGTTCGCTCGGCGAAAGTTTAGGCCCACCCAAAGAGCATCGGTGCAACATATCGAGTGTCATGGTGTCATCTCCTTTGATCAGTTTTGAATCTTCTTGTTGAATTTGCGGGTGTAGGCGCGCGTCGAGGGCACCGGCAAAGATATCTAAAATCAGACCCGGAGACGCTCGCTGGCTGACCAGCACCTCGCGAAATTCCTCGCCGTAACGCTCACGCCATGGCGCGGGATACAGTCGAAGTAGCCAGGCCGAGGTCATGCGTGGGCCAGTCTCCGTTGCCCGGTGCGCGCGACCGCCATCATGGAATCGAGGCGGGTGCGTAATGCGCGTTCGCCAACCTCGGTGAGCCGGTAAGGATTGCGGCGGTCTTCGCTTTTCAATGGCTCGATGAGCCCGCGAGCCTCCAGCCGCGCCAGAGCGCCATACAGCGTTCCCGGCCCCAGGCGCACGCCGGCAATGGTTTCTATGTCTTCGGTCATGGAATAACCGTGCCGCGGCCCCTCCGCCAGGCTCACCAGGATCAGCAAAGCCGGCTCGGAGAACCGGCCAAAATCATCCAGTTCCGCATCGTCTTTAGGTTTTCGTATCATAAGTATCGCGTCCCGTAATACGTGCTGCGTATTACGTATGACGACATAGTACGTCACACGTAGTACGCTGTCAATAGGGATTTTTGCCGAATAATTCCCCCCTGATTGAGCTGCGTGATGAAAGGGCAGATCTGCGTTCGGGCTGGACAGCCGGTGCGGCTGTCCACGCGTTACTTAGCTGCCGGTGTACGAGAGTTCGACTACCGTGCAGTCGTCGTTGAGCGGGGTTCCGCCGCAGAAGTCGGCAACGGCGGCGAACACATCTTCCATGGAACTGCTTTTGCCCGCGATGGTTTCGAGGCGTTCACTGTCGAACATATCGCCGCGGGCATTTTCGGCTTCGGTGACGCCGTCAGTGACGAGGATCAGCCGGTCTCCGGGGCGCATCTGGCAGTGATCGCTGGAGTAGGTCGCGTCCGCAAGCAGGCCAACCGGCAGGTTCCCGTGAGCGGGTCGGAGGACTTCTTTGCCGCAGATCCATACTGGAGGAACGTGCCCGCAGTTGACGTATTCGAGATCGCCGTCGTTACGCAGGCGCGTGATGATCATGGTCGCGTACTTCTCGCCGATGTGCTTGTAGGTAAAGAAGCGATTCACGGCATCGACGATCTCAACGAGTGGCATGCCGGAAATAAGTTGCGAGTAGACCATCCCCTGAAGAATAGACGCGAGCAGGGCGGCGGAAACTCCCTTGCCGCTGACGTCCGCGAGAACGACGGCGAGACCTTGCGGCGTGTTAACAGCCTCAAAGAAGTCGCCCCCAATTTCCTTACAAGACATGTTGCGTCCATTGACCCGCGCGAAGGCAACTTCGGGTAAGGTCACTGCCAAGAGGCGCTGCTGGATGGAGGCTGCGATCGAGAGCTCCTGCTGATAGCGGCGTCCCGCTTCTTCGGCTTGGACGAGACGCGCGTTTTCGATCAGCTGCGCAGCTTCTGTCGCGATCGCCCGCAGAATGTCATGGCTGACGCTAGTGATGTCCCGCGATGCAAAACGCGAATCGACGTAGAGGGCGCCCATCACTTCCCCGCCCGCTTTCTGGCCTTCGCGCGTCGTCTGCACGAACGGTTTGCGCAAGGGCATGCAAATCACGGTGCGGAGATCGAAGGCGACAATGCTCTGCCGTTGCTGCACATCGAGCTCCTTACTGGTGTCGCTGACAATATATTCGGAGTTCGAGGTCAACGCGCCTTCGAGCACGGAGCGGGAAATTGTTTTGTCGTCGAGCAGTGGTTCGCCCTTAGAGTTGCGACCGGCGGCGAGCGTGAGGGTTCCGTCCATATCGCGGAGGAAGATATAGCCGCGTTCGGCGCGGGTCAGCTTCAGCGTGGCGTCGAGCAGCGTGACCAGGATTTCGTCGAGCACGCCGATGGTGTTCAGCTTGCGGGCAGCCTCCATGAAGAGCGTCAGTTTTTCGAGGTCGCTGGCCTCGGGAGCGATCTGAATGCCGGAAATCTGGCTGAGAAATTCGCGGGCCGTATTTGAGGTCGCATGCAGGGGATGGAAGATCAGGTAGGCGGAGTCGCGCGCGCCAAACTCGAGACGATCATTCCTCTGGAGTTTGTGGCGGTCTACTCTTTCGCCGTTGACGAAGGTTCCGTGCTTGCTGCTCAGATCGACGACGAAGAATTCGCCATTTTCAGAGACGATCGTGGCGTGCTCGCGGGACACGCGTGGGTCGGCTATCACCAGGTCCCGATCGACCTTGCGGCCGACGGTGTATGGCGTGTGATTCAGCGACAGCGTTTGCTGATCGCTTCCCTGTACAAAGATGGCGACCGGGAAAATGCTGGAAATGCCCGAATGAGACGAAGCCGACATGTACCCTGAGTTCTCCTGCGCTCGCGACAGCGATCATTAAGATACCAGCCGTCGACACGATCCCCCAAGCATTCTACGACGAGCCCGGCTTTGGCGGGGCAGCAAAAGTCCGCTGGTAGGTGTAGAGCAGCATCAAGGCCGCCACTGCCGAGGGAAGTTGCGGCAGCGTCCACAGAGGACTTGCCCAAACCAGTTCCAGGCTCTGCTGCCGCAAAATATAGGAGAGTCCTGCCAGCACGACGCTTGAGAACCACGGCCACGTCAACAGGGCTGCCACTGCGATCAGGATTGACCGGACCACGAAACCGCCTTCTTCCCAAATCTTCGCGCGATCGCGTGCAATGAACAAGAGAGCGGGAATCAGCAGCACATGGTTATAAAGAGCAAACTTCGGCACCACCAGCACGCTTACAGACAACACAAGACACGTACAGGCCTGAAATTCTCGTGTATTTTGCGGTTGCCGAAATCCTTTCAGACAAAGTGCTGCAGTCATTGCCGCGAAAAGTACTTCGACAAGTCGGCCCCAGGGCGACGGAAGGAGTGCCTCTAAAGTCGGGATAGCCTGAGCATACTGTTGGTAGGCGAGAACCGCTTCGTGAAAACGCCCGATCCAGTGAGGCAGCAACCATTCCGAACCGGTGCAGAGGATGGCCATGCCCGCCAGAAACGAAACGGCCCAGCGGTAGCGTTGGCGCAGATCGCCAAGGCTCCACAACCCAAGCCAAAGCAACAGGGGCGCGACCAACTGAGGTTTAATCGTGGCCAGAGCGAGCAGAATACCCGCGGTCAGCGGGTGACCCGCAACCAGCAGCGCCATCGCCGCGGCGCATAGGGCTGCAACGAGAAGCGTCAGTTGCTGGAGTTTCAGCGCTTGCAGCACCGGCAAGTTCCCAAGAGATAAGGCCAGCATGGCAGCTTGCAAGCACGGAGCGGCCCTCCAACCCAGCATGCGAAGCCAGAAGAGAACGCTTGCGGCTGTGATGCTCACCAGAATCCAGAAAAATGCTCTCTGTACGATTCCAAATCGCAGCTGCACGGTGGGCGCCAGATAAAAGACGACGTACAGAGGATAAGCGAATGCCTGTTGATCGATGGGATCAGCCGGACGCGAAGAATCCAGCGGCCGCCCGTAGTACCCGGTCTGGATTTCTCGAGTAACTTCTGGGCTGTACGGGTCCCGCCCATGCAGCAGCAAGTCCCGCGCACCCATCCAGCGCGGATAAAGGTCGGAGAGATTTCCTCGCGGGATTCCCCGCAGGGCCGAGTCGGAAACCTGATGCCGAATCAGGACTCTGTCCGCGTACAACCAGACTCCTGCGGCACAAACCGCGGAGATCAGAATCAGCCAAAACCGCTGGCAAAATATTTGGTGTTTCATCGCGAATCAAAGAACCTGGATATTACATCGTTACGGTTACCGGAAGCGCGATGCCGCTGGTTGCGGACCACGATCGCATCGCCTTTGCGATTCCCAGTGCCAGCAGAAGCATCGGGATCGCCAGAAGGCAGCGATAATCGCCGCGGATCAACTCCCAGTACAACGGAGTACAGATCAGCATCAACAGTGCAGTTGCAATCAGGCGCCGCAACCGCGTGGTCAGATCCGGCTGATCCCAAAACCTGCCTCCGAGCAGGAGCAGCGGAACGATGAGCATGGTCATGTCATAGCTGTAGGCGTAAAAGCTGGTCAGAATCGCGCTTAGTAAAGCCAGGCAATAGCCGGGTGCAAGACCCGTAAACCCGGTATTGATGAGGGGTCTCCAAATCCAGGCGGTAAGCAGCACGGCGGCAAGCGCCGCGAACAGCAACAGCCATAGTATCGGCCCCCCCAGTTGATGTCCTAGAAATTCGGTGAGCAGGCCGCGCAGATTCGGCATGGTTTGCGCGGCGATGACGCCAACCCCAGTGGCGCGGTTCAGTTTGAGGACATACGCGGGATAAGTTGAGAGGACACTTACGCCCGAAATTGCACAGGAAATCGTCACGAGTGCCGCAGCGCCCGGAAGGAATCCGAGTAAAACCCGCGCCCGTCCGGCTAGCCAGATCATCACGACAATCGGAGCTACCAGATGAAATTTGAAAAGACCCAATGCGAGAATCGCTCCAGCGGCTGCATCTTGCCGCCAGTACATACGATTGAGGGTAGCTGTAACAAGAAACAGCAATAGGATCGCGTCCTGCCCCTGGATCAAATCCAGAAACACTGGGAATAATCCGAGACAAAGTGTGGCCTCCAGCCACACAGGGTAAATTCGACCGAAGGGATCGGGACGGGGCAACATCCGTACTGTCAGCCATAAGAGAACGAGTTTGATCCCTGACCAGACCGCCAGAGCTGTGGGATAAGAGAACAATGCGAACGGCAGGAAGTATAGCGCCTCAAACGGCGGTCGCATGTAAGGGAGTGGGCCCTGTCGGATGGCAACATTCGGCGCAAACTTTTGCTGCTCCATCCACTGCTCGCGCAGATCGTAAAGCGATTTACCTTTTCCCCCTCGTAGCAGCGACGCCGCCGTATACAAAGCCGAAAAATCACCGTAGCCCGCGACAATCCTAGCGCGCTGCTTCCATATCTCAATCCCGTCGGCGATGGCCATCGCAATCAGAAAAGCCGCAATCAATCGACGGCGGCCCGCAGAAGTTTTCATCATCGTCGGCATCAGTTCCGATTCACTCCGGACCTCGGCTTCGAACTCCTCGCGTGAAATGCAACTCGGGTTTGCATCCGCCCCGGCCCAGTTAAGGTATGATCGCACACCGTGAGAGTCCGCGAGATTTCCTCAGCCCGCGTCTTCATGGCGGTATTACTCTTTGGCTTGCTGGCGCTCACCGCGCGCAATGCCGTCGATCCGGACCTGTGGTGGCATCTGCGCACCGGGCAGTGGATCGTAAACACCGGTCACATTCCCCGCACTGATCCTTTTTCGTTCACGCGTACAGGGCATGTTTGGGTGTCGCACGAATGGCTGTCAGAAGTGACGTTCTACCAACTCTGGAAACACGGCGGCCCGGCCGCGCTGATCGTATTCTCGGCGTTCGTCACCTCGTTTGGATTCATCCTGCTATATCTGCGGTGTCCGGGCCCAAGACACTGGGCGGCGGCAGCAACGGCCTTTGGTGCGCTCGCCGCCGCCCCGTGCTGGGGAACGCGGCCCCAGATGTTCACGTTCACGATGGCGAGCCTGTTGCTGTGGCTAGTGGAGGCGGGTGAGCGACGTCCGAAACTGTTGTTCTGGATACCGCCGCTTTTTCTTCTTTGGCTGAATCTGCACGCCGGATTTGCGCTGGGGCCGGCACTACTGCTGGCGTATAGCATCGGCGTGATTTTGGAAGCGGCGGTTGGCAGCACGCCGTGGGGAGCGGCGCGGCCGATCGTCATGCGCGTGCTGCTGCTGATTGTCGCCTGCCTCGCACTCGTTCCCCTGAATCCCAGCGGGGCGGAACTATACTGTTACCCCTTTGACACTCTCCGATCCGCTGGAATGCGGTCTTTTATCGTGGAGTGGTTCTCGCCCAACTTCCACTCCTCTCTTTATCTTCCACTCCTGTTGTTGTGGCTTTTGCTACTGACCGTGCTGGCAAGTTCCCGATCGCGGCCGAAAGCACGAGTTATCGTGCCGCTGATGTTGACAGCGTTCGCCGCCCTCGACGCGGTCCGCCACGTACCAATCTTTGTCTTGGTCGCCATACCTGTAATTGCCGCCGCCCTCCCAGCGGCATCCTCCACAACAGTCAATTCGAAGCGTCCCCTTCCCGTTTTCAACTGGACCGTCGTAACCCTGTTGGCGGCATTTGCCCTGGTGCGATGGAACTCCCTCATCCGGACTCAAGGAGCTTCGGAAGCGAAGCTGTTTCCAGAACAGGCGGTGGCGTTCTTGAAGACCACAAGCGCGCCGAGAAGAATTTTTGTTTACTACGACTGGGGCGGATACGCGATCTGGAACTTGTATCCGGAGTACCGCGTGTTTGTCGATGGCCGCGCCGACCTTTACGGTGATGATCTGTTACGTCAGTTCAAAACGGCGGTGCAAGTTCGCGTCGGATGGAAGGAGATCCTAGAGAGTTGGAAAGTCGAAACAGTCCTCCTTCCGCCGAGCTGTGCTTTGGCACAAGCCCTCCTTCTGGATGCCAGTTGGAAAACCGCGTTCAGAACGCCAGAGGAAGTCATTTTGGTGAGGATGCCAGAAAGTGCTGAGTATCGGGCTGGAGCCTCGGTAGAAAGGGCAAAAAAGTGAAAAATTGTTTCCCAGAGCCTTCCGGAATCTGCGAAACTAGGGCGCGGAAAGAGTTATTGCTGAAGCTGGTCCAATCAGTAAACACTTCTTAGCCCGTGGCTTGGAGCAGTCTAGAATGAAAGGTGTAGCTAAATTCCTGTGGCACAACGAGGAAGGCCAGGACATCGCGGAGTATGCCGTGATGCTGGCAGTGATTCTTGTGATCGTGATCGGCACGGTTCGGCTGATCGGCGGCAATGCCAATAACGTTTTCTCGTCGGTGGCGAGCCAAATTAGTCAGTAGTGTTTGAGCTTGGAACTGCTGCCACGAAACGGTTAAGTCCGGGATGCACTCCGGAGGGATAAAGCGATGAATCGAAGCCGCTTATTGATGATCGGAGGCTTGGCGCTAGCGATTGGCCTGCTGGTCAGTTTTGCCGTCTATAACCGGCTGCGAAATTTCGCGGGCGGGGGCGGGAACGAGCGCGGCCTGCAGGTCGTGGTAGCGGCGGACGACATCCAAGTCGGAGCCAAATTGGATGCTCGCGACGTCCGCATTATTACCCTGCCGCAATCGGCGGTTCCTCCCGGCGCGTTCTCCGCACTGTCGCAGGTCATTGGTCGAGGTGCCGTTCTCCCGATGAGCACTGGCGAATTTATTCTGCCGGGAAAACTGGCAGCGTTAAACGCGGGAGCTGGCCTGCCGTCGTTGATTCCGCAGGGAATGCGCGCCGTGTCGGTTCGCGTGAACGACGTGGTTTCGGTGGCAGGCTTCGTGCAGCCCGGGACGCGCGTCGATGTGATGGCCACCGGTCAGGGCAGCGGAAATGACCGTCAGACGACCACCGTACTTGAGAACGTTGCGGTCATCGCAGTAGGCAAGAATCTTGATCGCAGTAGTCCCGCCGATACGCAGACCGCGCAGGTGATTACACTGCTGGTTTCTCCGGATGACGCTCAAAGGCTGGCTCTGGCCTCGCAGGAAGGGCGGATTCAGCTCTCGTTGCGCAATCCCCTCGACACAAAGAAGGGCGGCATCGGCGCGACGCGATCGAGTTCGATTTACCTGGGCGATACGCCGGCTGCGACGGACGTTAAGCCGAAAGTACACCGAGCGGCCGTGAAAGCTCCAGCGCCGGTGAAGCTGCCGAACGCTCCGTATCAGGTGGAGATGATCCGCGGCAACAAGCTTGAGGAAAAGAAATTTGATACAGCGATACCGCAATAGTTCGCGTGCGCCGATTGCCGCGATGGATTTGCTGTTGCAACCTCGCAGAGGTGCGAATTCATGAAATCTTCCTTACTAGTCGCCGCGGTGGTGTTGTTCGGTGCGACGACGTTGTTCGCGCAAGCGGGAAATGCAGCGGGCCCGCAAGATCCGCCGGCTAGTTCTTCGCAGGAGAATGCGGCGGGATCGACCGCCGCGGGCGCGGGCCAAACTGCAGCACAGAATGTCACTCCGGGCGCGGCTCCGCTTCGCGTGATGGTTGGCAAGTCGCTTCTGATTAACACAACGGAACGGCTGAAGCGGGTTTCGGTGACCGATCCCGGCGTTGCCGACGCACTGGTGGTCACGCCGACACAAGTGCTGGTGAATGGGTTGGCTCCGGGCGAAGTTTCGCTCCTCATCTGGGACGAACTGGAGCGCTCTCGCAGCTTCGATCTGCGGGTAGACGTCGACATCACTGCCGCATCCGAGGAAATGCACCGGCTGTTTCCGGATGAGCAGATCAACGTGACCCCTTCGCGGAACGCGATTGTGCTTTCCGGGCACGTGACGACCGAGGAAGCCGCGAAACATGCGGGAGCACTCGCCACTGCTTATTCGAAGAATGTGGTCAACGTGCTGACGTTTGGTCCGGTCGGCGCGCAGGAAGTCCTGCTGGAAGTAAAGTTCGCCGAAGTGGACCGCACCGCGCTGACCCAGCTTGGATTCAATCTGTTTTCTACCGGCTCGGGAAACACCATTGGCACCGTAACCACTGGCCAGTACGGTGGAGTAAATCACGGGGCGGTCACCGATACCGGGTCGGGCAACCCCTATGGCACGACGACCACGATCTCTGATGCGCTCAACCTCTTTTTCTTTAATCCCCAGGTCCATCTCGGCGTAGTCATTAAAGCGCTGGAGGGCAAGAATCTTCTGCAGATTCTGGCTGAGCCCAACCTGGTCGCCGTGAATGGCAAGGAAGCGAGTTTTCTGGCGGGCGGCGAATTCCCGTTCCCGGTCGTTCAGCCGGGCGCCGGGGGAATTTCGACGGTCACGGTGCAGTTTCGTGAATTTGGCGTTCGTCTGAAGTTCACGCCGGTAATCCAGCCCAATGGCAACATCCACCTGCATGTCGCCCCGGAAGTCAGCACGCTCGACTTCGCAAACGCAGTCTCGGTCTCTGGAACTCTCATTCCCGCCATCAGCACACGCAAAGCGGATACGGAATTCGAACTGCAGGATGGGCAGAGCTTCGTGATTGCAGGGCTTATGGATAACCGGGTCACCGACATTTATAGCAAGGTTCCCTGGTTGGGCGACATGCCGATATTGGGTAACTTTTTCAAGAGCAAGAGCGCCCAAAAAAGCAATTCAGAACTGATGGTCCTTTGCACGGTACGCCGGGTTTCACCAAGTGCCCAGCCACCGAACGGACCTGCGCCTGTGGACCCATATCTGGATAAGGACAAGTTCGACAAAAAGGGACCGGGCAAGTAAACGCGATCTCCCCGCACAAAGCGAGACGTGCGGGCTGCGGTTGAAGGGGTGTTGGGGAACGAGCTATGCCGGAGTTGTCCGTAGCCGTATTTGCGACCGACAATGACCAGCGCGCGGTGTTGCAGGTTCTGGTGGATGGCACCAGCGT
>Ga0209698_10004244_pt1 | contig 15741 bp, 12 predicted proteins | sample LitLauG_LLR_2012_FD_187203 | JGI IMG/M metagenome (GOLD analysis project Ga0209698, IMG submission 187203) | Freshwater sediment microbial communities from Pennsylvania, USA - Little Laurel Run_MetaG_LLR_2012 (SPAdes) (version 2) | ecosystem: Environmental > Aquatic > Freshwater > Creek >...
AAACCAAAACCGCCTCCAGCGAAGCCATGATCCTCGTTCAAGCCTCTCGCATTATGCTCCGCTCACTCGCCAAATGACTTTTTACACAGTCTCTAAGGCTGTCGAGCGGAAGATTCTGTTCGGGAATGCAAAGAAGCTTTTCCGGCTGTGAGCCAGCCGGGAACTGCCAGGCACTCCGCCTGTGGACATGAAAACATCCGCAACCCCGTGGAGGAGTGAAAGATTGCGAGTAAATTCTCCGCACATTCGCTGTTATTCCCCACGGACGTCCACAGTAAGATGTGGCGACCCTGAAACGCGCTTGCTTCCCACCTCTCGAACAAACCCCGCCCATTCCCCATCATGAAACGCCTCCCATTCCGCGTTCTCGCTCTCACATTGCTCATCTTGTCTTGCGCCGCCCGCGCCGTTGATCGTCCGAACATTCTCTGGCTCGTTTGCGAGGACTCGAACGTGAACTGGATCGGCTGCTACGGGAATCCGGAGGCCAGGACGCCTAATATTGATGCCTTTGCAAGGCAGGGCTTCCGCTACACGAACGTGTTTGCCAGCGCGCCGGTATGCGCGGCACAGCGGAGCACTTGGATCACCGGCATCAACTCGATCTCGATGGGCACGCATCCGATGCGCAGCCGCTATATGATACCGCACGACATTATCAAATACTATCCCGACTATCTGCGTGCGGCAGGCTATTACACGGCAAATCACTCGAAGACGGACTACAACATCGGCGGACGACCTGATCCCCAGTGCTGGGACAGCGGCGTGGCCGATGCCTGGACGAAGCGAAAGCCGGAGCAGCCGTTCTTTCAGGTGATCAATTTCAACGAATCGCATGAAAGCAAGGCTCAGGTTGATGTCACCAACACGCGGCACTCCCCCGGCGAGGTGACGCTGCGGAAATACCATCCCGACGAGATGGGCATCCGCATGAACTACGCGAAATACTATGATGCGGTGGAGAACATGGACAACGAGATCGGCAAGGCGCTCGCGGCATTGAACAAGGCTGGCCTCGCGAAGGACACTATCGTGATTTTCAATTCCGACCATGGCGGCGTGATGCCGCGCAGCAAACGTTTCCTGTTCGACAGCGGCCTGCACGTTCCGCTCATCGTCCGCATCCCGGAGAAGTTCAAGCACCTCTGGCCCACCGAAAAGCCGGGCACGACGGTGGACCGGCTGGTCAGCTTTCTCGATCTGCCAAAGACGTGGCTGAGCCTTACCAGTTCGGAAGTGCCGGCCGTCATGCAAGGCCGTATTTTTATGGGGCCGAAGGCCGAGCCCGAACCGGAGTATGTGTTCAGCTTCCGCGAACGGATGGACGAGCGCTACGACAACGAGCGCGCCGTGCGCAATAAACGCTATGCCTACATCAAAAACTACATGCCCTACGTGATCTGGGGCCAGCATCTGGACTATCTGTGGAAGATGGTGGCGATGCAGACCTGGGAGGACGCCTTCATCCATCACCGCACCAATGAAGTAACCGGCCGCTTCTTCACCCTCAAGCCTGTGGAGGAACTCTACGACATGCAGGCGGACCCTGACAACGTGGTGAATCTCGCGGACAAACCAGAACACCGTCAGACGCTCGAAGCACTGCGCGCCAAGCTGCGCGAGTGGCAACTGGAAATCCATGACACGGCCCTGCTCCCCGAGGCCGAACGTGAACGGCGTGCGATAGAGAACCACACGACGATCTATCAAATGGCGCGCGATCCCAAGCTCTATGATCTCCCCGCCTATCTCGACGCGTCCGACCTCGCCCTCGCAAAAAATCGCGCCAATGCGCAGCACTTTATCGAGTCCCTGGCTGACAAGGACTCCGGAATTCGCTTTTGGGGCACTGTGGGCCTGCTAATGCTGGGCAAGGCCGATGCAAATGCGCAGGCCGCGCTGGAGGGTGTTCTTCATGATCCGTGCGGCGAGGTCAGTGCGATGGCAGCATGGGTGCTGATCGAATCGGGCAACCCCGAGAAGGCTCAGCAGGCGCTTGCTGAGATCGTGCAGAAGCATGTCCCGACCACGCTGATGGCGCTCAACGTCCTCGACTGGTCCAATTCCGAAATCACTCCGTATCTCGGCGCGATGGATACGCTCATCAAGAGCAAGCAGCCGCTCACCGAGTATGAGCAGCGCATGATTGAGTTTCTGCGTGAATCCCACGGGCTGAAAAATTCCCAGACTTCGCCGGATGCAATTAAGCGCCGGGAGCAAAAGGCACTCAAACAGGACTTATAGATCAGGATGCCCACTCATCGGAATTCCCTCCCGAATCCAATGAAACTAACGATACTGCACAAAGGCGCATTTCCGAGTTATGATCATCCATTGCTTGCAATCCACTTACTCAGAATACGCGCGAACTGGAAACTTTTCGTGAATCACGACGTCAGCAAGCCAGAGCTTTTCAACATCCCGCAGGACATCAGCGAGGAGCACGACGCAGCCGCGGCGAATCCTGAAATTGTGAAATCGCTCACGGCCAAGGCGGTCGCATGGGCAAAGTCGCCGCCGGCGAGCAGGGTCCGCGAGCAGGTCATCGCAACCGGCAAACCGCAGGATGCCCGCGCATATCGGTGGCGAGTTGTCGCCGGGACGATTTGCGAAGTCGCTGCTGCCCGTCGCGAGCGGAAAATCGGCGTCAGTGCGCGATCTCGTGATCAGCGAAATCGGCAACGCACCGCCGCTGCGCATGATGGCCCGCGATGCGCGCTACAAATGGTGGACGGAGGATGAGCGCGAATTCCTTTTCGACATGGAGGACGACTCGATGGAACAGAAAAATCTCGCCGCTTTCCCCGAACACCGCGAGACGCTGAACCGGATGCGCGAGCACATACTGACCTTTCTCCGCTCGACGCTGGTGAATTTCGCCGAAGGCTACAAGCCGAAGGTCCAACGCCTGCGCGAAGCCGATGCTGCCAAAGAAAAGTAATCCGCAAAGACTCCGAACCAACACCCTCGAACACGCCCCCCGCAATGCTTCGCAAGATCATCCCGCTTCTCCTCGTGCTCGGCTCGTTGCTTTGCGGTTCGCGGGCTGCAGAGAAGCCAAACATCCTGATCATCCTCGCGGACGACGTCGGCTATTCCGACCTCGGCTGTTATGGTGGCGAAATCCGTACGCCGAATCTCGACTCACTCGCCGCGGGCGGGCTGCGCTTCACGCAATTCTACAACTGCACGCGCTGCTGTCCCTCGCGTGCGTCGCTGCTCACGGGGCTTTATCCGCACCAAGCCGGCATCGGGCTGATGACTTCGGATCAGGCCGCGAAGTATCCCGGTGCGGGCGATCGGGGCGAGGCATTCCCGGGCTATCGCGGCGCACTGAATGCAAGTTGCGTGACCATCGCGCAAGTGCTGAAGCCGGCCGGCTATCGCACCGCCGCTGTCGGCAAATGGCACGTCGGCGACAGCGAGCCGCCGGTGAAGCGCGGCTTCGACGATTTCTACGGATTCGTGAGCGGCTACGCGGTGGACTCGTGGGAGCCGCGCATGATGGCGCGCCTGCCCGTGGGCAGGCCGCAGCGCAGCTACAAGCCGGGCGAGTTTTTTGCAACCGATGCGATCACGGATCACGCGCTGGATTTTCTCGCCAACATGCGGAAGTCCGGCACGCCGTGGCTGCTCTACGTCGCGTATCAGGCGGCGCATTTTCCCGTGCAATCGAAGCGCGAGGACATGGCGGGCTACCCGGAGCTCTACGCGCAGGGCTGGGACAAAATCCGCGAGCAGCGCCTCACACGGCAAAAGAAAATCGGCCTGCTGCCCGAGAGCACCGCGCTTACGCCGCGCAGCAAAATCCCACACACCGTTGCCTCCACTCGCGAAGGTTCGATGACCGCCGACGGGAACAATCCCGCGTGGGATTCGCTGCCCGCCGAACGACGCGCCGATCTCGCGCAGCGCATGGCCGTGTATGCGGGAATGATCACGGGTATGGATCGCAACATCGGCCGCCTCGTCGCCGACCTGCGCGCGAGCGACCAGTTCGATAACACGCTCATTCTTTTCCTCAGCGACAACGGCGCGTGCGCCGAGTGGGAGCCGTTCGGCTTTGAGATGAAACCGACGTCCGATCCCGTGCCCGGCACCGGACTGAACCAGGGTACGCAGGCGCACCCGAACAAACTCTACCGCGGCGACGAACTCGCGAAAATGGGCGGGCCCGGATCGTTCCCGAGCTACGGTTGCGGCTGGGCGAATGCGTGCAACACGCCGTGGCGGCTCTACAAGCACTACGACCACGAGGGCGGCATCAGCACGCCGCTCATCGCGCACTGGCCCGCGGGCGCGAAGGCGAAGGGCGAATTCCGCGCGCAGCAGGGGCACCTGATCGATCTCATGGCGACGTGTGCGGACGTCGCAGGCGCGAAGTATCCCGAAGAATTGGACGGACAAAAAATCCTGCAGTGCGAGGGCCGGAGTCTCATGCCGGCATTTGCGAACCAGCCCGTCGAACGCGAATTTCTCGCGTGGGAGCACGAGGGCAACCGCGCGATCCGTGAGGGAAAATGGAAACTCGTCTCCCTCGCTGGCGCACCATGGGAACTCTACGATATGGACACCGACCGAGTGGAGTTAAACAATCTTGCCGACGCAAAGCCTGAGCAGGTGAACGCCATGTCCACCAAATGGGAAGCGTGGGCCAGGCGCACGAATGTTCTCCCAAAACCCTGACCTCATTTCCTCCGTGAAAAACCAAATCATCACCGCATTCCTCGCTGTCGCTTCCTTTGCATTGGCGCAGCAGACGCCGGAGCAAAAGCACGACACGGCGATCGTCCTGCTGTCCGCGGGCAAATTCAAAACAAAGTATGCCACGACTTACACGATACCGGTCGTGGACATCAGTGCGGAAACGGATCGGCAGGTGATCGTGGATCGCGAGGCGGGACAGTATCTCGGCCATCCGACCACGCTGCTGCTGGAGGACGGAAAGACGATGCTTTGCGTCTATCCGAAAGGCCACGGGCGCGGCGCGATCATTTACAAGCGCAGCACCGACGGCGGCAAAACATGGAGCGAGCGGCTGCCGACACCGAAGTCGTGGGAGACTTCACTCGAAGTACCCACACTGCACCGCGTGGTGGATGCGGCAGGGAAAAAGCGCATCATCATGTTCAGCGGCCTGTATCCGATCCTTATGGCGCTGAGCGAGGACGACGGCGCGACGTGGGGCGAACTGGAGCCCATCGGAAAATTCGGCGGCATCGTGGCGATGGGATCCGTCGTCGCGCTGAAGCAGCCAGGGCACTACATGGCACTCTTTCACGATGACGGGCGCTACATCATCGACAACGATTTTGCCGCGGGCGGAAAGGCGAAGGCGTGGAGCTTTTTCGTGTATCAGACGCGCAGCACGGACGGCGGACTCACGTGGAGCTATCCCGCGCCCATCGCGCATCTGCGCCACGCAAACTTGTGCGAGCCGGGCGCGGTGCGTTCGCCGGATGGAAATGAAATCGCCGTGCTGCTCCGCGAAAATTCGCGCGACTACAACAGCCACGTCATCGTCACGCGCGACGAAGGCCTCACTTGGAGCGAGCCGAAGGAAGTCCACGCCGCGCTCACAGGCGACCGCCACATTGCAAAGTATGCGCCGGACGGGCGACTCGTGATCAGCTTCCGCGACACCACACTCGTGAGTCCGACGAAAGGCGACTGGGTCGTGTGGGTCGGCAAATACGAGGACATCACCGGCGCGCGACAGGGCCAGTATCGCGTGCGGCTCATGCACAACACCAAGGGCGCGGACTGCGCATATCCCGGTGTCGAAGTGCTACCGGACGGCACGTTCGTCACCACGACCTACGGCCACTGGACCGAGGGCGAGCAACCCTACATCGCGAGCGTGCGCTTCAGGCTCGATGAGCTGGATGCGAAGCTGAAAAAGTGAACGCGCGCTGCTGTTAAAAATTTAACATCCCATTTCACTCGCCGAAAAATGAAACGCATCCTCATCCTCGCACTACTCCTTTCGTCATTCGTCATCCGTCATTCGTCATTCGCCTCCGAGCGGCCGAATGTCCTCTGGCTCATCGCCGAGGATTTCGGGCAGCACCTCGGTTGCTTCGGCACGAAGGAGGTGTGGACGCCGAATCTCGACAAGCTTGCGGGCGAGGGCGTGCTCTACACGCGGTTCTACGACGGCATGGTGTGCTCGGTGAGCCGCTCGTCGTTCATGACCGGCATGTATGCCACGAGCATCGGCGCGCAAAATCATCGCACGAAAAACAGGCAGATGCTCCCCGACGGCGTGCGTCCGCTCACCGGCTGGCTGCGCGACGCGGGATACTTCACGGCGAATCTCGTGCAGATGCCGGAGTCGTGCGGCTTCAAGGGCGCGGGCAAGACGGACTGGAACTTCCTCACGAACGACAAGCCGTTCGACTCAGCGAAGTGGGACGATTTGAAAACGCACCAGCCGTTTTATGCGCAGGTGAATTTCCACGAGACGCACCGCATTTACAAAGCGCCGAAGAAGGCCAACCCGGCGAAGGTGGATATCCCGCCGTATTATCCCGACCACGAAATCACGCGGAAGGACTGGGCCGAGTATCTCGACTCGGCGACGGAGCTGGATGTGAAAATCGGCAAGGTGCTCGAGTCGTTAAAAGCCGAGGGGCTTGCGGACAACACGATCATCGTCTTCTTCGGCGACAACGGCCAGTCACACGCGCGTGGCAAGCAGTTCTGCTACGAGGAGGGCTTCCTCGTGCCGCTCATCATCCGCTGGCCGAAAAATTTTCCCGCGCCCGCGCACTTCACGCCCGGCACTCGCGACGCGCGCTTGCTGGACGGCATTGATCTCGCGCCCACGATGCTTGCCATCGCCGGAGTCGCGAAGCCGCCGAAAATGCAGGGCCGCATTTTCCTCGGCGACCGCTGCGAGCCCGACAACGATTACATCTTCGGCTACCGTGACCGCTGCGACATGACCGTCATGCGCATCCGCAGCGTGCGCGACAAACGCTGGCGCTACATTCGCAACTTCACGCCGTGGGTGCCCTTCCTCGCGTTCAACGAATACAAGACGCAGCAGTATCCCGTGTGGACGCTCTGGCCGAAGCTGCACGCCGAGGGCAGGCTCACGCCCGCGCAGCAGTTCGCCGTGCAGCCGAAAATGCCGGAAGAAGAACTCTACGACATGGACAGCGACCCATGGCAGCTCACGAACGTCGCGAAATCCGACAGGCCCGAGGTGAAGGCCACGCTCACGCGGATGCGCGGCGTATTGGAAAAATGGATCGTGGACACCGACGACCACGGCCGCCACTTCGAATCGCTCGAAGAACTGCAAGCCGCCGAGCCGCGTTTCGACGCCGTACGCGACTGGCGTCCGCAGCCCGGCACCCCAGACGCGGCGAAGGCAGAGGCATTGCGCGCCGCTGCTGAGAAAGCGAACAAAGGAAAAGAGAAGCAATAGCCTGTTGGCACTCGGTCCCTGGAGGCCGCACAATCCATCTTTCGATCTTGAAAAAATTGTTCTCACCATCGCATTGCTCGCCGCCGGCCTTATCGCCTTGCAGTCCTATCTCCCGACAAACGTGCCCGGAGCGTTGCCATGAAAAGTAAGCCTCCCATCTTCTTCAGCTCGCTCACGTCTGAGCGGCTCGACGTGATCCGTCCGCTTTGGGAGCAACTCAACCGGCATCACGCAACGCTGCCGACACCCTTTGCTCCAGAGATCGCCACACGCAGCTTTGAGTCGCGTCTGCGAGCGTTCCGCGACAAGGCGGCTTCGGGTAGTCTGCACGTTGAGGTGGCTCTCGCCAGCCGCGAACTTGCGGTGGCCACCACAAAACGAATGGAGTTCAACTGGTGCGAGGACGTTGCCCCATGAGTGATTGGATTGAAACGGAACGCATGCGATTGCGGTCCTTCGAGGAATCGGATGTGGAGGAAGCCTTCTCGTGGTTTTCCGATCCCGACGTCATGCAATTCATTCCCAACGGCCCGGATCGCACGGTTGATGATACTCGACGACGCATTGCCGGCTATCGCGAGCACGAGGCGCAGTTCGGTTTCAGCAAGCGGATCATCATCCAGCGTGACACGGGGCACCCTATCGGTGACTCCGGCTTGTTCCATTTTCCCGATGGAAAGCGGATCGAACTCGGATTCCGTCTCGCGAAGCCATATTGGGGTGCAGGTCTCGCGGTCGAAGTGGGGCGCGCATGGCTGCATTGGTTCCATGCAAATCTCCCAGGCGAGTCGCTCTTCGCGGATGTGCATGCCGACCACACGCGCTCCCAACGGGTGCTGTCCAAACTCGGCTTTCAGCCTTCGCACTCCGAGAACGTGACGGGCATGGAGATGATGATCTACTGCCGCCAATCAGGCGAACCGTGTCTGAAGCATTCACTACGATGACATTCCGAAACGCAGAACCTCAGGATTGCCCGTTACTCGCCGAACTGAATCAACAGTTAATTTGGGACAAAGGGCACTGGCACCCCACGAAAACAACTGGGCCATGAAACGATTTCTTCAACTCCTCGCGATCTTGCTGCTCGCACCGCTGGCCGCGCTGCACGCCGCAGGTGAGCGCAAACCAAACATCCTCTTCATCCTTGCCGACGATCTCGGCGCGCATGATCCCCACTGTTTTGGCAGCACGTATCACGAGACGCCGAACATTGATGCGCTCGCGGCTCGCGGGGTGAAGTTCACGCAGGCATATGCAGCGAGTCCGCTGTGTTCGCCGACGCGCAGCAGCATTCTCGCGGGCATTTATCCGGCGCGCTCCGGCATCACCACGCCGTCGTGCCACGAGATGCGCGTGAATTTGGAAAAGAAGCTCGTGGCGAATCCGCCGCCGACGCAGCGCGCGATCAATGCGGACAGCCTCACGCGGTTGAAGTCGGAATACTTCACGCTCGCGGAGGCGCTGCACGAGGCGGGCTACGCGACGGCGCATTTCGGCAAGTGGCACCTCGGGCACAATCTCACGCCGGACGATCACTACGAGCCGAAGGACCAGGGCTTCGACGTGGACTGGCCGCATGCACCGCGCGCGTCGGGACCAGGCGGCGGCTATCTCGCGCCGTGGAAATTCATCACGGACCCCGCCATCACGGCAAAGGCCGGCACGCACATCGAGGATCGCATGTCGGAGGAGGCGGCGAAATTCATCCGCGACCACAAGGGCGGGCCGTTCTGCGTGAACTACTGGGCCTACTCGGTGCATTCTCCGTGGAATGCACGCCGCGACTACATCGGGCATTTCCAGAAGACGGCGGACATGAAAAATCCGCAGCACAATCCGCTCTACGCCGCGATGGTCCGCAGCCTCGACGACGGTGTGGGCAATCTGCTCAAGGCGCTCGACGACGCGGGCGTGGCGGACAACACGATCATCGTCTTTTTTTCCGACAACGGCGGCTGGGCGTATCCGCCGAAGACGACCGATCCCGAGGGCTTCGAGGACCAGCCCGCAACGAGCAACCTGCCGCAGCGCAGCGGCAAGGCGTCGCTCTACGAAGGCGGCACGCGCGAGCCGTGCATCTTCGTATGGCCGGGAAAAGTGAAGCCCGGCACCGTGAACAATGCGCTTTTCCACAGCACCGATTTCTATCCCACGCTGCTCACGATGGTCGGGCTGAAGCCGCACGCCGACGTGAAACTCGACGGCCTCGACCAAACCGGCACACTGCTCGGCCAGCCCTCGCCGCGCGACCGCGTCTTCTGCCATTTTCCGCACGGCACGCCGAACCAGGCGCAGAGCATTCCCGGCATGTTGCCCGGCACCTACGTGCGCAAGGGCGACTGGAAACTGCTCCGCTTCTACGCCGACAACGACGACGGCAGCGACCGCTTCGAGCTGTACAATTTGAATGACGACGAGGGTGAGTCGAAAAATCTCGCCGCGGAAAAACCGGACATCGTGCGCGAGCTGAACGCGCTCATTTCCGATTTTCTCAAGGACACCGACGCCGTCGTGCCTGTGCGCAATCCGAACTACGGCAAAGTCGCCGCTGCCAAGCCCGGCGCGAAAGACAAGGGCAAGGCGAACGACGCCGAATTCCCCGGACTGCAAGGCTGGAAGGCGCGCGGTCTAAAATACACGGCGAAGGACGGCATCGTGACACTAATGCCGACGAACACCACGCCCTTTCTCGGCATCGGCGCCGGCGTGAACGGCCCCGCGACGCTGAAGTTACGCGCGCGCACTGCAAAAAAAAGCGAAGCACAAATCGAGTGGCTGAATCCCGGCGGCGACAAAAAAGGCGAGAAGCCGCAGTCCGTACCCTACACACTCGCAGGCGGCGACTGGCAGGAAGTCACCGTGAACATCCCCGCGACCGGCCCGCTCGGCATCCTGCGCCTCTACGTCCCCGTGCAGCAGGAGCCGGTGGAGATTGACTGGATTGAACTCAAGGGCGCGGGCGCGAAGAAGCGCTGGGAGTTTTGATGCGATCGGGGAGATCCGCGGAGGGACGCTGCCGGAAGTGAAGTGAGCGACCGGAAAGTTACTCCCGGACTATGCCACCTGCTCGAACTCCTTCAGCGGCATTTCCGATTGCAGATAACCGATGAGCGCTTCGCGCTCCTGCGGTTCCAGTTGTGACAGAGAGCCGTAGAGGCTGGCATCGCGGGCGCGGAGTTCGGCAAACTTCCCTTCCTGCAACAGAAACCGGCTTGCCTCGTCCAGGAGGAACGCGACGAAGACGACCTTCAGCTCATGGCTGTGCACCGCCCTAGCCGGCGGCGTGGCGACAAAGCGCTCGAACGCCTCGTCGGCGAGCTGTGCGCGTCCGGGGATGGCCGGGATGATGCCGAAAACGAACTCGAGAATCTCCCGCTCGGTCGGCACACGGTCGGTTTTGGAAAGATCCTGCAGCTTTTCGAGGTTCCAGTATTCCTCCGGCTTGTCGTAGTGGAAACGGCGGAGCCTCCCGATGGCTGCGGACGCGTCCCCTCGTTCCATGGCCTCCCGAAGTTCGGCATCCGTCATCAGCCTTTCCCCGAGGCGGGAACGATACATCTCCGGATCAATTTTCATTCCCCACAGGCCGATGGATTCCTGCACGACTGCGGACATCGGATCGGGCGAGGCGTTGGTGAAAGTCTGGGGCGGCGGGTTTTCGCCTCCGCCACCACCACCGGGGCCTTCCTGTTCACCACCGGGCGGCAGCGAAAGCTTCGTGTCATAGTTGAAGTCCTTCTCGAAGTATTCACAGTTCGCGAAGAAGTCGAAGAACGCAAAGCCGTCTTTTTTCGCGCTGAGTTTCCCGTGCGTGAAAGTAAAGAGCCGCGTGCCCCGCCCCTTGATTTGAATGAAGTCCGTTGGCGAAAAGATGGGCCGGGCGAGCACGACGTTCAGCACAACGATGCGCGCGATGCGCTTGAGCAGTCACTCGGCGTGCTGGGCAACCGCGTGAACGGCGTGGCCACGCCCGGCCAGGTGCGGCGGGCGGCTGCACCAGAGCCAGATGCAGGCCGTGCCCGGCAAGCTCGATGAACTGATCGACGCGCTTCGGAGGTGACCGCTGTGAGTGGGCATGGGGATGGAGAGGTCCAGCAGTCGGAGCGATTCGGCGGTCTTGGTGAGTCCGCACGACGTTTTTCCGTCAACCTTGGCACTAAGACATGGTGCCGATGGCGTTTGTTCCCCGGACATTTCAAAGAACACCCCCATGAACCCATTCACCCCCTTCCGGCTCGCGCTCGCGGTCCTCGCACTTTCCGCCCAACTCCACGTTTCCGCCGCACCGCTGCCCGAGGAGGGAAAGGTCGGCGGGTTCATCATCGGGTGCCAGGCTTACACGTTCCGGCTGTTCACGCTGTTTGAGGCGATTGAAAAGACCGAGCAGGCGGGCGGCTCGGTGATCGAGCTTTCGGGCAAACAGAAGCTGAGCAAGGAGCAGCCGGATGTGATTTTCAACCACGACGCATCGGACGACGCCATCGCGAAGGTGAAGGCGAAGCTCGCGCAGCATCACGTCCGCGCGGTGAACTACGGCGTGGTGAACGCGAAGGACGAGGCGGAGTGGCGCAGGGTGTTTGAGTTTGCGAAGAAGATGGGCCTCTATGCGATCACGACGGAGGACGTGGAGCACATTGACATCATCGAGAAGCTCGTGAAGGAGTTCGACATCAGGGCCGGGTATCACGAACACGCGAAGCGGATGAAGAAGGGGCCGGACGGCAGGCAGGCGCCCGACGAGAGCTACAAGGTGTGGGATCCGGCGTTCGTACGCGACCTCGTGAAGAACCGCGACCCGCGCATCGGCGCGTGCGCGGACACGGGGCACTGGCAGACCTCGGGCATCAAGCCCGTGGACGCGCTGCGCATCCTCGAAGGGCGCATCATCAGCGTGCATCTGAAAGAGCGCGCGGTGCTCGGCGAGCACGGACCGGACATCATCTATGGCACCGGTGTCTCGGACACGGCGGGAGTGCTCGATGAGCTGAAGCGGCAGAAGTTTTCCGGCCACATCTCGATCGAATACGAGAACCACTGGGAGGACAACGTGGCGGACGTGAGGCAGTGCATCGATTTCGTGCGCAAGCACGGCGCGGCGAAGTGACGGAGCGGCGTTCGCGTGAGCGCACGACGGAGGTGAAAAATGCCGCGTTGCGCTGTTAGGCATCGCACGATGCAAATCCTCCCCATTGCCATGCCCCGCCGGCTCACCGCCACATTCCTCCTCCTCGCAGCTCTCGCCATTCGCGTCATCCTCGCCGGCGGAACGTCCTGTGCGGCGGATGCGGTAGTGCTCGATGAAAAATTCGACGGCGAACTTTCCAAGGACTGGTTCTGGGGCCTCGGCACATGGAGCGCGAAGGACGGCGTGCTGCGCGGCTTCGAGTCGGGCGCGCGCAGGCACGGGCCGGTGAAAATGCGGAAGTTCCCGCTGAAGGACGGCGCGGTGGAGTGCGAATTCCGGCTCACGGGGAAGGCGACGTTCGCGGGGATCATTTTCAACGGCTCGCAGGAGCGCGGGCACATCGCGCATCTCGTCATGGGCACGGATCAGATCCGCATCCTCGCGCATCCGACAAAGGGCGAGAATGTTGAACCGCTCAAGCAGCCTGGCACGCTCGCGACGGGCGAGTGGCATAGGGTGAAGATGGAATTCAGTGGCGCGACACTCACCGCGACGGTGGATAGGAAGACGCTCACGGGGAGCAATCCCTGCATCGCGGAGGAAAAGCTGACGTTCGGCCTCGGAGGCGACTCCGGAGGGCCGGAGGGCGAGAAGGCGGGCGCGCTGGAATTTCGGAAACTGAAAATCACCGCCAGGCCATGAGACTGCTCCCCATCCTCCTTGCCGCAGTTCAACTTGCGGCGATTTCCTCCGCCGTCGCCGCACCGGATGCACGCGAGTGGCCGCGCGAACGGCTGCTCGGGTTCGCGCATGAACTGGCGGATTTTGTTTTTAATAACCACGTCGTCACCGATCCGCAGCGCAAGACGTTCGGCATGACCTACGAGTTTTGGAAGGACGGCAGGAAGGTGCAGGAGTTCGGGCTGGATTCGATGCACGACGGCTCGTGGTTCATGAGTGCGCTCGTGGCGATGCATCGCGCCGATCCCGGCGGCGACTGGCTCGCGCGGGCGCAGAAATATCAGGTGCCGTTTTACACGAACCTGCTGCTGCACTCGGATCGGCTTTTTCCCGCGATGAAGCCAACGGAGGAGGACAGGAAACCATTCGCCGCGCCAATGAAAGGCTGGGCGCCGCGCGGCTGGGACGACGGGCTCGGCTTTGAAAAGAACACCAGCAAGCCGATTCCGGATTCCTATTTCACCGGCTCAAATCATCTCGCGCAGGATCTCGCGGACTCGCTGCTGAACGTGTGGCTCACCACGCACGATCCGCGCGTGGCCGAGGCGCTCGCCGCGATGCGTGCCTGCAAGCGCGAATACTTCGGTCCGATCCAGGGTGTCGAAGTCAGTGCTGCCGTCGCTCTCGGCGAACCGCCCGTGTTTGCGAAGTTCAAGCTGCCCGCCTTTTCCGCTGACTCGCTGAATCCATTTTACACCGGCGTGTTTCAGAAAAAAAAACACAGCATACCGGCCTATGACGACGCACTCGCGTGGCAGTACCGGCAGGCCACAGCGCAGGGCGAGGTGACGCCCGAGTTCGCGTGGCACGCGGCGGCGCGCGTGTTCGCCGTGGTGAAGGCGATGGAGCTTTACTGCGACACGCGGCCGTGGCGCGATGGTGAGTTTTTCTTCGACATTTCGGGCCACCCGGCCTTCGTCGTCGGCAGGCTCGACCGGACCGCCGCCTCGTCCAAATACATCTGGGGCGCGCGCGGCGTGCAGTTCGCGTGGATCGCCGCCGCCGTGCTGCCGACCGTCAGGGCGCACCCCGAAGTCTGGGCGAAGTCTGCGCCGAGGGAACTCGCCGGCGAAAACGTCCCCGCGCGGCTGGGGCAGCTCGCACTCGGCAGCGTGGACTACTGGCACGATGTTTGGAAAAAAACCGGCGTCATCCCCAGCGGCTGGCATCGGGATGACGTGAAGGCCGGCGGCTGGACGCTCAGCGACGCCGGAAACTACGCGCACCTGCTCCACTGCATCGCCTACCTCCTCATGGAACGCGATGGCAAAGCGGAATGGCAGATCATCCAATCGCAACAACCAGCACGACCGCTGCCCGCCGAGCCACTGCCGCCGGGCGTGCTCAAGGCGCAGGGTCTTTAATTCGCCGATTCATTCACCCAACAGATTCACATCCACATGCACCGCCACTTCATCACGCTGCTGATTACCCTCGCTGTCGCCGGCATCACGCCGGCATGCGCCACCGACAAACCGAATATCGTTTTCATCCTCGTGGATGACGCCGGCTATGGCGATCTCGGCTGCTACGGGCAGAAGATGTTCACCACGCCGAACATTGATCGCATGGCGGCGGAGGGCATGAAATTCACGAGGCACTACGCGGGCTGCACCGTGTGCGCGCCCTCACGCTGCGTGCTGTTGACGGGCCTGCACACCGGCCACTGCCGCGTGCGCGGGAACGGCCCCGGCTTCATCCCGGACACGGACCCAACGGTGCCGAAGCTGCTGAAAAGCGCGGGCTACACGACGGCGTGCATCGGCAAATACGGGCTCGGGCTGCCCCTGCCCCCGGATGATCCGAACAAGAAGGGCTTCGACCATTTCTTCGGCTACGTGGACACGGCGCACGCGCACAACTGCTACACGACGTTCCTCATCCGCGACGGGAAGCGCGTGGCGCTGAACAATGAAATCATCCCCGGCACCGAGGGCAAAATCGAAGGCACCGGCGTGGCGACGCGCGAAGGCCGCAGGCAGTGGGCGCCACAGCTTCTCGCCGATGATGTGCAACGCTGGCTCGACGAGCGCGGCAAGGAAAGGGAGAAGCCGTTCTTTCTCTACTACGCGATGAATCTGCCGCACGCGAACAACGAGGCGGGCAACGCGGGTTCGCCGCTCGGCCACGGTCTGGAGTCGCCGGGCTACGGCGAGTTCGCGGGCAAGGACTGGCCGGATGTGGAAAAGGGGTTCGCCAGCGTGATGCGGTTCATTGACGACCAAGTCGGCGCGGTGCTCGCGAAGCTGAAGACGCTCGGGCTTGATGAAAACACGATCGTCCTTTTCACGAGCGACAACGGGCCGCACGAGGAAGGGCTGCATCACGTCGCGTTTTTCCAGTCGAATGACGGGCTCACCGGCAAGAAACGCGACCTCACCGAGGGCGGCGTGCGCGAGCCTTGCATCGCGCGCTGGCCCGGCAAGATCAAAGC
>Ga0209698_10004245_pt1 | contig 15731 bp, 12 predicted proteins | sample LitLauG_LLR_2012_FD_187203 | JGI IMG/M metagenome (GOLD analysis project Ga0209698, IMG submission 187203) | Freshwater sediment microbial communities from Pennsylvania, USA - Little Laurel Run_MetaG_LLR_2012 (SPAdes) (version 2) | ecosystem: Environmental > Aquatic > Freshwater > Creek >...
GAATTGACATTCGTGGCCGGCCTCGTGGGCTCGCGGGCAATTGCCGAGGCTGATGCCACGGTCACTTGCAGTTATCCGTTCACAAATTGGGCGTTGCGGGGTTTGGGGCGGCGCGGCCGGCGGAACGGCACGCGACCGGCGGCACATGTTTTCGTGACCCAGAACGGCGACTATCCCGCTATCACCCGCAATCGCGAATACCGCCTTTTCTCCTGCGATGGACTCGTCTGTACCAATCCGACGTTCTTTGCAAGGTGCAAGGATCGTTGGCTCGCCACGCTCATTCCAAACGGCATCGATCCAAGCCGCTTTCACCAAGGCCCCGACCGCCGGGCCGAGTTGGGCTTGCCTACGTCCGGTCCGATCATCTTGATGGTGAGTGCCCTAGTTCCGGGCAAGCGTGTGCTGGAGGGCATGCGCGCGGTCGCACGTATTTCGGGTGCGTTCATGATCGTGGCGGGCGACGGGCCGCTGCGGGAGGAGGCTGATCGCCTGGCGGCCGAGATTCTGCCCGGCCGCTTTTCGCGGCGGTCCTTCAAGCATGAGCAAATGGCCGACCTCTACCGCAGCGTCGATGTGTTTCTACACACCACGATCGGCGAGTCCTTCGGCAACGTGTATATCGAGGCGCTTGCCAGCGGACTGCCGGTGGTTGCCCACGATGAGAGTCTCACCCGCTGGATCTTCCAGGATCACGCGTGCTTGGTGGACACCACCAAGACCGAGCCGATCGTCGAAGCCTTGAAGGCGGCACTGGATGTGCCGGCGACAACGCGCGCCAACGGCGCGAATTTCGCGAAGCGTTACGACTGGCGGGTCATCGCCAGCCAGTACCGCGCCTTCATTTCCGACGTCGTTGCGCGACGGGGCTAGCTCTTGGCCCCGAGGCCGCGCGGGCAAGCAATCGGCAAACTCGGTTGAGCCAACCCGGTTATCGCGGCACCGCCGCTGACACCGCATCACCGTCGAGCCGCGCCTTGAAATAGTCAATCGTCTTGCGCAGGCCTTCGGCGAGTTGAACGGTCGGCGACCAGCCCAGCCTCTCACGAGCAAGCGTGATGTCGGGTTGGCGCTGCCTTGGATCATCCTGTGGCAATGGCCGCAGGACCACCTTGGAGCGCGAGCCGGTCAACTCGATGACCTTATCGGCCAGTTCCAACATCGTGAATTCGTTGGGGTTACCGAGATTTACGGGGCCGGTGAAATTGCCGGCGGTTCCCATCAGTCCGAGGAACCCAGTGATGAGATCATCGACATAGCAGAACGAGCGGGTCTGAGTGCCCGAACCGAAAACCGTGATCGGTTCGCCCTTCAGGGCCTGGACGATGAAGTTGGAGACCACGCGCCCGTCGTTGGGGTGCATCCGAGGACCATAGGTATTGAAGATGCGCGCAACCTTGATCTCGATGCCATGTTGGCGATTGTAGTCGAAGAAGAGCGTCTCGGCGCAGCGCTTACCCTCATCATAGCACGAACGCGGGCCGATCGGATTGACATTACCCCAATAGCTCTCGGTCTGCGGATGGACGCTCGGATCACCGTACACCTCGCTGGTCGAGGCTTGGAGGATCTTGCACCTGATTCGCTTGGCCAGACCAAGCATGTTGATAGCGCCGTGAACGGACGTCTTGGTCGTCTGAACAGGATCGTGCTGATAGTGCACGGGGGATGCTGGGCAAGCGAGGTTGTAGATTTCGTCAACCTCTACGTACAGTGGAAATGTCACATCATGGCGCAGGAATTCGAACCTGGGATGGCCCATCAGATGGCGGATATTGTCCTTTGATCCTGTGAAGAGGTTATCCGCGCAGATTACATCTCGGCCGGTCGCCAGAAGGCGGTCGCACAGATGCGACCCGAGAAATCCGGCGCCGCCAGTCACCAATGCGGTTTTGCTCATGAAGCCACCCCGTTCGACAGATTGCGAGTTCATCGCATATCTACCTCAAGTTTGCAAAATTGGCCGGACAAACCCTGGAAAGTACTAACACCAAGCTGCGACGCTCGGGGCGCCTTAGATGTCGCGAAGGCCATTCAGGGCGGGGCTAGGCACCGGACTGTTTGTATTCGATCAATGTGCTTTGCTGGTTCCGCCAGTGTTTCATCATGAACCTCAGGGTCCCGAGGCATTCTGGAAATTTTCCCAACATGACAAAAAAAGCGTACTGCCAGGACTGAAGCTCGGCGGGTCCACGCTTGATGGCGATCCGCAAGATCTGGAGTGGGTACAACAGAAAGAACGAGAGGGCGGCCGGAAACACGGGTGTCATGAGAATGGCGAACAAAGGGGCCAGACCTGCCCAAACAATGGAGCGCGCGATCTCCCTTTGCAACAAGTGCCCGGTTGATCCGACGTGCAACCAGGCAACATTCGCGTTCCCGTAGCCACACCGCATGCAGCGGCGCCACCACTGGCTGAAATGCTGCATTGCGGCGTCGTGAAGTGTCATGTCGGCATCGAGCCGCCAGATTTTGTAGCCGGAGGCGGCCAGCCGAAAACACAACTCCGGCTCCTCGGTGGCGATGAGTTTTGGGTTGAAGCCGCCTACCCTCGCCAGAACGTCAACTCGCATCATGGCATCGCCACCACAGGACGTGGCCTGGCCTACCGGGGTATTCCACTCCATGTCGCACAACTGATTGTAGATCGAACGCTCGGGGAACCGCTCCCGGCGGCGCCCACACACCACCGCTACCGTTTGGTGATCGCGCAAATGCGCCGCGGCGGTCTCGATCCAGCCAGCGGCGACCTCGCAATCGCCGTCGACGAATTGAACGAATTTCAGCGCGGGTGCTGCCGCGATCAGAGCCGTTAGACCCGCGTTGCGCGCCCTGGCCGCGGAAAGGGGCGTCGACAAATCGAGTTCGACGATTGACCAGCCCAACTCGCGCGCCACCTGGACACTGCGATCGCACGATCCGGAATCGACATAAACCGAGTGATGGCGCGGCAGGTTGATCGAGCGCAAGCAAGCGAGCAGCCGCTCCCCCTCGTTGCGCCCGATCACCACTACGCCGACATCGTCGGAGATGTTGTTGCCGTCCGGGCTAATCTCGTATTCCCCTTCACTTGCGACGCATCTGCCCACTTCCGGCGCGAAAATTGCGTCGCGATCGCAATCTAATGTCCCAATATTGGACAATCAGCCTAGGTCGACAGTCGCAACGGATGCAAGCGTCAAAGCGGCAGCTTGGGTTATGTCCGTGCATGGCTGCATCGACCGCGACAGAGGTTGACCGTGCGAGCAAGTGGCTGTAACCCATTCACGCGACGGGTGGATTTTCGATGTGGCCAGGCCCTAAGTGGCGCGGGCTAGGCAGTTCGGGGCGAGGACGGCAGTTGGCGGATCGGGGGCGTTTGACCATCACCGGCCAGATGGCAACCTTGCTATTGTGATGCGTTCAGGTGCTGCGATCCGCCGAATTAAGCTGTCCGAATGGTCGCAACGCGACTTGGACCAAACCCTGCTAAGTCCCGACAATGTCGTCGCTTCAAAATACGGAACTTGACGGCCCCGCAGCGCCCAAGCCTGCCAACGGCATGGCCTTGTCGTGGCTTGCACTGCTGACGGGGGCTGGTTGGACCATTGGCGCCTTCGCGGCCGGACAGATTATTCGGCTGCTGCTCAACGCCACCCTCGCGCGCCTGCTGGCCCCAGAGCTTTTCGGGACCATGCTCCTTATCCATAGCTTACGTCTGGGCGTCGATCTTTTGTCAGATGTGGGCATTGGTCAGAATGTCGTTGTCCACTCCGACGCGCACGACACCCGCTACTACAACACCGCTTGGAGCCTCCAAGTCCTTCGAGGCATTTTTGTATTTTGTCTGTGCTGCATTCTTGCTCGACCGCTTTCTCAAATCTATGGGTCCCCGCTTTTGGCGGTCGCTCTGCCACTATCGGCGCTTTATTTCGTGGCGGTCGGGTTCTACTCGATCGGCCTTTACCTCGCCCAGAAACGGCTGAAGATCGGCTTGCTGAACAGGTTCGATCTGACGATTGAGTTGCTCTCGGCGATAATTCACGTGGTGGCGGTGCTGATCTCTCCGACCGTTTGGTCGCTTATCATCGCCGGACTACTGGCGGTTTCAACAAGGACGCTCGGCAGCTATTTCCTGATACCTTCAATTCGACCGCGGTTCGCAATATCTCCCGAATATGCCTGGCAAATCGTCGGCTTCGGGAAATGGATATTCCTCAGTTCGACTGTCTATTATTTTGCGATGACCTACGACCGGCTCTACCTGGCCAAGGTTGCACCGCTCGCGGTTCTGGGAATATACGGAATCGCCCGAACCTTCGCGGACCTTGTGACGACGCTGGTTCAGAAATTGAACAGTCTCATGGTGTTCCCCTTGATCGCGTCGTCGGCTGGATTGCCGCGGGAGGAATTGCGCGCGCAGGTTGCCGGCATGCGCTGGTACGTGCTGTTGGCGGCGGCGGCGGGGCTCGCCCTATTCGTGGCGTTGGCTGATCTCCCCATCGTCATTCTATACGACCAACGGTATCAATCGGCCGGTTGGATGATTGCCGTCTTGGCCACCGGAGCGTGGATCCCGATTGTTTGCGGCCTGAACGAATCCTCGCTGCTGGGCCTCAAGCGGCCGATCTATGGTGCCATCGCCAACGCGGCGAAGTTTGCCTGGCTTTTCATCGGACTGCCGCTTGCTTATGCGGCCTTCGGTGTTGTCGGTGTTATCGGGGTGGTCGCACTCAGCGATATCAGTCGATATGCGCCGATCATGTACGGACAGATCAGGGAACGGTTCTCCTTCGGGGCACAGGACGCCGCAGCGACCGGGGTGCTTCTGGTGCTCATCGTTGGTTTGGAATTCTTGCGTCGGTTCCTAGGCTTCGGGACGTCGTTTGACAGTTTGGCTCAAATGCTCGGCCACAGTGGCTGAAATCCGCCTCGACCTCGCCCCGGCAGAAAGAGGTGCGAAATTGGTCAAGGAGTTTGCTGACGAGGCATCGCGCATGTGCTATAGTTAAATTCAGTTGGCGATGCCCCTTTTCGCTGGTAGGAAAAGGTCTTGCACCCATTCGCTTAGGGAGCGAGGGAGCTGCGGTCGTGGGCACTAAGTACAATCTGCAATGGCAATGTATCGGCCCGTGCTCGTTCGGGAGGCGTCGGCGTCATGGCCGATGGCATCGCGTGGCAGCGGCCGGTCGTCTCCGTCGAGCTGAGACGGCCATCCAACACCGGTCCAGCGCAACGCAGGCCCAACTGGGTACATTCCGAGGTCGAGCCGGATGCCATCGCGCGCGGCGAGGAGTGGGCAAGAACAGGTCGATAAACCTTAGGGAAGCAGAGGGTAACCACAATAGAACACGGCATCGAAGAGTGACGCTGTAAAGTCTTAAAGGTGGTATTACTTTAGGATATAAAATTTGGCCTGAAACGATCGAAAGCCCAAATGCGGACGACCAGAGTTCATCCTCGATCCCCACTCCCCTTGTGGCATCCAAACCACCTGCAGGCTTTGCGTACTGCCGATGGGGGTCCGCAAGGCGCCAAGCGTTGCAAGGATGCCTGGGCGTTGGCAGCACCGACACGGTTGCCGCACGAGGCCGGTATCGAGTATGAAGCGGTTGTCAAAGCACGGTAGTTGGTGCCAGTAAGAGGTTGCAGTCATGAACAAAACCCGCAGCAGTCTGTCGCGCCGCGTGGCTCATTTTTCCGGGTGGGCCATTCTGATGGCGGGCGCCTTCGGGTTTGCAATGTCGCAGTCCGGGTCGATGAGCGCGGCCGGTGAATCGGTCACCACCGCCAAGCTGGATGCGACAAGTGGGTTTTCCATTCCCCCGGCCCCGGTCGCAACGATCGATAGGCTTGGCGAAGCCTCCTCCACCGCCGCAACCGACGCACTTGACACCACGGTCGCCAAGCCGGCCGATCAGGACAGTCGAGCGTCGGCATTGGGCATCGGCAACCGCTATACGATTGATAGCGGCGACCGCATTAGGGTGAAGTTCTATCAACGCGAGGACTTGTCGGGCGATTTTCTCGTAGGAACCGAAGGGACGATCAATTTGCCGCTGCTTGGCGCGTTCAAGGTGGCTGGCAGGGACGAGGATGAGATCCGCTCCGATATCGCCACAACCGCCAAACGGGTCATCAATCGAGCCATCGACGTGGCGGTCGATGTCACGGAGCGTCGTCCGATCTACATTGTCGGCTATGTGGAGCACCCTGGCGTCTACCCGTTCGCTTTGGGCATGACCGTCATCCACGGGCTGTCGATGGCGGGTGGTGGCTACCGTCCGCAGTCCATGGGATCAATGGATATGGCGAAGGATCTTACTGCTATCGAGCAGACTTCCGAGACCCTGGCGCGCGATCTTGTCCGTCTGGCTAGGCTCGAGGCTGAACGCAAGAACGAGCCGTTCGCTGAGCTTCCTTCCGAGGTTGCCACGCTGGTTGGTGAAGCGGAAGCCAAGGACATGGTGACGCGAGAGAGGCTGCTACAAGTGGGAGAGACCGAACTCCGCGACCATCAACTCGAGTCCAGAAAGCATTCGCGCTTGTTGGCCGAGCAAGAGCTGGAAAGCTTGCAATCACGCATCGGTCAGATCGACAATCAGATCAAACTCAACCACATTAAACGGACGGCACTGGCTGGACTGTCCTCGCAAGGCTTTGCCCCGCGGCTTCAATTGGCCGATGTCGACAGCAACGACTCGACCCTAAACCTCAACCGGTTGGATGCCCTGGCCAGCATCAGCCGCGCAACGCGTTCACTCGATGAGCTGAAGAGCGACGTGGCCACGGCGGCGTTGACGCGCACCAAGGAATTGGACGCCGATATCAATACGCTAACGGATCAGATCGATACGCTGGAGCTGCGGCTAAAAGCATCGCAGGCGTTTGGTGGGGGGCGGACCAAATCCGACGGAGCCAAGGAGGGGATCGATCTGGAGACCTTGTTGTTCACCATCATGCGTAAGTCATCCAAGGGTTATGTCTATTTGGTCGCGGACGATGTCACTCCGCTGTTGCCTGGCGATGTGCTGCGCGTGACCCGGCCACGGCCGGTTCTTGGGCAAGTGCAAGCCGGCGTCAACTGACGGCATCTGTCGGGATTTGTCCGCAGCCGCTCTCCACGTTCTGATCGCGGAGACAAGGCGATGGCCTAGCGTCGGCCTAAGAGCGGCGGTATCGCACGGATCGCTGGCGACGGTGATGCGGGGACCGGAGCGGCGCACCGGCCGTTCCGGGTTCAGGAGTCAGCCGACTGGTTCGGCTTATTGAGACCCAGAAAAATCTCCGTAGGCGTAGCCGGAACCGGCGAACCCCACGTAGACCCGTCCATACACATTCGGATCCCCCTGAATCGTCCTGATGGCATCGAGACTGTCCAACGGATATTCGCCCAGCATTTGCCAGGTTGCGCAATCATCATTGGACACCCAAACCCCGTAAACTCGATTTACCCAACCTACGACTATGACCGCCGGGTAGCCGCCTACCGACGCCGGCTTGCCAAATCCGAAATCGTGAACTTCCAAGACATTGGGAATTGGAGCCCAGGTTACCCCACCATCCTTGGACCGCTCAAATGGTTCATCACCCGGATGTGGGTCATTTCCTGTTCCCTGAGAGCCTCCCGTGAAGAACAGGTGTCCGGCTTCGCCAGGAACAGTCCTCAGCTTGGCGCTGAAACCAGACCACTTACTGATCTCGCCATGCTTGACTATGTGCCAATTCTCGCCACCGTCGATCGATCGATATAGACCGGACAAATAATTATACGCGTAAAACGTGCCGCTGTTTACCCGGTCAGCGGCGATGATGTCGCGGTTCAAATAATAGGCCCACCCCCAACCGCTGTAATTCCCGGTTGGTGGATCCTCGATTGTGCCAGGCGCCCAAGTAGAGCCACCATCCTTGGTGAAATAGGGTTGGCTATTATTCGACGGTACCCACACATAGTTCCTTGAGGTGGCCGCCGCTATGCTGCCGGCGATTTTCCCGTCCTTCAAGACGGCAGGGTAACCCGAGAAGGGCTGCCAGGATTTGCCGCCATCACGGGAATATCCCGAGCGCTCGACACCCCACCAATTCATGAGACCGACGACGAATGTCGGGTCGGCCGACGCCCAATCAAGAGACCATCCAGCCACGATCGCCGTCTGATTGTCGGGTCCGTGAGTCGAAGGGTAGATGTTCGGGTCATCGACGTAAAACACCGGTCTGTCCCAGGAAGCCAGAATCGGCTTGCCTCCCGGTGGCACGATGATCTCGTTGGCCACAAGTTGTTCGATGCCCTCGTCCAGGGCCGTCCATTCGACACTTTTGCCGATCTTTGAGGGACTTGTGTACCAAACGCCAATGCCCTCAGCGAAGTAAAGCCGGTCTGGAAGCACCGGATCGAAGGCCATGTCTCCATTGGACATGTAGGTTTCCTTGGTCCACGAAAGCCAACCGATTTGCGGCGATATTCGTGATGGAGCATAGGATCCGAGCCACGATTTTCCGTTATCAGGACTTTGAGTGACAGAGCCCCCATCGCCACCCAGCACGATGTGGGCAGCATTTTTTGGATCGATCGCGATAGCGTGAAACGACCCAGGCAACACGCTGGACCAGGTTCCGTTCGTGTACTTCCAGAAGGCCGCGCCGTCGACGGCATAGTAGCCGCCATCGGTCCCCACGACCCCATGCTGTACGTTCGTAGGCCCTCCGTCCGTCTTGGTCCAAGTTCGTCCGGAATCAACCGATCGATAGACACCGTTGCCCCAACTGCAGACATAGATTGTCTGAGCTTTGCTATCGGCGACGCCCGTCTTGGGATCGAACGCGATGCCGGTGTACCCTGCTTGCGATTGCGGATCTGGTACGGTGTCAATCTTGTTCCATGTCGAGCCACCATCAGATGTTTGCCACAATCCGGTCGAGTCTGAACCGGCGACGACGATGTCGGGGTTGCTCGGATCGACGGCCATTTTGGGACCGTTCATGCGAAAGTTGGTATTTGCGGCCGCAACAAGGTGCGACAGCGACGTTTTTTGCCAAGTGTCGCCCTTATTGTCGCTGCGATACAGAATACCGCGATATATCATGTAAAACCGATTGGTGCTGCTCGGAGCTATCCTTATTTCGTATACACCATCATTCCTTAGAACCCCGATCTCTTCTGGAGGCATGCTCAGTGTCGTAACGAGCTGCTTCCATTGGGTTTTCGACGAATCCCAAAGATATGCGCCATAGGTGTCGGTACGGACGACTTTGGTGCCGTCTGGTGCAATATCGAGACCGACAAGCCAACCGCCAGCTCCAATGCGGATTGGCCGCCATGAAGCACCGGTTGAGACCGTCTCAGCGGATCGAACTGCCGCTGACATCGCCCCGGTGAGCAATCCGCAACACACTATGCCGGCAAGGCTCCGAACGAGGAATTTCAGCATAACGGTTCTCATGCTACCCATATGTTACTATTGAGGTTTGCGGAGTTGACTAGCGTCTGAGCAACAGTCGGCGAGGCGTTTGTCGCCCGCTCTGTTATCATGGAATAGGCGAGACCCTTTCGGTTTCTCCAACGGTGTGACGATGGCGGAGGGGGCTACCTTATCGGATTACCGCTTGTGATCGACAGACGACGGACCGCCGATGGTAAACGGTACGGCTCGATCATCGAGATGAATTCGTTACCCAGGCTGCTTGGCCCCACCTGAACAAGCAAGACCTAGTACTGCTGAAATAGCCCATCCGAGGTCTCGTCGATGTCCGCGCTTGCTGCGGACGGTATGGGCCGGGCCAGCGCCTGAGTGCATTGACCGCCCTCCTTATCGCTCGCCGTTTTGGATGCTTGCCCGTTCCTAAGACTGTTTGGCGGTTCACCCGCCCATGTCACGACAATGTCCCCAACCGGACGCGCCACCGCGCCCGCCCACCGTGGGACGGTCATCGCCGCTGGGTTGGCGCTGAGAAGCCCGGCCACAAAAATCAGCCCGTCAATTCCAAACGCCACGGCAAGCGCGAGATAAGCCTGCCCGTTGCCCTCGTGGAGGGCACTCCAGTTGATGGCAAAGCGGCGCGTGTTGTCGTCGCGAAAGCGGATGAGCCCGTCGATCCGGTTTTGATAGGTCAGCATGGCAAGCTTGCCGAGTCCCGAAGCCCTAACGCAACTATCCGCCAACGCTCTCAGGTCTTCGATGCTGGGCAGTGCCCGTGCGGCCGTATTGGCGCAATGGGCATTATATGTCGCGAGCCCCTCATTGAGAGCGCTAATGCGGGCTAGGGGCTCGGCGACGGCCGTCGTGTCGCAGTCGGCGGCCTTGGTCTTGGCCGTTGCCAGAAGACCAGGCACCTTCTCGAACTCGGCAGCCAATGTCTCGCAGTGGTTGTGGATCGCCTCGAAGGAGGAACGATCAGGATACTGCATGAATGTTGCGAGGCTGTCGGCGAGCGCAGCGTAGCTGGTGATCGCCATGGCCTCGGTCGTGGCCGATTGGTTGGTTGGCCCAGTAGACGCATTGGCCGCACTCTCCTCTTGGCCGCGCTCAATCTCGCTCCTGAGCTTGAGGCTCGTGCCCTCGAGCCCAGCGACTTCGATTTCGCCTGCCGCAATCTTGTCGCGCCGATCGGTCAGTTCGGTGGCTCGCTCCAGAGCCTCGGCATGCAGCAGCCTCGACGTCCTGGCGATGTCGTCCGAGTTCCCGCCGAAGCCGCCGTCATTCGAGAGGATTTCGGCGTTCAGCCGGTCCACCTCGCGTTCCAGGAGCGCTGCCTGCACCTTCAGCTTATCGATGTCGGCAAACCTGGCGTCCAAGCTTTGACTGACGCGTGTGAGTTCGTTTACGGCCTCCGTTTTGCCGTCATCACGGTTCGTGTGCTCTGACCGGACGGCCTCCAGCTCCCTGCGTCCAAGGTCCGCCAATTGATCTGGCGCTCCTTTAGCGATCGCAACGACGGCATCGAGGCGGGCCCGGTAATCAACCCACTGAGAGCTGGCGAAGAATGCAGCGATCGCATCTGTTCTGTACTTGGCCGTCGCGATGCCGAGATCGTCCAATATGCCGCCGATTTCGTTGGCAATACTGGTCCGCGTCACCTGCTGGCGCTCCCCTTGCGGAAGAAGCGCCGAGCACAACGCATCGAACGAAAAAAATACGCTCATGGTCATTGCCAAGAGGAACATCAAACTGAGTGTGGGTGACTTGAAGGCCTGCTTGATGGTGCGCACGCAAAGGGTGGACGCCGCTGGGTGCGTTGCGATGAGAAGCAGCGTTCCCACGCCCAGGCAGAGCCAAATCCATGCGCGCTCCAATGGACGAACCTTGAGAACATCCATCGGACCTTGGTGCCTCAGGAGTAGGTCTTCAACCGCCTTGACAAATGCCGGGTGCGTGCTTGCGATGATCGCCGAACAGATCGCTCCCGCCAAAACCAAGACCGGGATTGAGACAAGCAGAAGATCTGGCCGCGATAGAGGTTGCATCGAGGTGTTTGATGCCTGGCCGACGGTAAGGCTGGCGCCAACGCGCCAGCTGGCGATCAATAGGACGCCTACAATGCCGATGGTCGCGAATAGGCTCAGGAGCGGTGCTTGGGTAGCGTTCGCCATGCCGTCCCAGGTTGTCCAACCCGAGGCGGCGGCCAGCGCAATGCCTGCGATCCCGAACGAGCTCAACTTCGGGTGTGGCGAGACATGGTCTTTGAACGTTGCGGATAGCGACATGGCCAAATTCGTCAGGGGGAATTCGAAGACGGAATAGCCGATGATGATCACCGCGGCGAGGTAACCGAGCCACTCGACGTCATGGTTGCCGCTCAACCAACCCTGCGCCATGCGCTGGATGAACACGAGGTCCGCGAAGTGTTGTGGCGGCTGGGTGATTTGGGCAGGGACGACTTTGGTCGCGAGCTCGAGGTTGACGCTCAATAGGAAGGGCCAACCGAAAATGCACGTGCCAATTCGACCTAAAAAAATAAGGAAGAATTGGCACACCTTGCTCTGTTCCTCTTCGTCACGGCAGCCACGGCATGACAAGACCGGTCCAGTTAACCGCATTTGTAGCACGCTCATTTGTCACAAAGCCAGGGCTCCAGGACAACGTAGTTTCCGAGGGCGACAAAACCGATGATTGTTCTAGGCGACGCCATGTTTGCAGAGTCGCCTACTCGACAGTCCTGGCAGTTGATCCCACGAGGCTTTGGCGCGACAAATCTGCCAGAGGAGATCAATGGCATGGCCGTGCTGGTTGAGATGAAGAATAAACCGTGATTTAAAATGGGAAGTTTGAACGGTTTCACTGAGGGCTGAGGCAATTCATGTCGCGGAACTCAATAATGTTCGGAGATCGGCCAAAATAGTGTTGTTTGCATTTGGCGAGGAACGAGCTGATCTCGGCGACGGTTGTGGCGGTCAGGTCACGAGCCAAGTCCACCCGCTGCCGAGTGCCGTTGCAACTCGCGCGCGAGGTCGGTTCACCGCCCGCCGAGGATACGGTGCCAAGCGGCCTCCTCGGTCCGTGCATCGACACCTCCGCAGGCATCGACCGTAACCTGCACAGCATAACCCGCCGCGAGCGCGTCAAGGGCGGTGCGCTGCACCACGACCCCGTTGGCTATGCCCGCTAGAATTATGATCTGGCGTTTGCTGGCCGTCATGGACGCCTATCGATTGGCTGCCGCCGCATCAAGCCGGTCGGCGAGTTTGCCCAATGTCGAGGCAAGGTCATCGGCGAGCGGGGTAACCTGCAGCGCGCGCGGTGCTCCCTCGGCGAGCTGCCGCATGCGCTCGGCCAGTACTATCGTCGCTGCTGTCCCAGCAGGCATCGGCGCGACGTCGCGCAGCATGGCAAATGTGATGCCCGCGTTGAGGCCAGGCGTCGTCGGGGATGCCGGCAGGCGCGTCAGATGCTCGGCCACCGGTGAGATCGCGAACATGCCGTCGATGGCCGTATCGAGATAGAGGCGTTTGCGCGATGGATCGCTCTCGTTGAACCCTTGCACGAGCGCGCGCAGCATGAGGCCATAGATCGCATTGGCCAAGTCCAGGACTGCGGCTGCGGCAGGGTGATCGATGAAGGTTTTGCTCTCGGGATTCGGCGGCCTGCGCATCACCGGATTTGGGGCGACCGGTCGGCTTGGATCGAAGCCGGGGCTGCTACTGGTAAGCCGATCATAGGCGGCACGAATGGTCAGGAACCGCTGGTAGTGGGAATTGTCGTGATGAGCCGGTGAGCCCTCGCCCTGTTCGACGATGACGTCGAGCGCCTTCAGCGCGCTTGCCCTGTCGGTAACCTTGAGCAGACCGGGTAGGCCAGCGAGATCAGGACCAACCTGCAAGGCTGGATCGCCGTTGAACATCGCCGCCTCGCCGTTGGCATTGCACAAAGTCTCGAAGGCTTTGCGAATGCTGCGATAGAGATGCCCCACGGTGGCGTAATCCTGGGCGCTTGGCATCAACCGGCCGGTGCCCATGCCGCGCACATACGTTGCATCGCGGTGAGGATAGGCCGCACCGTCCGGCAGCTCGACGCCTTCGGGCCGCTCCAGAAAGATGAAGTGATCCAGGGTCGCCCGATCGAAGCGATGCAATTCAACGATCACCCCAGAGGGATGATAACCGCTCGGCACGGGAAAATTCGGGCGAGTGAAATGTGGACTCCCTCCGATCGCGAGCGTCAGGTTGGCAACGAGCGCGAGATGGGACATTTCCTCGATGGCGACACTGATTATGGCACGCCGCCATCCCGCGATTTCGACGGCTTGCTCCGTGCTCAGGTCATCGCGTTCCGACTTGAGGCCGAAGGCCGCAAAGAGATAGCAACACATCAGATTGTGCTCGATCTCGGCGGCCTCGGCCAGGAGATAGATCAGGTCTTCGCGGGTTTGGGCTCGAATGTCGGGTTCGGCGGTCATGCGTGGAACTTACAGTCTCTAACCGGATATTGAAACCACATCGCGCCTACCCAACCCGCTATTTGGCGATGCGTCGACCGCTCGCTTGCCGTAGCAAGTTGATCTCGCGCAACACGAAAGCCATCAGATTGAGCAAAGGCCCCAGAAGGGACAACACGACAAACGGGAGATAACCGAGCACATATTTTGCTGTCCCCGCATAGGGAGCCCGCACGAAGTCAGACGCAAACGCATAAGCGATGTAGTTGAGCGCCACCAGGCGCAAGAGCCACCAAGCCCAGGGTCCAATCGCCCGCTGCAGCCGAGCAATCGAGAACAGCGCCAAAAGATATGTCCATACGAGCGCAATTCCAAAAAATATGAACGTCCCGAAGGGAGGAGGGGTGCCTACATAGCATAGCCATGCGACAAGTCCGAAGTGCACCGACTGCGCCGAGGCGAATGCCAGGCCAAACTCGCGCGCCCGCCGTTTCAAAGGCAAGAACAGTGTGCCGCCCAACGCGACCACGGCGCTACTCGTATACGCCACCCAAAACAGCAAGAACGACAGTCGCGCGGTTGCCTGAAGTGCGAAAATTGTTCCCCGTTCGCCCGGACCCGCCAAGACGAAAACGACACCCGCGAGGCAGAGCGCCGCAGTCGCCGCCGAGGCCATCCAAACAGCAACTGGAACGTGTGATCGCATGGCCGTTCAATAGCACCGCGTCAGAATCAAAGCCAACCAGACCTCGCAAGCGTCATTCGGGAGGCAGTTTCGTCATCATCTGCGTGCCAATGCCCGGTTGGCCCAAGCGGACACCGGGCCTTGGCACGCGCCCGGCTCCGCTCGGCGAATTAGGGTCGTGACGCACGTTTCCGCCGAAGGTCAGCCAACCTACCGGCACTTCCGCCGTAAACGCTTTTTCATAGGGGTCGACGAATCCGGTCCAGTCCTTTGCGCTCATGGCATGCTGCCACCAACAGATTGGGAATGAGATCCAAAGTATTGGCTTGAAACGATACTATGCGACTGGCCGCCGACGGACGCAAGACGCACCGGCTTTAAACAGCGACCGCGGGTACCGGCTCGCCGAGCATTGCAAGTGCGCTGCCGCCGGCTAAGTTTGAGAACCTCAGCGCCAACCTTTCGGACGATGGTGGATCAACCAGGAGCAAAGCGAATGCAAGGACGGGCAGACGTGACCCAGATTCTGCCGGGGCGTGACATCGTTGGCGAAAGTCTCATTTGGGACGACCAACGGCAAAGCCTCTTTTGGGTTGATATCGCCGGCCGGCTTATTCGCCAGTATTGCCCGAGCGACCGAACGGAGGCGGTGTGGGCGGTCCCGGAATTCCCGACCTCGATCGGCTTGCGGACGGATGGCGGTTTCGTCGTCGGCTTGACGCGCGCCATCGCTCTTTGGGATCTCGGGGGCGCCTTCGAGCCCTTCGCCACTCCCGAACCTAATTTCCCCGACAATCGACTCAACGAGGGCCGCGTAGCCCCGGACGGTTCATTTTGGGTCGGAACGATGCAGAACAATCTGCAAGCGGATGGATCGCCCAAGGAGATAAAGGGTAAGGCGGGGCGGTACTATCGCATCGGCCATGACGGCGGCATCACGCTACTCACGGACGATCTTTATGGAATAACCAATACCATGGCATGGTTGCCCGACGGACGTTTCGTGACCGCCGACACCTCCGACAATGCGCTCTACGTTTATGATATCGACCCATCAGGCCAGGCGTTGCGGAACCGACGCCGGTTCGCGGCGCCTTACCACGCCGGATTTCCAGACGGATCGTGCCTCGATGCGGAGGGTGGTTTGTGGACCTGCCGCGTTGCCGGCGGGTACGCGGTGACCCGAACAATGCTGGAT